>ERZ842401.1018-NODE-1018-length-41281-cov-14.592539_pt1 | contig 41281 bp, 33 predicted proteins | sample MGYA00521270_ERZ842401 | MGnify/ENA primary metagenome ERZ842401 (study PRJEB31892, sample SAMEA3878208) | bioreactor metagenome | biome: Moose rumen | place: Sweden | collected 2011-10 | study: EMG produced TPA metagenomics assembly of the PRJEB12797 data set... | reverse complement strand
TTCCGAGAAGAAAATCGCAAAAAAATTAGACATAACCTGCGCTCTTTGCTATAATAAGTTTTGTGATATTCACAGTGTCAAAAGGTATACTTTTTGACACATAACATAATAAAAAGGGCATCCTTGCTCCGTTTAGTTGGCAAGGATGCCCTTTTTGTGACATATTCATTTAATCTACCGGCTTTCTGCTTAATTTGAAAGCACTAAAAAAGCACCCTGTTGAGGGTGCTTCGCTTGTGATATAATCTTTAAATCATATTCTTCACATAACTGTCATAGAGGGCTTTGAGTTCCTCAATCTTGTCATACATCTCTACCTGCAGGCCGGAGGCGGCGGCGTAGTCGCCTTCGTTCAGGGCGTTAATCAGCAGGGTGAACAGGGACTTTTCATCAATGCTGTCCTTGGCCAGATAGCTGCGGATACCATTGATTTTGTTCCAGTTGTAAGCGTCCAAATCCGTCACGAAGTCAGATTTGATTTCCTTAGCCGCGCGGACAATGTCGCGGTTCTCCGGGATGATACGGGCGATGAGCTCTGTCTTCCAGCGCAGCAGGGCACCGGCACGGAAAGCGTTGAGAATGGTGTCATCCAGCGCACCGCCTGCGGTGATAACAGCTTTCTTTTCGGGATAATTGTCCAGATTCTGCATATTCTCCCAAACCGTAGCCGGGGGCGCACCGAAGAGGCGGTCACGCTCTTCTGCCGTGTAATCCTCAAATACATCGTCTTCACTGCGGTATGCGCGGTTCTTTTCCAGATAGAAGCCATCTTCCCCGGCCTCCTTGGAAAGTTCCGTCAGCAGTTCTGCCGTGGTGTGCTGTACAGCCATCTTGATGCCATCCAGACATGCGGAGTAAATAGCAGCCAGCACCAGATAAGTATTGGTGTAAGGATTGCAGGCGCGCAGTTCAAAACGTGTAGCATAAGGATTGCCCAAATCACGGATAAGACCTGCCAAAATGGTACGGTTACGCGAAGGCTGGTCAGGACGGTGCCCCAGAGAGGTAACGATACATACCGGAGCTTCAAAACCGGGTTTGAGACGGTTCAGGGAATCGTTGGTTGCAGAAACCAGCGGATTGATGGCCTCGTAGTTTTTGAGCAGCCCCATGAGTGAGCCATAGCCGACAGCGCTCATGAAATCCTTGCGCTGGTCATCGGCGGTGAAGAGATTGTGCAACTTGCCATCGCTGGTAACAGCTGCCATGCCGATATGGGTATGCTCACCGTTGCCGGCCAGACCAATCATCGGCTTTGCTTTGAAGCTGACTTCCAGACCGATGGAACGGAAGGTTTCCTTAACTACCGTGCGGACAAAAATTTCATTATCCGCAGCCTGCAAAGCATCGGCAAAGCGCCAGTCGATTTCCAGCTGCTCACAGACATGGGTCATATTGCCGCTGCCGTCAATCTGGGCTTTGAGGCCGCCTACTTCCTTATGGCCCATTTCGACCTTGAAGCCGTATTTATCGAGTTCCAGCAGGCAGTTTTCCATAGCGGTACGCACAGCGCCGTGGGTGCGTTCCCAATACTGTTCCTGCATAACCTGCGAAGCAGACATCTCTTCGATAGCGGCTTCTTCCAGCGGCGTCTTGACCCAGAATTCCAGTTCCGTAGCGGAAGTGAACTGAATGTCTACCACATCGTTGCCATCAAGGCTTTCCAGACCGGAAATTTTGGGATATTTTTTGAAGGTGGCCAGCAGTTCTTCTTTGACGTAGTTCAGCGTGTCAGCAAGTACCGCCCGGGAGTCAACACGTTTGCCCTCATGCACCAGGAACGAGGGAATACGCAGGGTTCCCACCGGCCTGCCCGTGGCTTCATCGTAAAACTCCGTATTGTAATCAACGAACCAGTTTACTGAAGGGTCAATGGGCATATCCACCTTGGCGTTGTTCAGGGTGGCAATGCCGGTCAGCACCACGGATGAACCGTCTGTCTGCACAGCCGTACCGGCATAGAAATCATCCATGTCCTTGAGGAAAATCCGCACGGGAATCTTTTCATCGGTATCATTACCGGCCATGTCCACGCCGACCAGAGAAACAAACTTGATTTCGGGATGGGCCTTTAACTGAGCCACAATATCCTCTTTGTCGGAGTTTGCCGGAATTACATAGATTAACTCTTCCATCTTCATACCACCCTTTACTGAATTCACACAGAAAAAGCCATGTAAAGACACCACACCCCGAAGGGCTAGCGACCTTGCATGGCTCCATTGCCAATAAATATTTAACTACATATAGGAGTTTAGCATAAAACTGTTAAGCTGTAAACCCCTTATTTTATTTTCTTCAGCAAAACTTCTTTTGCCATATTAAGCTGCGTGTCTTCGCGGCTGTCCTCGTTGAAATTCACCGTGATATCCGGCTCAATGCCGATACCGTCAATGCAGCGGCCATTGGGCGTGTAATATTTGGCGATGGTCAGTTTCAGGCCATCATCATGGAACAAGGGCACAACCACCTGTACCGAGCCTTTGCCGTAGGATTTTGTACCTACGATGGTGGCCGCCTCTCTGTCCTGCAAGGCTCCGGCTAAAATCTCCGAAGCGCTGGCACTGTTGCCGTCAATCAGCACGACCAGCGGATATTTCTCTTTTTCCAGACTGGAATCATAATCCTCTCTGGTACCGTCACGCTGTACCACCGAGACAATATTGCCCTTGGGTACCAGCATATCAGCCACTTCTACACAGCTGGTAATAAGACCGCCGGGGTTTTGCCGCAGGTCAACAATCAGCCCTTTCATACCGGCCTGTTCCAGCGCGGCGTACTCAGTTTTAAACTCCTCGCCGGTACTTTCACCAAAGGTGGCAATGCGGATATAGCCCATATCGGAGCCTTCCAGCATTTTGCCTTTAACCGAAGGCACTTTGATGATAGCGCGTTCCAAAGTGTATTCGCTATCCTCGCTGCCTTCACGGTGAATCAGCAATTTTACTTCTGTCCCTGCTTCACCGCGGATATGCAGGGCCACTTCCTCACTTTGATATTCTGTCACAGGCGTACCGTCTACAGCCAGAATTTCATCCCCTACCTTAAGGCCTGCTCTTTCGCCGGGAGTACCTTCCAGCACCGATACGATGGTTACTTTATCATCCTTAAATCCCATGGTGACGCCAATGCCGCCAAAGGCTCCGGCAGTATGCTCCTTCAAGGACTTGTACATACTGGATTTCATGTATATGGAATGGGGGTCGCCCAGAGACTGCACCATGCCGTTTATCGCCCCGTCAATGAGACTGGTGGAATCCACATCGCTGACATAACGGGTCTCAATCATACGCTTGACCCCGAAGAAACGCAGCAGGTCGCCGGTGTTTTCCCGGCTGAGGCCCAAGAGATTCACCAGCGCCACAATGGTCAAAAAACTGGAAACCAGAGCCGTTGTGACGACTATCAGGCATATTTTTTTCTTACTCAATAAATTCACCTCTGCTTAGAGATAACCATAGGGGCTGACAGGTTCACCATTCTCACGCACTTCAAAATGGCAGTGTGGGCCGGTAGAGTTTCCTGTAGAACCGCAGTAAGCGATAGTCTCTCCCTGACTCACCTGCTGGCCGACCGAAGCTGCCAGCGATTGATTGTGCCCATACAAAGTAGTTATGCCGCCACCGTGATTGATGATGATGGTATTGCCGTAGCCGGAAATCCAGCCGGCATATTCCACCGTGCCGGACGCTGCCGCAGAAATAGGCGTACCATAGTCGGCACCGATATCAATGCCGCTATGGTACTTTTGCGTACCGGTAATGGGATGGACGCGCCAGCCGTATTCGGAGGTAATCGTGCCGCCCACGGGCCATATCATGGAGCCATTGCCCCCGGCAGCAGGTGGCATGCCTGCCATACTGCTGCGCCGCAGCATTTCCTCAATCTGCTTGGAGGCCGCCATGAGTTCGTCATACTGTCTGTCCACAGTGGCCTTGTCGTTCTTCATCTGGTCGATGATGGCCTGACGCTTCCTGACCTTCTCCTCCATAATCTCTCTGGCCTGACGGGCTTTCAGCTCCTGCTCTTCCCTGGCTTTCTTGTCCTGCTCAAGACTTTTTTTAGTCGCTTCGATTTCCGTCTTTTCATTCAGTACCAGATGTACTAAATCGTAATCCTGCTTTATGACCTTTTTGAGCAAATCCATACGGGTCATCAAATCGGAAAAATCCTTGGCGCCAAACAATACATCAAGATAGGAAATCTGTCCGTTGACATATATATCCCGGACGCGTTTGCCCAGCTTATCGCTCTTTTTCTTATAATCGGCCTCCACTTCCTTCAGGCGCGCTTCATTCTGGTCGAGGCGCGTTAAGGTTTCATCGAGGGCAGCACGCAGAGCCTTATGCTCAGCGATAGCCGTATCGGCCTCTTCATCAAGCGCCCGCTTTTCCTCGGACAGGGAGTCTATCTTGGATTGCAGGGCATCACTTTGGGCACGCTTGTCCTCTGCCTGCTTGTCATAGCTGGCCTTATCATCTTCCAGCGAAGCATAAGCCGCCGTAGATGTGGAAAAAGCTGTCAGGACAGCCGCCGCTGTAACTCTTTGCCATTTCTCCATGGTCACACCTCAAGGAACCGCTTCAGCGAAAAGGCTGAACCGATAGCACCGATGACCATGCCGGAAATGATGATAGCCACCGTAACATAATTCATGAAAGGATATTGGGGCATCAGTGGGAAAAACGCCAGCGTGCTGTAAATCTTGGAGGCCATAGCCGCGTAAAAGCTGCGCAGGGCCAGCGCCGACAAAATGCCCCCGATACAACCCAGCACAATGCCCTCCATCAGGAAAGGCCAGCGGATAAACCAGTCCGTAGCGCCTACGTATTTCATAATCGCGATTTCCTTCCGCCGGGCAAAAACCGTCAGACGAATGGTATTAGAAATGATAAACACGGTCGCACCGGCCAGCAGTACCATCAGCACCAGCCCGAAAATACGCATGAGCCGCGTGATGTCAAAGAGGTGTTCCACCACATCCTGACCGTACTTGGCAGATTCAACGCCATCCATGCGCTCAATGGCCTTGGCCGCGGTTTCCACCATATCCGGCTGAACTACAGTAAGCTCAAAGGCATCTGGCAGAGGATTCTTGTCCCCCAGCGCCTCCAGCAGATACTTCTGGTCGCCCAGACGCTCTGACAGACGCTCTTTGGCCTCGTCCTTGTCCACAAACTTCACCGTGTCAATGCCCTGCATCTTTTCGATGTTGCTCTGGATATCAATGCGCTGCTGGCGGCTTACATCCTCTTCCAGATAAACGCTGATTTGCACCTGGGATTCCAGCATTGAGGCCATACGGTTCATATTCATAACCAGAATGAGAAATACTCCTAATACGAATAAGGATACAGCCACCGTACCTATGGACGCAAAGGACATCCAGTTGTTGCGGCGCAGGGAGCGAAAAACCTCCTGAATAAAATATTCACCTGTTCTAAGCTTCATAGCCATAGCCTCCCCGTTGCTGGTCGCGGACAATGCGGCCATCTTCGATGGCGATTACCCGTTTTTTCATGGTATCGACGATATTGCGGTCATGGGTGGCCATAACGATGGTAGTACCAGCCCTGTTAATGCGCTTGAAAATATCCATAATATCCCAGCTTGTTTCCGGGTCAAGGTTACCGGTGGGCTCGTCAGCAATGACAATGGACGGGTTATTGACAATAGCCCGGGCAATAGCCACGCGCTGCTGCTCACCGCCTGACAGCTGCGAGGGAAAGCTCCTGTACTTGTCACGCAGACCAACCACGTCCAGCACGGAATTGACACTGCGCTGCATCATACGGCGCGGTGCCTCAATTACCTGCATGGCAAAAGCCACATTCTCGAAAACGGTCTTATCCGGCAGCAGACGGTAGTCCTGAAAAATCACGCCCAATTCCCGGCGCAGATAAGGTACCTCGGAGCGGTCCATCTCCACCACGTCATGCCCATTTACCAGCAGACGGCCTTCAGTAGGCAGTTCTTCCCGGAAAAGCATCTTGATAAAGGTGGATTTGCCGGCACCGCTGGGGCCTACGACAAAGACAAATTCCCCTTTTTGAATATCAACACTTACATGATTTAAAGCCACTACGCCTGTATCATAGGTCTTACAGACCTCACGCATCTGTATCATTAGGATTTTTCCTCCTATAAAAATAAGCTAATCCCTATTGTACCATATTTTCCGCTGTAAAAGCAAAAAATAAGGAGTTACAGCCGTTACTGCCATAACTCCCTTACCCTATCTTCTTTGGCAAAATTTTATGATGCTGCGTCCCAGCCAGACAATAGCCCAGAAAAAGCTGGCCAGGAAATTTATCAGCCAACGGCCCATGCCCGTTGGCTGTAATTTATTGCGGAACATTTACCTGCTCCTTACGGCTTTTGGCCGCCGGCCTGCTTTTCTTGGAAAAATCGAGCTTCTGACCTGTCTTGCGGATACAGATGGTATCGCCAGCCTTGAACTTGCCTGCCAGCAGGAGTTCAGCAATCTCGTCCTCCACCAGCCGTTGGATAGCACGCTTCAAGGGACGGGCACCGTATTTGAAATCAGTACCGGCCTCCACCAGTTTTCCACGGGCAGAGGGGCTAATTTCCAGGGAAATTTCCTTTTCTGCCAGACGGTTTTTGACATCTTTCAGCAGAATATCAACGATTTTGCTCAGTTCCGGGCGGCCCAAGGGACGGAATACCAGCTGCTCGTCCACACGATTGAGGAATTCCGGCTTAAAGGTATGGGCAGCCGCATCCAGGACGCGTTTTTCCGCAGCTTTTTCCTCAGCGCTCTGCTCATCGTCACCATTCACTGCAAAGCCCATGATGCCGCTGCTCTTTTTCAGATGGCTGGCACCGGCATTGGAGGTCATGATGATGACACTGTTGCGGAAATCCACGGTGCGCCCCTGACCATCGGTCAGACGGCCATCATCAAGAACCTGCAGCAGAATGTTAAAGACATCAGGATGCGCCTTTTCGATTTCATCAAGCAGGATGATGGAATAGGGCTTGCGCCTTACTGCATCAGTGAGCTGACCGCCCTCCTGATAGCCTACATAGCCCGGCGGCGCCCCCACCATCCGGGACACGGAATACTTTTCCATGTACTCTGACATGTCAAAGCGGATAATGGCATCCTCAGAACCAAAGAGAGCATTGGCCAGGGTTCTGGCCAGCTCTGTCTTGCCCACGCCGGTAGGCCCTAAAAACAGAAAAGAACCAATGGGACGCTTGGGGTCCTTTAGTCCCGAACGCGCCCGGCGAATGGCCTTGGATATGGCTTTGACAGCCTCGGACTGGCCAATAACTCTGGCGCCCAAAGTCTTTTCCAGTTTGAGCAGCCGCGCCGATTCGCTGGCGGCAATCTGGCTCACGGGAATCCCTGTCCATTGGGCGGTGACTGCCGCAATATCCTCCGCCGTCACCGTAATGTGGTTCTGTCCTTTTTTCTCCCAGACCTGCTTTTTCGAGGATAACTCAGCTTGCAGTTTGGAAAACTTATCCCGCAGACGGGCGGCGCGTTCATATTCCTGTGCGGTAATGGCTGCCTCTTTTTCCACCTGCGTGTGTTCCAGCTCTTTTTGCAGCTCATGCATCTGCTCGTTGGGCGCCACCTGACGCATGCGTACTTTGGAGGCCGCCTCGTCCATCAGGTCAATGGCCTTGTCCGGCAGGAACCTGTCGGTTATATAGCGGTGGGAAAGGCGCACCGCCGCCGTAATGGCCTCGTCTTCAATCGTAGCCCGATGAAATTCCTCATACTTACTGCGCAAACCACGGAGGATTTTTTCCGCATCTTCAATGCTTGGTTCTTCCACCATAATAGGCTGAAACCGCCGGGAAAGTGCCGCATCCTTTTCCAGATGTTTTTTGTACTCATCCAGCGTCGTAGCCCCGATAATCTGAATTTCCCCACGGGAAAGGGCAGGTTTCAGGATATTAGCTGCATCTAAAGCCCCTTCACCGGCACCTGCGCCTACCAGCGTGTGCATTTCATCAATAAACAGAATGACATTGCCGGCCCGTTGGATTTCTTCAATAATACCTTTCAGCCGTTCTTCAAATTCACCACGGTATTTAGCCCCGGCAACCAGCGAGGCCATCGACAAAGAAACGACCTGCTTATCCTGCAGCATATAGGGAACAGAGCCCTCTACGATACGCTGCGCCAAGCCCTCGGCAATGGCTGTTTTTCCCACGCCGGGTTCGCCCAGCAAAATGGGATTGTTTTTCGTGCGCCGGGAAAGAATCTGAATGACACGCTGTATCTCCTGTTCCCGGCCAATCACCGGGTCAATCTGTGCCTCACGAGCCATGCGGTTGAGGTCACGGCCGTATTTTTTCAGCAGGGGCGTTCCTTCAGGCTGATGGCGTCCTGTCCGCTGCTCCGGCATGGGGCCGTCACCTTCGGGATGCTGGCCGTCAATCCTGTCCATGACTTCATCCTGCAAGGCATCGGGGTCTACTCCCATCAATTCAAAAATTTCCACTGCTGCGCCTTCGGTTTCCTCCAGCAGGCTCAAAAGGATATGCTCCGTGCCGATATAATTATGCCCCAGGCCTTGAGCCTCCTCCACAGCTCCCTCCATCACACGTTTAGCCCGTGGGGTGTAATAGGGATTGTCCGAAGGATACTGCGCCTCCTGAGCCACAATACGCTTTATCTGCGCCACGGCCTTTTCAAAGCTCATGCCCAAAGCCGCCATGGCCCGGGCAGCCAGCCCCTCACGCTCATGGAGCAGCCCCAGAAGGATATGTTCCGTCCCGATATAGTCCTGCTCCAAATCCTGCGCTGCGTATTGGGCAAACTCGATAGCCTTTATTGCCCGGCTGGTAAAATGACTGCGATAATCCATACTCATTCCTCCAGACGCAGACGGTGTTTGTCCAAAATTTTACGTACACGCTGCGCCCGCAATCTATCTATTTCCGTTTTCGTGAGGTTTTCGTTTTCGGCCAGATTCTGCAGGAAACTGCTGCGGCCGGTGATAAGCACCTCACTGTAGCAAGCCGGGTCGATTCCCCGGATAAGTTTCAAATCAATGCCCAGACGCAGCCGTGAGGCCAGCTCCAGCACTTCCTTTTCCGAAAGCAGCCGGGCATAGGACAAAGTGCCGACTGCACGCCAGACCTCATCTTCAAGCCGTTCCTTCATGTAAAGAGCCAGTGCCTTCCGCGCCCGGCGTTCATGGGCGACGATTTCCGTCACCGCGCCGCGCAGGTTGTCAATGAGTTCCTGCTCGGAGTAGCCTAAGGTCAGCTGATTGGCAATTTGGAAAAGACATCCCGGCTGCTCCTTATCATCACCAAACAGGGGGCGCACGGCCAGCCCCAGCTGAGGCGAAATATTGATAATGCTGCTGACATTACGGGTGTAGACCAGCCCCGGCAAATGCAGCAGAACCGAAGCCCTGAGACCTGTACCTAGATTGGTGGGACAGGCCGTCAAATACCCCATTTTTTCATCAAAGGCAATATCCAGCTGTTCTTCCAGAGCATCATCCACGGCATTGGCCAGCTTTAAGGGCTTTTCCAGATTCAGTCCCGGTGTCAGACACTGAATGCGTATATGGTCGTCTTCATTGACCATGATGGACACATTTTGGCTTTCATTGCAGTATACCGTCCGGTGCTGGGAATTTTTCAGCAGATTGTCGCTGATGAGCTGCTTATCGCGCAGCACCTCCCTCTGCAAGCTGGAAATACCTTCCAATGGCACTCTGGCAAGGCTCTCTCCCAGGGCTTTTTCCACTCCGGGAGCTGCTGTCAGCAGACTCTCGTCCACTTTTTGCAGCTGCGCTAAATCGGCTCTGTTGGGAAAAGGCAGCTGCCGTAAGTTTCTGGCAAGGCGGATGCGGCTTGCCAGTACCACATCGCTGTCATCACCTTCTGGCATCAGCCAGGCAGCCTTGCTGGCCTTCAATAAACTATCCAGCTCATTCATGGTTCTGGCCTCCTTCCTTCTGCTGCAACTCCTGTTTTAAAGCACGCACCTTATCTCTGAGTTCTGCCGCCTTTTCATATTCCTCCTGCTCCACACAGGACTTTAACTGCTGTGACAGCAGGGCAATAGTCTGTTTTAATTCCAAAGTGCCGCCGCCACGATGAGGAATCTTGCCCCGATGTACACTTGAACCATGAATACGCCGCAAAATCGGCTCCAACTGACCGCGGAAGGTATCATAGCAGGCCGCACAGCCTATCTTGCCCGTCTGACGGAAATCACGGTAGCTCATACCGCAATGCGGACAGCTTAGTTCCCCCACACCGCCAGAGGCTTTATTTTCCTGACCTTGGGCGCTGCCGAAAATACCGCGCAGAAAATCATCCACAGACACATGACGGCCGTCCTGCTGTACCGGTACAAAATCATTATAGCCTGCCGCACAGGATTCACAAAGGTGTTTTTCCACCCGGCCATTGGCACCAATCTGGGTGATATGCACCACCGCTTCCTTACGGCCACAATCATCACATAACATAAATAATCCCCCTAGGAAAAATTCTCCAAAGTCAGCAGCATAGTTTTCAGCATCCGCACCCGTTCCTTAGGCGTTATGGATTCCGACTGGAAAATCGACACCACAAACTGCATCATCAGCGATGCCTCCCGGCTTGTAATCATCTCATGCTGCAAAAGATATTTTATCATGGATTGCACCACCGGCAGTTCCGTATCTGCATGGATACTGTCCAGCATATCCTCATAGACCATGTTTTTCACCGGCACCTGCACAATGCGGATAAAACCGCCCAGACCACGCCGGGATTCGACCACAAAGCCCTTGTCCTGCGTAAACCGGGTGGACAGCACATAGCTAATCTGGGACGGCGCACAGGAAATCTCATCAGCTATATCCGTGCGCCTGAGCTCCACCTTGCCGTCCTGCTGGGTAGCCAGCTGCCGTAATATATAGGCTTCAATCAAATCGGCAATATTGCTCATAATTCTCACCCTCTGTTATAACCTAACCATAATTGACCATTTGACTTTTATCTTATTATATTTGTTTTTTTGACTTTTGGCAAGGAAAAACTGACCTGTCAAATTGACAAGTCAGCCATAAATCACTGCAATGCTTCCTTAAGCACCGCCATATTTTTTTTCATGGTGTTGATATAGGCATCTATTGCCTCTTCATTGGCCTCGCCTGTTACCACCGGGTCAAGCTGATATATCTTTGCACCTGTCTCCCGAGCTATGGTTTCTGCAGCCGCCGGCGAATACTGCGGCTCGGTGAACAGGACTTTAGTGTCCAAAGCCTTGACCTTTTTGATAGTATCTTCCAATTCCTGCGGCGTCGGTTCTGTACCCGGTTCACGTTCGATTACGCTGACAATGTTCAGCTTAAACTGCTTGGCAAGATACGGGAATGCTTCATGAAAAGTGACGATATCCTTATGGGGCAGGTCATCAAGCTGCGCGTGCATTTCCTTTTTCAATTCTTCCAGCTTCATGCAATAATCCAAAGCATTCTTGCGGTAGGCATCCTTATGCGCCGGGTCAGCCTCACAAAGTCCGGCAGTGATGGCTTTAACCTGCGCAATACTGTAAGTCACCGACAGCCATACATGGGGATTTTCCTCATCTCCATTTTTAAGAAGATTGATATCTTTATAGTTAGATGCCTCAATGGTTTTCATCTTCGGATTCTGCTGGGCTGCCTTCTCCAAAAAACTTTCCATACCTGCGCCATTGACCACAAATACATCAGCCTGCTCCAAGGTCTTCATGTCTTCCGTTGTGAGCTGATAGTCATGGAGACAGCCTGTCTGGGGCTTGGTCATATTGACCACCTTGACACCCTCTACCCCCTTGGTGATGTTCAGTACGTCAATATACATGGGATAAAAAGATGTGACAATGGTAAAGTCCTTCTTCTCCTGAGTCATCTGACCGCCGCAACCTATGGCGAAAATACATACCAGTACAACCGACAATATACTCATTAACTTTTTCAAGCAAGACAACTCCTTTCCTGTGATAGCAACATATAATTAGGAAACAAATCACATTCTACAAGTGTCCAGCTGACTTGTCAAGCTAATTGATTTATATTATCAATCATTCATTTATACATTCGTCAAAATCAGCATCCCTTGTCCATATGCTTTTCCCGGCCCAATCCCTTCTCGCCAGCATTTTTTGAACATCTCTGCATGATTTACCTGCAAAACTCCTTGAAATACAACTCCTTTATAACAAATATTATCTTCGCCCTTTTGTGTATGTTTCCCTCTGGTCATACATTCCCGGTCTTGCTGAACCTGCAATATCGAAAATCCATTTTGTTCGCCCTTACGCTGAAGCCACTCCACCTGCTCCTCAAGCGAATACAGGAATCTGCGCTGACTGTTTTTCTTTCCATCTTGAGCTACCTTCTTGCTAGGTACGGCCAGCAGATTAAACCTGTAACATTGTCCTTCATATATTCTCTGCTCAATATCTGTAAAATCACGGCAGCCTATCAGCTGCATACCTGCAGGGATGTCTTCTTTGTCCGGTTCTTTAGCTGACCAAACATAAACATCCAAACGCTGCGGATTCAACCGATACAATACCCCACTGCTTTGCCGGTCACTATCAAACATTCGTTGTATGCTTCTGTGCATTATCTGGCAATCATGCAGACATTTTTTTGTATAAGGGTTCCTTATATCCAAATGCAATTTACTCAGATACACCCTTCACGCCCTCCTTCCTTATTATTTTCCTCGTTACACTGCGACTGCGAAAAACACGATTTCCTATACTAATGTCACGCCGTTCTATAGTCGTATCTCCATGAACAGCCTCTGTCTCTATTATCATTTGTCCGGTTTCCGGGCTAGGTATTTCCTGTATCGCCTGCTCCAACGATTTATATTTATTACTCAAACCGTCATACACAGGTCTTGATGGAACACAGCTTTTTCTTCCTAAATATATCGGCCACTTAGGCTTATTCAAAGCCTCCACCAAACAATGCAGCAACTCATCATCACCAGTAATGGCTATGGTAAAATACGCATCCTGCAAATAAGTACGATGTGACAACAACGTACTGTACTCACCAATATTTCCACGCAGTTTGCCTTGAGCATCAAGCAAATACTGTGAGCGAATGGTATGAAAATCTACCATAGGAATTCCTGCACGGTCTGCTCTTATCGCAATTTTCAAGCGTCTATGCAAATCAATCAGTCTGGTATCTTCCCTCGGTATCCCTAATGCACAGCCCAGCAAGCCAATGACACCAGATTTTGTCGGTAGTGATGCTGAATCCCTGTATCCCCACTTGCTATGCTCTCCCCAGCTTTGAAGCACTCCTTCCAACCGCAATATCAAAATGGGTATGGATGACATTTCAATCCCCCCCTTACGGTTTCAATGTATCGACTACAAACTGAATCAAGCTGTCATAATCATCCGCATTCTTTATACCTGCATCATCAGCAAAAGGATATTTACCGCCCTCACTGAACCAAACGCGCTCTACTTTTTCTAACGAAGGAAAATCATGCTCGGTCTGCAATACTTTTTCCTGCAATAATTCGATACTATTTTGAATCAAATCTTTATCTTTGAGAGGTCTTACCGGCTTAGCATATGCATTAGCATAACTTACAGGAACAGGAAACTCCTTACACTCTACCAACACCGCTGATGGAAGTATATTCCCTGCAAAACTATTCTGCTTGCCGGTGGGATTGCTATAAGCCATTGTATGCAACAAAGCTGGGACAGCACTCCTTACTAGATCCTCAGGATTTTCTGCATACTGAAGATTCTCTAACAACTTATCTACATCCAATGATGCATAGATATAATAACAATTTGAATTAAAGTCCACATCGCCAATCATCCCTGACCCCAGGTCTTCATTCATCTTTATCATGTCATCCATTGCAGTAAAGTAATCCACTTCCATAATCACTCTGTTTGTAGAAAAAGCATGCGCTACCTGCATAGAAGCTTCCACATCCGCAAATGCCGGAGAAGTAACCATGCGTCCAAACAAGGCAATATCTAAGGATATCGGCCTTGCTTCTGCCCCTTTAACTAACTTTTCTATATCAGTAGCCTTAATCTTCTCTAGTTTCTTCACATCACTGCATTCTTCAACCTGCTTCTTCATAACCTCAGCAATCGCTTTTATGTCATCAGGAGAATAAATAACAATCTGATTGGTAATCCCCAAATCATTTTCCTTGCCGTTCTTATTAGCAAATCCTGTGAGTTTCTTCAACACTATTGGCAAATATTCCTCTGCCACACCATCCTTCCTTAATTCTTCTACCACCAGCTGTGGCATCTTACGTGTTCTTATACCAAGGTGTCCAGCCATTTCCTTTTGAAATAACGGTGAAACACGCCAGCTTCTTTTTAAGCATTGACTGGATATACGCCCACGCTGTACACCTCCAAATATACAACTCTTCGGAGCGCCCATATCATCACGATTCAAATTTGTAGCAGGATAATTTTTAAGCATATGAATTTCAATCAGCATTATGATTCTCTCCTTCACTCTCTATATCGTGGTTATTTTGATAAAATTCCTTAACCCAGCGTCTTTGCACAAATCGCTTTTCATGCTCCCAATACAAAAGGTCATACATCAACTGAACTGCATCAATAATTACACCTTTGCTTTTAACTAATTTAATCATCCGGTATAGTTTTGTTAAAAAATATCCATCTTCGTCTATAGGTAAATCGAGAATTGCTTTAAGTTTCTTTCCAAAATTTTCCTTAGTTTCTGCTGTTAAAGCCTTATTTGCAGCTTGAATAAATGGCACACCTTTTTCCCATTCGCGGGCTTCCCACAAACACATAATACAAATCGTCTCAAACGCAGGCTCCTCAAGATATGCCGGCAATGAAGGCAACTTATAAAATTCAGCTAATGCTCCACCGGTTGCCACAGCTAATTTAGTCCCAGCAACTCGCCTCAATGCCGTTCTGGCACCCTTGTCATTAGCCAGCGTCTTTTGAGCCGCAGCAATCCAATCAGCAATTATCTGCTCTTTCTCATTCATTTCACCGCTCCTCCCCTAGAATCTTTTTTATGCTGGTAAAAAAGAACTTCTTTTCCTGCTGGGCACGTATCAAATCTGCCGCTTGAAAACAATAGCGCATTTCAAATTCCTGTACAATATTTAATGCAGTTTCTTGCAGAAAACTTCTCCATTCAGCCAATAACTTATTCTCTTTTTCCAGATTATCACATGTCGCTAAATCCTGAAGCACCTTATAAAAATTATTCTCGCACCCCATATAATACTGATGAAGATATTGGCTTACATCCCCATTGCCACGTTTGCTCTTATCAGGAGAAATCACCTTGTTCAGAGTCTTTGCTAATACATAACCGACTTTTTCAGCCATGTCAATATAAGTCACTGCATATGCACGGCGCTTTTCATCCCCCAGTATACGAGCATCCAGTCTAAGCAGGCCGCCTTGAGTATCCAAATAGGCAGCATTACTAGTCACCACACCAAATATTTGCACGGGCATACTGGAATATCCGCATTCCCTCCGTATTTTATAGAAATCATCAACTACCTTGGGTACGCTGCCACTATCATAATACTCACTGATAGACTTTATATTTCGCCATGGTTCTTTATCCGTTGATGGTTTAATTGAGAAAAACGTGTTATCTTTTCCCGGTCTATACGCCACATGCGGATCATTCCAAGCAGCAAATCCTGTAAAATGCAATCCTGGCTGATAGTATACCTGCTGAACCAATCCATCCTGCTCTATCAATCTGATGCGCCGACTAGGAAAGAACATACCGTATAGCTGTGTTGTCTTCGTTACTTCCTGTTGAGGTACAATCTCAAAATTGCTTTCCCACAAAGGTAATCCAGCAATCTTCTCGTCTTCATCCACCTCTGACATTGCCAATACCAATGTCTCAAACAAGGTATTTCCCTGAGGCAGGAAAAATAATGGTGGAACACCATTAACATTAGATGGATATCCTCCCGTCATAGCTGTACAAAATATCTGCGCCGTCAGCATTTCCCGAAACGCCTCTGCTGGCCCTAGCCATACCGTATTTTCCAAGTTATGGTCAAAATGTATCGCATTATGCCCACTGGCTCTTGTGCTGTCAAGGACTGCAACATATTTTATCTTTTTCTCTGTGTCCAAACTCTCATCAGGTACAGCCTGCATAAATGGCCGCTTTACATCGAAAATATCAAAGCTTATGCCTTTATTTTCACATCTGCCTATATATGCCTTGATTTTTTCCATGTCAAAGCAGCCTGCAGACAGGAGTTCATTTTTATACTCCCATGTCTCAGGCCGAAATACCGTCATAAGGAACGTAGCTAAGAATCTATAAAGGCTGTATGTTTCCATGGGTGTATCGCCATCTATATCTTGAAAACAGTGTGCATCCTGAAATAATTCCAACAAACCTACCATCTTCTCTTCGCCCTTGACAGTACGCACAGGAATCCATGCTTCCGTTCGCACGTCAAACTTCATAGCTAAATCCCCCTTTCATCAAATAAGAAATCCCTTTTCCTTATTCATTTCCAATACATTTCCATCTGCAAATTGGCATATACCTTCATCGCCGGGGAATATCCATACACCTGTTAAAAGGCCCTCTCCTTTTATTGCACCATCTTTAGTCAAAAATGAGCGTATTTTCTTCTCCGGCACATTTACACTATAGCCCAAAACCTTTCTAGCTAAACATTTGGAAACGACTTTTGCTTCATAAACTTGCTGATACAACGACCGTGGAACAATCGCTATCCCCACACTTCTTTCCCCTAATCTTGTTTTGGCTGGCAAAAAATCACAATCTTCATCAGCAAAGAACAAATCACCGGCTTTCGACATCCCATCTGACAGACAAAACTTTTTAGCTGATGGATTAGGCAATTCCTGAATAACCGCCTGCCCCTCCATCAATTCATTATCCGTATTGTACTCAAGCAATTCTTCTAATTCTTCATCGTTTATTTCCTGACCGTTATACACCTTTTGAACCAACTTAGGAATATCATCCGGCAGGCAAATCATATCTTTTTCTTCCAGAAACCTCATTGTACGTTGCAATAAGAAACGTGGATAAACGGCTTCTGTAGAACCATACTTATCATCTTCGGGCAATAAAACGGTTATACATGGCTCTTTGCACCCCAACGGACGAACCGTATCATCATGCCGCCAAATTCGTCCCATACGCTGCAAAAGCAAGTCTATCGGGCAAATGTCCGATATCATCTCATCAAAGTCTAAATCCAGCGACTGTTCTACCACCTGCGTAGCAATAACAATCAATTTCTCTGGCCGCTTCGTTTTATCCTTCCCGAGCAACTGTAAACATTCTTTCTCAATCTCCTGCCTTCTATCTGCACTAAAACGCGCATGAAAGAGTATTGTAGGAATATCCGTCAAACGAGATTTTACTGCACCATATATCAGTTGCGCTTCTTTCACGGTATTAACCAGCGTACAAAAGCAACCACTGCCTAATGCTTCCAAGCGTTGAGCTAAATAATCAGCTATCTCGTCCGGACTATTCAGAAGTGGTGCTCTAAGCACATGCACATTCATTTTTCTGCTCTTCTCATCCACAAAAAATTGTTGTGGCTTTTTATCGGCGAAGAGCAATGTCACAGCCGGATATACCTCCTCATCCAAGGAATCATCCTCATAACTGTAACATTCTGCATAGCGGACCTTCTTCTCATAAGGCAAAGTCGCCGATAACATAACAACAGGAATATGCATTACCTTACACCACTTTAACAGCTTTTCAATTATACTGCTCATGTAAGCATCATAAGCATGCAATTCATCAATTATTAACACTTTCTGTGCCAATCCTGCCAAGCGGAGCACTCCATACTTGGTTCGCATGGCACTCATCATTACCTGGTCTACAGTTCCTACTGCAAACGGAGCCAATAATCCCCGACGTAATGGTGCTGTCCACAATTTTGCGTACAAACTATCTTCTGTATTGTATAGAGATTCTTCTTCATCCATTAGCCACGCCATGCCATGCATCAATTTTGCCTGAATATCCTGTAATGAGCCTAACATGGCATTCACTCGACTATACATCTGATTAGAAGTAGCCGCCGTGGGTAATGCAACATAAAAACCTTCCTTCCCCCAACGCTGAGCTAACCTCAAAGCCGCATACAATCCAGCTTCTGTTTTGCCACATCCCATAGGAGCTTCTATGATAACACCTAAAGGCATATCTTCTTCACACTGGAATATGCTTTCCACAGTCTTTTGCAATGGGCGCATACCTGTCTGAGGAATCTTTTGCCACAAATCAGTAAATTTCTTTATCGTCTTATCTACTGGCTTATGTTGCATATTATTTTTACTCAAAAATACCTGTATCCGTTCTCTGGTCTGTTTCTCTATATTATTCCAATCGTTGTGCCAATCTGTTTCTGCGAAATCTTCACCAGATGCTATCCAATCTGCCACAATTAGTATTCCTGTTAGCATCATACAGGCTGAATCCATATGCTTTGGCGCTATATCAGGCGGCTTAAACCAGCCGCGCATCTTTCCTTCAATTTCTAACTGCAAATCCAGCCAAAAATCATCTGTTTCTACACTTACGCCTTTTTTCTTTCCCTGATGATGAAATCTGACTACCTCTGCCAGCCTGCTTCTAAATCTCATATTGGAAAAAACAGCATCTTTTTTCCAAATATCGTTTAACCGTTCACTACCATACTGTTCATGCCTGAATCCCCTCAAATCAGGAACCACTATAATATTATCCGTCAATATTTTAGCGACTTTCATCGTATCTGTTTGAATCTGAAAATTCACATGGCATTTTCCAATATCATGTACAGCTCCAATATAACCTGCTAAGTCAGTAATCTCATCCAATGATACGCCAAAATTTTTACTCAATTCTTTTGCTAATGGATAAAATATTCCCTCACTAATCAGCATTTGAGCAATAATTCCTGTTTCCAGCAAATGCATCCACAATGGTTTATAAGGTTCACTTTTCGCCCATAAATGCTCTGCAATTTCACTTTTTAGTTTTTCTTGTCCTGACAAAACATCACCTTCACTTTATATTATCAATATATACAATATCATCCCTAATCAGTAACTTTCGCTCATCATTTAATCTAACACCAACTCACTCTTTTTTGCTTCGCTACACCATCTCATTTTTCCTGCTTCTAAAAAATTTAATATATTTCCCCACCTGCGTGGGGTATACCAACGCGAACTGGAACATCGGCTGCGGCCATTCGATTCATCCCCACCTACGTGGGGCATACGGATTCTGCCGGAGCATATTTTCACGAAACTGCGGTTCATCCCCACCTGCGTGGGGCATACGCAGGGTATCAATGATTTTAAAACTGCTGTTACGGTTCATCCCCACCTGCGTGGGGCATACGCCACGGCTATTGATGCCAGCACAGACCTTTCCGGCTCATCCCCACCTGCGTGGGGCATACGTGAGCTCTCTCGTGTCTCAGCTTCTCTGGCACGGTTCATCCCCACCTGCGTGGGGCATACGCTGGGTCTTTTTGTTACCCTGTTCGTCTTCGACGGTTCATCCCCACCTGCGTGGGGCATACATCGGCTGCCCCATCGGGATAACATCGGCCATCGGCTCATCCCCACCTGCGTGGGGCATACCTTGTAAGTCGCGTCTCCGTAGGTGTCGTAACGCGGTTCATCCCCACCTGCGTGGGGCATACACTATCGGCTGGTGCGGCAGACGGCGTGTAGACGGTTCATCCCCACCTGCGTGGGGCATACGATATCGTCCTGTACTTCCTTGCTGTCTACGTCCGGTTCATCCCCACCTGCGTGGGGCATACGTCGTACTGGCTATCCAGTACCGCAAGTTTTTCTTCGGTTCATCCCCACCTGCGTGGGGCATACGCGGCAGGTCATCTGCATAGTTGCTGATAATCGGTTCATCCCCACCTGCGTGGGGCATACTGTGCTTCTTCAAGTGCTTCTTCGGCAATGGTCGGTTCATCCCCACCTGCGTGGGGCATACAAATCAAGGTACAGCACATTGCCGTCAAACTGCGGTTCATCCCCACCTGCGTGGGGCATACGCACCGCTTATGCACCGCTGCCATGTAAACGTACGGTTCATCCCCACCTGCGTGGGGCATACGTATTGATTTCAATTGCGCCCTCCTTGAATTTCGGTTCATCCCCACCTGCGTGGGGCATACTTAATTCGGTAAAAATATTTGCTGACGTCCATCGGTTCATCCCCACCTGCGTGGGGCATACTTAGTCCCTGGCCCTATCATTAAGCAAGTAAGCGCTGAAACAGGAACCGGTATATATTCTGAGCCACAACGCAGACTTCACCCCTTGCAACCGTTGATTCTCCTGCGTTCGTGCCACTCGCTCCGTCCGGCGGGTAACAAAAAGGTAACATTGGAAAAATCGTCCCAAAACCCTAGCGTAACTTGTCAAGAGGAAATTTTGCCAAATGCAAAATTAGCAAAAAGATAAGAAACCAGAAAAAACATTTCAAGTTATCCTGAGCATGAAATGGAGGGATAACTATGAGTGTGTACAAAGATGAAAACACCGGAGCATGGTTCTGTATCTTCCGTTACAAGGACTTCTCCGGCAAGACAATCCAGAAGAAAAAGAAGGGCTTCCGTACCAAGCGGGAGGCGAAGGATTACGAGGTCGAGTTCCAGCGGAAGGTGTCGGGAAAATCCGATATGCTCTTCGAGTCCCTTGTGGAACTGTATCTGGCGGACTGCAAGGTACATCACAGGCCGAATGTCTATCGGATTGAGGAAATCCACATCGGGCATATCATCCTGCCCTACTTCGGCAAGCTCCATGTGAAGGACATCACGGCGGCAACGGTTCGGTCATGGCAGAATGACATCCTCATCCCGAATTACAAATATGCCAGTATCAAGACCTACAACGGCCATCTGACAGGGATTTTCAACTATGGGATGCGTTACTGCGGACTGACGGAGAATCCCGTGATGCAGGCCGGGCCGCTTCGCTATCCGGAAATGAACGATAAAACGCCCATCCGCTTCTGGACGAGGGAACAGTTCGAGTATTTCCTGTCCTTCGTGAAGAAGCCGTCCCTGCGGCTGGCGTTCGAGACGCTGTTCTGGACGGGAATGCGGAATGGGGAACTCATGGGGCTACGAATTTGTGACATTGACTTGGAGCATAAGGAAATCCACATCGTGCAGAACAGGGTTCGAATTGCGGCTGCTGGCTGTCCCGAAGTGATACAGGCACCGAAAACGAGGAGCAGTCGCCGTGTGGTGGGCATCACGGACAAGCTGGCAGAGGAATTCAAAGCCTATCTGGACAGCCTGTACAAGCCGGAGCCTACGGACTTGATATTCCAGACAAAGGCATCCTCTCTGACCATCCTGTTCAATCGGTATCAGAAACTCCGCAACATCACGCCCCATATCCGTCTGCATGACCTTCGTCACAGCCACGCTTCCATGCTCATCAATCTGGGGATCAGCCCAAAGGCAGTAGCCGACCGTCTCGGACACTCCAACGAGAGCATGGTCATGAAAATTTACGGACACCTTTACCCCGAAAAGCGGAACGAGATTGTGGACAAACTCAATACCTTCGCCTGATGAAAGCGACAGCCCCCTTGGGATAAATGCTTCCCAAGGGGGCTGTTGGCATGTTTTGTTAAAAATTCGCATCTGATGGACAACTGTGTTTTTTGCCCATTATGGGAAAAAATACAGCAGTGCATTACAGAAGGACGTTGGGGCATAGGATGGATAGATACATAGCCGTTGGCGATTTTTACCTGATGGTAGGAATGACGGTGCTGTTTGTCGAATATCTGTAGTTGCGACTATCAGGATTTGACTACCAAGGCGATAACGCTGAATTCGGGAGGCAATCATCAATCATGGTTCGGGAAATCGTTAGGGATGTTATTTTTCTGGGGCAGAAATCGGAAACGGCGACGAAGGAGAACATGGCCATAGCCCATGACCTCTTGGACACGCTCAAGGCTCATGCGCACCACTGCGTAGGCATGGCTGCCAATATGATAGGCGAAGCCAAACGCATCATAGCCATAAAGTCTGGCGAAACCTATCATGTTATGCTGAACCCCGAAATCGTAAAGAAATCTGCCAGGCAGTACAAAACATCGGAAGGGTGCCTGTCCTTGGATGGAGAGCGGGAAACCACCCGGCACGATTGGATAGAGGTCAAATACCGGGATATGGACTTCAAAAAGGTTCGGCAAAAGTTCTCCGGCTTAGCGGCGCAGATTATCCAGCATGAAATCGACCACTTGAACGGCATCTTGATTTAACGGGAGGTATGAACGTGCCGCAGGAGTTTGAAAGAAAATTGGACAGGGGGCTTTTGCTATCCATTGTCGCCACGGGACTGATGTCATTTACAGGAGTAGTCATTGAAACAGCGATGAATGTCACATTTCCTACCCTTATGCAAGAGTTTGGCATCCATCTCTCCACGGTGCAATGGATTACCACGGGCTACCTTTTGATGCTGGCCATCATAATACCGACATCAGCCTACCTGAAGCAACGGTTTCTCAGTCGCCGTCTGTTCCTGTTTGCCAATCTTGTCTTTCTCTTGGGAACGGTCATGGGCTGCTTTTCACCGACCTTTCCCGTACTCCTCCTTGGACGGCTGTTGCAAGGGATAGGCACAGGAGTGGCACTTCCCCTGATGTTCAATATTGTCATGGAACAAGCTCCCAAAGACAAAATCGGCATGATGATGGGAACTGCCACCTTGGTTGTGGCGATGGCACCGGCTGTCGGACCCTCGGTAGGCGGCATGATTGTCAACGATTACGGCTGGCGCATGATTTTCCTTTCCCTGTTGCCTGTGATTGTTTTTTCCCTGCTATGTGGATTGACATCCATCCGTCAGTCCTCCGCCTTAGGGCATCCGTCCTTCCCGCTTTTATCCTATCTCCTGCTGGCTTCGGGATTCTCCTGCTTCCTTGTGGCAGCGAGTCTGGCGGGAAGTCTTGGCTGGATGGATTCTGAAGTCATCGGGTTCTTTGCCGCCAGTTTTCTTTTGCTCGGCATATTTTGCCGTCGCTCCCTTCGGGAGACATCTCCCCTCCTCCATTTACAGACCTTTGGCAATCTCCCATTCACTTTGAGCGTCATATCCTTGTTGCTCCTGCAATTCATCTGCCTTGGCATTGGTTTTTTCATACCGAATTTCGCCCAGATCGTGCTGGGGGAAAACGCCTTTGTCGCCGGTTGTATCTTGTTGCCGGGATGCCTTTTGGGGGCGATTCTTGCGCCCATCAGCGGAAGGCTGCTCGACCGATTTGGCGCACGGCGGCCGATTCTCTTGGGGTGTTTTTTTATCCTCTGCTCCGTCAGCCTTTTTTACGGGCATATCAATAATGCCGCAGTGGGCGTTCTGACGGCGATTTATGTGGTATTCACTTTAGGACAAGGCTTTTCATCCGGCAATATCATGGTAAGCGGCCTGAATCGACTGCCGCTCCATCTTAAGGCTGACGGGAATGCTATCTTCAATACCTTGCAGCAGTTGGCCGGAGCCATCGGCACAGCCATTATTTCAACTATCGTTGCTATGCCGCAAGCAGATTTCCCCGGAAATCTTGCCAAGGCTACTGCTACGGGAAGCGAAAATGCCTGTCTTCTCCTTTGTGTACTCGCGCTGCTTCTTTTTTTCCTTATGTATCGGGCTACCAAGAATGGGTGAATTGAGAAAAGGGCGTATCTCCGCAATCCGAAGGTACGCCCTTGCAAATTTTTGAAACGAAAATTTTCTCTATTCTTACTTGCTGATTGCCTTGAACGCTGCGGCCTGTGCCGTCATGCCGCGCTCGGAGGCAAGGCGCTCGATGGAGGAAGCGCCGAAGAAGCCGTCGATTTCCGGCACATTCTTGATGACATAGGCCGCATCTTCCGGATCGGCGATGGGGCCGCCATGACAGATGACCATGATATCGGGATTGACCTCGCGTCCGGCCTTGATGATCTCACGGATTTTCTCGCAGCAATCATCCAGAGTCAGAGCCGTTTCCGCACCGATAGAGCCTTTCGTGGTCAGCCCCATGTGAGCTACGAGGATATCCGCTCCCGCCTCGGCCATGGCCTTGGCCTGTTCCGGGTCGAACACATAGGGGCAAGTGAGCATATCGAGCTTGTGCGCCTCGCGAATCATATCCACTTCAAGGCCGTAGCCCATGCCGGTTTCTTCAAGGTTAGCGCGGAACTTTCCGTCAATGAGACCTACCGTCGGGAAATTCTGCACACCGTTGAACCCCTGCTCCTTAAGTTGCTTCAGGAAAATCTCCATCACACGGAAGGGGTCGGTGCCGCATACCCCGGCCAAAACAGGGGTCTTCTTGACAATCGGCAACACTTCCTGCCCCATTTCCGTGACAATGGCGTTGGCATCACCATAAGCCAGAAGTCCGGAGAGGGAACCGCGCCCCGCCATACGGAAACGACCGGAGTTATAGATGATGAGCATATCCACGTCGGCCTTCTCGCTGCACTTGGCCGTGATGCCCGTTCCGGCGCCAACACCCACCAGAATCTTGCCCTGCTTCACCTGAGCGCGAAAGTCCTGCATGATTTCGGTTCTGCTTTTCTTCAACATGATTGTTCCTCCCGTTTCTTGTTGACAAATTCATCTATTTATCGAATCAGCTTGCGCTGGCTTCCATCAGTTCGATCAGGCGATTTGCCGCAGCCTCGGCAAATTCCTTGTCGTTGATATTGTTGTCCATCTCGCAAATCTCGACCTTGCTGCTCGTAATGTCCTTCTTGAGGGTGTCGAACAGGACTTGACGTTCCTGCACACCATCGAAGGGCTGTCCTTCCGCATCGATCATGGATACGCCTTTTTTCGGCAGCATCACGGTCATGGGAACTTCGGCCTTGTTCCATTTCTCTGCCAGCTTGCCCGCAATCTTCGCATTTTCCGGCACCGTGGTACGCATGAGGGTGACGGTGGGATTATGCTTGTAGAATTTGCGGTCGGAAAATTTTTCCGGCACGGTGTCAATGGGGCCGAAATTCACCATATCGCAAGCTCCCACCGAAACCACCTGCGGCACTTTCTGACGAATGGCCGCCTCGCAGCGGGCCGGCCCAGCCGCCAGCACCCCGCCAACGACTTCGTCGCACCATTCCGTAGTGGTGAGGTCAAGCACTCCGGCGAAAAATCCCGCATCAATGAGAGCATCCATCGTCTTGCCGCCCGTGCCGGTGGCATGGAACACCAAGACCTCGTAGCCCCGAGCCTCCAAATAATCCTTGGCATAATTGACACAGGGCGTGGTAACGCCGAACATGGAAGCAGCGACCAAGGGCTTTGCTTCAGCGGTATCGGGCTTCAGATTCTCTCGGCAATTCACCATTCCCGCAATCGCCAGCACCGCATTGCTGAAAATCAGCTTGGAAATCTTGTTCAGCCCTGCCACGTCCACAATGGAGGGCATCATGACGATATCGCTGGTTCCCACGTATTGGGCGACATTGCCAGAAGCCATGGTGGAAACCATGACCTTCGGGACACCGATGGGCAGTTCCCGCATGGCCGGCGTGACCAAGGATGTCCCGCCGCTTCCTCCAAAGGAGAGGATGCCGTCGAACTTGCCCTCTTTGTAAAGCTTTGGCACGAGTTTCTGCATTCCCTTGGAAAGGGCCTCCGTTGCCATCGCCCTGTCCTTGCGTTTTACGATTTCCTTGATGTCATGCCCGGCGGCAGCGGCGATTTCCTCATTGGTCACGTCAACCTCAAAGGCCGGATCGAATACTCCCGTATGAATCATGAAAGGATGGATACCAAGTTCCTCCACCAGTCCCTTCACATAGTGGAACTCTTTGCCCTTGGTATCAAACGTGCCCGCAATTGCTATCGTCTTCATTATCAGGCTCCTCTCTTACATATGGTGATATGTTTGTTTTGAACCGGTTCTCTTTATACATTCATTGTAAGAAATCACGGCCTAAAAGTAAATGTGTTTATATATCTTCTTTTTGTGCATTTTTACCTCATTATGTCATGAAAAAAGCAAACAAGTTGTGCTTATATCTATAAGGTGATATAAACACAACTTGTTTGCTTTATATGGTTCAATTTTAATTTGATGCTATATAGTCCTTGGGGGATAACCCTATATGCTTTTTGAACATCTTGGAAAATTGGATGTAATCTTCGTAGCCGACCCGGCGGGCGACTTCCTTGCAGGACATCGAGCCGGAAGATAGCAGTTCCTTGGCTTTTTCCAAGCGAAAATTCATGAGGTATGCCGTGAAACTCACACCGGTCTCCTTCTTGAATCTTCCGCTGAGATAGGTTGGTGACATGTGGGCAACGAGCGCAAGTTCGCCTAACTGAATCTCCTCCATGTAGTGCTCTTCAATGTATTTCCGAATGGAATCCACCACGTTTCCTTCTCCCCAGTTCCGATCCATAATCCGGTTCAAGGGATTCTCCTCCGCCAGATCCTTATAACGCTTGAAGGACTTTACCGTGTTGAGAATGGATGATTCCATGGGGATACGGTCGAAGGTAGAACCGCCGATATAGCCTTGGCAATCGGTATTCTGGTAGAGGTAACGCATATCGGTGATGGTATTGGCCGGCCCCGCATAAATCATGCGAAGCACATCGGGATTCCTTGCTTTGCAGATGGAAAAAATCTCCTCCACCAAATTTCGCGCTTCACCGATAGGGATGTGCTTCTTGGCTCCCAGCAGGCCGCCTTTCGTCAGACCGAGGTGAATGCAAATCACGTCCGCTCCGGCGGCAATCATGCGCCTTGTTTCCTCTGCATTTGTCACAAAGGCCATGGTGAAGAGTTCCAAGTGGTTTGCCAAGCGAACCGTAGCAATTTCACGGTTGTAGGAATTCCCCTCTTCTTCCAGTGCTTCCCGAAACTTTCCGTCAATCAAGGCTACGGTGGGAAAATTGACAATGCCGGAAAATCCGTTGGCTCGTATTTCATTCAGGTAGTCATACATGTGCAAAGACGGGTCGGCGGCCATCAATCCGAAGAGCAGCGGAATATCGCGCACGATAGGGAAAATTTCTCTCGTTCCCATCTCCATGACCGTTTCGTTATTGTTTCCGTAGCAGAAATAGCTGCTGAGGGAACTGCGTCCCATGATACGGAATTTTCCTGCCGAGAGAGCCAAGAGGATATCTGCGCCCCCCAATGCCGCCAGCTTCGCTGTCATGCCGGAACCGACGGCGGCGCCTATGATATGCCCGCTCACATGAAGTTGGGCGCGAAGCTGATGTATCACCTGTTCTTTGTCCATATGCCATACTCCCGGATTGCAATCCTGCAAAATTTGTTATTTTTTTCCTACTGACAAATCTCTTGAATAAGCTGTTCCTTCACGCCGGCGCGGATATTGTTCACCCGTCCTACCCAGCCGAGGGGATCTCTGGCCTTCAGTTCCTCGTCAACCCCTTCCCGCTCCATCTGCCGCTCCACCAAATCCCAGAGCCGTTCGCCGTAGAAGTCCTCGACCTCTTGCAAATGCGCCTCAAGCTCTTCGTTTGCCCGCATAGCCGCCAAAAGCTCCGGCTTCTCGGCCGTCAGATAATTGTAGCGAATGCCGGTCCATTCGCCTCCCGGTATGTGTTCCATTGTGAATCCCTCCCTCGAACATTTATCAAATCAGGGGCTTTGTATCTCGTCTATCCTATTGTAGCAAGATTTCCACTTTAGCGCAGCCCCCATTTTTTTCCACAGCCAGTATCATCCTCTCATAACGTACATCTGTACTTTTTGCCCATTATGGGCAAAATTTACCTTCCCATACCTTCGCTCCATTCCTCATCCCATTTGCTACGTCGATAACTGACCGTTCGGTTCGGCTTGCTCTCCTGTGTCGGCTGTGGTTGCCGCTCATCCGTCAGCCCCATATCCGGCACTCGTTCCTCCAGCGGCTTCCACTTGACGGAGGACAGCAGTTCCCCGATGGACTTCTTTTCCGGCACATGATACCGCTCGTTGTTCGCCACATAGCCCCGTCGTACCATTTTTTGAATCCGTTGGGCAAAGTCGCGGGATGATACCTTCTTCACAAACTCCCTCGTCTGCTTCTCCAATCGTTCCTTGTTATCGGTGAATACGATAGCTCTCTGCTTTGCCCGGCTCAAGTCAACGTATGCAGCGTTGCGATTTTGCCCTCTGCCCGTGGTCGGCATATCCGCTACCACGAAATCCACGCCCATTCCTTGGGCTTTGTAGTTGGTCACTGCGTAACTGTAATCAATGCTATTATACTGCCCTATGTCAAAGGTGACTTGTTCGCCGCTGTCAGTCCTGACGGTGAAAACGCTGCCTTGGATGGCTTCTATTTGCCCCATCGTGCCATTGAGGACACCAAGGCGGCTGTTGTTGGCGGTGAAGATGATTCTGTCCCTTCGGGCAAAGCGGCGTTCCTCTGTCACGTCCTTTTCCCCGTTATGAGAAGTGATTTTGAACGTGGTTCCTTCTTCCAGTTGTCCAGTGCGAATATAATTCCGGCGTATCTTGTCGTTGTATTCCTTCCGGCTCCCGTTCGTTGAAACGAGAAGCAACTGATTTTTGTAATCCTCCAGTCTCGTTTGTCCCATGATATACCTAATCTCCTCCCTTCTGTCATCCCGATTTCCGATTTCCCGAAAATCGCCCCGTTTCTCCAATATCTCATAGGTCTTGAGGGTATCGCCCTTGACAGATTGGCGCACGGCCTCCAAGAGTTCCAAGTCCTGCTGTCTCCGAATATCCTCCAGATAGGCTGTTCCCGCTCCTGCCTCGATAAGCGCCTTGAACGGTTCTCCAGCTCCCACTGGCGGCAGTTGGTCATAGTCCCCCGAAAATACCACTTGGGCATTGTATGCAATCGCAGCCTGTTGCAGTTCGTCCATCAGGTGATTGTCCACCAGTCCCGCCTCGTCCACGATCCAGATTTCCCGCTCCTGCGTAGGTTTGACCTTGGAAAAATCCCAATGCTGACGTATGCCGTCTTTGCTCTCCGAGTCGGCTTTGATACCGGATTCCTTTTCCAATTTGCCAAGAAAAGAATGGATGGTGAAAGAAGGAATGCCGGATTCCTTCTTCAGCCCATCGGCGGCCTTTCCGGTGAAACATACACCTCGAACTTTGATATTTTCGGCCTCGCACAGTTCCCGCAGGGCGTTCATGGTGTAAGTTTTCCCTGTTCCGGCAAGACCTTGGACACAAAGAAATTGGTCTGCGCTGGTCATGATGTGATGAAGGACGGCGGTCTGCTCTTCGTTGGGCGTGAGTTTTTCCTCGGTAGCCACTCGATGAAGTAAGGCTTGGCTCTGCTCCATCGAAAGCGTTCTTGGAATGATGCCTTTGCCCTGATTCATCCGCTCAATGATGTCATGCTCCTGCCGGATATTTGCCTCGGTGGTGACATAAACATCCTTGCGGTTCTTCCCCCGTTCCATCCTGCCCAATTTCACAAGCCGAAGTCTCTCCATCGCCGCCTGTGCTTCCTTCTGTGAAATTCGCTCCAATACTCCCTCGGCCATAATACGGTGACAGACTTCTGGGATGGAGAAGGCAAAGGCTTCTCTGGACAAATGCTCAACGGCGGTTTTGGCGATCTCGTCTATTCGTCGTCTGCGCTCCTGCCGATGCGCCCGCTGCACAGCAAGGTGATATTCTTTTTCGGTCTGGAGGCTTGCCAAATGACGTATCGTGTCGCTCGGCAAAAGCAGACGAGATCGTCTTGCTGGCACATCCAGAGGGAATTGGGGCAACTCCGGCAAGCCATATCCTTCGGCAATACTTTCATAGACCGCGCCCCGGTCTTCGTCAGTATCTGCAAAACCGGATTGTCCGGCAGAGGCTTCAGAATGTTCATATTGGGCAACGCCTCCATTACGTCCATCGGCTTTATCGCCTTCGGCTCCTCTTCCAGCAAAACTTCCTCCTCGACCATCATCTCTTCTTCCCAATTTTCCATTTTTCTCCTGCTCCTTTCGGTGGTATTCGATTTTGATTTTTCCCGTATCATAAAGACTTTGCTTCACTTCTGCCAGAACATCCTCATAGCGAACGGATTTATCCTTGGCTTTCCGTGTGACAAGATTGGCAAGCATCTTCCCTTGAGCGGTCATCGCTCCTTGGCGATTTGCCTCGGCGAGAATTTCCTGCCGTCGTGTGCTGTGCGCCATGACGGTTTCACGGTCAAAGCCTTTTAGCTCAAAGTAACCTTCCCGCGAATTGGTGACTTCCAATTCGTAACCCACCGCCATGAGTTCATGCGCCAACTCCTGCCGATAAATCAATCCGAGCATTTTCTGATGTTCCAGAAGTTTGTCGAAGTCAAGAGCGAGGATTTTTCCGTCCGTATCGGTCTGGTTCAGAATGACGCAGTGGCTGTGCAAGTCCAGTTCATTATTCCGGTTGAGAAAATGCACAAACTCACCGCAAGCCATATTCCTTGCCGACAGCTTTTTCCTATTGCTCCGTGTCCGCAGATGGTTCTTTTCGATTTCTGCCAGTACCCGCTCCACGGCGATTTGGTGAATACGGATAAGTTCCTCCCTGCGCTCATCGGATTCTGCCAAGGCGAGGCTCACGGACTTAGGTGCGCTGAAGGTAGCGTCAAAGCCAATGCGCTTTCGCCGTTCTTCCTCCGCTATGTTTTTGCAGAATGTCTCAAACTCGCCCTTGTTGAGTTCGCCCGTCAGCTTCAACCGCTTGGCGAGTTTCCCGTGCCATTTGTCATAGTGGCTCTGGTGGCCGGTGTAGTAATCTGCGGAATGCTCGTAGTAGGTGCTTGCCTGTTCGTAGTTGATGGCTCTCCCGCTCATCATGACGATTCGCCCTCCTGCTTCGCCATGTGTGCTTTCGCAGCACGGATGGCCGTAGTCCACTTATTTTTGATTTTCTCCTTTCCGTTGGGCATGAGCACCAGCATGAATTCACACATCATCAGCTGGAGCAGATACGCATTTTCGCTCTGTTCCCGCTGGGTATGTTCAAGGAAATCACAGATTTGCCGAAGGTCGCCGTCCAATACTTCCGCAATCTTCTTCAAGTCCGGCTCAGTGACTTCCTGAGTGCCGCCAGTCAGACGTTCCCGCAGGAACTCCGAAAAACTGACTCCCTGCGCCTGTGCTTCCCGCTTCAATCGTGCCTCCGTGTCGTTGTCCAATCTCACCGAAATAACGCCCATTTTGCAAAACCTCCCGTAAATGCTGAAACCATTGACACCGCAAGCCTCGGCGTAATTTGTTTACAAAAGGCGTAAACGAAACGTAAACGCCGAGGGGCTTGCCGTGTCCCCCGTGAGGGGCATCTCGAAGAGTGCGGAGGTGTGTTGGAATTACATAGCGTTTCCCCTGTACGAACTACTGGTTTTCCTTCCTCTGTCCGCCGATGAGGTCGGGCTTATAATCCAATGCCAAGCCAATCAATTTGTCAAGCTGCTCCGGGGTGGTGATTCCTGCGCCGTGGAGTTTGGCGTAAAGTGCCATTGCCTCCCGCAACTGGCTCTCCGTCTGGATGCCATGCTCCGAAAGCACCTTGTCGAAGGCTTCCCGTTTCTGCAAAAGCAGAGCAGAGCGCAGTTTCGCTATCTTCGCCTTGCGCCGTGCCTCCGTCTCCTTCGCTTTCTTGTCCTTCGCCTCAAGCTGTGCCAACTGTTCCTCCAGGGTCAGGTGGTGCTTGGTGTGTTCTCCTGTGGTGCGGGCTTCCCCGCTGATAATTTCTTCCATGTTGTTCTCCTTTCTGGCCGATAAAGAATATTGTCCTCCGCACATCTTCAGTATGGAGCAGGATTCTTTTTTTGGATTCTTATGATTTTGCTCTTTTTAGGAGAGTGTGAAATTTTGCTTGACAAAGCTACGGGGACTGTTCGACAGGTGAAAATGGCGCTTAGCGAGGCTTCATGCTATGCTACTACGTTTTCGATAGGCAAGTGATGGTTAGTGAATTCTACCATGGTGCTGATGCGCCGCTACACACTTATCCTTCGTTACCCCCCTTTCTGGCAAAAAAAATCTTCCTCCATACACACATAGTATGGAAGAAGATTCGTTTTTTGGTTTCTTATAAAGTTGCTGATTTTGAGGATGATAAAACTTGTTTCCTTTTGTTTGTTAATCTGGTTCGTAAGGAAACAGGATAAGACTACGTTTAGAAAACTTGTCCGTTGGGAAAATAACTTCTCTGTATTTGTCAGTATTTGACCACTTACTTCTCTTGGATATATTTTCCCACACAATGTATAAAAGAGATGCTGCATGTTCTGTAATTCGTACTGCTTCATCAACATCCACAAATTGAATTTGAGTGTAAATTAGTCTGTTCTCATTGGCTAATTGTTCTATGTGCATTTCGGCATTTTCTGGAATAACTGTCATTCCAGCCGATACCAAAGGCAGTCCACTCTTACCTTTTTTAAGATTTTTCCCCGTCATAAATGTCCTTAATTCGCCTTTTAGTTTATGCTTTTCAAGATAGTTTTTCCATCTGGAATCATTTCTGTATGCTTGTTTTCCGAATGGAGTTAGCTCTACAGCAAGTCCATGTTTATATTGGCAGTAATCCTGATAATATCTTTCATGATATGCCTGTAATTCTTTCACATATCTTTGAACAATACAAACAGAATTTTTATAGCCCTCATAAATCTCTACATTTTCCCATACCTCATCCAACGGGAAATACGGCATGTGAAATTGTCCCAATAAGTATTCAAGGTCATTGCTATTGAATTCTCGTATATACTGTTTTACCTTCGTTGCCGAATAGTGTACTGCATTCTTAGTAAATTTAGAAAGATCGTAGCTGTTCATTAAGAGAGAGAAAAAATCTTCTATGGCTTGTTCAGTCTGAGAAACGATTTCATACATCCATCCGTTTCTGATTTGTTGGTTTACGATATCATACCCATCTATATTTTCGGATTCATCAATATGAATATCAGACTTAATGTCTGCATAAAACTCGTCTAAATGTAGTAGAATTTTACGAATGGATATTACAGTAGCCAATCTCCATAGCGGAAATTGCCCTACGCCGAAGTTTTCCATTTGCATTGTTTCTGTTTCCATTCGTATAGTTTTGGTTAATTTATCGCACATATTTCCACCGTCCCACGGTTTATCCTTCTAAAAAATTTTGATACCTCTTCATAAGTTCCGCCACACATCCCGCCTCGGTCATGGTCCCCACATCGAAACCATAGGCAAGCATCACAGCCCTGTCATTGGCTTGGTGGGCTTTGCGAAGTTCCGGCGGCATGAGACTTTCACTGTAGAGGTCAGCAAGACTTGCAGTAGGATATATGTTTCTAGCATTGAGGATTCCTTGTGCAGTTTGTTCAATGGTTGTACGTTGCTTCTCACTAGGGGATGGCCAGGGGAAATTGTTGTAGACCACGGAACTGGAATAGCTGTAATCGCTTTTCAGTCTTCCGCAGACCGCCCGCATCCATGCCATGTGGACGTTGCTTGTCAACACACCAAACAAGTACAAGTCGGCATCGGGAATCATAAAGAGCTTGTCGCCGGGAATGATACTTGCATCCAGATAATCCATGGGGATATAACGCCGTTGCTCAGATGAAACCTTGGGAAGCGCAATATAGCTTGATTTGCATTCCCGCACCTCGTCAAATAAAGTTGGCGTTTCCGCTTTTTTCTGGGTGGCAGGTTTCTTGCTGGCCAGCCGAAATTCCCTCACAGCCTCAATGCGCTTCAAGACACTGGGGCATTTTTTGATGTCTGCCGGATTTGCGCCCACGAGCCACAGGCAATAGCGAGGTTTACGGTCAATGAAATCCTTTCCCATCATGAAGGGTCGCAAGAATTTTTCAGCGGCAGGCTCCGCTTTGACCAGCACATCCCGTTCCTCCACCGTTAAAATCAGATTGCCTCCCTCGGCAGGTTTGCCGCCGTTCAGCATATTCGGTACGGGGAATAGAGGCTTGGAACGGGCAGACAGGAATACGGTAGGAGCCGCCACCAAATAGGGGCTGATGTTTTCCGCTTCCTGCATATTTTCCCCGGCGTACAGCCGTTTGACGGAATTGTCCTGCTTATCGTGGAAACCGATAATCACCACATGCACATGTGCCTTGCTGTTGGATTCGCTATCCCACCGAAAGGTGCGATGGGCGAAGTCAATCTGTATGCCGAACCGTTCATAAAGGGGTTGCCATACGTCCGCTACCTGTTCCCCTTGGGTGATAGAATTGGTGGAGACAAAGGCCGTGCGGATATTCGTCCCTTGCATGAATTGAGCCGCTTTGAAATACCATCCAGACACATAATCGATTTTTCCCGCCTTGGGATAGGGAGTGCCTTTTTCATCCACATAAACCGACAAAATGTCAGCCTTCTGCTCCTTGGATTGGAGCGAATAGCCTACGAAGGGAGGATTCCCCATGATGTAGTCCAACCTCTCCTTTGGCACCACATCATTCCAATCCATCCGCAGGGCATTTCCTTCCACAATATTCGTGTAGCTTTTCAACGGCAGGAAGTCGAGATTCAAATGGATGATGTTCTCCGTTTCCTGCATGGCTTGACTCTCGGCAATCCATAGGGCCGTCTTTGCCACCGTTACGGCGAAGTCATTGATTTCGATGCCGTAAAACTGGGAAATACTCACCTTGATGGGATTGTGCTCCCCCTCGAAGCCGAAGGAAATCTCCCCGTTCTGAAGTTCGCTGATGACCTCGTTCTCCAATCGGCGAAGGGAAATATAGCTTTCCGTCAAAAAATTTCCGCTGCCGCAAGAGCTGTCCAAAAATTTCAAAGATGCCAGTTTCTGTTGAAAATCGGAGAGTTTCTGTTTCCGCAATTTAGCAGTCTTGACGGATTTCACATCCTCAAATTCCCGCTTCATCCCATCGAGGAACAGCGGGTCAATGACCTTGTGGATATTGGGTATGCTCGTGTAGTGCATCCCACCCTTGCGACGGGTTTCGGGGTTGAGGGTGGACTCGAAAACCGCGCCGAAGATGGTGGGCGATATGCCGCTCCAATCGAAATCTGCACTGGCATTTTTGAGCAGAAGGGACAGGATTTCGTCGGTCAGTTGGGGGATTTGGCGCTGCAAATCGGCGCGGCTATCCTCGAACAATCCGCCGTTCACATAGGGAAAGGCCGCAAGTTCCTCGTCCATATACGGGTCGCGTTCTTCCATAGGCGTGGAGAGCGTTTCAAACAAATCAATAAGCGCCTTGCGGATATTTTTCTCCCGAAAACCCATGAGATAATCATGGAACATGTTCCGCTTGCCAAAAATGGCGGCATCTTCGGCATAGAGGCAGAACACCAGACGGACACAGAGTTTGTTGAGGCTCTTCTGGGATTCCTCGCTGTCCGGTTCTTTGTACTGTTTGCGAAGGGCATCGTAGAGCCTGCCAACAATCTCCCCTGCGGCAAGGGACAGCTCCATTTCCTTTTTGATATTGCGGTCAGCGGCATTGACGAGGAATTGCAAGCGATAGTATTCCTTCGGCAGATCGGAAAGCAGGATAATCTCCGGCTCACTTTGCGGATTCTCCATGTCGTACACACGGAATTCCCCGAAATTACATGCTACAATCCACCGGGGACGCTTGGAGTAGGGTAGTTCGGCGGCATATCGTTTCGCCTGTTGGTAGGGCGTGAGCATGGTGCCGTCCGATTGCTTGATGGGCTTCGAGAGGTCTTTCCCCAGTCCCTTCTGCTCAATCATCACATGGGTTTCTGGGATGGTTGCGTCAATGAAGGACACATGCCCCAGCTTCACCGTATCCTCGAAAGTGATGAGGCCAAAGGGCTGCTCCACGCCAAACACCTGTTGCAAAAGCTCCAGCCAGAAGGTCTGGGTGTGCTGCTTCTCGTCCCCGACACCATCCCATTTCTCCGCAAAGGCTTTGGCCGCAATTTTCTGCTCGGATTCCTTCATTTGGTAATGCCTCCCTGCTCTACGGTTATTCTCTGAAGAGAAGTTCTACCCTGACAAGGAAAATCCTGCCTTACAAAAATATTTGTACGATTTCCTTTATGCAACAACGCCGTATGCACCAGCAAGGGCATACGGCGTTGTTGAAACAAGGATATGGATTACTTGCCAAAGGCCTCTTTCAGCTTCTGTGTCATCTCATCCATAGAAACCATATTGGCGAGTCCAATGGCTTTACCTGCCGATTCGGCTTTCGGCAAAAGGTCTGCCCCGCAGACGAACAGATCCGCCGCCCCCGGCACCACATCGTCAATCGTTGTGTGGTCAACCTCTACGCCAGTGATGCCAAGATTTTTGAGCGCTTTCTTGCAATTCATTTCCATCATGAACGATGTTCCCAGTCCGGAACCGCAGAAACACAAGATTTTTTTGATGTCAGACATGATAATCTCTCCTTTTTCTTTCAATCACAACAACATACTATTCTGCCGCTGACTCATCCCTTTGCACCGGTTTCGGCGCGATATAATTGTAAAGGATGGGCAACAGGAACAAAACCGCAATCAGCCCAAGCAGGAAAGTACCGCCGAATGCCTTGGAAATATTGCCGAAGATGATGCCGACAACCGTAAAATCCGCATCCGAGAATGTCGTGTTGGCAAATCCGAGATTTCCCATCACAGGCAGAAGAGCTGCCGCCAAGAAAGTTACCGCGATGCCATGCACAAACGCACCGGCGATGCATCCCTTGAGTCCACCGGTCGCATTGCCGCACACTCCGGCCGTCGCGCCGCAGAAGAAATGAACTACCGCACCGGGAAGAATAATCGCAGCCGCAAGCCCGCCTTGGTTCATCAGCGCCAATCCCGCCAGACCGACAATGCCGCCGATGAACGAGGACAAAAAGCCGATCAAAACCGCATTTGGAGCAAAGGGGAAAACGATGGGGCAATCAATGGCAGGCTTTGCATTGGGAATCAATTCCTCAGAGATTCCCTTAAACGCTGGGACGATTTCCGCTATCAACAGGCGAACGCCTGCAAGGACGATGTAGATGCCTGCGGAGAAGGTAATTGACTGCAAAATCGAGAACACAATCCAGTTACTGTCGCCCCAGATTTTGGCAGCCGCCTCTCCTGCGCCGAATTCCGCACAGCCTGCAACAATAATGTAGCAGAAGAACATGACGATGGCGATGGAAATGGTATTGTCGCGAAGGAAGGAAAGTCCTTGTGGGAAGCTGACTTCCTCCGTGCTTTTTCCCTTCTCGCCGCCACTGACCAGTTTCCCGATCTGTGCGCTCAGGAAATAGCAACAGCTTCCGAAATGACCAAGCGCCAGGGAATCATCTCCCGTGATTTTCCGCATGGTCGGCTGCATAAGCGCAGGAAAGAGCGCCATGACAAAGCCGAGGAGAAGGGAACCTCCTACCGTAAGCTGCCAGCCTTCAAGACCTGCAATACTGAGGATAATCGTGAGCAGGCAGGCCATGTACAGGGCATGATGACCGGTAAGGAAGATGTACTTCCAACGGGAAAACCGTGCCAAAACGATGTTCATGCACATTCCCAGAGCAAAGACCGCCGATGTCTGGACGGCGTATTCCGTGAGTCCCATGGAAACGATGGCCTCATTGTTGGGAACCACGCCATGCATGTCGAAAGCAAGCTGGAACAGATCACCGAAGGGAACGATGGATTGCTGAACAACACCTGCACCGGCACCAAGGACAATGAATCCAAGAATCGTCTTGATGGTGCCTTTAATGATAGCCTGACTGCCCGATTTTTGCAAGATCAAGCCCAGCATGGCAATCAGTCCGACAAAAATTGCCGGGGTGGACAATATCTGCTGAATATAGTGCAATAATGTCTCCATTGATTTCTCTCCTTTCAACCATGGTACAATCAATCTGCGAAATAATGATACAAGGCATCCGCATCCTGTGCTTGCAAGATATTATTTGCGGTTTGCTCATCCTGCAGCAATTCGGATATTTTGGCAAGCAGCTCCAAATGACTGTCTGAATCTGCAGCCGACAGAGCAATGAACAGATTCGCCCGCGCATCCTCACGCGTAAACACTACTTCCTCCCGAAACAAGGTAATCGCGATTTGCGTAGCCAATGCTCCCTGCTCCGGTCTGGCATGTGGCATTGCCACATGGGGGGCGATGCAGATATAAGGTCCAAGGTTCGTCACGTTGTCAATGACCGCCTCCTTGTAGCTCTGGGTGACATAGTTCCCTTTTTCCAGCAAGCCAACGGATGACCGAATGGCCTCCTTCCAATCTGCGGAATGCTCTAGGATCTGAACATTTTCCTTTTGCAGATATTTCATTGGTTTAAGCTCCTTTCTGTGTTTTCTTTCTCTGACGGAATTCTTGTATTTCCTGCTCAATGGCGTTTTGTTAAGCAAATACAGCATATTTCTTATTAGCTGTCTTGAAATGTAGCGTAATTCCCAGAATGGACGCAGATTTCAAATCTCCAAATCTAACTGCGTTTACTACAGCATAACACATCCATGATCTGAGGAAACTTCTCTATTCGTTTTATATCGAGTTCATCGCTAAAAGAACCAAAACCATAGATCACGCCTAGAAATTCAAATCATGAACGTATTCTTTGAAATGCTTCCCATTCCTTTATCCCCGCCCTTTCTGATTATAGTGTGATACGTCCTGAATCCTGTGTATAGTTCGTTAACTAAACGCCATTGATTTCCTGCTTGCAATCATATCTTAGCACCTTGGTGATTGGAATAGAAGTCCAAAGAAAGGTACGGCAATGTGCAAAGATCTATACGCCAACCAAAATGAAAAATGCTCCGGCATCAACGGAGCATTTTCACATAATCAATCTCTATTTCCCAATATATTGCCCAAGAATCTGCAATACATCGTTCCCCTGTCCGGCCGCTGCCAAGTGCGCGACAGCAGCATCATCCTGTGCCAGCTTCAGCAGTTCGTCCATGATGCGCAAATGTCGTTCATTATCCTCTGCACAAAGCACAAATATGATTTTGGCCGATCGCTCTTCGGAAAAGAAGACCGGATTCCTGAAAACTGTCAAGGACAGATCCAGACAGTTCACACCGTCCTGCGGCTTGGCATGGGCGAGCATGATTTCATTATTGATGAACATGTACGTGCCGTAATACATCGTTTGGGAGATGATGGAATCTATGTACTTCTCCACGATGCTTCCTGCATGAATCAAACTTTCCCCCGCCATGTAGAGTGCGTCCATCCAGTTCATGGACTCCTCGCAAACAGTGATTTTATCCGATGTGAGCAAATCCAGCAAGCCGGGCTTTTCCTCATCACCAAAGCCTGATGTTTCAGGAGTTCCTTGAAGACAGCGGCGAATCGCCTGACGCACATCCTCATGATGCTCCTTGCCGACGTAGGGACGGATGGCAGAGAACAGTCCCTCTGCCAAGCCTCCCTGCCATGTATGGCGCACCAAGCGATGGTTCATGATATAGCTTCTATCCTCGTCCGTAAGGATCGGATGCACGACGATGGAAGGAACGATGCTTCGTATCGGCACGGTGGAAACGATCAGATCACAACTCTCCTGTGTGCGTGTTGCATCCACACCGGCCACCAAACCGACGATTTCCGCATCCGGCAGGATCTTTTCAATCTCATGTCGAAGCATATTGCCCGTAGATACGCCATTGACGCAGACAATGAGTATGCGCAGGCGAGGATTTTTCCGCTCCGTTATTTTCAAAAAAGCACCGAAATGTAAGGTCAAATAAGCAACTTCGCTGTCCGTAACCGGAAGACCAACCATGCGTTCCAGATACTGCGATACGGTTTTCGTTATGTTAAAAAGGTTAGGATATTCCCGCACAATATCTTCCCGCATAGGATTCCCCATCTGTATGCCGTAGCGGAAACGGTAAAGAGAAGACCGGATGTGGATGAACAAGGCTCGCTCCAACTCGTCCCTGTCCTCAAAATAGACACAGGCGATTTTCTCGAATTCCGTTACCAATGTTTTGACAATTCCATAGATCGATTGATCGGACTTATCCTCAAAAATCGTGTCGGTGGAAACGGAAAGGCGGGAGCCAAGGAGATGAAGACTGAGATAAATCTGCTCATCTTTTTTTAGCTCCGGGAAATATTTCTCGACCACCAAAAATTCCCGAGAAGAAAAAATCTTTTCTTCCTTCAGTCCTGGAAACAGCAGTTCTCCCTCCGAATCGCGCATAATCGGCAATAGGGCAGCAAGGCTGTAAAGAATGCCCTCCACATAGTCCACATGAAGTTCTGCCTTCACATTGAGCAGCCGATGGTAATAAGCAGAAATCTCTTCATGGTCAAGGAATGTGAGCCTTCCCTCCGCCAAAAGCGGGCGCAAGGTATCGAAGAAGAGGAAAAACAAGGCACGGACATGGACAAGCTCGCCAGCAATCCGGTAGCCTGCTTTCGGTGTATAGGTCAGTTTCACATGATACTCATGCAGTTGCCTGGAAAGGATTTGAAGATCGTTGAATATGGTGTTTCTACTGACTCGGCATATCTCCATCAACTGCTCGACATATACCGGCGTCCTGCTGTGGACAATATAGCAAACCATCATGCACACTCGCTCCGATGGGAGAAATACATAGTCAGCAGAGGAAGCTCGTTTCTCTGAGACTTCCCCGATTCTGGCTTTCTCTTCTTCAGAAATGAGGATACCCTTTCCGCGCACGATCTTAAGCTCCGGCAGATGATGACTGTCCAACCAGTCATTGATGCCGCAGATATCATAATAGATGCTGCGCTTGGAAACACCAGTCCTTTCCGCAATCTCCTTCAGCGGCACGTAGTCATACGAGTACATGAGCAGGCTCAAGATCTTGTCTGCACGCTCACTGAGTACCCCCATGTTCCATCCCTCCATCTGCTGTGTTATTCTTCCCATTAAGGAGATTGTACCATATATGCCAATTGCTCAAAAGTCCAAGGTTGCGTAAATAAATGTGCAAACCAAGAAACGCCTGTCACCGGTCCCTTCGCATATTTGAGACGCTTCTCAAAGGTTTTTCTTCCATCCTGCTGAGATGTACCTGTATTGTAACTATTCAGTCGTACCCCCTAATTTAGCTCAGAAATTTGACCTTTCAACTACATGTAGTGTTATAATGCCAACAAAGCCCATATATAGTGTTGTATGTTTGATATTTACAGGCACGACTGAACAGTTACCCTGTATTGCATCTGAAGGTCAATTCCTAACAATGCTGATTCCACTGTCAAAAACATGGACATATTTCTTTACAACCAAAATCTTCATATCGTCCTTTGACGCTCCAATCTGCTTCATGATTTGTTTTGGATTCACTACGAATCCATCATCATCG
>ERZ842401.1017-NODE-1017-length-41285-cov-6.670337_pt1 | contig 41285 bp, 32 predicted proteins | sample MGYA00521270_ERZ842401 | MGnify/ENA primary metagenome ERZ842401 (study PRJEB31892, sample SAMEA3878208) | bioreactor metagenome | biome: Moose rumen | place: Sweden | collected 2011-10 | study: EMG produced TPA metagenomics assembly of the PRJEB12797 data set... | reverse complement strand
GCAAGAGCCTGGGCCGCTGGAACGACCTGGTGGTGTTTGTCCCCTTTGGCGCTCCGGGCGATGTGATTGACCTGAAGATCGACCGCAAGAAGCACAGTTTTGCCGAGGGCCACATCGAGCGCCTGGTCAAGCCCAGTGAGTTGCGCGTGGAGCCGATGTGCGAGCACTTCGGGCTGTGCGGCGGCTGCAAGTGGCAGCACCTGCCCTACGAGTACCAGTTGCAGTGCAAGCAACAGCAGGTGGTCGATGCCATGGAGCGCATCGCCAAGGTCCCCATCCCCGCCATCAACCCCATCCTGGGCTCGCAGCAGACCACCCACTACCGTAACAAACTGGAGTTCACCTTCAGCAACAAGTGCTGGCTCACGCGTGAGCAGTTAGAAAGCGGCGAGGAGTTTCCCGACCGTAATGCAGCGGGCTTCCATATCCCCGGCGCCTTTGACAAGGTGCTCGACATCAAGCGCTGCTGGCTGCAGGACGACATCAGCAACGAGTTGCGCCTGTTCATCCGCAACCTGTGCGTCGAGCGGGGGTATTCGTTCTACGACATCCGCGGGCAGCAGGGCTTCATCCGCATGACCATGACGCGCACCGCCAGCACAGGCGAGATGATGGAGGTCATCGTGTTCGGCCAGGACGATCGTGCCGCCATCGAGGACGTGATGAGCGCCGTGCGTGACCGTTTCCCGCAGATCACCTCGCTGCTCTATGTCGTTAACCTCAAGGTCAACGACTCTCTGGCCGACCAGGAGTTCATTACCTACAGCGGCCGCGACTACATCGAGGAGGAGATGGAGGGGCTGCGCTTCCGCGTGGGGCCCAAATCCTTCTACCAAACCAACTCACGTCAGGCCTATGAACTCTACAAGGTGGCGCGCCGCATGGCTGCCCTCACGGGCAGTGAACTGGTCTATGACCTGTACACCGGCACGGGCACTATCGCCAACTTTGTCGCCCGCCAGGCCCGCCAGGTCATCGGCATCGAGTATGTCCCCGAAGCCATCGACGATGCCAAACTCAACTCCCGTGTCAACGGCATCGAGAACACCCTGTTCTATGCCGGCGACATGAAGGATGTGCTCACCGACGGCTTCATCGCCGAGCATGGCCGCCCCGAGGTGATGATCATCGACCCGCCCCGTGCCGGCATGCACGAGGACGTCGTCAAGGTCATCCTCAATGCCGAGCCCCAGCGGCTGGTCTATGTTAGCTGCAATCCTGCGACCCAGGCGCGCGACATCGCCCTGCTCGACGAGAAATACAGCGTGCAGGAAATCCAGCCCGTCGACATGTTCCCCCACACCCATCACGTCGAGAACGTGACACTGCTCATCAAGAGGCTGTGACTTGAACGATCGCCCCGGGCTCAGAAGGGGTAGGTCTTGAGTTTGTGGCTTCCCCGGATAATGCCATCCTGCATCCGGGCGCGGTAAAGCGTCACCTTGCATACCGTTGATGACAAGAATCCCGTTTCAATGTAGAACCGGTAAATCGAGTCACAAGCGGCAATAGCCTCGGCGTCCCTGCTGCGCTGCACGGCGGCATCATGGACAATCAGTCCGTCGGTCTTGCGGTGGAAATTGCTGATATCCTTCATTTTAGTCATCATCTGTTTAGAAATCTTGCCGATCATGTCATCTTTGTATCCTGGTGGCAGGCCGCCGCGCCTGTAGATGTAGTTTTTGGTCTCTACAGTCACATAGTATTCATTAGTCATCTCATCGGGCTCATTATCGGCCAAACAGGAAACCATAAACGGGAGAACACACAAGCAGCTCAGCAGTGCAAACAGCAGCCGGCTGCGCAAAGCCTTAGTTGTTGATAATGTAGTCATAACCATAATACTTTTTTCTTAATTGTTAATAATTAGGCTTCGGGGACACTCACTAACGCGATGAGGGCTAATGCCTGATGTCAATTTACCGAATCATCCCTTCACCAATATGATACTCGTTGCAAATGTATATATCCTTGAATAAATCAAAAATATTAAGTTAAAAGGTTGTTAACGACGGCTCACAGTTGTGTTTTCTCGACCAGGAAGCCGTCGAGCATGTTGACGATGCGGGTGGCATAGGCCGCGTCGCGCTGCGAGTGCGTCACCATCACGATGGTGGTCCCCTCGTCATTGAGTTCGGCAAGCAGTTCCATCACCTCCTTGCCGTTCTTGGAGTCCAGATTACCGGTTGGCTCGTCGGCGAGCAGCAGTTCGGGTTTGTAGACGACAGCCCTGGCGATGGCCACTCGTTGCTGTTGTCCGCCCGATAACTGGTTGGGATAATGCTTGGCGCGATGCGAGATGTTCATGCGTCGCAGCACATCGGCAACCATGGTTTTGCGCTGGCTGGCCGGGATGTTCAGGTACTTGAGCGGCAGTTCGACATTCTGCTCGACGGTGAGTTCATCGATGAGATTAAAACTCTGGAACACGAAGCCGATGCGCCCCTTGCGCAAGGCCGTGCGTTGGCTCTCCTTCAGGTTGCCCACCTCGATGCCGCCCAGCAGGTAGTTGCCCTCGCTGGGATTGTCGAGCAGCCCCAGGATGTTGAGCAGCGTGGTCTTGCCGCAGCCCGATGGTCCCATGATGGCGAGGAACTCTCCGTCATCCACTTGCAGGTTGATGCCCCCCAGGGCCACGGTGTAGCCGTTGCTGTAACTGAACACTTTCTTTAAATCGGTAATCTGTATCATTGTCTCGTCCTTGATTGTTGGCATTAATTAAATTATTCGGTCCTGATGCTTGTAGTGGGATTCTCGCGAGCCGCTATCCATCCTTGAAGGACTACGGTGCCCATCAGAATACTACCCACGAGCAGCAGCCCCAGTGCGAAAACCCACCAACACCATTGGATTGAGATCTGGTCGGCAAAGTAGTTCAATGTCTGTTGCCCTAAGCGCCATGCGATGGGTGTTGCCACAGCAAAGCAGATGAGAATGAGCCATCCGTAGTGGCGGCACAACATCCACACAATCTCGGCTGTCGTGGCTCCAGCGACCTTGCGGATACCTATCTCCTTGCGCCGATATTCAGTCTCGAACATGGTCAAGCAGAAGAGTCCGATGAGTGTGATCATCAAACTCAGGAATGCAATCAGGTACACCTGGTGAAAGAAACGCAACTCGTTACGGTAAGACTGAGAGACACTGTCGTTGTAGGGGGCAACAGGAGTAGCGATGTCATCACTAAAGGCACTGACCACACGATCGGCCTGCAGGCGCGTGTGCTCAAAGTCTCCGTTCGCGTCAATGCGCACGATGACCTTATCTCCCGGATATTCACGATCCAGGATAAAGGCAAACGGCTGATTGCTGTTGACGCGCAGAGTGCCATAGCGGATGTTCTCGCTGACACCGACAATCCTGGCACTGTCGACATAATCATCCTCGGCACTGGTCAGGATATAGTCACCCAGGTGCAGCCAGGACCACAGGCGATGCGCTGCCTCGTTAATGATGACCCCCGTTGAGTCATCGTCGGTGAAGTCGTGTCCGTCGACCATCTTGATACCCATCGTGCGCATGAAACAAGGGTCCACATAGGTGACGTTGTAGCCCATCAGGTGACCATGGTGTCGGGCTTTGATCACGTAGTGGCCATCGGTGGCTCCCATCATGGTGGACGCAAAGGTCACACTTTCCACATCCGGTATGCGCATCAGGGACTGCACCAGCACCTCACGTTCATCGGCATCGGGAAGTCCTTTCAAGTTGGAGTAGAGCAGTTGATCCTTTTCAAAGCCGTAAGGGGCATTGAGGATGTGGTCACTCTGTACTAACAGAATTCCGATGTAGTTGACCATCAGCATAGTGATGAACAGTTGCAGGCACACCAGCATGGTGCGTAGCTTGCGGCCCCGTGGCGTCAGCCCAAAGGATCCCTTGAGCACGAGGGCAGGCGGAAAAGATGTGGTGAAAATGGCTGGGTAGCAGCCTGCCATAATTCCCACCAGGATGGATGTGCCAATAGTGAGTAACGCAATGAGCCAATGGTCGTTAATCGCTGTGCTGCCACTCATGGGCAGGCCTGTGACGGGAAAGTGTTGTAGTGCATGACTAATGGCTAATGCCACCAGGCATGTGATGACCGACACGATAATGCACTCGGCAATCAACTTCAGGCGCAAGGAGTGGCGGTCGGCTCCCAGCACGAGGCGGGTGTTAACGCTGCGCATGCGCAGCGGACTCTCGGCCAGCGTGAAGTTTAGGAAATTGATGGAGGCGATGAGAATAATGAGCAGGCAAGCCATCTCTAAAATCGTATTCATGGGTTTGAAACCATTTTCACCCGACGTGTGGGTTGAATACTCAAAGTAGCTGCTGCTCAATGGGGTGAGTTTGAATCTCGTGTTGCTGATGATTAACTTGTTGTCCTGCAGCAGTTGACCATATTTGTCGGCATTCGCATCGAGATCAGCAAGGACAGCCAGCTTGAGGCTATCGCACAGGCTGTTCAGGTTTGTAGGGACACTGGCAAATTTCACGTAGCACTTGTATCGGCTCGAGAAGTGATACAAGTCGATGTCACCCATGTTGCCGTAGATGCAGTTTGGCAGTTCGCTGTTCTCGGGGAAGTCTTCATACACACCCATTACAGTGAAGTTCAATGTGGTGTCACTGTTTAGCATCTTCATCTGCTTGCCTGCTGCGCAAGTGGTGCCAAAGTATTCCTTGGCTATCGAGGCCGGGATGATGCGTCGATTGGGTGAGGTGTCGCTTGCAGCCCATTCCAGGCTCCCGTCAATCAGTCGGTCGGTCAATGTGCTCAATGCAGTCGCGTTGCACCAGCAGATGTCATACTTGAGTTGTTTCTCGTCTTTCAGGAATGTGAAAGTGTAGTTATTGCCATCGTGGATGTCCCGCATCAGGGAGACACTCTCGACCTGAGGCAGCCGTTTTAATGCCTCGGCAAATGGGCGGCACACATTATCACTGTAGTCCCACTCGTTGTACTCATAGTTACTCTCCAGCCGATACAGTAACTGGTAATCGTCAAGACCTTGGTTATAGGAACGTTGGTAGGCGATTTCGGTCATCAGCAGATAGAATGACGCAAATGCCGCAGTCAACCCGATGATGTTGAGCGTTGTCGCCAGCTTGAAGCGTCGTGCCGTGTGGATGATACTATGAAATATCTCGCGCATGTGAGGACCTGTATGATTTACTGATGCAAATATAGCGAATGATGGAGTATTGGTCAACTGTTTGCTCCCCAAAAATGGCCTTGTCGGTTCTTTACACACTAAAACTGTCTATTTTTTTTACAATCTCACCTGTGATTCTCGCTGCAATGCCGCAACGGGCGCCATGTTTTCTCTCGCCTCACGTTTCGAAGAAGTGTTATAGAAATAACGGTAACTACTCTGTCAAAATAACCTCACGCTAAGCCGCAAAGGCGCTAAGATATTAATATTCAATTATATGGATTGTGATAACTGGCATATATCATCCAACGATTTTAAACAGCCATCAGCAACATGAATGTAATATGTTATGATATCAAATGACTAGAAAACAAAAACTTAGCGCCTTAGCGTGAGGCTCAGTTGAAGGCGATTGGGTGAATAGTTACGAAATAACGTATGGAATATTAATATATGTTAAAATTGTGTCATTTGTTGGGAGTTTTGACGTTATGTGCTATTTTTGCAAACAAAAACCAGTGTAACTGTAATAATTAGAAACCCATTAAACGTTAGAAAATGAAAAAGTATCTATTAATTCTCGCATGTGTGTTCGTCGCATTAGCTGCCAATGCTGGTGGTGGTAGAGCTACCAAACATTTAGTCAATCCCCTGGATTTCGAATTATGGACTTCCAGAGTCATTAATTATGATGTGGTCATTGATAATGGATATGGAACCGTCCAGCCCAATGGCGGCAAGCCGCGCAGACCCACTGACCCTGCAAAGCCTACCGGAGGCAATTTAGATGGATTCATTATTAATATGTCTGGCCAATTGGGCGATCCGTCCTTAACGACCGATGAGGTCAATGCTCTCGTCGATCAAGTGCTCGATGCTTGTCCGGCCGACGGCAATAGCATTGCTGATGCGATTACACTGATAGAATTGCTGTATGACATTGAAGACTAAGGAATTGCCAATCCTGAACAGAAAAAGCATCGCTGGGGACGTTCTTTTCTATTACCTGATTGAACGTGTTCCCAGCGATGTTGTTTGGTGACGATGCCACCGTCAATGATACTAAACTCCTAACAATCTGCTTTTTAAGGTTTGCACCTGATGAAACTATAATCCCGTGCGATTATGAAAAAATTATTTAGCACTCCATTCTTGAGTAAGCATTTTTTGTTGATGCAAATTTAGGTGACGGTCAAGCGATGTGTCAAGCTTTTTTTTATCGATATTTGTCGATTGTCAAAATTTTTGACAGGATAGTGTCAAATTTTTAGACACTTTGGGCCCCAGCCGGCTTGTAAAATGGGATTTTTTTGTAACTTCGCTGCCACTATGAAAGATTACGGAACGATATTGGTCATTGATGACAACGAGGCGATACTCACCGCCTTGAAGTATTGTCTTTCAGGAACTTTTGGCAAGGTAATGACGTTGACATCGCCCGACACGGTCATCTCATTGCTCAATCAGGAGGAGGTGAACATCATCCTGCTGGACATGAACTTTACTCTGGGAGTGAACAGTGGTCAGGACGGCCTGGTGTGGCTGCAGGCCATCCGCAAGCACCATCCCGAGATTCCCGTGGTGCTGATCACCGCCTATGCCGACGTGCAACTGGCCGTGCGCGGCCTCAAGCGCGGCGCTGCTGACTTCATCACCAAGCCTTGGGACAACGATGACCTGGTGCGCAAGTTGAAGGATGTGCTCGACACTGCTGATGAAGTGGCGACCCTCGACGAGATAGAGGCCGACCACATCCGCCGTGCCATCGACCGTTGCCACGGCAACCTCTCCAAAGCTGCCGATGTGTTGGGAATCACAAGGCAGACGTTGTATAACAAAATGAAGAAACTGCAATGAGCGGCACGGCATGGATTATCCTGGGTGTTGTGGCGGTCCTGGGTGTTGTGGCGGTGCTGGCCCTGTGGTTTTGGCGCCACCAGCGCATGCTTGCCGAGCGTGCCCGCCTGATGCAGGATGCCATCCGCAACAAGGATTTCACCTTCCGCTTGTCAACGCGACACATGTTCAGCGGCGAGCGGGCTTTGCAGGAAACCCTCAACCAGTTGGGCGAGCACATCCGCGAGCAGGTCAACCTGGGCGAGGTGGAGTCGTGGGAGAAACTCACGCGTGTTCTCACCCATGAGATCATGAATGCCACGGCACCCATTGCCAGTATCAGCCAGTCGATGCTCAGCAGCCCCGCGGTGAAAGGCTCTGACCTGGAAGAGGGCATCCTCGCCATCCACAACACAGTGACGCACCTCAACTCGTTTGTCGACGGCTACCGCAAGTACTCCGAGTTGCAGAAGCCTGTTCCGCAGCCTGTCGATCTGGTTGCTGTCGCCGGTGAGGTGGAGCAGTTGTTCCAGGACGTGAAATGGAATAATCATCTCCCCAACGAAAGAACCATCAAGACCGATCCCAACCTATTGCGGCAAATCCTCATCAACCTGGTCAAGAACGCCGTCGAGGCGGGGGCCAAGACCATGGGATTTGCCATCGGTGAGCCCGATGCAGGCAAGGTGCGCCTCTATGTGAGTAACGACGGTGACCTGATTCCCGCCGACGCGCGTTCCTCGATATTTATCCCTTTCTTCACCACCAAGCGCAAGGGCAACGGCATCGGCCTGTCGCTGAGCCGCCGGCTGCTCACCCTGCAGGGCGGCATGATGTCGCTGCTCGATGAGCCCCGCAACGGCTACCACACCACCTTCCTGCTTGAGTTCCCCGAGTGAGTGCTTCCTCGCGGAGCTCTTGGTGACTTGAGCATTCGATGAGGGCCTCAAAATCACTGGCTGTTAATAAGATTTTGGCGGCTGGTGCGTGTGTTTTCAATTATTTGGTGTAAATTTGCTTGTTAATTCAATCTCATTGGTGATATGAAAGTAAAAAAACAATTGCTTGCGCTGGCTGCCAGCGCATTAACGATGGTCGGCATGGCTGCTGTGCCCGACTGGCAGCCCCAGGTGGACCAACTGATAGCGCAGGGTGAGTTTGCCCGTGCCGAGAAGGTCATGAAATCCCTGCCCAAGAAGGTGCGCCAGGCCGATGCCGTGCGCATCGACTCGTTGCGCACCATCATGCAGCGCATACGCACCGACTTCCGCATCACCCCCGAGGAGGGTGTGAAACGCATCCGAGAGAAGATGCCCGAGGCCACTGACGCTCAGATAGAGAATTGGAAGCAGACCCGCGCCCTCGAGGTGATGAACATCGATGGCAAGGAGATGTGGTTCCGCAAGAGCGTGGGCAACCTGTGGCTGCTGGGCAAGGAATTTGCCGCACAGAATGCTGCTGACAACCACGAGTCGTTCCTCACGCGTCGCAAGTACTACCTGGAGGCCATGCGCACTCCCGCCGACGCCAATGGCGTGCGTGACTGGCGGCATGTGAACATCACCTTCACCCTCGACGTGGATGCTGATGCCGTCCCCGCCGGCGAGACCCTGCGCGTGTGGATGCCGTTCCCCTACGAGAACCTGCGCCAGCGCAACATCCGCCTCGAGAGCAGCAACCGTCCTGTGACACACAGCCAGGGCAGCAAGCACCACACCGTCTATATGGAGGCCGTGGCCCAGAAGGGCATGCCGACACACTTTGAGTACACCTTCTCCTACGACGTGGGAGAGCGGCACTACAGCCAGCAGGACCTCATTGCCATGCTGGAGCCCTATAACACCGCCAGCGAGGAGTACCGCCGCTTCACCGGCGATGAGCCGCGCCACGTCATCATCACCGACGAGATGCGCGCCCTGGCCCGCCAGATTGTGGGCGATGAGACCAACCCCGTGCTGCAGGCCGCCAAGATTTATGAGTGGATTGGCTATAACCTGCCGTGGGCTGGCGCACGTGAGTACAGCACGCTGGCCAACATTCCCGAGTATGTCCTCGAGAACCATCACGGCGACTGCGGACAGGTGGCGCTGCTCTACATCACACTGGTGCGTTCGCTGGGCATCCCTGCACGCTGGGAGAGTGGATGGATGCTCCATCCCGACGAAATCAACTACCACGACTGGGCCGAGACCTACTTCGAGGGCATCGGCTGGGTGCCCACTGACCCGTCGTTCGGCCGCAGTGCTGTTGGCACAGCCCTCAACGACTACTATGCCACGGGGCTTGACCTCTACCGCATGGCCAGCAACGAGGGCGTGGGCGACGTGCTCAGCCCGCCCAAGACCTACATCCGCAGCGAGACCGTCGATTTCCAACCCGGCGAGGTCGAGTGGCGCAAGGGCAACCTGTTCTATGACAAGTGGGACAGCCATCTCAAAGTCAACTCAATAACTCCGTTAACCAAATGAACATCAAGTCATTAATTATCTCATTGGCCCTTGTGCTGAGTGCCTTGACGGCCATGGCGGTGACTCCTGTCGAGGCTCTTACCGAACTCAAGAAGGTCATCGCCCCCGACAAGCGCACAGCCGTGTGGGACGTCAATGCAACGCAGCAGAGTGGCAAGTGGGTGCTCACGGGCACCGTGGGCACGCAGGCCCAGAAGAAGGCCATCCAGGCCGCCATGCTCAAGAACGGTTATGCCGGCTACACCGACAAGGTGACCGTCCTTGAGGACGCTATCCCCGCCGCCCGCAAGTGGGCGCAGGTGAAACTGAGCATTGCCACGCTGCGCACCGAGCCCAAGCACAGTGCCGAAATCGCTACACAGGGCATCATGGGTGCCCCTGTCAAGGTGCTGGAGAAGCGTGACGACTGGTACCGCGTGCAGATGGCCGACGACTACATCGCCTATGTTCCCGAGAGTTCACTGGCCTTCAAGACCGAGGCGCAGATGAAGGCCTGGCGCAAGGCCAAACGCTACATCGTCACGGCCTATGACTCACGCCTGGTGACCGAGGCCCACGGCGACGAGACCGTGAGCGACTTGGTGATGGGCAACATCCTGGAACTCAAAACCTCGCAAGGCGGGTGGCTCAAATTGGCCACTCCCGACGGCAGAGTAGGGTGGGTTGACGCTGCCGATGTCGCCGAACTCTCGCAGTGGAGCCAGCAGGGTTTCAGCGCCGCGCAACTCGAGAAGACCGCCCGCCGCATGATGGGTTCCAGTTACCTGTGGGGCGGCACCTCGACCAAGGTGACCGACTGCTCGGGCCTGACGAAGGTGTGCTACCTGAGCAACGGCATCATCCTGCAGCGCGACGCCTCGCAGCAGGCCCTCACGGGAAAAATCATGAAGAAGGGCACCGACTGGCATCAGTATGAGGCTGGCGACTTGTTGTTCTTCGGTAACGAAAAGACCGGCCGCGTGACACACGTGGGCATGTACCTGCGCGACGGCAAGTACATCCACTGCTCGGGCCAGGTCAAGATCAACAGTCTGGATCCCACGGCCAGTGACTATCCCTACCTGTATTCCCCCTTGAGCGCCAGCCGCATCAAGGGCATGGTGGGCACCCCGGGCATCGTGGCCCTCAAGAGCCACCCGTGGTATTTTTAGATAAGAGATAGAAGGGACTAAATACTTAAAATTCAAGAATATGGATAGAAGAAAATTTATTGCAGGAATGGGTCTGACGGCCATCGCAGCCGCCTCGCCTGTGTCGATCGACGCCGTTGAACGTGTAACCCGCAAGGGCCGCCGCAGGGTACCCCGTGTCAACCAGATTGCCAAGACGGGCAAGATGAAGATGACGTTCTTCCCCTATGAACTGCAGTTGCGCCACGCCTTCAACCTGGCGCGTTACAGCCGCACCACCACGCCCGACGTGCAGGTGAAACTGGAGTATGAGGGCATCACTGCCTATGGCGAGGCTTCCATGCCGCCCTATCTGGGCGAGAGCGTCGAGAGCGTTACCTCGTTCCTAAACAAGGTGGATCTGGAACAGTTCAACGACCCCTTCCGCATCGAGGATATCCTGGACTATGTGGACAACATAGCCCCCGACAATCGGGCCGCCAAGGCCAGCGTCGACATCGCCCTGCACGACCTGCTGGGCAAGATCATGGGACAACCCTGGTACAAGATCTGGGGTTATAATCCCGAGAAGACCCCTGTGACCAGTTTCACCATCGGCATCGACACCCCCGAGGTCGTGCGCCAGAAGGTGGAAGAGGCCCGTCCCTACAAACTCATCAAGGTGAAGATGGGTCTGGACCACGACCAGGAGACCATCGACATCATCCGCGAGATGATGCCCGATGTGCCCATCTGCGTCGACTGCAACCAGGGCTGGGACAACAAGGAGTATGCCCTGGAGATGTGTCACTGGCTGGCCGAACGCAACTGCGTGTTTGTCGAGCAGCCCTTCGACAAGACGTGGATTGACGAGACGGCATGGCTGCGCGAACGCTCGCCGCTGCCCATCATCGCCGACGAGGCCTTCCAGCGCCTGCCCGACATCGTGAAGTTCAAGGGCGTGTATGACGGCATCAACATCAAGCTGATGAAGAGCACCGGCCTGCACGAGGCCCACAAGATGGTGACCCTGGCGCGCGCCCTCGACATGAAGGTGATGATCGGCTGCATGACCGAGACCTCGTGTGCCGTTACCGCCGCTGCCAACCTGTCGCCCGTGGTCGACTTTGCCGACCTGGACGGCAACCTGCTCATCGCCAATGACCGCTTCACGGGTATGACTGTCGAGAACGGCAAGATTACCCTGCACGACCGTCCTGGCCTGGGCATCAAACTTTTAAAATAAATGATTCTGGTTTCTGAAGTGCATTTCGCTTCAGAAACCAGAAGTTTAGAGTTTAGAGACGTGCTCCATTCTTTAACCTTTAAACAATTACTAAACTTTAACCCAAGTTTTGGAGTTGCCGAAACTTGTAATACTTCAGAAAACTGAATGAACAAACCCTACTGGGGGCTTTGGACCCTGTTACTGACCGCACTGTTGTTTTTTGCCGCCTTGTCGTTTTGGCAGGACGGCATCAGTGTCGGTTCCCTTGACATCAAGACGGCCACCTTTGCTCAGAACGTGAAAGAACTTTTCGCGATTTCAGCCGAGGCTCCCGTCGATACCATGACACAGAAGCAAGAATGGCGTGCGCCCATGGACACCACGGCCAAGAATATCCTCTTCATCGGTGACTCGATGCTCGAGGGCCTGGCCCCGCGTCTTGCCGCCTACTGCGACAAGAACGGACACACCCTGGTCGAGGTCATCTGGTACAGCAGTTCCACGCTCTACTGGGGACAGACCGCGCGCCTGACCGAGTTAATCAATAAGTTCCATCCCAACTACATTTTCATCTGCCTTGGGGCCAATGAGTTGTATGTGCCCGATATCAAGAAGGCACGTCGACCTTATGTGAAGAAGATGTTGGCCGAGATCGGCGACATTCCCTACGTGTGGATTGGCCCACCCAACTGGGACAAGGACACCGGCATCAACGACTTGCTGGCGCGTGAGCTGGGTCGAGGCTGTTTCTACCTGAGTGCCAACGACCAGTTTGAGCGCAGCCGTGACGGTGCGCACCCCACGCGTGCGTCGGCCCATCGATGGATGGATCGTGTGATTGACTGGATGAGCGACAACTGCGCTCATCCCATACGCCTCGACAAGCCTGAGGTCGAGACAACCCGCGCCTCGCGCATCGTCGTTTACCAACCCCCAGTATAAATGCCATGATGCTCAATACCATTGACATAACGCAACTGTTGTCGCTGTTGGAGTTTAACCGCGACGAGCCCATGTTGTTCACCAGCGGGCTGTTCTGGGTGCTGTTCCTGCTGTTCCTGCCCGTGTATGCGATGATCAAGTCGCAGCGCCACAAGATGATGCTGTTTGTCATCGCCTTCAGCCTCTACTTCTTCTACAAGTCCAGTGGACTGTACTTCCTGTTGCTGGTGGCGACATCGGTGTTTGACTGGTGGGTGGCACAGTTCATCGATTCGAGCAAGAACCGCACCGAGCGGCGCATTGCCTTGTCGGTGTCGCTGGTGTTCTCGCTGAGCATCCTGCTGTTCTTCAAGTACAGCAACTTTGTGATGTCCAACCTCGAGTCCCTCATTGGTGGCAACTTCCAGCCCTTGGACCTGATTTTGCCCGTGGGTATCTCGTTCTACACGTTCCGCACCATCAGCTATGTGGTTGACGTGTACAAAAAGAAGATTCAGCCCACGCTCGATTATATCGATTACCTGTTTTTCCTGTCCTACTTCCCGTGCCTGGTGGCGGGTCCCATCGTGCGAGCACGCGACTTCATGCCGCAACTGCAGGAGAACAAGCCGGCCACACGCGAGATGATCTATGGCGGCCTGTGGCTCGTCATGTTGGGTGTGTTGAAGAAGGCGGTCTTTGCCGACTACATCGCGCAGTACAACAACATCGCCTTCGGCAACCCCACTGGTTATACCGGCTTTGAGTTGCTGATGGCTGTGCTGGGCTTCACGATGCAGATCTATTGCGATTTCTCGGGATACAGCGATATGGCGATAGGCCTGGGCAGCATCATGGGCTTCAATCTGGGCATCAACTTTAACTATCCATACCGCTCGCTCAATGTGACGGAGTTCTGGCACCGCTGGCACATCACCCTGTCGCAGTGGCTGCGTGACTACGTTTACATTCCGCTGGGCGGCAACCGCAAGGGCACAGTGCGCCAGCACTTCAACCTCATGGTGACCATGCTGCTGGGCGGACTGTGGCACGGCGCAGCCTGGACGTTTGTCGTGTGGGGTGCAGGTCACGGCATCGCGCTGTGTGTTCACAAGGTCTGCAAGCCGTGGCTCGACCGCATCGAGAGCACTCGTGTCACCCGCTTCTTCTCCTGGCTGCTGACCTTCAGTTTCGTGGCTCTGCTGTGGATCTTCTTCCGCGCCAGCACATTCCAGGCAGCGGGACAGGTCATCAGCGGCATCTTCACCGACTTTGAGTGGGCCTATCTGCCTGTGTTCCTGGAGAAGCGCGTCACCTGGTGCGTGATGCTCGCCATCATCTATGGCCTGCACTTCATCCCCGCCCGTGTGTGGGACCGCATGCGCGAGTGGTTCATCGGCACGCAGTGGTGGGTCAAGTTGTTGGTGTTCATCGTGCTCATCCAGTTGGTGCTGCAGTTTGCCAGCGCCACGGTGCAACCGTTCCTGTATTCACAATTCTAAAAGATGGGTACGCATGAGTTTTTTTGTGAATTTACACAATATTTTGCGTTTACAGTAGTTAATTTATTGTAATAGGCTTATTGACGATAGCAATGAAGAATGTGATTCAGGGCAGTTTGATCACCACTTTCAGGTGCAATGCGCAGTGCAACATGTGCAATATCTGGAAGTTTCAGACCAGCCCGAGCGAAGAAATAGACGCCTCCTATTATGAGAAACTGCCCGCGGGGTTGCGCATCAACATCACGGGCGGTGAACCCACGTTGCGTCCCGACATCGACAAAATCTTTGAAATCCTTTATCCCAAGTCTCGATTGCTGGAGTTAAGCACCAACGGCTATAACACCAAGAAAATCGTCGAACTGGCCAACAAATATCCTAACATCCTGATCCGCGTGAGCGTTGAGGGGTTGCCCAAGATTAACGACGCAAAGCGTGGCATCAAGGACGGCTTTGACCATGCCCTGCGCACAATGCTCGAGCTCAAGAAGACCAAATGTAAGAACATCGGCTTCTCGGTGGTCATCTCACCCGACAATTACATGGATCTGCTGCACCTCTACGACCTGTGCGTCGCTCTTGACGTGGAGTTGGGCAATAGCGCGGTCCACAATTCATGGTATTTCCACAAGGAGGATAACCAAATCGAGAGTGAGGAGGCCCTGCGCCAGCATGAGCTGTTTGTTAAGGCTTTGCTCACCAGCAAGCGCCGCCACCTCAAGGACCGCCTCAAGGACTATGGCCGTGCCTACTTCAACCGCTCGATTCATCGCCGCCTGCGCGGTGACACCGACGAGTACCGTCCGCCCTGTGGAGCCCTCTCAGACTTCTTCTTCATTGACCCGTGGGGCAACGTCACCCCCTGCAACGGCAGCAGCGAGGAGTGGAAACTGGGAAACATCAAGGAGGACACTCTCGAGAATATCTTGAACAGCGACAAAGCCTGCGAGGCGATGGAGAAGGTGCGCAACTGCAAGCGCAACTGCACATTCATTGTCACCGAGCGTCACGACATGGTGCGCCGTCCATGGGTGCCCATCATGTGGGTGCTCAAGAACAAGTGGCGCATCCGCAAGGGTCAAGACCTGTCTTGGGAGTAAACAATAGATAAAAGATAAAAGATAATAGATAAAAGATAAAAGATAATGGTTGAGTATCCACCACGAACTTCTAACTCTTAACTTCTAACTATTTACGATGGTAACTATTGCTGTGATTGGCACACGCGGTTTTCCTGGCATCCAGGGCGGTGTCGAGGCTCATAGCTATCACCTTTATACTCACATGGCCGATGTTCATGTGCGGGTATATCGCCGTCGTGCCTACCTCACCGAACAGTCATCGCAGCAATTCCCCAATATTGAATATATTGACCTGCCCTCGACACGCATCAAGGGCTTTGAGGCCGTGTGGCACACCTTCCTGAGTGTGCTGCACATCATGGCACACCGCCCTGACGTGGTGCACATCCACAATATCGGCCCAGGAATGTTCGCTCCGTTGCTGCGACTCATGCGGCTGCCGGTGGTGCTCACTTATCACAGCCCAAACTATGAGCATGCCAAGTGGAACGCACCCGCCCGCTGGCTGTTGCGCCAGTGCGAGCGGTTGTCGCTGCGGTTCAGCAACCGCGTCATCTTTGTCAACCGTCACCAGATGGTGAAGTGTGGTGCCCTTGACAAGAGCGTTTTTATACCTAATGGCATCGATCCCGTGACGCGCAGCTCATCTACCACGTTCCTCGAAACTCATGGCATCCGTCCCGGGCAGTACCTGCTTGCGGTGGGACGTCTCACCCCCGAGAAAGGTCTGGAATACCTCGTCGAAGCGGCAAATCGTTTACCGCAGGTGAAACAGGTCGTCATTGCAGGCGCCAGCGATCACGACAGCGCTTATCGTGAGCGACTGGAACGTCTCGACACGGGGAAAAAAGTTGTTTTTACCGGATTCACGACTGGCGAGGATTTGCGGCAGCTCTACAGCCATGCCCGCGCGCTGGTGCTACCCTCGGTCAACGAGGGCTTCCCCATGGTGTTGCTTGAGGCTATGGCCTATGGCCTGCCCATCATCTGCAGTGACATCCCGGGTACACGCCAGGTGGAACTCCCCGAAAATGACTACTTCGCCGTGGGCGATGTCAACGCCCTTGCTGCCGCTATCACCCGCTTACTCGATACCCCTGCCGAACGGCAGAACTACGATCTAACACCCTATAACTGGGATCATATCGCTGCCCTCACGCGATCCTGTTTATTCAACAGGTGAAGCCCACTGTGACTGCAGCCACGCGACTTTTTGTTGGAATGAGGGTTTGGCATAATGGTTAAGCCTATAGGTGGTGTTATTACCGCAGTATTGGGGCCAGCGTACAAAATCGGCATTCCCCGCCTGTTCAACTTTTGCAACAAAGTCGTCCATATAGGCATCCATCGTGGGATAAACCTGTTCATAAAAACGCTTCCAGTGATACCTTACCCGTTCCTGGAAATGGGGAAACTTGGCAATCTCATTTATCCACCTCGAGTACCAATTAGCGGGTATGTCCTCGTAAATGAATTTATCAAAATTTTGATTGTGACTTAATCTATAGAAGACATGGTCACAGTCCCATAGTGGCCCGAAGATGAGTTTTGTGCTATTGCCCCGCTGCTTGTACATAAAGCAACTGCCAGAAAAAGCCTCGAGATTATCCACTGCTTCTTGAACAATGTAATAAACGGCCAGAGAATCAATATCGATATATTGCTCCCACTGAGTATTCCCCTTGTCTGCACAGTAGATGGCATCGTTTGCCGCGAGCAAGAATTGAGTGATGTATTCGCGTTGTTCTGCGCTCATCACCTCGGGCGATTGTGGTGTTACCCAAAAAGGTTTTCCGTTACCTTCGGTGAACGTGATGTTGTCAGGCTCCTTGTAGTTGTCTATTTCCAGTAGCCAGCCGCCTGTTATCTTTTGTGGGTCAGTCTCTTTGTCTTTCTGTTCGATGATGTTGACACGGTTAGTTCCAACACGGATTTTCTCATAGAGGAAATAAAGACCGATATACTGTCCGTTGAGAACAACTTCAATGGGGTGGATGCTTGGAATCCAGGACATATTCATTCGTCTTCCTATTTCAAAGGGAAGGGCATCCTCGATTTTACCTTTCCAGTTGAAAGCGTTTGCTTTAAGCACCCAGTGCCGATTGGAAGTCATGCCTAGTAAGCTGTGTTTCTCGTCCAACTTGAGCCTGTAAGATTTTTTGTCGCAGTTAGTCCATGTGAAATTGCCGCGTCCTTTGATCTGCATCCCCAAGGGGGCTTGTGCAGACCCTATGGACTCATATCCAGTGATGCCCATGTTATCTATCCACCAGTCGGCATGCAGGTAATCCTCTTTTTCCTTGCTCACGATGTCGCGGTGACCTTCGGTGTTGATGAACAGCACAGGCAACGTGCCCGAGTAGGCGGGCATGGGTGGCAACGGACTGCCGCTCAGTATGCCATCGATGAGCATGTTGATATCGGCCAGGTTGATTTCCTTGTCGCCGTTGATGTCGTGGGCGTAGGTGTAAAGCGAGTGATATTGTCCGTCCTTCAGGATGAAGTCAACCAGCGTGTTCAAGTCTGCAAGATTCACCTCCCAATCACAGTTCACATCCCCGCGAGGCCGCAGGCTACCTTGACCGAGCATGGGCAGTGACAGCAATGTCATCACCGCCATAATTAACGTATACTTCAACTCTCTCCTCATTCCTAACTCCTAACTTCTCATTCCTAACTCTCTTCGCCCCACTGCGACTGCAGCCAGTCAATCTTGCGGTGAATGAAGAGTTTGAAATCGTTTTTCTGGTCGTTGATATTATCATTTTGGGACCAACGCACCACATCGCCTTGAAAACCAGGAGTGATATGGCTGACGAAATCATCGATAAACTGGTCGATGTCCAACCCGTTGAAGCCCGAGTTATAGAATTCACGCCAATGTTCGCGCACTACTTCATGAAAATGAGGGAACTTGACGATTTCCTGAATCCAGTGCGAGATGAAGGGAGTGGGTTGTTCGTAGATGAATTTGTTAAACTCGGTGTCACCATAGCCTCTCGCGCGCAAAAAAGCGTTGCCAAAGTCCCAAACAGGACCAAAAATCAGCTTTGTGCTGTCGCCATGATGCTTGTACATGTAGCAGCTGCCCGCGAAATACTCCAAATCATCCATGATTTCACCCACGATATAATACATGGCCAGGGTGTCAATATCAATGTATTGTTCCCAACGTCTGCTGCTTTTTTCGGGAGTGTGCATGGCGTTACTGGTTCTGATGATGAGCAATCTGAGCCATAGATCCTGTTCATAGGATAAGACTTCTGGGCTGTGATAAGACACAGCGATCCAGTCATTGACATCCGTGCTGCCGGCTATTTCCGGGACAAAGATGAATTCCCCCTCGGTGGGGCTATTGTCAATCTGCAGCAGCCAGCCGCCGGTGATTTTCTCGGGGTCGGTTTCCAGATCTTGCTGCTCCTCGATGTCCACACGGTGCTTGCTCACACGGATTTTCTCGGTAAGGAAATAAAGGCCGATGTATTGACCGTTCAATACCACCTCGACAGGCTCTTGCGCCGGGGTGTAGGCCAGGCCGATGCGGCGGCTCAGCTCAAATCCCATGGTATTCTTGAGGCGCGCCAGGTAGTCGTCGGGGTGCCCCATGAGGCAATAGTGGCGGTCACTGTGCATCCCCATCAGTGGCTGCTTCTCATCGAGCTTGATGCGGAAAGATTTTTTCGCATAGTTGTGCCAAGTGTAATTGCCGCGTCCCTTGATGAGCATCCCCAATGGCTCGCTGGCCGACCCGATGGACTCATATCCCTCAAGGCCCATGTTGTCCAGCCACCAGTCGGCATGCAGATAGTCCTCCTTTTCCTTACCGACGATGTCACGGTGCCCCTCGGTGTTGATAAACAGCACCGGTAGTGTGCCCGAATAGGTGGGCATGGGCGGGATCTCGCCACCCAAGATTGCATCAATGACCAGGTTGAGGTCGGCAATCGTGTATTCCTTGTCGCCATTGACATCGGCCGCGTAGCCATAGAAAGGATGATACCGAGCATCACCCAGGATGGTGTCGACCAGCGCATTCAGGTCGGCAATAGTCACTTCCCAGTCGCAGTTCACGTCGCCGCGTGGCCGCAAACCCGTTTGGGACAATGAGCCAAAAACGGTGAAGAGTGATATAATGGAGGCGATGAAATATCTCATAGTTGTTTTATGGTATAGTCTAATTAGATAACGTGTCAGTGCCCCTGATATTGTGACGATTAACTGAGTTAAGCGGTTGTTTCCGGCTTGTTGAAGGGGTGTAGAATCTGTCCTTGGCAAAAATATACTGGCTGATGTGCAGTTTGTCGGCTAGCCATGCGCATGCCAGGCAGCACCCCACGACAAAAGCGAGTGCCACAATCGTGAAGCAGATGGCAGTAGGGTCAAAGGCGAAATAGGGAGTGATGAGTTTGGTGGCCAGCGTGAAAATGGGTGAGAAAATCACAATGGCCAGCGAGTTGCGGCCGATGTAGCACAACACATTGCGGACAACTGCGCTGCAATAGGGGTAAAACGCCAGTAAGGCGCTCATCACAAGCACAGTGATGGCGACCCCGGCGAGCGAACCGTTCTGGAAGTTATTCCTTGAAGAGAATAGCAAGATCAGGGGCAGAATGGCCCAGAACGAGGGCGCGATGACACGCGTGAGCTTGCCTCCGCACTGCAGGATGAACATGCCCATCAGGAAGTAGATGACATAATCCCAGTTCAACCCCTCGATGACGAGCGACAGCCCAAACAGGATGAGGCCTGTCAAGGCCAAGCCTGAAATGGACTTCAACTTGAGCAGCCGATAAATGACGTAATAGACTGCAGTGCACAAGATGAGCGTGTGGAGATACCAGTAGGGTCCTGTCGGCTGGGTGGCGACACGATAGATGAAATCGGTGGGCGTGAGCTGCCCGATGGCATTGTGGGCTCCCAAGCTACCGCCCACAAAGTACTGCATGAGGATGTAGAGGGACTCGAACAGCACATAGGGGATCAGCAGGCGCAACAAGCCTTTCCCGAAGTCTTGAGGCGTCTTTTCCACATTGGCCAGGTAACCCGAGATGATCAAGAATGCCGACATGTGGAAGGTGTAAACCGCTTCACGAAGCACAGGATAGGTCTCCTCGACCAGGGCGAGGTGAAAAATTACCATCAACAGGATAAAGATGCCCTTGAGGTAGTCCAGTTCGTGAATGCGTTTGCTGCCTGCCATCGTCTTTATCGCCTTTTGATGGTGTTGGAACGCACGGTGCGTTTGCCCACATTGGTGACGTTCTTGAACATGTCTTGCTCGCTCTTCACGCCATTGAAGATGTTGTCCTTCACTTCCAGCTTGTTAAAGCGCATCGATTGTGTGGAGCCTTTGCCCCAGTGGGTCATGAACTGGCCATCACCGGTAGCGACGGTGACAGTGTTGTTGTTAAAGACCACAGTTCCCTTGGGAGCAAACTCACTCAGGAAGAAGTTCATGTTGCTGCTCTTGAACGTGTTGCCAGTGAAATTGACGTGCAACTCTTTGATCTTGTGGCTATACACGCGGGTGTCGCCCTCAAACTGGTTGCCCGTGGCATTCAGGGTGAACAGTTTGGTGCCATCGCCGCCACCGATGGTGGCCACACATAGCAGCCCCTTACACACGTTGTTGCGCAAGTTGGCGGTGCCACCCTCGGTGCTGCACCACACGAGCTGCATTCCATAGGGCTTGCCATTCTTGGGATTGGTTTTCACCTGATTGACGATGGTGTTGCCCTCGACATCCACAACGCCGCCCCGCAGCTGCATGAAGGAGTAGCCTGTCTCATCGCGACTGTTGAGCACGAGGTTCCTGTTGGTCACCGAGTTACCAGTGATGTGGATGGGGTCACCACAGGAACTCAAGTCATGGATCTCGAAGTCGTGGTGGTAATAGTTGTATTCGCGTCCGATGTCTCCATTGATGATCTGGTTGTTCTCGACATAGATGTCCTCGTGCACGTCGGCAGGGTCAAAGCCGATGTACATGCAGCGGGTGGTCACGTCGTTGACGTAGAATGTGTTGTTGCGCATGTGGAAGTTGCGGGTCGTGCAGCAGTCCTTGCTTTTCTTGTGGTCGGTCATGAGCGTGAATATCATGCCGCAGTTGGCCTCGGGGTTCTTCTTGTTGCCCTTGCCCTTGTAGTCACCGTAATGAAACTCGTTGTCCTCGACGATGATGTTGGTGCGGACAGCCTTGCCTCGCACGTAGCCGTCGGTCACGTCAACGACGCGGTCATAGATGCCCAGCGTCTCGTCCTTGCCGTACTTGTAGAACTTGTTGCCCTTGACGAGGATGTTGTGCATCTCGCCGCGAATCCACAGCCCGCCGCCGTCATTGCAGTTGTTGTAGTTGCTGATGATGCAATTGGTGACCGTGACATTGGAACACACACGCATGTCGATGTTGGTGATGACGGCATTTTCCATGTAACTGTCAAAGTCGTGGATATCGACCTTGTTGGCATGGTAGATTTTCACGGCGTGACGTGCCTCGCCTTCCCACCAGATGCCCTTGTGCTCTTTGAGCTTGAAAGTGAGGTCGCTGATGTCCGCGCTGATGGGATTCTTGAGCGTGCCCGTGATCCTGAAGTAGGTGTCATCGGTAAAAGACTTGAACCCGGGGCGGTCGTTCACCTTGTCAAGGATGACGATGGTCTTGTCGCGGCCGGCTCCCTTGATGACGGTGTGGCACTTGAAACGGATGGTGCCGGTGACGGTATAGGTTTGTGGACCGAAGGTGAGAACCACTGTGTCTTGATAGGTCGCTTTGCCGCACTGCTCGCGCAGAGTCTGCGTCAAGTCGCCCCTGATGGTGCTGGCATCTATTCTGATGGTCCTGGCCTGGACTATCATTGCGGTCATGCACAGGAGCATGACAAGGCTAGTATATCTCTTGAACTGTTTCATCGTGTCATTCCTCGTTTGTTTTTGAATTAGACTGGATGACAAAGGTAATGTTTATTTCTTAATGCTCCAAATTCAGACACAACTGGGCGAAGATGTCGTCGAGGGCAGCATGCATGGCTTGAGGGGCATATTCGCGTTGATACAGGTCATGCGTCGTGGCTGAGGATTCAAGCGACCGCTCGATGGCGACAGCAAGAGCATCAGTGACGCCGTTTGGGAAGTACTCCACACCCTCGCTATTGTCGCAGGTCTGCCTGAAAAAAGGCAGATCACTCAACACCATCGGTTTGCCGAAGTAGCTGGCGATACTCGTCACACCGCTCTGTGTGGCCGAGGTGTAGGGGTAGACCACTACCGCGGCACGGGTGAACAGGTCGCGCAATTCATTGTCTTCCATAAACCGGTTGATGATGGTGACATTTTTGACGTCATGCTTGCGCTCAAAATAGATGTCTCCTGTTCCTGCTATGACCAGTTGATGGGCTTGCAGCTCGGGATGAGAAAGATAGGATTCATAGAGCAGATGCACACCTTTGTAGAGATGCAGCGTCCCAAAGAACAAGATATAGCCATCAGGGATATCTTTTAGTTCATCAACTTGCCTGTCACCATGGGCGATGTCGTTGTTGACAAGGGTGGGGAAGGGGGTGTAATAGACCTTATGGTAGGGGTATGTCTGCTTGATGTGCTGAACCTGCTCATAGCTGTTGGTCACCTTGCAAGGGGTGTGCTTGAACAGATGTTGTTGAGGCCATGCGATAATCAATCGGTCCTTCAGCCACTTGCCAAGCGAGGAGAACTTATAAGGGTGGTAAACGGCATCATGCACGGTGTAGAGCAATGGCACCTGACGTTGCAGACGCTTGATGACAGGCGCCAGGACGAGTTCCCCTGTGAGCGAATAAACCAGGCTGATATCGTGGCTGTCGATAATCCGTTCCATCTCACAGTGGACACTCGACGGCCTAAAACGGAAAATGGCCTTAGCGACCTTGTTGGTGGGATAGTCTATCCATGTGATAGCTGCGGCAGGAATCTTCGGAAAAGCTTGGTTGTCAACTCCGTCTCGGGTCACGATGAGCACATGGTCGCCTTCCTGCCACATGGCATTGATGATGTTGCGGGCATAGGGGCGCATGCCGGGTGCGTCATATTCGGTGGCAAGAAACAATATGTGCTGCGTCGGTTGTCTCATGCGGATTGGGGCGTTACTGGAGAGTCGGTTTCGGTCTCGGCTTCTTCTTCACCTTCCTGAATGATGCGTTGCTTGGCTGCCTCGACCGACTCAAACTCGGGATGCTCTTCGGCGGCATAGTAACGGTTCAATGACAAGGCGACAAACATCAGCGACAGGTTGAGCACCTGTGGAGTGAGCGGAGCCCAGTCGCTATTGCCTTGCACCAGCCAGCAGAAAGCAACCCCCAATCCGGTGATATTCAAAATGTTGTAATATCTGTTTTGGGACCTGTTGGTTCGCTGCTTGAAGGTTGCAATATACCAGATGATGAAAAACAATATGGGAATGAATCCCACAATGCCCAACTCGTCGATAAGGATAATCCAGATGTTGTGAATGGGATTAGTGAACATGAACTCCTCGGGCTGCCACAGGTCGGTCATGTCGAACACTTGCTCAAAAATGACAGCCGAGCTGTTTTCTCCCAGATACACCAAGTGGGCATTCATGCCGACACCAACTAACGGATGATCCTGGAAAATCTCATATCCGCAATAGTAGTGCATGAGTCGTGAAGTGGTCATTTCGTCAAGGTTCTCAACATCGCTGAAAAGGAAACTCAAGGGACCTGTCAACAACAGGGCAATCAGGATGCCCAAGGGGATAATGGCCTTGAGAAAACTCTGGAAACTGAGCAGTTTGTAACGCCGATAGACATAGAACACCACGATAGCCAGCAGGGCCAGCACTGCTGCCAGCAGTGCACTGCGGCTTGCGCTGAGGACTATCACCAGGAAAGAAATGCCGGCATAGATACCGCTCTGCTGTCGTTTGAAAGCCGTGATATAACATGCCACAAAGAAGGTAAACAGGTAGGACGCATAGGTGCCTAAGACATTTGGGTGCCCCATCGTTCCCACCGCACCCACACGGTCATCGCCGCGGGTCGATGCCTCGCTGTCAAATAGCTTGATGGCTCCCTCCATGCCAAGCACTGGATAGAGAATCGACAGCGCGAAATTGAGGATGGCTGTCACGGCCAGTCCCATGAAGATGCCATGCACCACGGTTTTGGCCGTGAAACAGTTGGCAAACAGATACATGAAAATGGCAAATGACAACAGGTAAAATACCTCAACCACGGTTTGCAGGCGGCCTGGGTTATAGGGATTCAGCAGGGTGTAGGCAGCATAAGCTCCAAGAATGATGAGAAGCCACATGTTGGGACGTCTGATTCGCCATTGCAGGTCATGCGCAACTCTCCAGATGAGATATAGTGACAACAAGTAAAAAGGCCAGATGGCTATTCCCGTGCCGAAGGTGCCGCAGGGCTCACCACTGCCTTGATAAAAGGGCAGGAACATGCGTGAGAAGCAGCATGAAAACGTGTAGATGGCGATTATAATTTCATAGAGACGCTCCCTGGTCATGCGGTTGCCTGCACGGACAACAAAGAAAACCAGCGCTAAGCCCAGGGTAACGAATATGAGCGCTCTATCCATCTATCTGCCTGTAGTCTCCTGATAAGGGATGGTCTATTATTCTTCTTCGTCCTTGGTCTTGCCGTAGCCGTAGCCATAGGTGTTGTCGCCCGACGGCTTGGTGTCGTTGAGCACGACGCACATGTTCTTGAGCTGCTTGTTGGCGGCAATGCGGTTCATGAACTTGATGAGGTTGCGCTTGGTGTAGTTGGCACGGGTGACATAAACCGTAGCGTTGCTGTACTTGTCCAGTGCAAAGCTGTCGCTCACCATGGCCACGGGTGCCGAGTCAACGATGATGACGTCATACTGATCGCGCAAGTCGCGGAAGAGGTCCTTCACGCGGTCACCCAGCAACAACTCCGACGGGTTGGGCGGGATAGCACCACCGACGAACACGTCCATGCCTTTGACCTCCTTGCATGGTTGCGCAATCTGGTCGAGGGTGACATCGCTGCGCGACAGGTAGGAGGTGACGCCGGGCATCTCGTTGAGGTCGAGCATGGTGGCCAGCTTGGGCGAGCGGATGTCCATGCCCACGAGTGCCACACGCTTGCCCAGCAGTGCAAATGAGGAGGCGATGTTGGTGCTGATGAACGACTTGCCCTCGCCGCTCACACTGCTGGTGACCAGGATGACCTTGTCGTCCTCCTTGTTGAGCAGGAACTGCAGGTTGTTGCGCACATAGCGGAACAGCTCGACAATCGATGAGGTCTTGCCGTCCTTGACAACAAGCTGGGTATTGTGGCGATTGTGGTGGATGTGGCCGATAAAGGGCACCTGTGAGATTTCTTCGAGTTCCTCCTGGTTGCTGAACTTGGTGGTGAACAGGTCCTTCATGTAAACCAGCAACAGGGGCAACAGCAGGCCTGCCATCAGTGCCAAGGCCATTGTGACCATGAAGTTGGGGCTGATGGGGGTGTTCTGGGCGTAGGCATGGTCGACGATCTTGCCCTTGGGCGTGGTGGCGGCAAGCACCAGCGAGTTCTCCTCACGCTTCTGCAGCAGGAAGGTGTAGAGCGTGTTCTGGATGCCTTGCTGGCGGTACAGCTCGCGGGCCTCGCGCTCCTGGGTGGGCACCTTGCTCAGGTCGCCAGAGGTCTGGTTGGCTTGGCTGCGTGCCTTGCCCAGCTGCACGTCCAATCCACGGATGGAGGAGTTCACGCCATGCAGCACGTTGGCATGCATGGTCTCGATCTGCTCATCGATCTGCTTGAGTGCCATATTGTCGTCCTTGGCCGACTGTGCCAGCTCCTGGCGTTTCATCAACAGATTGTTGTAGGCCTTGATGGAACCCGACGCGGCGCTGGAGTCCACCTCAAAGGGGATGTACGAGTGCTTGTTGGCGGGATTGTTCAAGAAGTCCTTGACCATGCCCAGCAACTGCTTGTTGGTCTCCAGCTTGATGATGGCTTGATCGGCTATCTCCTGCCGGGCGACTGAGGTCTTGATCTGCAGTTCGGGATCCACCATGTTGTGGGCGCGCTTGTAGGCCTCGATGTCGGCCTCGCTGCTGGTCAAACCCTTGTAGATGAGTGCTAAGCGCTCGTCGATGAACTTGGCGGTGTTGATGGCCTCCACGTCCTTCTCCTGCTGTCCTCGCTCGTTATACAGCTCCATGAGCTTGTTGAGGATGTCGATGCCGCGTGACTTGTTGGTCTCGGCAATCGACAGGTTGATGCCGTTGGACTTCTTGGTGGCCAGCTTGACCTTGACTTGACGGTTCAGAATCTCGCCGCGCACCTGGTTGCCATAGAGGTTTGCCTTGATGTGACAGGGCTTGCCGGCCTTGTATCGCTTGGTAGCCTGGATGGCAAACACGCCATAGTCGGTCTTGACCGTGGTGGGCAGCGTGGCCCCCTTGATGTTGGCCAGCTTGTGCTTGCCGCTGTTGGCCTTGATGTCGACTAGGCCTTGCTTGTCCACATCGATACTGAACTTGACTGACGAGAGGGTGTCATACATCTCCTCGGGGGCTATCACCTCGATGGGCGAGGTGTTGTAATGCTCTTTCTTGGGCTTGAACCAGCCCCTGTCCTCGACATAGGAGCGGTTGAGCTTGAGCTGCTTGACCACCTGGGTGCACAGCTCCTGTGACGAGAACACGACCATCTCGTCATCGACCTTGCTGCCTTGACCCATGAGCTTCATGCTCTTGAGCAGGTTGGCTCCGGCTCCAGCGCTGTTATCCTCTTGTGCAACGAGCACAACGGCCTTGATGTTATACACTCGCTTGGCATACTTGAGATAGACAAACGCGAGCGATATGCAGGCAATCAGCGACAGCAGGAATAGCCACCACCAGCGTTTATACTTGCGGATGAAGGCACTGAAGTCGATGATCTGTTCTTCTTGTTGGGCAGTTGGGGGAGTATTGAATTTGGCCATTTCGGGTGGTTATAAAAGCGATTGGGTTATTTGGTAAGCAGTGTGATGAGCAACGTGGCGACAACCGATGCACTGCTCACGACGGTCGAGATAACCGAGAGCTTGAAAGCGTTGTTCTGGTTGTACTTCGAGTTGTCGATGCGAATCTGGTTGGGCTCGACATACACCACATCGTTTTGCCGCATGTAAAAGTAGGGCGAATTGAACACATCGCTGCTGGTGAGGTCCAGGCGATGATAGGCGCGCTGGCCGTTCTCGGTGCGAATGACGTAGACGCGGTCGCGCTTGCCATATTCGGTGAGATCGCCGCAGGCGGCCAGAGCATCGAGCACAGTGTAGTATTGCTGTCCGGTGACCACGCGGTGGGGATTCTGTACCTCGCCCAACACATCGATGCCAAAGTTGACGATGTCAACGCGCACAAACGGGTCCTTCACGTCCTTGGCTACCTGCTGGGTGACCATCTCGGTGATTTCGGGGATGGTCATGCCGCCCACGTGCAACAGACCCAGCACAGGCATCATGATGTTGCCTTGCTCGTCGACGATGTAGGTCTGGCTTCGGGGCTGCGAGGTGGTCATGATGGAGTTGCGGGTGGCTGGGTTGTCCATTGGCATGTTATAGGCCGCTGTGGCCTGGAGCACCGACGAGGTGACGGTGATCACCAACTCGTCATCGGGCTGGATGCGGATGGGGTAATTGCCCTGCGGGTTGGGCAGAACACCATGATCGGCTAACGCCAAGTCCTTGAAGTAAGCCAAGTTGTTCTCCTTGGTTGATGTGCATGACAACAGCGTGGCAGCGGCCATCAGCACTATGAGTAATCTTGATTTCATAGCGAATTCTTTACAATGTTTATTCTCTATTAACGAGAATAGAACGCAATTATTTTGTGGGGAGGTGTGATTTGGTGAATTTTGACAACAACAGCTCGCGCAACTCCTTGCCGCTGGTCCATGCAATGAGTGCCAATGCGATGACCATGTAGGCGATGTCAATCCATGTGTTGTGGCTGTAATAGAAGGGCAGGGCACTCAGCAGCATGATGGTGACAGGAACCGCCGTGCGCGGGTCGATTTTCAAAATAAAATAGCGCTTCATGTCGTGCCAGCGGTAGATGACCAGCACCAGATAGGTCACCAGCAGGGTGACGATAACGCCATACACGCCCAGGGGCTTGATGAGGGCGAAGTTGAGAATCACGTTAACGATAGCCGCCAGCACAATGGCAGGCAGGGTGCGCTTGGTGTCCTTGGCGCACTGGTAGCCCATGTCAAAGAAGGCCGCAACGGCAAAAATCACCGCCGACAGGCCCAAGGGGTAGATGAAGTTGAGACTTTCCTGATATCCGCTGGCGACGAGCCAACCATAATTGACCTTGAGCATGAACACATAACCCACCAGGATGGTCGCCAACAGGAAGATGTAGCTGTTGAACATCTTGGAAAAGAAGCGGTTGCGGTCAGGACTGTTGTATTGCAGAATCGCTGTCTCCTGCCATGCCTGGTAGAAGATGATGGCCAGCGTGTTGATGATGCCCGTGAAACGGATGGCGACGGCATACACGCCATTCACGTCAAGACCCAGGAAGTGGTTGATGAACAAGCGGTCACTGCTGCCGGTGAGCCACCAGCAAAGCGAGCCGGGCAGCAACGGCAGCGTGTAGCGGATAATGTCGCGGGCCACCTCGTGGGAGTTGATGCCCCAGCGGGTGTGGCGGGTGACCAGGCGGACTCGTGCTTCGACCAGTATCAGTGCGAGCACACGGGCGAGGATGTTGGCCATGAAGATGCCCTTGATGCCCCATCCCATGGCTGCCACAAACACGATGCTGAACACGCCGATGCCCAGTGCCGACAAGATGCCCACGGCGACAAAAGCACGGTTATTGCCCAAGCCCCTGAACACCTGGGAGTACACCTCCTGCAGCGACATCGCGATGAGCAGTCCCACCACATAACCCAGGTAGTTGATGCTGGTGAACAGGGCTAAGGCAGCGGCCACAAGTAGTGCCACCGATAAGGTGGTGAGCATCGTGCGCGACACAAAGGTGACGATGCGCTGGCGCTGGGTGTCGTCGTCACAGTCGAGCAGGAAACGGAATGCGCCGTCGCGCAGCTGCAGGGAGACAAACGGGATAAGCAGCAGGCACACCGTCAGGCACACGTCATAGTAGCCAAAGTCGGACGTGTCGTGTACAAAATAGGTATACATCGGCACCATCATGAAAGTGATGAGTTTGGAGCCGATGTTTCCAATAGCATACACGCCGATGTCCTTCATGAATTTGGACCCTCGGTTGCCTTGATTGTTGTTGTCGTTTGACGTCATTGTCTGTTTTGCGGGTGCAAAAATACAAAATATTTGAGTTTTTGGCCCTACTTTGACCAAATGTTTGTAATTTCGCATCAGAAAAGTTTTTTAATGCTACAATCTTTTAGGGGTGATCAAGACTATCAATTCGTGGCGTGGACTCATGGCGGTTGCGGTAGTGTTATTCCACTGTGGGGTGGGGTGGAGCTACAACGTGGCCGTCTCGGGCGTGACGTTTTTCTTCATTTCCAGCACTTTCCTGCTGGCAAAGCGGCATCCGTTCAGGCAACTCACGGCAAGTAGTTATGGCCGTTTTCTGGCCGATCATGCCATGCGCCTCTACCCCCTGCACTGGCTGGGACTGGCTCTGCTGATATTGATGTCGATGACTCTGCACACGATGAAGGTGGACTGGGGCGCTACCGCCTTGAGTGTACTGCTGCTGCACTCGTGGTCACCGGTCCACGATATCCACTATGGCATCAATCCGGTGGCGTGGTACATGTGCGCTCTGCTGTTTTGTTACATGATTTACCCCCTCATGGCCCACTGGCTTGGCCCATGGCGGCTACGTCACAAGGCTCTGCTCGCGCTCGTGCTGGCCGTCGCGCTGGGAGCGCTGCTGTTTCCGCTCAACATTCCCCAACGCGAGGCGGTGTTTGTCAATCCCCTGTCCCACGTGCTGGATGTTACCGTGGGGCTCGCCCTGTTCCATTTCTATAAGGTGCAGAAGCCTCGGCTTCAAGGACTTGGAAATCAACAAGCCACCCTCATGGAGCTAGGTGCCTTGTTATTGTTGGTCCTGGTCATCACCATCAATGTGGCGACAACCTGGATCAGGCCATGGGAGGATGTCATCATCTGGCTCGTGCCTCAAGGGGCCATACTCGTCGCGCTTGCCTTGACTGCTGGCCAGGAGGGTGCCCTGGGACGGGCATTGCTGTGGCGGCCCCTGCAATGGCTGGGCGGCATCAGCTTTGAGATGTTCGTGCTGCAGTTTGTGGCGTTCCACTTCTTTAATTATGTGTTGTCACCGCTTGCGGGGCACTTCGGTTGGGATATCTATTCCCGACTGCCGTGGCTTGTCCTGCCAGTGCTCATGCTCTTGTCATGGGTGGTCAACCGCCTGTTCACCAGGCCGGTGACAGCATTTTTCAAACGCAAATTCAGTGAACTCGACAGATGATCAAGACAATTAACGGCTGGCGCGCCGTGTTTGCGCTGATGATTGTGCTCTTTCATGTGGGAGTGATGGGTCTCGAGGAGATGACCTGGGCCGGTGTGTCGTTCTTCCTGATGGCCAGCGGCTTCCTGCTGGCGCTCAAGTATCCCAATCAGCCCGCTGGTGGCAAGAGTTATTGGAAATTTGTGGGGCGGCATGCCATGAAGCTCTACCCGTTGCACTGGCTCACGCTGGCCTTGTGGCTCGGAGTGATGGCAGTGTTGGGCCTGCTGGTCATCCAGCCGGTGACGCTCGCGCTCAACGTGGCCCTGTTGCACCCGTGGTCACTGCTTCATTCGGTTTATTATTCCTATAACCAATTCTCGTGGTTCCTGGGCACGTTGCTCTTTTGCTATGTGTGTTACCCGCTGCTGTCGCGCTGGTTCACGCCGTTGCGCTTGCGCACCCAAGCCTTAATCCTCGCCGCTCTGGTCGTGATAGACTTCGTCCTGCTGGCTGTGATGGGAGGCAATGACTACTACCGCACGGCCTTGTATGTTTTCCCGCCCATGAGGCTTATCGATTTCATGATAGGCATGACGCTGGCCAGTGCCTATCCGCATGCCAAGGGGCTGCGCGTGCTGGGCAAGGCTCAGAATGGCACGGATGCCGAGCTGGTGGCACTCGCCCTGCTGTCGGCCGTGGTGATGACCTATCGGGCCTATCCTGGCCTGTTGCCATGGGGCGATACCACACTATGGTGGTTGCCCGTTGCTCTGATCATTGCTGTGTGCGCGATATATAACGCACGCGAGGGCTTTATTGGTAAGGTGCTGGCCTCAAGGCCGTTGCAATGGCTTGGGGATATCAGTTTCGAGATTTTCATGCTGCAAGGTCTTGCGGCCCTCGTCTTCAATTATCTGGTGGCTCCGTTGCTGGGTCACATGGGCTTTGGGCACCCCTCGCCGTTTGACACGCCAGGTAACACCGACCTGTTCAGCATCGACCCCTACACGTTGATAGCCTGGTTCATTCTCCCCATCGACATCCTGCTGGCATGGGTGGTCAACCGCCTGTTCACCCGCCCCGTGCGACGCTTGCTGCGATAGTTTTTTGAAAAAAAAAGCAATATCGGGCAACAAATTGCGTTATTATGGGTAAATGGACCTGCCTAAGCTCAGACATATCGCATTGTGTGCAATGTTGTTGTTACTGGGGTGTGCTGTTGCACAAGCCCAGGATAATGACATGATTCTCAATCGTCCCTATGCCGACACCAAGAAGGTCCACTTCGGCTTCTCGGTGGGCATGAATTTCCAGAATCTTGCCATCACAAACAACGGATTCATCACCGATGACGTTGAGGAGTGGTATGCCGATGTGCCAGCTCATTCGCCGGGCTTTAGTGTGAACGTGCTGGCCGATTACCGCATTGCCGAGCACTTCAACCTCAGGGTTTCACCGGGCTTGTACTTTGGCAACAAGGTAGTGCGCTACCTCAACCACCTGGCCAGTCCCGAGCGCATAGACCAGGAGCACTACAAGCAGAGCCAGAATATCAAGTCCACCTATATCGTCGTGCCCATCGACTTGAAGATGAGTGCCAAGCGCTACCACAACATGAGGCCCTACTTCACCAGCGGCATCATGTATGCCCATGACCTGGCCAAGGACCGCAGCGAGCAGCTCAAACTCAAGGACGGCGACCTGATGTTCACCGTGGGCATGGGATGTGACTTCTACATGCCGTTCTTCAAGCTCTGTCCCGAGATCAAGTTCTGCTTTGGACTGAAGAACCTGCTTGATAACAACCGTCCCGACCTGGAGGATAACCTCGAGATGATGCGCTTCACCCAGAGTGTGAACAAGATCAAGAGCAACATGGTGGTGGTCACCTTCTACTTTGAATGAAAATGGAATGACACTGCGCGCGTTACATGACATAAGGAAATGGCTTGCCGCAATGACGATGACCGTCGTTGTGGCTCTTGCTGCACAGGCACAGGCTGATGCCGCATTCTCACACGCGTGGGTAGGACCCAACTATTACAACCCGGCTGCGGTGGGCGAGCACAATGCCATCCACATGGCGTTGGGCAGCCGCATGCAGTGGGTGGACTTCAGGCATGCGCCCATGAACTTCTATACCACCGTCGACATGCCCTATAAACTGATGGGGCAGCGCTTGGGTGCTGGTGTGAAGGCCGAGTTTGAACGCATTGGTCTGTATACCAACACACGCATTGGTGCCCAGCTGGCTTGGAAACGCAAGTTTGGCAAGAACATGATGCTCAGCGTGGGTGTCCAGCCCGGCGTGTACTCGCAGACCTTCCGTGGCAAGGAGGTAATCACCACCAAGGAGCAGGAAGAGGTCCCCGACGAGGCCATCGTCAAGAGTGATGTGTCGGGAACGGCCTTTGATGCCAGTGCCGGCGTGTTTTTCTCACATCCGCGATTCTGGGTCGGCTTCTCGGTGACGCATCTCACCGACCCCAGCATTGAACTGAAGGTGTCGCGTGAGGCCATCGATTTTTATGAATTCAAGGCGAGCCGCAGTTATTATTTTCAGGGCGGCGGCAATATTCCCATCAATAACACGTTATTTGAAGTACAGCCCTCGGCGATGTTTGCCATGACACAGAACATGTGGACGGCCCAGGTCGCCACCATGTTGCGCTACAACCGCATGTTCAACATCGGTGCCGGCTATCGTTACAAGGATGCGGTGACTGCCTTCATCGGGGTGAACCTGAAGGATGCCTACATTGGCTATGCCTATGACTATCCGGTCTCAGCCATCAGCAAGGCAACCTTCGGTAGCCACGAGGTGTTTGTCACCTACAATGTGAAGCTCGACAACCGCGAGAAGAATAAGAACAAACAAAAAAGCGTACGCTTAATGTAAGTGATATGAAGAAAATATTTTTGATATTATTGGTCGCTGTGGCGACCGTGTCGTGCGGCTCAATCCGCAAGGGCGGCACCAGCGGCGGTGAGGTCACCGGCGTGGGCGCTCCCGTGTTCAACGAGACCACCCCGTTTGGCATGGTGCTTGTCGAGGTGGGCTCCATGCGCGAGGGTCCTGGCGAGCGCGACTCGGTGTGGGGTATCGACTCCACGGCTCATGGCGTGTCGGTCGACGCCTTCTGGATGGATGAGATGGAGGTGAGCAACTCCAAGTACAAGCAGTTCGTCTACTGGGTGCGAGACTCGATTATCCGCGAGCGACTTGCCGACCCCGCCTATGGCGGCAACGAGGAGTTCAAGATCGAGGAGGACAAGGACGGCAACCCCGTCACCCCGCACCTGGACTGGAGCAAGTCCATCCCCTGGAAGAACCCCAGCGAGGACGAGGAACGTGCCATCAACAGCGTTTACCGCATCAACCCCATCACAGGCATCAAGGAGCTTGACGCATCGCAGATGAACTACCGCTATGAGGTGTACAATCTCACAGAGGCTGCCAAGCGCAGGCACCGTTTTGACCCCACCCGCCGTGACTACAATACCGACCATGAGGTGGACATGACACCTCCCACAATCAGCAAGGACACGGCCTATATCGATGACGAGGGTCGCATCGTGCGCCAAACCATAACCCGCGCCCTGCAGAGCGACTTTGACTTCCTGAACACCTACATTGTTAATATATATCCCGACACCACCTGTTGGGTGAATGACTTTGAGAACGCCTACCAAGAGCCCTATGTGCGCATGTATTTCGCCAACGGCAACTACAACAATTATCCCGTTGTGGGTGTGAGCTGGGAACAGGCCAACGCCTTCTGCCACTGGCGCACCGAGTTCCTCAAGAAGTCACTGGGCAACCAGGGCATCTATGTGGAGCCTTTCCGCTTGCCCACCGAGGCCGAGTGGGAGTTTGCCGCACGTGCCGGCCAGAACAAGAACAAGTACCCCTGGGAGGGCGACCTGCCCCTGACCATCGACGAGGGCTGCTTCTATGCCAACTTCAAGCCCGATGAGGGTAACTACGTCAAGGACGGATACATCATCTCCTCGCCCGTGGGCACCTATGAGCCCAATGACTATGGCCTGTATGACATGGCCGGTAACGTGAGCGAGTGGACCTCAACGGCCTACACTGAGAGCATCGACCGCATGACTGATGACATCAACCCCGAGTACCGCTACTATGTGGCCCAGGAGGACCCCTACAAGATGTCGCGCAAGATCGTGCGTGGAGGCTCGTGGAAGGATGTGGTACACAACCTGCGCTCCGACCTGCGCATGTGGGAGTACCAGAACGAGCAGAGGAGCTACATCGGCTTCCGCTGCGTGCGCTCCAAGGTGGGACTCGTCAAGGGCCGCCGCAAGAACTGCTGCAAGGACTAATCCTATCACAATCTATATCATTTATATTATATAAGAAACAAATCGTCCAACTCAATTTTCATATCGTTTAAGCAAAAATGGGTAAGATCAAGAGATATAAAAAGAAAGCAGGTCGCTTCCTCAAGAGTGACAGCGGACAGCGTTTTTTCAACTTCGCCTACAGTATCGGTGCGGCTATCGTTATCCTGGGTGCATTGTTCAAGATCCTGCACATGCCGCTGGGTAACCTGCTGCTCAGTGTCGGCATGGGTACCGAGGTGCTCATGTTCGTGCTCACCGCATTTGACAAGCCCGAGAAGGAATATCACTGGGAGGAAGTCTTCCCCGTGCTGGCCAGCCAGAACCCCGATGACCGTCCCGACTTCAACAGCGGTGGCGGCATCATTATCGGCGGTGCCGGTGGCGAGGGTGGCTATGACGGTGGCGAGATCAATGTGAATGTCGCCGAGGCCAAGAACGCTGTGGGTCTGCCCCAGGGCGTGAACCTGAGTGAGGAGGACACTTTATCGTTGAGCGAGAGCATTGCCAAGATGGCCGCAGCCAGCGACCAGCTATCGCGCATGGCCGAGCTCACCGATGCCACGCAGCAGTACCTGAGCCAGATGGCAGCCATCAGTGAGCAGATGCAGAAGCTCGAGGCCACCACCACCGCTTTGAACGAGGTGAGCCAGACCCTGCTGGGCAGCTATCGGGCCATCACCGACAACAGCCAGACCATCTCGGACAGCTCTACGGGATATGTGGACCAGATGCAGGCCCTCAATCACAACATCAGCGGCTTGAATACCATCTACGAGATTCAGCTCAAGAGCATCTCATCGCAACTTGAGAACATCGACCGCGTGAACCGCGGCCTGAAGGACATCCGCGACATGTATGAGAAGAGCGCTGCCGAGAGCGCGCACTACTGCGACGAGACCGAGAAGATGGCCCGCTACATGAAGCAGCTCAACAGCGTCTACGAGAAGATGGTCAAGGCCATGACCGTGAACATGTACCGCCCGATGCCCGGCATGCCCGGCATCGAGCCTGACAAAGACCAGGACGCTTGATGCGCCAGCACTCAAGCTCTTTTCAATTTATCTTTAAAACCAAATCCTATTTTTAACCGAATAGAGAGTTAAATAGATGGCAACCTCAAAAAATAAGAGCGTCAACCGCATGTCGCCGCGAGAGAAGATGATTAACCTCATGTACATCGTCTTGACGGCAATGCTTGCGCTGAACGTGTCGAGCGACGTGCTCAACGGGTTCAGCCAGGTGCAGGACGGCTTGACTCGCTCCAACCGCACCATCACGGCGCGCAACCAGTCACTATATGCCCAGCTCCAGGCCTTCAACGAGAAGAACCCCGAGAAGGGCAAGGTGTGGCTCGACAAAGCGACCCAAGTGGTGGGTGAGACCGAAAAGCTCTATAACTATATCGATTCCTTGAAACTCCAGATTGTCACCTTTGCCGATGGCGAGGATGCCGATGTCAATAACATCGTGAACCGTGACAACCTGGACGCTGCCAGCGTCGTGATGCTCTCGGCACAGGGAGGCAAGGGCAAGGCACTGCGCACTCGCATCGACCAGTACCGACAGTACGTGACCTCTTTCCTCGAGGATCCCGAGAAGCGCCAGAACCTGGAGACCGCACTGTCGACCACTCCGCCCAAGACCAAGGGCGTGTCGATGGACCAGAAGAAGACATGGGAAGAGACCATGTTTGACAATATGCCCTGTATCGCTGCCGTTACCCTGCTGACCAAACTGCAGAATGACGTGCGCTATGCCGAGGGTGAGGTTCTCAACCAGATGCTCACCAACGTTGACCTGGGTGACCTGCGCGTGAACCTGGTCAATGCCTTTGTGGTGCCTGACTCGCGCATCGTCATGCGCGGCACCCGTTACAGTGCACAGATTGTGCTTGCAGCAATCGATACCACACAGCGCCCCGTCGTCTACGTCAACGGCAGCCGCCTGGCCAACAACAATGGCCTCTATGAAGTGGGTACCAGCAAAGCCGGCAACTATGATTATTCGGGTTGGATTGAGGTGCTCGGACGTGACGGCTCGGTGACCCGGCGCGACTTCAAGTCGAGCTATACCGTCATAGACCCGTTGGCCACCGTGAGCGCTACGATGATGAACGTGCTCTATGCCGGCATCAACAACCCCATCAGCATCGCTGTGCCTGGTGTGCCGCAGGGCAGCATCAGCGCAACGATGACTAACGGCACGCTCACCAAGAGTGGTGACGGCTGGATCGCACATCCCTCCAAGGTAGGGGCCGAGTGTGTCATCACCGTCACGGCCGAGATGGATGGCCAGCGCACTAACGTGGGCGGGACCACCTTCAGGGTGCGCAAGCTGCCTGACCCCACACCGTTCATCACCTATAAGGACGCTAACGGACAGTCCTTGCGCTACAAGGGCGGCAAGCCCTTCCCTAAGGCGCAGCTCATGGCCGCCAGCGGACTTGATGCTGCCATCGATGACGAGATTCTGAATATCGACTTCAAGGTCGTCTCCTTTGAGTGCGTGTTTGTCGACGCGATGGGCGACTACCACCCCGAGGTGAGCAACGGCTCGCAGTTCTCCGACCGGCAGAAGGAGCGCATCCGCCGTCTGCAGCACGGCAAGCGATTCTACATCCGTGGTGTCAAGGCCACAGGCCCTGACGGCATCACCCGCGAGATCTCGCCCATCGAGGTCATCATCAACTAACAAGAAATCAATACAAACATCAATATTGAGAATATGAAAAGTCTTAGATTGATCATCGCTCTGCTGTTGCTGGGACTTGCCCTGGGCAGCAACGCCCAGGTGACAAAGCGCTCGGGCAACGACAACCGCAAGAAGGACAAGAATGCCGGTCCCACCATCACCGACAGGCAGCAGTCATTCTATGAGGTCAAGGAACCCAGCGATGCCGACCTGCAGTGGATGAAGGTCATCTACCGCGAGGTGGACCTGCGCAAGGGCAAGAACGCGGCCCTGCTCTATCCCGAGATGCCCAACGAGGATGGCGAGAACCTGTACTTCATCATCATCAGACTGCTGGCCAAGAACCAGATTGCAGCCTACGATTACCAGGACGAGATATTCAACGACGAGCACAAAATCGACGTCGGCGAGATGTTTGACCGCTATGGCATCTACTATACCGAAGCCAAGGGCAGCACCGAGAAGAACCCCATCTATGAGTTCGAGGCCGCCGACATCCGCGCCAACCAGGTGCTCAGCTACTACATCATCGAGAAGTGGGAGTTTGACACCCGCAGCAACCAGATGAAGGCACGTGTCGAGTACCTGTGCCCCGTGCTCCATCAGGAGGACGACTGGAGCGGCGAGACAGGACGCTATCCCATGTTCTGGGTCAAGCTCAACGACATCCGCCCCTACATGGCACAGCAGTATGTCTTCACCGACGATGATAACAACCTGGCACGTTACAGCATCGACGACTTCTTCAAGCTGAACATGTACACCGGCGACATCATCAAGGCCAAGAACCTGCGCAACCTCTCGCTCAAGCAGATGTTCCCCGAGGAGGAAGCCTACAAGCACGCACAGGACAGCATCGAGCAGCGACTGCGCAGCTTCAACCAGGACCTGTGGGTGCCCTCGCTTGACGTGCTGCGGGCACGTGCCGAGGCCGAGGAGAAAGCCCGCGCTGAGGCCGAGGGCGAACTCGAGGAGGGCGAGGAAGGTGCCGAGCAGGTCGACGGCGAGGCTCCTGCCGCCAGCGAGGAGAAGAGCGTGACGCGCACCACCAAGCGCGGCAGCAAGTCCTCTTCCTCGAGCAAGAAGACCACCAAGGCTAAGGCCAAGGAGAAAAAGACCAAGATCAAGGAGCGCAAGCCCAAGAGCTCGACACAGACGGTCAACACCGGCGTGCGCTCGGTGCGCAACCGCAAGAAATGAGGAACTCATGAGCGTGAGCTCACAGTGTGAGAAGAGATTACTTCAACAGAATAGATGTCGCACGGGTCGGTTTGCTGTCCCGTGCGTTTTTTACCCCTTCACATTGACTCTACACAAAAAAATATGTGGCGAAATGTTTGTCAGTTGTGGAAAGAATGTGTAACTTTGCGACGCTAAAAAATGAAAGGGGGTTGTAAATCCTGCTTTAAGAAATTGATTTTCAATACATATTGACCATTACTGACATCGCTTGGCTTGTGGCTCGCCGGCGGTGTGTCATCCATGTAGGGGCCGCAAAACAAGAGAAGAAATTCCAAAAATTTACAAACAAATAAAACATTAAAAACAAAAAACTAATTATGATTATTGTTCCCGTGAAGGAAGGCGACAACATCGAACGCGCCCTCAAGAAATTTAAGCGTAAAACTGAGAAGACCGGTATCATCAAGGAACTGCGCACGCGTCAGGCTTTTGAGAAACCCTCGATCACTAACCGCAAGAAGATGATGAAGGCTGAGTATGTTCAGCAGCTGCGCGCTCGTGAGGAGTAATCGCTACTGGTTCTATCATCAACGATAAAAAAATGGCGGAAATCGCAACAAAATGGCGGTTTCCGTCTTTTTTTTGGCCCAAAATTTGCATTTCACAAAAATAGTTGCTAACTTTAGCACCGAAAAATCAAACATGCTCCCAGCTGATGGGGGCAACTACTGTTTGTCACACACGTGATGTATGCCTATGAACGCTACTGTCGAACGCTTCCTGCAATACCTGCGCCACGAGCGCAACCTGTCCTTGAGAACGGTGGACCTGTACCGCCGTGACATTGAGCAGTGGAGCACCTTCGTCACCGACGCGTCCACAGACCTTGACCTCAAGTCCATCACGCCCAACGACATCCGCTCGTGGCTCTATCAACGCTCACAGCAAGGCGACTGCGCGGCAACACTGCGGCACAAGGTGCAGGCCATCAGAGCCCTGTACCGTTATCTGCTGCGCCGTGGCGAAGTGACGGCCAACCCCGCCGCCATGGTCGACCTGGCCAAGCTGCCCAAACCCCTGCCCAAGTTTGTGCGCGAGCACACCGTCGACACCGTCCTGGATGCCGACTTTGACAGCAACGACCCCATCGAAGTGAGGGACCGCCTGATTGTGATGATGTTCTATGAGACGGGAATCCGCTTGAGCGAGCTCATCGGCCTGCAGGATGCCGCTGTGGATACGGTCAAAAAAGAGCTCAAAGTGCGCGGCAAGCGCGACAAGGACCGCATCGTCCCCTTTGGCGACGAGATGGCCAGGGCCATCGACCACTACCGTGCCCTGCGTGCCGGCATGAAGACGCAATGCAGCAACCTGTTCGTCTCAGTAAAGGGTAAACCGCTTTATCCCTCGCTGGTTTACCGCGTGGTGCACAATGCGCTGGCCTCGGCAGGGGCCACAGGCAAATTGAGTCCGCACGTGCTGCGTCACACCTTTGCCAGCGTGATGCTCAACCACGGGGCGCAGCTCAACAGCGTCAAGGAACTGCTAGGACACGAGAGCCTGGCAGCGACGCAGGTTTACACACATGTGACATTCAGCGAGTTACAACACAATTATGAACTTGCCCACCCACGGGCACTAAAAAAAGGAGGTTAATATGGAAGTAAAGATCAATGCCATCCATTTTGATGCAACCGAGAAGCTCAACGACTTCATCAACAAGAAAGTCGAGAAGTTAGGAAAGTACAATGAGGAGATCGTCGATGCCGAGGTCATCCTCAAGGTGGTGAAACCCGAGACAGCCATGAACAAGGAAGCGTCAGTGCGCCTGTATGTCCCCCGCAGCGAGGACCTGTTTGCCAACAAGGTAGCCGATACGTTCGAGGAGGCCATCGACAACTGTGTCGACGCCCTCAAGCGACAGCTCGAGAAAGGCCGCCGCGACAGGTGACCCCTAGCACAGGTTCAACCATAACACCGCCCCCTGGGACCCATGCCTGGCCTCAGGGGGCGAATTGTGTCTATGGTAGGCCTCGTTTCGCACCTGCGTTGTTTATATATTAATGTGTGTGGAGCAGAGCATGTGAAAAGCGTTTAGATTTTCTTGAAAAATTTTAATGGTACATAATGTGCTGACCTGTAGGGTGATAGGATATTGTGTGACGAATGTGATGAAAACTTTTTTGAAAAAAAAGTGAGAAAAAGTTTGTCAGTTTAGAAAAAGGGTGTAATTTTGCACCCGCAAACGAGATTACCCCGTATCTCATTGCACAACGATAGATGCCTCTTTAGCTCAGTTGGCCAGAGCACGTGATTTGTAA
>ERZ842401.1016-NODE-1016-length-41296-cov-6.455469_pt1 | contig 41296 bp, 50 predicted proteins | sample MGYA00521270_ERZ842401 | MGnify/ENA primary metagenome ERZ842401 (study PRJEB31892, sample SAMEA3878208) | bioreactor metagenome | biome: Moose rumen | place: Sweden | collected 2011-10 | study: EMG produced TPA metagenomics assembly of the PRJEB12797 data set... | reverse complement strand
TTCTTGGAAAGGATATTGCCGCCCCGGTCATAGTCGTATACCCAGGTGGTGCCGGTGCTGCCGGAGGTAGTATCGCTGGGATCGTCCACCCGGGTGAGCTGGCCCAGATTGTCGTAAGTGTAGGAAGTGGTCACGCCGCTGCGGGTGGCGGTGAGAATGTTGCCCACGTTATCGTAGGTATAGGAGCAGGTTTCGCCGCTCTGGGTCATGGAGGCAATCAGGGGCGTGGTGTTGCCGCTGCCGTTGCTGCCCGCCAGGTAGCTGAAGGTGGTGGCGTAGGCGCGGCCCGCGGCGGTCACCGTGCGGCTGGTCATCCGGCCAATGGCGTCGTAGGCATAGGCCACCTTGTTGCTGGCGTCCCCAAAGGTCATGAGGGTGGGTTTGTTCTCGTTGTCGTAGGTGAAATCGGTCTGGTAGGCCGTCCGAGCAGTACCCACCTGTTCCTTAAAGGTTTTCAGGTTGTTGTACTCATCGTATTCCACCTGGCCCGTATACAGATGGGTGTTCGTGCCCTCCATGTGGATGACCTTCATGGGTCGGTTGGCCGAGTCGTATTCGCTCATTACCCGGCGATTCAGCACATTGTCCACCAGGCGCATCACCTGTCCGTTCGCGCCGTACTCATAGGAATAAGCGTCGCTGGCCTGGCCATCGAACTGCACGCCCTTGAGCCGCTTGAAATCGTCATAGGTGTAGCGCACTTCCTGCCGGGCGCTGGTGGTATTGTTGCCATAGGTCACCTTCTGCACCGTACCGTTGGGATTGTACACTGTGGTGGACAGGGCCTGGGTGCCTACCTTCACCGTGGTGGGACGCCCCGCGCCGTCAAACGCGAAATTGTATTCCACGTCGCAAGCCGAATCGGAAGTGGTGTTGTGGGCCACCTTGGTCAGCTTGTCCTGGGTATAGGTGTAGGCATTGCGGTAAGTCTTGCCGCCCGCCGTGGTGTGTACGCCGGTGGTGCGCTTGAGGGTATCGTATTCATAATTTACCACCTGCTCATTGGGGTCCTTAACGCTGGTCAGGGTGCCCGCAGTCTGGTCAATTGTGCTGGTGACCATCTTGCCCCGGGCGTCCTTCTGGGTGGCCACATAGTTCTGGTTGGGGGTGTAGGTGGTCTGGGTTTCAATGACCATGCTGCCGGAGCTGTTCTTGGTCTGGGCCGTCAGGGGGTTACCCTTGCTGTCATAGGTGGCGGCGGTAACGATGCCCAGCGGGGAGGTGGTGGATTTGAGCAGGTGCTTTTTCTTTTCCGCGGTGGTGGAACCCCAATCCAGGGTGTACTTCACCGTGGAGGGACGACCGGGCTGGCGGTAGGTCAGCAGGTTGTCCTCGGAATCATAGGTGGCATGGCTCTGCATGGAGGCCAGATTCTTGGTGGACAGTACGTTGCCGTTCTCGTCATAGCCAAAGGTCTTGCCGAACTCCTCTTTATGCAGGAAAAGGCCGCCGAACTCGGCGTGGTTAATGTTCCGCTCGTAGTCCACGTTGAACCGGATGGAGGTGTAATCGCAGGGGGCCACCACAGGGCCAGCCGCAAACTGCCAATCCGTCCATTCTTCGCTCCACTCAATGGAGGGAGAGTTTTCGCGGGTGCTGGAAGTGCCTTTTTTCAAGAAAGCGACCCGGATATTATAGCGGAAATTTTCACCCTTCCTGGGCTTGGAATAATTGAACGACCAACCGCCTGCGGAATACACGTCGCCCTTGCTGCCGGACATGGGGATGTCCTGGTAGATGCCGGCGTACTTGGTGCGGCCCGTACCGTACAGATACATTGTATTCTTGGACAGGCCCTCGGGCTTATTGCCGGTGGAAGAGGTTTTAACAATATCGGTGGAGCTGACATTGGAGCTGTTGGCCAGCCAGGCGGTGGGATGCGCGCCGGAATTGAAGGTAAAGTCGCCGTTGAGCAGCATATTGTAGCGGTTGGCGATGGTGCCTTCTTCCAACTGCACGCAATCGAACCACACGCTGCCAGTGCCGTCTGCCGCCATAAGGCGAACAGTAACGGAAGTGCTGGTGCTGTTCGCGGGCAAGGTAAAGGTCAGGCTGATTCGATCCCAGGCAGCGGTATTTTTCTGCGTCTGGCTGTCCACCGTCACATCGCTTCCGGCGCTGTTTTTATACACGGCTCGAAGCTGGGCGGAAGCATTGCTCAGGGTCTTGAAGTAAGCGGAGAAGGTGTAGGTTTTCCCTTTTTCCAGTGTAACAGCCTGGTAAGAAGTCATGAAACCGGTGCTATTGGTCTTGGCCATTTTTAAGGATTTGCTGCCCATATAAACCGCATCGGTAGCATAGCTATAGGTTCCAGTACCGCTAATATTTGCGTTAGTCCAGGAACCGGTGGCCTCCATATTGTGACCCTTCAACAGGTTCACCACGCTGCGCTGCATCTTGGAAGCCACTTCAGGATGATTGGCGGGCAGATCGTCGGAATACTGCGCGAAGCAGGCGTAACCCAATTGGTCATTGACCGACACCACGTTGCCGTAGTCATTAAAATGATAGAACAGGGATTTTCCTTCAGTCAAAGCTGTGCCTGCCGCATTGGGAATCAGATCGGTAACGACGGTCATGCAATCCTTGTATTCGTACTTGCGTCCGCCGTATTTCACGCTGCCATTGGAGAATTCTACGCTGGTCACGCGGTACGGCTCGGCAGCGGTATAGGTATAGGATACCTTATACCCGTCCAGATTGGTGGCGGTAAGCAGCAAATGATTGGCATCGTAGGTATAGTTAATCACCGCGCCGTCCTGGTGCTGGATCTTCGTCAAGTCACCGGCAGCATTGTAGGTGAAAGAGAGCTTCTTGGTGCTGCCCTCCGGTCCCCACAGGGCGGTCATTCGGGTGCCGGTGGTCGCTCCGGTATTCCGGCCGGCGCCATCCGTTGCGGAAGTAAACGCGCGGGCAGAGGAGGTATTAACCGTCATGACGTTGCCGCAGGCGTCCGTAATGCTCTTGAGCATTTTCACATTGGCATAGTTGTTGCTGAACTCTGCCGTGGGCAGATCAAAGAGCATGGCATTATCGCCCTTGTCGGTAATGGTGGCGGCAGAGCCGGAAATCGTCAGCTCCATGCCCAGCCCGGAGAGATCCTTCCACTTGCCGGAGGTCTGCTTGAAATGATGCCGAGTGCCATCCTCGTCTGTATAGACGTAATAAGTTACATTGGTGCTGCCGCTGGTCAGCGTTTCCTTATGCAGGCATTGCTGCAGGTTCAGCTTCCAGCCGTAGCCCAGAGCGAAGGGATCTGCGCCGTGATAGCAGGAATTGTAGTAATGCGCGGTGGACACGGGCATGAGGTTGCCGTTGCTGGCAGTATCGGGGTGGGCAAAAATCAGGTTGCCGTTATACAAACTTACATAGCCGGTGCCGGCGCGGCCCGCGTCCTGTTCCTCATAGGCCAGATAGCTTTCCAGACCCGCCAGGGATACATAGTTAATGGTTACATAAGGTTTGGCATAGGCGTAATCGCTGCTGTAGAAGTTGATCCAGGTGTTGTCCGCAGCCTCCAAGGAAATGCCATAGTTATGCTCATCCGGCTTGTACCATTGGCGAACCAAATTGGAAATGTCGAAGGTCAGCCACGTGTTTTGCGTGCCTTTGGTAATATATTCATAGTCCAGAACCTTATCGCCTACCGCAGGCTTATTATTGTAGGTAATAGAAGAAGAACTCCAATTCCCCAGAACTTCACGCAAGAATACGGAAGAAGCCGCAGTGGGGTTATTTCCAGAAGATAGGCCATACATACCGCTTTGGGCCGTCTGAATAGCAAATTCCGCCTTGGTAATGTAGTAAGAAGAATCAATCGTGGGCAGGCTGCCCTCTTTAAACTTAATAAAAGCATTGCTTGTGCCCCAGGTGCCGCTTCCCTTGGTAACACGCAGTACCTCCAGGTTCGTTTGCTGCACAGTCGAGGGCTGCTTATCGGTAACATAATTATCTTCAATCAGAGAAGCGTTATTTTTCACAGTCACCACGGCGGGGTCGAGAACCACCGGGAACAGGGCAGAATCCAGCCAGGCTTCATTCGGGGTATAGGTGATGCGCCACATATCCTTGGTGTCCGCGCAGGGATCCAAGGAAACGGCTACTTCACCGATTTCATTTTCTTCCGCATCCTTCATAAAGGGTGCGGGAAGGGTAAAGGGTACTTCCCCATCCGGGGCCACCACCTGGATTTCATTGTTTTCCTGAAGTTGGGGGATCATCCCCGGAACGAACAGAAGCAGGGACAGGGAACGAGCCGCTTCGCGGTCGGCCATGATCCACTCATCCTTGAAGGATTCGCTTTTCACCCGGCAGCGAAGGTCAATCCCCGGAAGAATGCCTTCATACATGACTTCCGCATCCAGATGATCCAGGACATTCCGGCGCTGGTCGTCCTCGTCATGCTCCGGGCAGGAGCAGGGAATGATAACAGGCTGCACAGCCTGGGCATTTTCCAAGCTCCAGGCAATGCTTTGGCCTTTCTCGTTCTCCAGGCGCACCATTTCATTTTCAGGAGTGGGGCGGAAAACGACCCGCAGGTCGGGATTCTGCCGGTTCGTGATAAACAGGCCCCGATCGTCCTTCTTTTCTTCCAGGGTGTTGTCGATCTCCACCCAGGAGCCGTCCTTGGCCTGCGCGTGAACGGCTTCGGGGTACAGCACGGCCTGGTACAGGCCACGGCCCAGGGAAAAAATTTTGCTGCCGCGGGTACGGCGGCGCTGATCTTCCACGCCGGGCATCCGCTTCATTTCTTCGTGAGATACCATGCGGTCAAAAGGCTTTTGCCGAAACTGCTCGGGAGCCATTTTGCCGCGTTCAGGATTCAGGTTCTTATCCATGACTTTTTCCTTTCTTTCATTTTGATTGTTGATGTCGTTAAGAAAACGGAGTTACAGAAACGAAAAAAACCGGATCAGGAATCCGGTTTATCGCTTCGGGCCATATCATCCAGCCGGTTTTGAATATTGTCGATCCCAGCTTGGATGTTCTGACTCAGGGTGTCGATCATGCTCTGGTACTTTTCTTCCCGTGCCGCGTTTTCCTTGAGCATTCGGAAGAACAGGTAGATATACAGCGCTGCCCAAATCCCTTGCTGCAACGCCACTTCCAGAATACCGCTCAATGCCGTGTCCATGCGCCTTCCCTCCTTCCTAATGTATTTAAGAAATCATATTCTCTTACTTCTGCATGGGAATCACCCCCTTAAAATGTGTCATCATTATTCCTCCTGTGCATCAGCGATGATAGTCGCTTGAGTAATTGCTTCGGATGGCTGTGTTTGTGCGGAAGGAACTTCCTCCGTTTTGTTTGCAGACACAACTGCCATTCGACGTATAGGACGCACGGGAGATGTCGGCATTGTGGATTGAAATTCCTCAGCAGTCACCTCCATGAAAGTTCCCTCATTTGTTTGCTTCTGCGTCAGATACCCCTTAATGCTGACGTGTGCGCCGGGTTTTACGATTTCTACCATGCGCTGGGCAATCCCTCGCCAAGCACTAATAGGATATTGTTCCTTCTTTTCCACGCCCGCCGCAGTACGGTGGGAGATGGTCAGGTTCATCAGCGCGTGGGGCGTCTGATCTGGCGCAGATACCATGACAGGTGCAGAATCTACAGTACCGGATAGGAATACATGATTCATTTCTGACACTTCCTTCTATAATTATTTAACATATCAGAAAAACAGGTATCCTCCTTTCCATGAATAATTGAATGTACCTCTGGTATACAAGTGATTCCGCATTTCCATTTTCCATGTTATATATCATCCATATGGATATTGTCAGAATTTTCACATACTGAGGTACATTGTTTGGTTCCTTGTTATTCTGTTTTTCTGATTTGTCATATAGAGATAAAAAGAAAAGAAGCTGGCGTTCACCAACTTCTTTCCGAAAATATCATATCATAGACAGATATTCTTGTCAATGTCGCAATGTGTGGCATTTTGTTGCAAAATGATGCAAATATGGATATATATGGAATTTTTAATATATGTTGAATATCATCACGATGAAGCACCGCAGATAAATACTTCTGCAATGAAAAATGCAATCTGTTAAATATACATAATACGCGTTGCGCTCTTCATGCCACTTCTTTTATTTATTGGTTTTTTGCGATGTTGTGATTGACTGACAAGTAAATACTCGCTGCACAGCATGAGAAATTTAAGCGCATCTTTCGATGGAAAAGAGCATTTAACAAAAATATCTCCTTGGTCAATTCGTTGAAGAATACTATTTTGAATTTCAATTGAGAGGGAACTATACCAACTATAATTACCGACAGCAACAATTCTGTAAGATGGAAAGCGACTTTGAAAAGTTTCTAATTTTCTCCCCAAGGCAATGGATTCTGCGTTTATTAGACAATATGCCAGATACTTCACTTTGGAAATTCTTTTTAACAAAGCAAATAGCTGTTCATCTGAAAAACTCATAGGCGAATCTATCCATATTGAACACACAGAAACACTGGAGATCAATTCCTCTAATTTCATTTCAATCATATACTTTCCCACCTCCACAATCCAAATAATAAGACGCAAATAATTTAAGCCTTCCTCATTATCATAACAAGAAATGGGGTTACTTTATTTCTTTTTTACTTATTCATTCATCTTTTCTCACCTCATGTTCATAAAATTTTATAGTTAGTTATCATTGGGATAATTATAGAAGTTTTCTTTGATAAAGTCAATGCGAGAATCCATCTTTGGGATAAGGAGGGATACCGCATGAAGATATATGGCATTGAAGGAAAGTGCAATTCATCCGGGCAACGCGTAAAAATCGCTCGAGAAAAATCAGGGCTTAGCCAAAGTCAACTCGCTGCGAGACTGCAAGTTGAAGGCATTCAACTGAATCAAAAAGCAATTAGCCGGATAGAAACGGGCGAGCGTGTAGTTGCTGATTACGAATTGGCTTACTTAGCGAAGTCACTGAATGTTGATCCAATTTGGTTATTATTGGGTGACAAAACACAAGTATAACATAAATATGTATCGCATAGATTTTATGCTGCATCAAATTGAATAAGATTAGCTTCTGATCGTTGCTGACATAATAACTGCAGCGATCAGAAGCTTTTCTGTGCTATTATTGTTACTGAGCCATAGAACGAATTGGGCCTTTTTTGCTCGAAATTATTTCCTTATACAAGCAGCTCCTTTGCTTTAACTGAATAAAGGGCAAGAATGTAATTCACAAACAAAAAGAAAAATGTACAAATAGCAGATAAAAGCCCGCTTTATTTACTTGGCCGATCATGATCTTGCTCAAGGCACAACGCAAGATACGTTTATGAAAGCATGGAAATATTGCCTGTTATCATCGAGCCACGGCACATCCGTTGTATTCTGTATCGGTTAGTTGTCGGCTTGCGAATCAAGCAGAACTCGAATACGCCTTTTTGCCTTAAACCAATACTTGCGAACAGTTCCTACACCAATTTCCATGAATTGTGCTATGCTTTTCGTATCATGTCCTTCCAGCTTCATTTTTACGACCTGCGCTTCTCTGGGCGGTAAATGAGAAATGCAGAGGGAAATAGAAGACTCGTCAGTAAATTCCCCTTCGTTTGATGAAGAACGCTGATCGTACAAATATGAGAGATCTTCTGTGACGCTTTGGCAGAGAATGATCGGAAATCTTTTTTGTCTGCGCAGGAAATCAATAGAACGATAACGTACACATTGTAAGATGTAAGCCTTTACGATCCATTATTCTTTCTGTGCTAATGTTCCCTCATGTTGTAGGATGGAAAACCAGCATTCGCTGACAATATCTTCTGCATCATCAAGATTGTGGACATATCGACAAGCGATAAATACCATAAGGCGATAATATCGGCAATATAGGTCTATCACTTGATGATGATTCTCAACTGATGCAATGGACTTTCTCATACTAAGACCTCCTAAAATGTGTTTCGTATATTAACACAAATTGGGAGGCACTTTTGTGACAGAAAAAATGGATTATTTTATTTTTTTAACACTGTCGGCTGCTCTAATAGTGACATTGATATCAAGATTGTATGAAAAAAACGCGAAATCATTTTGTGTCAAATGCTCGTATAACATCTGTCGAATGTTCATTAAAAGTGGTATCAAATTTGCCACCTATGCACTATTGTATATGCGAACTACAATACAGGAGGGGACAGGGAGTGGATGAAGGATTCATCGGCTACATTTACAGGTTTGCTTGGAAGGAATGCTTTAAATCAAAAAGAAAGATGGCTAAGGGATTGGGGGTGAGTTACGAAAACCTTCAAAAAGTTTTCAGAAAACTGGATCATCAGAAAGGCGCGAGCCTCATCACGATTTTTCTGTTTCTGTATTTTTGCGATGAAGGAATCGATATTAAAAGCCTATATGACAACTATAAGATAGACCACTCTAAAAGGGGGATTCTTCTGGCAGTGATTTCAGCCCTCCTTCCCGTCCAATACTGTCTCCCAACAGTGATACACAGGAGGAAAACGACATGGCAAAAATAGGTATTCAATTGTGGTTCAATCAATATGTGTACAGGGAAACCATGCAGTCAGATATGAGAAGCATGGCGCTTGAACTGAGGATCAGCGAAAAAACAGTCGAAAAAGCACTTCGCTCAGAAGACGCCCCCGAAACCGCATTGGTATTTCGGCTCTGTTTGAGAATGATGGCATTCCGAAACATTGATCTTAACAAGGTATTTATGCGCTATTTTAATGAGGAACAATGATTCTATTTTCGCTCATTGGCACAGGCCAAAACAGAAAATATTGCGTGTTCCAATTCCTTTATTTGCGGAAGGGACGGATGCTCATTGGGTATAAAGTCTTTCCCCATCGTGCCGAATAAGCGAGACGACAAGGCGGAAATTTGCTCCTTCAATGCGTCGTTTTCGCGCAGCGCTTCGTTCAGCAGGGATTCATATTCTGCAATCTGATCTTCCGGATGATCGACCTGGTATTGCTGGAGGCGCTGCCTGATGTCCTGTAATTTATTCGCTTGGTCAGACATGTTTTTAGATAATTCCAGTATCTTCATTTGCTGTGCGTCACGTTGCTTAAGGAGCATGCGGGTGTATATCTGGTTTCGTCGATAATTGACGCTCTCTACTGTGGGAAAATGTTTTCTTTCCTCTGACCGCAGGCTTTGGCAATATGCTTGCCGCAGACCGGCAATCAAGGCGTCTGTCCCCATGCGATGGATCTCGTCAAAGGTATGGATGGGGTGAAAGGAATCAGAATTTATGATGGGCGTCAGCACATGCACGGAATCCCAGGGCGTAAACATATTATCCGGCAGTTTGTTATTTAATTGAACAATCAATTCGGGATCAGCGCTCCAATAGATGACTACATTTCCCATCATCAGTTCCCATAATTTCTGCGGAGACACGATATCGGGGCAGGTGATCAGCAATACAGGAATCGTGCGCTGGTTGCCCAGAACGAGATCGATAAAATCTTGAAAATTATTCATCTTCAATTCAATCGCTTCCGTAGGGTAGGGCTTTGTTCCGGACATGAATTGCAAAGATTGCGATGATAACAGGGAATGAATCAATAAATCTTGTAGCGCGATGATCGGTTTTGCGGGCGAGATAGAGCCTGCCATATGATCATAACAGCATTTTGCGTATGAGAACTTTAATTCCGCTGCATCGGTTTGTGATAAACCGATATAGTATTTCCATCGCCTGCGAGAGAAGAAAGGCTCCTTTACATTCAGCGTCATCGCCCATTGAACGGTTCCTTCATCCTCCTGACAGGTGGCACACACCCCGCTGACCGGATAACCACTTCCGCCCAAGGCTCCGCCATAGCAGAACGGCCTCCACTCCAGGTTGACATGGAAGAAATCGCATATGTGCTGAAACAACGCGCTTTTTACCATACTGATTAGTTTTCTTTCGACTGATATTCCTTCTTTTTTGCGGATCGGCAGAATCAGCTTATTGACCAGGATATTGGATGTTTCCAGCAAAAGAATCGCCTCCACCTATGTATGTATTTTGTTCGGCAATATCGTATCACAATGAAATTCGCTTGAACATGGGATACTTTTTTGGAGGCGAGAAAAAAGTGTCCGCGAAAGATTTCTTTCGGGGGAAATTATTTCTGGGCAGCCAATGCGTTTGCCGCAAAAAACTTCCCCATAGTTTTGAAAATCGGAATATGCTATGATACTGCCGAAAATTTTGTGCGAAAGGATGCTGGCCATGTCTATTCATCGGTATCTGCTGGAATACATACTGGAAACAATATTTCACGGGAATCAGAGCAGCTGCGCAAAAGAATTGGGGATGGAGTACAATGACTTCCACAAATTCAGAAGGCGCATGGCGGAAGGAAGCTTCAGCGCGCGAATCGCGGAAGCGCTCCTTCTGTTCTGCTGGCGTGAGAATATTGATATGCAGAACTTCTTTGAGAAGTATTCCGAATCCCGTATGGGCGAAGATATTGAGGATCAGGAAAAGACATGCAATGATTTATCCGACACGCTGGAGTCTGTGATTCAGTTGGAATGCAGAAACGCCCATAACATGGCGGAAATGATGCGCCCGGCGGAGGATTTCGGCGAGAAGATCAGGCGATATATTTGCGATGAGAACATCTGCGAACGCGAATCTCATGATGTGGAGAAATGCCCGGTTCGGCTTCTGCATCAGTTGATTGACAAACTGAAGAAAAAATATGGAGAGAACAAGGAACCTGTTTAATTTTCGGTTGAAGTCAGCTTCTTTTTAGGGTATAATCACCCCGTAGTGCCCATGATGGGCTGATGTTCATCATATCCTTACATCATCGTTCATGAAGGGAAATTTCTATGCAAACAGACTGTAAATCAAAGATTGCCATTCTTATTGACGCCGAAAATTTGCTGCCAACTTTTGCGGATCAGGTCTTTTCGTATGCTGCGTCTCTCGGTACGGTCACGCGTAAAGAAATCTACGGCGCCAGCATTGCGCTCAACGATTGGTCGGAACCTATCTTAAAATACGCAATGCACATGAACCTGACCATACGCCCCACCCGGTTTAAAAATAGTTCTGACATTGCGCTGGCAGTTGGAGCGATGGATATATTGATCGCCCACACGGCAGCGTTGATTACTGCCGCTATGACAGATACGAGCTTGCTCCGTCCTGCCATGGAAAGCTTCGGCATGGAATCGATTGATACGATCATCATCGCCTCCTCGGATTCTGATTTTTCCGTCCTGTCCCTGCGGCTGCGGAAGTCTGGTATCAATGTGATCGGTATGGGCGAAGAGAAGTCCAATCCCATGTGGCGTGCCGCCTGCTCCAGCTTCATCACGCTTTCTATGGACCGCCAGCCAGACGCAAAGCTATTAACAAACCGGGCAACAACGATTCAGCCGGCTGCTTCCCGGCTTGTCCATCATAAAGGTCCGGAGCAGGAAAGGGCGAATGATAAAGCGCGGCGTGCCCAGGAAAAAACGATGAAGATCGCACCGACGCATACAGGACGCATTCATATTATTCGTACGTTTATAGCAGAAGAACTATCCGCCAGAGGCGGAAAAATCAAATCTTCAGAATTGTTTGAATTGCTAAATAAGCTGCCTGACTATCAATTTGACCAACAGCGTTCAAACAGAAAGCCCCTGGATTACCTGACCCGGCAATTTGGCGATGTTTTCAAATTCTCCATGGAAGCGGATGGAGAGGTATGGATTTATGACACTGCTGCAGGACAAAAATCCGATCAGGATGATTCGGCTCATGCGCAATTGACGCGGAAGATGGATGCATCGGATACCGAACCGATACAGCGGGAAGATATGGCAGAAAATGAAACGACCGCTCCTGACCCAACAGCTTTGTTGACTGAAGCGGGCATTCCCACGGAGGACGCAGAAAAGATCGTGGATATTTGTAACGGTAGTTCCTCTCTGAGAATTGTGTATAATAAGCTACGGTCAACCTTTGGTAATGACAACGGAAGAAAGTATTATCAGATGGTAAAGGATAATACTATCGAAGCCAAATAAAAAAGGCCCGCGAACCAGCCTTGAAGCCGATTCGCGGGCTATATTTTACTCTGTTATGATTTCGCTGTATTCGCCGGATACCCATCCCACCTGGCTGCCAACTCTCACAGCATGCCAGTTGTTTTGGGCAGTGGCCACATAGTCCAGTTCTGTTCCTGGCACGGCCAAGGTTATTCGGGCGAAGTTTGTGCCATTCCCGGTGCGAATGTTGACCTTGCCGCCGGCTGATTTGATTCTGACACGTTTGGCACCGCTGACTGAAACAGCCTGTTCGACAATTTCGCTTGTATCAGCCATGGCCTGCTGCCCGGCATCATCTTCTGCGATGGCCGCCATCAAGGCGTTATGCGTCTGATCTCCGTACAGGCCGTCCTGCTTCAGTCCTGCCTTTTTCTGAAAAGCTTTCACTGCGGATTCTGTTTTCGTACCGTAAATACTATCAACTGAAAGCGCGGCGCCAAGCTGGTTCAGCAGCTCCTGCAGGGCTTTCACATCCGTCCCTGATAATCCCAACTTCAAAAGCCTGCTGCCCAAGGTGATGGAAAGATCAGCGGTGGCGTTGACATTTGCGTCCCCGTAATCAATGAACGGCAGCTTATACCAGTGTGTCCATGGGCGATTTACGACCTTCGTTATCACGCAGCCATAAAGAAAGCCTTGCCATTCTACTGCTTCGCCGTTTCCGATGTAATAACCGGCATGGCCGTCCTTGTACAGCGCCTACCCGGGGATTTCCGGCAGGGCAGCGATGGTTCCCCAATCCATGCCCTTGGATTTTGCGTAGGAGAACATGCCATTCGCCCCTTTATCCGGGCATCCGTTGGAACCATATTTGCTGGTGACGCCGCTGTCTGTGCCGATGGATTCCTACACACCCTGACCGCCGTTTGTCCAGGCATATCCTTTGCATCCGCCAATGCAGTCGGAAACAACATCCTTGTTGACGATATCCTGCTTGTAGCGGGACATGCGGCTGGAACCATAGTGGGATGGGTACTGATTGGTTTTTCGGGACAGCAGGCTGTTTGTCGCTTTATAGACGCAGGTGCCATACCAATAGGGCTGGCCTACCATCTTTTTACACCATGCGGCAAAATGCTCATTGGTAAAAGGAGTATTGATTCTTTCAGCCATCGTATCGTCCTCCGTTCATAAAAATTGGGCGGCGGTTATTCGCCGTCGCCCCGGTCAGATAACTCACTGTTGGCTTCTTTTTGATCCCTGTGGTGCAGCTGTGCCTAAATGTCTTTCAGCTTTTCGGGAATGGGCAGCCCGATATAGGCGGCGTTTTCCAGCAAAGATAGGCCTTCGTTACTGAGGTAGAAACAGATGACGGCGCCTCTCTATGCGCTGCCGCTGCCCACAACATAGATATCTACGATGTTGGCCACACCAACCATAATCAACACCAGCACCTTTTTGCAGATGCCCTTGAAGCCAACTTCACTGGAAAGCTTCTTGTCAACGATGGCGCACATGATGCCCGTTAGGTAGTCCAGCCCTTCAAAGATGAGCAGGGCGATCAGCAGGCCGTCCAGCCCGCCCAGGAAGTAACCCAGCCAGCCGCCCTATGCGGTGATCGCGATCTGGCACTTTGCCCAGATCAAGTCAATGTTAAAGTCTCTCATTTCCACATTCCTCCATTTCAATGTTGTTTATATCAAACGGCGCATATTATACGCCGAATGCAAACCAATCCGCGGCACGGTTTGTTGAGAAATTGCCGCCTACCACGATATAGCACCCAACAGTTGTCTTATTGTGAACCTTGATCGCGCCATTGTCGCCGGACCAGTTGCTGGCCGTTGTGGAATATGTCACCAGCACCACAGGCGTTGATGTGAACCCTGCGCTGGAGTAATTCACATAGGTTCCGCTGGAGCCGTTGATGGTTGTGGATCCGTAGGCATACTTAAAGGGCAATCTTGCAGCCGGAAGCGTGCCCGTAGTCAAATTCGCTGCGTTGTTCGCGCCGAGATTGCTCCTGGCGTTGGCTGCCGTGGTGGCTCCGGTTCCGCCGTTGGCGATGGGCACAGGCGTTGCCATACCCGCGTGAAATACCCGGTAGTTGCTCCAAACACTATTTTCGGCTACACGCAGCATGACCGCGTTATCCAAGCTGGTCTCATAAGACTTTGTCCTCACTTCCAGCATCCTGCGGTTGGCGCCGGCGCTGTCTTCCCAGGCGGCGAAGGAGGATGCGCCTAAATAACTGCCCTCAAATACCGTGCGATTGGTGGTGTTGTTGTAATTAGGGGTTAAATAGACGGAAGGATAGAGATAGTTTTGGATGGTCAGGTTGCCTGTCATGGTGTCCCCGCTTTTCTTCACCGCGCCAATGCTGCTGCATATGCCGGAGACGGAGTTGGCCCCTGTCCCGCCGTATTCCACTGCCAATGGCGCGGAGAGCTTCAGCGGCCAGCCCAAATCCACATAACCGGACGTTTCCGCGATCTTGCCAAAGGCGACTCCCTGACCGTCGGATAGGATATCCATGATCACCTGTTTGGTGCCGATGCTGACAGATTGCTCCACATAAGCAAAGGAATCCCTGAGGCGCACCTTGATATCGTAACTGTACAGGGTGCTGAAGGACTGGGACAGCACCCGATTGACGATGGACAGGTCATACGTTCCGGCGCCTGAGTAGCTTTCGGCTTGTGTCCAGGCGGAGGCAGTGGAAAGCTTATAATATATGATACACTCTCCATCGTTTTTATTTCCCAAACTGGAAACAAGGCCCCGGAAGGAGTAGCGAACATAGGCACTATTCCGCTGGGCTTCCGTGCCGGCCGCGTTGCTGCGATCCGCCGTAAACTGACGGATCGAAGGGAAGGAATAATCCAGCACCGAGATCGTCTGCGTCTCCGTTGTACTGCGACCGCGGGAATCGGTAACGGAGACTGTCACGGTCATGTCCCCGGCAGCGGATAGGTACTTGCTGGCTGTGAAAGAAGAACTGGTATAGGTCACCCCATCCAGCGTGACACGGTAGGACGTGATCGTGCTCGTATACCGTCCCGTGGCAGACACTGTCACAGAAGGTCTGCTCAGGGATTTCACAAAGGCATTGACCTTTTCCTTTACCGTGGTTTCCGTATCTTCAATCGTAACTAAAGAAATATAGGGCGTCACCCAGGCGGGCAGGGTTACGGTCAAAGCGCAGGATCTGCTGCCCGTGAGTACGCCGCCATAATAGCTGTAGCAGGTTATGGTGCAGATCCCGGAGGTGGAAGATGGTATTTCGTATGCCAGAGATATCGGAATCTTCCAGGCAGCGGAATCGCCTACGTTGCTCGCAATCGTGCCGCTTGCGCTGCCAAAAGAATAAGTGAGCGTATGCGTGGTGCCGGAATTCTGACGGTTGGTATAGATGGTTACCGTAGTATCCATATCCGCGGAAGAGGCGGAGACAGTCGGTTCGGACACCGCTTCTTCATAGGCGATCGTTATGGATACGTCCGACCACATGAAATAGTTTTTGGAATAGCCCTGGCTGGATTGCTCCGGACTGGGATTGTACAATGTGAAGGTGTTGTTACCTGCAGCGATATAATTCGCCATGGCAGTAAACAAATTCCCGGTGATGCTGTAGCTGGTCAGGTTTCCGTAAAATGAACCGGAGAAGGTACCCAGCGCCGCACCGATGTAGGCTGCGCCGGTCACGCCGTCCCTGGATGCCTCCTGGTAATTGGACTTGCGCAGATACACTACTTTGCTGGTGCCCGCTCCATAGCCGGCCTTTTCCGCGTAAATGTCCTATACAATGCTGGTGATCACCTTGTTGGTCAGGTTCATGCCGGGGAAATGAACGATGCCCACATAGTTATAGTTATTGTTGTAATACTCCTGGCACGCCTGGCTGCTCTTGGAATTGGCGGTGTAATCGTATCGCCTGGTACGTAAGGACGCTGTGTAGCTGACAACTTTCGCCATGTTTTCCTCCTTTTATCAGCCGTTATAGACCAGAGACAGGTTTCCGTTGGCCTGGGGTTCAAAGGCAAATTTGCCAATAATCAGCTTGGACAGGATCTCCGCCTGGGTGACGTACAGCTTATTGTTGGACAGGTAGGCTACCTCTGAATCGTTCATATAGAAGGACAAACGGTCGTTGACAACCCGGAACGTGAACGGGTTCCCGGTTTTCCCGATGACCATGCCATCCTCGCCAAAGGTCATGTAGGTGCGGAGAATGGCGAGCTGTTCCTCTGTCGCTTCCTGGGCCGTACTCATATCCTGATGCATTTGGTTGATCCGGGTGACTGCCCAGGTGTAATTACTTGCTGTCTGCTCTGAAAGCGTTCCGACCTATGATTTGACCTGGCTCATATCGCTGGCCAGGGCATAGGTGGCCTGCACTTCCTGCCGAATGCTGTCTGATTCCGTGCTGATCTGCGCGTAAACGGAAGCCAGCTTGACTTCCAGGTTTTCTTCCGCGTCCTCCGGGGCAGCGGAATAGTCTGTCGCCCGGGTTCCGTGCTCCAATTTGATCCAATGAATGGTAGAAACACCGGTCACCGTGCTGGTTGTTGGCGTACGATAGACGCATATATCCCCATACTTGGGATCATTTTCCGGGGCTTTCCCGGAAAGATAGGCGGCGGAGAATGTGGCGGAAACCGTCTGCAGGGATGCGCCGGATAATGGAATGGAGCATTCCTGATACTCTCCGTCCGATACCCTGACGGTAACAGCGGTGACGTTGGCGGCCGGCGTGATGGAAAGGGAGACCGTATAGGTTTCTCCCGTCTCCATGACCTCCGAAAGCCCATACCGGGCGAGCAGCGCGGCGCTGGCGGATACTTCAGCGCCGGATTTCAGCACATAATTCCTGCCGCCAATTTCCAAACTGTCGATGGAAACCTTCGCTTCATAGGCGATTTGGGATACAGCGGTCAGCACACCGTTTATCATACGGAACATGGGATGTTCCGGGTATAAATACAGCTGGTAGGTGCTGTACATGATTCCCAGGGAGATGAATACCAGGTTGCCTGTGATATCTGCCGGCTCTGTTGTCAGCCAGTTTGCGGAAGCAACTGTCAAGCTTTCACCGTTAAGGGTGCCGACAAGATAACAAGATTTGTTCTTCGTGGCTGTCCACGAGGTGTTCCCGATGGTGGTTCGCAGATTGACGCTAGGATAACATAAGTAGTTGGTTGTGGCTGTTTTCCCTGCGGCAATGGCGCTGGCCGCGTAGAGGATGGGGTGGTTGATGCTAAAAATTGTGGATGCCGCCAGATGAAAATATCCCGCAGCATCGCCCACAATAAGGTGTGCGGCTGTGATGGCCGATTTTGCGGTGATCGCATTGTTCAGTCGGATCCGGTCATAAGTATTGCCCGAATCGTAATTGGCGTCGGCCCACCAACCGGTATATACTGCTGTGCCAATCGGCGCGTTCACCTGATAAATGAGGCGGATGGCGTTCCCCGCCGCGTATTGCGTTCCGAGCCGCGTTGTGCCGCTGTAATAAACAGGAATCGCGCCAGTCTGTGTACCATTGGATAAGGTGAGGTTGAGGGTCACATTGGACGCGCCCGCATATGGCAGCCAATAAATGATTTGCTGTCCGTCCCTTAATTCCGCAAAACTGGCATTTCCCGTCCAGGATGCCGTAGCCGCTGTCTGTGTGCCGACGATCACTTCATTGGCAGCATCATTAAGGTCGGAAATGGTGTATTGCGCCGCCGCGATCATCGTGTCCACCTCGCTTTCAAATGCATGGAGGCGGAGCGCAATTACTCCACCTCACATACAAATACCGTCTTGATATCCACGTCGTCTCCGTCTACGAAGATGACTTTGCCCGCAGCGAAAACCGCGCCATTGTCCAAGGGATTTCCGTCCTTATCCCGGCGATACCACTTGTAGGTCTTCTCATGCTTGTACGCTGCGTTACTGGTCACATCTTCCCATTTGGAACCGGAATAACGCATGAGCTTGGTAGTGGGTGTGGTCTTGGTGACCTGATAGTAGAAGTCACCTGTCGCGGGAGAGGCGGGGGCAGCTGTGGCATAGGTGGTGGACTTGAGCGGATCGACCTCCGCGCCGTTTTGCCACAAACGGCAGATGAGGCAAGTCTCTCCGATCGTATTTTTAAAAACGTCCCCGGCGGTGGAATCAATGTCGGCCTGGTAGTTATCCGTTTTATCGATGATCGTGATGGTGTCGTAAAAATAGGATGATCCGCTGTTATAACGGGCACGGCAGCGGTATGTGGCAGAGCCTGTAACATCCGAAGCGTTTACCGTGAATGTGTTGCCGTTACTTCCGGTTGCTTCCGCCTGCACTGTCGTCCATGCGCCGCTTTCGTATTTTTCCCAAAGAAATTGGGATTTTGTATTGGCGGTCAGGTCGGTTGCCCCTTGATAATACTGCGCTTTCAGGGTGATGGTATCCATGTTGTTCGCAAGGCCATTGGTAAACACAGTGCCGTCAGGTGAATAAACAGTCAGCACATAAGCGGCGGCTCCTGTGGCTCCGGTATTGACCTTGCTCCACTGAATTTGAAGGGTGGTAGAAACAGGGCTGGTAACGGGCACGGAAACAGTTCCCTGGGTTTGCCCTGTTCCGCCCAAGGTCGCGTTTGCGGCGATGACAATGGAGAGGGGGACCTCATTGTTCACAGCAGCTCCAACTGTAACGGTCATGCCGGTAGGCATCCCGGTCGGCGTACCTACAACCGGCGTCACCTTGGTCGTTCCCGTATAGGCCACTACATTGCAGACCTTTGTGACCGCCGCAACTTTCCCGGCGTTGGTGCCGGCGAAGGTGATATTCTCATTGGTCAAAAAAACGAGGGACGCATCCTTGCCCGCTGCGCCTTGCCCGCCAGGAGATCCATCCGCCACCTTGTAAATGGAGGTAGTATCGCCAATGGATGTGTCCGAAGTGGTGAGCCGCAGGGCGGCTGTGTCGCCCACCCAAATTCCATGAGTTGGCTTGATGACCAGCGTGGGGGAGGTAATGTTGGCGTTGTCGCTGGTGGTGGGATAATCAGTCCATGCGCCAGAGGCATTTTTGTACTGCCATTTTCCCATGGACACATTCTGTAAATTGGCAGTCAGCGTGATCTGGGATGGAGACACGCTCCCCGCGGCGTTGTATTTGAATACCTGCTCGCCGCTGATCCATGCGCTCTTGGCATTTTCGCCTGTTGTGACCTAAGCAAAAGATATATCCGCTGTCGCATTGATTGTGAGTCCAGTGTCCGGATCCACATAGGCCACATAGGCAATATAGGTAAGCAGTCCGCTGGCAACAGAGGAGAGCTTGTTTGCGGAAACCGTCAGGATATTTCCGCTCACAGTTTCCCCGGAGGTCAAAGCGGCTTCGGAGCCGGAGCCTTCCCGCCGTTTCCAGGTAATCGTCAATCCTGCCACGTTCAACGCAAGCGCCGTTTGATTGGCATATACGACGGGGGTAATAATCACCTTGCCCGCGGTTGTGGTCCAGTTGGGGGAATAGGTGCCGGCATTCACATCATGAATTTGCGTTCGCGGCTGATTGCTTCCCAAATAGACGGACTATGATTTCCCGTCTGAAAGATCGATGATCGTTTTGCTTCCTGTAGCGATAATTGCCATGAAGCCACCTCCTATATTTTTGCCAGTTTATTATTTTATTTGCTCTGCGAACATGTGAAGCAGGTCGCATAAGCGCCATTGCCCGCTCCGAATGCTGGGCGGCAGATATACTTTTGTGTTTCTAGCGAAAAACGCAAGGCCCTCCAATTGTCTGATCAATGCCTGATCGCGCTGGGCGTCCGCTGCGGTGATCACGGGCAAATAAGCGCAAAGCATCCTTTCCTTTTCCTGATGCACCAGAATCCCTTCCTGATAGCTGCCGTTCCACAGCGCAATGCAGCGATATGCGCCGTTCTTTGTTCCAGCGGCCTTCTTATCAAAGTCCTTTATCTCCTTGTCCCACTGCTTGGACTCCTCCTGCAGCCTGTCCAAAACACCGGGCAGGTACATTTCTTCATCGGTAATGTAATACTCCTGCGTTTGAGCATCCGTTAGCATTGCTCTCACGGTATGTTTTCGCAAGTCCAATAAATTCCAAAATCCCTGGTCAAGCGGGAAAAATACTGCTTGCCCGGAAGGAAACTTCTTCATGCCGGTTCCTCTTTCTTATTGCGAGATTCACAATAAAATTTTCTATAATGTGAAAATCGCATTATATTATTTTCCTTCGTCCTATACTGATAGGGACGGGAGGATGATGCGCATGGCAAAGCCAAGGAGAATTCCGCTTGGCAGCAAGAACATTGTTGGCGCAAAGATCGCAAAGCTGCGACTGCAAAAGGGCATCAAGCAAAAGGAATTTGTCGCCATGCTGCAAAGCAATGGCATGGACATTTCTGAATCCCAGTATTCGCATCTGGAGGGGCAGGATCGAATCGTTGCGGATTACGAGGTGCCCATCATCGCCAAGGCGTTGGGCGTATCTGTTGAATGGCTTCTGGATCAGGGAAAGGAATCCTGATCCTTTTTTATTTCATCCATCGCATTTTGACAGATCGTCAATGCCTGAAGATTTGCTTCCTTTGCTGAAACGAGATTTTGGCGGCATGTTTCGTCTATTCCTGGAAAGTATCGCTCCACAAGTGAGAGCAGTGCTTCTGCGCCGTGCTGTAAATCGTCGATGAACATTCTCTCCAAGACAATACCGTTTTCGGTTGGGGGAAAAGCAAAGCCAAGCTTTCCGACTTCACAGACTTCACAAAGTTCCTGGGACGCATCAAGAAAAATATCAGGCAATTCTTTTCCCATTACCCTTCGGAGGGCGGCCATCAGGGCGCTCTCTCCATGGGTACAGGCGTCGTATATTTCCCGCCTTTCGCATGGAGACATTTCCGGATGTGCCATGGAAAAACATCTGCAAAGCCAATCCGCAGCAACCGCAAGCGGTTCTTTGTTCATAGAATATCTACTCCTCCAACAAGACCATCATCATGACTTTCAGTCTGCTTACGGGGCAATGAGCTTAGCCAAGAACAGTTTTCTGTCTTGCGCAGGCTTAACCCAAGATAAATTATAATGTGAAAAACGCAATATTACAAGTGAAGACGGTTCCTTCTTCTATAAGAAATCCTGCTTATATTTCGATGCGAACCGCAAATACTATTATAGTCATTATAATGACTATGGTCAAGAACGCAACCTCCCGATAAAATGAAGCTGACAGGGAGGTGATGCTGTGATATCGTATGAACCGTTCTGGCGCACGTTGAAAGCGTCCAATGAATCGACCTATACGCTGATCAACCGCCATGGCATCTCCAGTTCCACCATTGATAAGCTGAGAAACAACAAGCCTTTGAATACGACAACCGTCAATGATCTATGCCGAATTCTGGGCTGTGAAATAGAACAGATCATGAAGTACATCCCATCAAAGGATGACCAACCGCTGTAAGCAAGCGCTTCGACTGATTGAGCGCTTGTTATTTTATTCTTCTGAAATCTCGCAGGTATAGGTTGCGCTGAACAGTATGTCTGCTTTGGACAGCGTGATTTCCTTCATGCCGGTGTGATTGTCGTTCCATATCCTGTCGGCGGTTTCATCCTAGCTGATCCGCTTCCAGGAGAAGCGCGATGCCGCCAAGGAATTCGTGATCTCCGTATTGCCGTGCCAAACTTTCGCCTGGATGGTGGTGGAAGGAACGTAATTGGACAGCACGTCACCCTGGCGGGTATATAATTCCACTCGGTAACCTACCGCCTCATCCACCGTTCTTTCTACCTTGAGGGTAATGGATTCATTGCTGGACAAGTCCAAGGATTGCCCCACATCAGAAGCCAGCTTATTTGCAGAAATGGTTCCCGCCTGAATCCTGTCCGCCGAAAGAAAGCCTGTGACCAGCATATCGGCGGTAAAGCCTTCGCCGGTACCGAAGGTGCGCCAATCCCAATCCCCGGTATCCGTCCTGCTGCCCGCGATCATAAAGCCCTCGCCACACAACTTCATGGCGCTATTTCCGTTTACTGATTCCAGGATCAGGTTGCCGTCGTTATCGGTGTACCAATTGGACACGCTGGAGGAAAGCCTGGTTTTCTATACGTCGATCATCCCTTCCAGCCGCTGGGCGGGGATGGAACCGTTATCTGAAATCACTTTGGCCCGGTCATAGAGCGCTTTCTTCTGGTTCACCGTATCCGCGATACCGGTGATCTGACTGATGATGCTGTCCAGGGATACGCCGCCGATACTGGTAAGATCATTGGTAATGCTGACAGTGTCCTTTTCGGGAGCATCCTAATATTCCACCAGTTTGGAAACATACGCCTTATCATTGAGGGGCAGCGTTTCATCCCAAATGCGCAGCAGCATCCCGACTTTGAAAACCTCCTTCTCGTAGCCGCTGACGCAGGACAGATTCTGGATATTTACGTTGTAGGAAATGCTTGGCTTGGATAACTGCGCCATGATCTCGCAGGCTTCCAGATACAATAATCCTTCCTGCCCCGGTGCGTAATTGGTATTGCTCCAGTAGCCGTCAATGAGCATATCGCCCATGGTCAAGGCAAAGCGCTGCTCAATTTCCTGTTGAAGAAGAAGGGCTGCCCGGTATTCACCCCGGACATCCTCCAATTCCATCGCCATCTCTACGGCTTCCCGCATTTGCGCATAGAGCCCGGGCTCTGTTTCAGTCCCGTTGTAAATCCCCTGAATTTCCGCGTTGAGCGCGTCGATCTGCTCCTGAAGGCCGGCTCGCTTGGTTTCATCTGTCGTTTTCGCCATTTCTTTCCGCAGGCTGTCTATGCTCAGGCCTTTGGATTCCACAGCAACTTCCTTACCCCCGATCCGTCCGGACGCCTTTTGGATGAATTTTACCGCGTAATCAATGGGTTCAACAATATCCCATCCCGTCTGGCTGTGATGCTTACCGTCCGGCGTCAGAACCGTGAGGATGTCGTCGGCGTGCTGTACCGTCTGGGATTCGGAAGCTCCGCCTCCCTATACGGTACGGGTCAGCAAACCGTCCTCGTAGGCGTAGATCACATAGATGATTTGTCCCCAAAGATCGTTCAGTGTGTTTTCCAGCGCCAGCAGCCGTGTCATGGCTGTGCTCCCTGCTGCCCTGGCCCGCCCAATGTCCCGCAGGTAATCCGAAAGGGCCTGCTCATGAGCAGGTGTGAACACGCCCAGATCCCGGAAGTAATCAAAGTTCAGCAGAAAAGGAAGTCCGGTGGGATTCACATCGTCGATCCCCACATAGCCAGAATCGGCGTACTCGCCTTCCACATAGAGGCGCGTAACGATGTTTTCTGCGTTTTCCTTCCGCTCAATGCTGTCCAGATTCTTACCGAAATTCAATTCCAGCATTTCTTCATACCGGTTCAGGGAATACACGCTGACGGTGCGGGCGTCGCCGTCAAAGACCGGACGGGCGCTGAACAGCTTGCAGATATCCGAAATCAGCAGATACGCGCCGCGCTTTTCGTCCGCCTCCAGGGAGCGCACCTTTTCGGTGACGCCGTCTGATTCATAAAAGGTTTCGCAGTATGCCAGCGTCCAGCCGGTGTTGGCTAAAGCCTGCTCCAGCAAGTACCGGGCGGTGCCGATGCCATTGGTATCGTCAAAGGTCAGATACAGATTCTTTTTGGAGAGCAGCGCGCAAACGTGCTGGCAGGTGATCGTGGCGGTGACGGCCATGCCTTTGTGCGTGCGTTTCGGCGCGTTCAGGAGGAACCAATCCTTTTTTCCATCCCTGCTCAGGCAGATCAGGTATCCGCTGCGGATAAAAGCCCAGCGGAAGTTTCTCTCGCCATTAACGGTTTGGGGCTATGTGAAAGTCAACTCTTTCCAGCCGGAAATCTCCGTGGTCAGGGAGACGCCATAGGCCTGGCCTTCCGCCTTTTGGTCAGAATCAAAAAGCTCACACAGCTTGATGCGGTTCATATCATGCACAGTGATCTGTGTTCCCACAGGCGGCGCCTCCCTTCCGATTCATCATCTTACTCTTGGGGTATAAGTGATTTCAAAGGTTGTCAGATCCATGCCTTCTCCCGAAATCTCGATCTCATTCATGGTCACGACGGGCGTTTCAGTTGTGCCGCTTGCTGCCATTCGTTCAGAGAGAACAGCGGTATGAACGTCGTTGATCTGCCCGATTCGCTTCCAGCCGTCCAGGTATATGAACTGACCAACCATACTGGGCTGGAACGTATCCAGGGAAGTTACAATGTTGCTTCCCACTGTGAAAGTGACCGGGAAAGAACGGACAAAAGGCGTACAGGGAGCCAAGGTGATATATCCCTCGTCATGAAAGGCAAAAGCCAGTTCTGTGCTTTCGCCTAGGGCGATCCTTGTCTGTCCTTTTTCGCTGTCCAATTCCAAACATGCGCCTTCCAAAAGGCTATCGTTTCGCAGATTGTTCACCCGGCAATGCTGCCCGGTGGTCAGGTTGCGAATCAGCATACCGTCTCCCACGTCTCCCGCCAGGCGGATCACCGTATGAGCCGCTTCCGTGCCCGGATTATAGAGGAGAAAGGAGCGTGATTCCGCATTTGGCTCTGCGGGCATCATGGCTGTAGGCAGTATGCCCGTCCGTGCGAGGGTGTGACTGTCACAGGAATCGGTGTAGCCGATTGGTTCCATTCTGGCAAAGGGATCATAACAGGTGAACACTGCCGCAAAGGTGCCGCTGTAACACATCTGCCCGGTCATATCTTCATGGTCATACAGGCTGATTTCGATTCGTTTGCTGGTCACAGCCCGGTAATGGGCGTAGGGCTTATGATCAAACACCAGGTCACCCCAGGTGTCCCGCCGCAGCCAGCGGTATATCTTTTCCAGGGTTTCTTCCGAAACATCCTCAAAGAAGCATTCCTATTCAAAAACACGAGGCTTTACCCGCGCGCCGATATAGTAACCTCCATCTCGGTGCTCCGGTATGATCTCGCTGATTTCGTATTCTTCCATCTCCCGTCCCCGGCTTTTTGCGTCCGGCCTGTACCAGCAGCCCAGGGTACCGGAATGGATGCCGTTAAACGTGAATCCGTCCATGGTTCACCTCCTTCAAAGGGCGGGGCGGATCATCCGATCCGCAGCCCGCCCACGCTCATGCCGCGCATGGCTTTTTCCACGATCTGTTCCCCAACTTTTTCCGCGATCTCCTCATAATCGGCATCCGTTTCCAGCTTCTGCACCTGCACAGTAATGTTCTCGATGTTATAGGATGCGCCGCCATTTTCCGGCAGCTACGGGATGACAGAAGAAACAGGCGCCTTGAACCTTCGGATCTCATGCAGAGAACGGATCATATCTTCAAACAGCTCCGTCTGATAGGGATTCAGGATGCGTTCAGGCTTCTGCTTCGTTCCGTCCAGCCAGGCAAGGCCGGTATCAAAGGCCAGCCCGCCTTTTTCATACGCGGTAATGACAATCTTCTTTTTGAGTTCCGCCGCCCACTGCCCGATCATACTGCTGCTGCTTCCTCCCAGCGTCCTGCACGCCTGGTTCACCCAGGCTTGTGCGGCCTTCAGGGCTTCCTCCTCTGTTTTGTAGCCCTTCAGATCCTGGCTGGGATAACCGGGGCCGACGTTGGGAACGGTGGCTTTGTACAGCTTGGTTTTCTTCGCGGAGGAGGAAGAACCTCCGCCCGAAGCGGAGGAAGAAGAACCGGTTGTTTTCTCTGCGCTGGTGGGCGTATATTCCGCCGCGGTGATCGTGGCGGTCACCTGTCTGTGGGCTTTCTCCTAATCCTCCAATTGTTTTTTCCATTCGTCCACATAAGCCTGGGCCTGCAATTCGCCGGCTTCTTTGTAATCAGCGCTGTGCTGTTTGAGAAACGCGATGATGGCGTCGTCGCCCTGGGCAATGATTTCTTCCACCTCATCCCAGTACACCTGAGTATTGCCCCGCATATCATCCAGCATTTCCTGCCATTGAATCCGCATGCTTTCCCGGGTGGCGTCGGTAGCCTTTTCATAATCCTCGTGATGCTGTGTAAGCCAGTCCAGGATCTCCGCGTCAGTTTTGGCAAGCAGCTCCTGCATTTCGGCGATCAGCTTGCGCGGATTGGAGAGCAATTCCTCATAATAGGTTTCCACATATTCCATATAGTCGTCAATGCTCTCCATCTGGGATTCAATGGCCTTCTTCTGGGCTTCGACCTCCTCTTCCGCCAGTTCCCAAGCGATTTCCTCCCGCAATTCCGCGATTTCTTCCCTGATTTTCAGTTCGTCCTTTTTTCGGGTGGGATCGGCGGAAACGCGGGCCAGCTGCGCTTCCAGCTCGGCCAGCTTCTTCGCTCGGTCTTCCTGGTCGTTCAGCTTCTTTCGGGCGGACAGCTGTTCATCCAGCAGGTTCAATTCTTCTTCCAGGGCATCCCGTCTGGCTTGGGCCAGCTCCAGCAGCTGATCCCGTTCTTTCTCATAGCGCTTGGTGATGATGTCGATCATTTCGTTTTCCAGGTCGATGGTACCGTCCAGCATCCGGCGCTTTAGTTCCTCCCGATCCTGGATAGCGCCGTGGATCAGCTTCCTGAGATCAATTTCCATGCCGCGGATGGTGTCCCGCTGCTCCTGCATGGCTTGATCCAGCTTTTCCAGGTCGATCCTGTTTTGCAGCAGCGTTTCAGAATAGGCCTTGTGCCGCTCCTGCAGCGCCTCCAGGTCCGCCAGCGCCTGCTGGTATTCCTTGGAGCTCTGCTGTGTCCGGGCCATGACGGCGCGCTGGGCTTCCATCTCCGTTTCCAACTGCCGGATATAACCGGTCAACGTATCGCTGTTTTCCTGGACGATGGATTTTTCCTTATCCAGGTACACGATCACACCCTGCAATTCGCCCCGCGTTTCATGATACTGCTGCGCCAACTGTGCCATCTTGCGGCGGTGATCGTCATACTCGGTCTTTTCTTCCATGCCGCTGAGCAGCTTCTGTATGGATTCAGAGACACTGACGGAGGAATTGCTGCTGCCGCCTCCGCCTCCTCCGCCACCACCGCCGCTGCCGCCGGAAGACTTTTTGCCGCCGCCCTTCAGTGGATTGCTCCCGGCATATTTGAGTACCGTCTGGTTGGTGTTCAGCTGGGTACGCGTCCAGGTACCGGTCAGGGGATTCCATTGTGCGCCTTCCTGGGGCAGAGTGATTGTTTCAGTAGTCCATTGGCCGGTGGCAATCAGGGCCTGCACCGTTTCCGCAGCCAAGTTCTGCACGCTGATGAGGCCGTTGGTCAAGGCGGAAAAGTCCGCAACGGAGGTGCCGGTAATGGTGATAAAGGCCGCTTCGTTCAAGCGGTCAAAGGCGGCTTCACCCTCCGCCTATGCGCTGGCAATGAGCGGGCCTACCTGATCCCAGTTCTGCAATAGCGCCGTGGGATCCATATTGCCCAGGTATTCCGCCAGGTTCTCCACTTCGCTGGAGGCGACCTCCGTTCCCGCGGCCATTTTTGCGGACGCGGCCGTATACTCTTCATTTGCTTTTACAGCCTTTTCCGCTTCCTTGTTATAGGCGGCAAAGGCATCATGGACGCTGACGGTTCCATGGCGCAGGTTTTCTATGGCCGTGGCCGTATTCTTAAAGTACCGGGCTGCGGACGCCTTCTGCGCACTGGCCAGTTCTTTTCCAAGTGCTTTGAGCTTTTTGGATGCTTCGGAAGAGGAATCGGATAAGCCGTCCTCCCGATCCGCCAGCATCTCAGCGCTGTCTGATAGGTTCTGGGCTGCCTTGTTGGCGTCGTCCAGCGCGATCACCAGGGAGGGATAGGTTTCAGCAATGGATTGCTGGAGAGCTTCATCAAAGCTGTTCCAGGTTTCCATAGCAGCTGTGGCGCTGCCCGAATCAAAAGCGGCGGACAGCGCATTGATTTGATCCCGGTAGGCGTTGGTTCCTGCCGTATTGGACGCCCGTTCTTCCCGCAGTGCTTTTGCAGTATCCGATAGAGTGATGGCCTGCGCCGCAGCTCGCATTTCCTGGAGTTTTTGGACGATCTAAGCCACATTCCCGCCGCAGTCCGCCGCTAAATTGGAAATATCGCCGAACAGCTCGCACATGGCTTCCAAATGCCCTGCTTCATCCAGGGAGGATAAAGCATCCTTCCATGCCTGAGCAATATCCTTCCCTCTGGCCTCTGCCTGCCGCAAAGCAGTCTCAAGGAACGCAACGCCGCCTGCGTAGGTATTCTTCTTCGCGTCCGCAAACTTCCTTCCCTGAGCGCCAGCAGCGGCAGCCTGGGCAGCCTTGGCCTGGAGAGAGGTGACGACGCCGTATGCCGCTGCCTCTTGGTAAACAGCCGCGGTGCTTTCCTGTACCAGTTCCTTGGCCTGCGCCAAATATTCCGTGGAACCCCGCTGCAGGGCAGACAGAGCGTTATATTCCTTTTCCAGGGTCTCATAGGCTTCCAGGGCAGACAACGGATCATAGCCGGAAGCGCTGGGGTCAATGGTCTGGAACGCCTTGGTCAGCTTGTCCGTATGGTCCAGGCTGGTTTGCAGGGTATCCAGGTTTTCCATCCGGGTCAAAGCAGTGTACAGGGCGTCCGCGTCCTGGGCGCCTTCCAGCAGTAGGGAACAAAGCAGACCATACTGATCCAGCAGACCCGACACATCCAGTCCTTCATTATCCAATGCCATGAGTCGGCTGAAGAAGGCTTCCTGTCGGTTTTCAGCGCCGGATACTTCCGTAATGATACTCCGCATGACGCTGGTGAATAGGGCTGACTGGTTCCGAAGCCCTGCTTCCGTTTTGTTGAAGTATCCTTCCCAGGCGTCCTTGCCTTCCTTGGTTTCCGCCGCGTGCAGCTTGGCGATAGCCGCTTCAAAATCCTCCGCCGCGACGGTGCCCGCATTGAGCTTGTCGATCAGGGAGGGCATGGCGTCCGATATGGCGCTGATGGCCTCGGCGGACAGGGCTTCAAAGGCTGAACGCATCCCGGCGGTATTCCCGGCAGCGTTCAGCGCCTTCATATTGGTCAGGCCGCTGATGGCTTCATTCCGGGCCAGCGTTCCGCTGTGCAGGGATTTATAGGCATTTTCCAGCTTTATGGTTTCAGTAGTGGCGGCGTTGGCCGCTTTCCGCATGATCTCGACGGTATCCTCCACACCAGCCGCCAGCCTGCCGTTTCCGTCTATCATGGCGGTATCGATGTCCGCATACATCTCAAAGAACGCGTCCACAAACGTCTGCGCCTGGGCGTGGATTTCCTCCGCTGTGCCTTCCGGCAACAGGTTCCTTGCCCAGCTCTCAGCGTACTGGTACAGGCCCTGTCCATCAGGCTTCAGCTATTCATCCCACAGCTTGGATTGCTCCAGAGACGCCATGTCCCGTTTGGCTTGTGTCAGCGCGTCCTTGAGCTTGGCTTCAGAAAAGAAGTCTTTCCAGGGATTGGTGGCTTTCGCAATGCCATCCTCCCAGCCTTCGGTCAGCATGCCGGTAGCGGTATCCACATAATTCAGGATATCCGGATAGGTATCCAGCAGTCCTTCCAGCAGCTTTTCTCCCATTTTTCCAACGACGGACGTGTCCCTGATGCCAAAGCTGTCCGCGATCTCCTGTGCAGCGGCCATGACCGCGTCGTGCAGGTTGACAAACTGATCTTCTCCCTCTCCCAGCCGGGACAGCACAGAAAGAAAGCCATTGGCTTCTTCCTTCGCCATGGCCAGATCCTTATAGATGGTGGAAGTATCCAGAGAAGCAATGGCTTCCTTCACTGCATCCGCTTCCTGCTTGGCATGGGCCAACTCTTCCGAAGAGATAGGCTGGATCAGGGGAATAACGTTTTCTTCTGTGCCCTGCAAGGCGTTAAACGCGGTAATATACTCATTGATCAGGGGGATCAGGGCGTTCAGTTCTTCGATGTTCTCCTGCGTTTTGGCTCCGGCAGAGAGGGTATCGAATCGCCGAATGAGCTCGGAAAAGTCCGCGTTGGCTTCCACATAGTCCACCATCCGATTGACATACGCGCTCAGTTCCGCAGCCATGGCCATGAGATCGCCGTCCGCCAATTCCGCCTGCTGGTCGATGGCGCTGACATAGGATTCATAATAGCTTTTCGCGGCCTGCTGCATGAAGGATGGCAATTGACTGAATTGGGTGCCATCTGTCATGACCGTATACAGATCGTCCAGAATGGGCTGCCAGGCTTCGCTCTATGCCTGCCGGTTGGCGTCGGCATAAGAAGAAGCGGCAATATTGAATTCCAGCATTTTGTTGGCTATGACTTCCGTGGAGGTGGAATAGCCGATCTCCAGAGCGTTCATTTCCTTGACCACATTGGACCAGAAGGTTGTTTCCTCCTGGATCCGGGCTTTGTCCTCAGCGGAATACCAGAAATGTGAGCGCTGGGCCGCTTTGCCCTGGGCATAGGAATAGAAGTTTTCTGGGATCATCACAGAGGAACCGAACTCCATATCAGGGTATTCCTTCAAATAGGTACCCTGAGGATGCTCCGACATGAACTGCCGGTATGCCGCGTCAATATCCCCATACTGGCTGACAGAGGTCAGGCTGCCCAGGGCGTCTTTGACAGCGGTACGGTACGCTTTATCCACGTCCCGCAGATTTTGCAGTGCGTCCGCGGCTTTCAGGCTGCGCATGGCCTGATCTGTTTTGGCGACCTCGCCTCGGGCGGCCGCTGCCTTTTCAGCCAGCGTATCAAAGCCCTGGCCGCCGTTTTCCAAAGCGGTTTTCATGGACAGGGAGGTGCTGGACAGCGTCTGCATAATGATTTCGGCCCGAGCCTGCTCTTCGGCGGAAAGCTCAGTCTTGGCAGCCAGGGTCTCCTATTCGCCGATCAGAGAATCCACTGTATCCCGGTAACTGGAAACAGATTGAATGGTAGAACTGTAATCCACCTTTTCAGGCTTCGCGTTCTTAGCGAAGGAACCAACGATCATGGTGGCCACCGTCGCCAGCAATCCCACTGCCGCGATGATCGCGCCAACCACGCCGCCGCTGGCCACGGAAGCAATGCCGCTTCCTGCCGCCAGTGCCGTCTGCAGGGTCTTGATGGCGGTAACTGCCTTGTATACGATGGCAATCAGGCCGGCGATCCCAGCGATGGCAATGGGAATGATCAGGTTCCAACCGCCCAAGGCATCAGTGCCTGCCGTGATGACGTCCACGAATCCGGCCATGCCTTCATAGAAGCCCTTCATCCATTCAGCGTTCAGGAGGGAATAGAATTCCTGCAGCGCTGCGGTCAGACGGTTCTGGGCCGCGGTCACGGATTCCTGCCATACGGCATATTTCTGGGCAGCAGTGCCCGCGGAGCCCATAGCGCCGGCATACAGCTCATAGGCGCGGCTTCCGCCCTCAATGCCTTTGGCCATATCGGACATCAGGGCAATGAAATAGTTTTGCTGCCGGGTACCGGCCATGGTCGTAGCAATGTAGGATTTCTGTTTGCCGCTTAGGGTATCCCACTTTGAAGCGATGTCGATGAAGATATCCGACATATCCCGCCAGTTGCCTTCACTGTCCATGAGCGCTACGTCAATCGTTCCCAGTGCCTTGGCTACGTCGTTGATCTTCGCGAGATCCTCTTCATTGAAGCCCTTTTGCTTGATGGAGTGCAGCCTGGCCATGATGCTGTTGATGGACGTGCCGATGACCTCCGGGGCCTGCCGCGTTTTTTCACTGATGGTGGCGATATAGGCACCCTACCATTCAATACTTAGACCAAATTCTTTGGCAGAAGCAGATGCTTTTTGCATTGCAATGCCGATTTCATCCGCCTTTCTGTTGCTTTATGACCTGCTGTAAAACAGGCGGGCAGGACTTTCATCCTGCCTCTGCAGCTTCAATTCGGTACGCTGCAGAACAGACTGTATCTTCATCCTTTTCAGGAGTCCACCGTAGCTGTGCTGTTACCAGCACAACGTGCAGTCGTTACTGTGTCAGGTTTTCTCATTCGATGCAGATCGTATGATCGATATTGGCGATTTTTCCTGACACATCGGAGTGACCCTCCTCAGGGCTTTCCCCGAACAAGTGGATTTTTTGCAGCACATTACTGTGTACACGGGCTGTTTGTCGTTAACCCGATGCGGACATATCTCCTAAGTATGCGAATATATCGGCCACGCGCTGAGCGCTGACTTCCATTGTATTCACGGCGGCGGTGATGACCTCCGCGGCATCGTCAAATTCCATGGCGGAGATTTTAGCGTATTGGGTCGTAGCGCTCAAGCGGGCATTGACCTCAAATTCATTCAAACCCTGACGCCAAAATTCCACGGCTGCAACAGCGATTTCCGTCGCCGAAACCTTCATGTTTTTCGCCAGCGTCCGATAGCTCTGGCCCTATTGATTGGCTTGTACCTGCGATTTCCCCGTTACGATACGGATTTCGTTCTATTTATCATAAAACTGCTGGGCGAACGAGGTGGCGTTTCGCCAGATGGAGGAAAGGCCACGCAGCACCAGCATGGTCGTGGCCATCTGAAGCAGGCGGCTGCCCAGACGGTCCGCCGTCTGTTCCAAAGCGGATGCTTCCCGGTTGGTTTGTCCCAGCGCGTTCAGGTGCGTAGCTTCCGCGTTTTTGGCCTGCTGGATCAGGTCCAGGATCTTTTTGCGGACGTCCTCTTCCATGTTCAAAGAGGAAATCTTGCTTTCGATATTGCCGATCTCGTCCTAAGCCCGCTGCGCGTTCTGGCTCCAATAGGCCTGTCCGGTTTCATTGCCGTTTTTCACAGCCATATTGTATTGGCGGTAGGCGTTAGTCAATTGCTTATAGGCCGTTTCAGTCTGCTTGAGCTCCGCAACGCCCACTGCAGGCTGCGCGTTTGCCGCTGCGTTTTTATCCTGCCGTATAGCCAGGGCCTTATTATATTTTTGCACAGCAGCAGCTTCTTCATGGGCCAGATTTACCAGCTTAGAACGGGATACAGCCTCCTGATCCAACTGACTGATGAGGGTATTGTTGGAATCGATCAGCCGCTGCGTTTCCTGGATCTGTTTATCTGTTTCCGCGGCAGCAGCCGTTTGGTCGCCTGCGGACAGCCGCGCCGTTCTCAGCGCATAAATCTTTTTTAGGTTAGTCGCCTGTTCGCGATACAGTTCATTGGCGCGCTTGATATCCTGGGCCAGGGTGCTTTCTGTGGAGACCGTTCGATTCAGCAGCTGCCCTGCCTTATATACTTCCGTGATGGAACGGCCCAGATCATCGTATCCCTTTCGGGTTTCAGTCAGTGAACCGTCCTTATTCAGCTTTTCGGTAGAGGAAAGCAAGGCTTGAATCTGGGTCTGGGCCGCCTGCATCCCCTGGGCCATCTGCTGGCCCGAGGAGGCAGATGCCTTCGCCGCCTTCTGAACTTCAGCCTTATACCGGGTCAACATTTCCCTGATCTGTTTTTCCACCACGTCGGAAATATTCAGATCAATACCCGCCCCGATGGATTTCAGCAGTGCGTTGGTTTCTGAGACATCTTGTTTAATCCGTGTCAGATCCAGGTACTATGTGCCGACCAGTTTATTTTGATTCTGTGCCATTGCTCACCTCCGGTTGGGCTTTCTGTTATAAAACGACAAATCTTGACATTCGCTGTATTTTCAGATACAATAAATCCTGCCTTTAGGGGGGGATGACTCCCGAAAGGGCCGAGAGTGAACAACAAACGCGCAGGCGGTTGCTTCCCCATCCTCCTGAAAGGGGGTGGTGCGTATGCGGATTACCTTCCATATTGGAAAGTATACTGTGACCATCGTCATCAGCGAAACGCATCGCAAAAAGAACAACCGCCACTCCGACAAGTGACGGCTGTTTTGCGATGAGAATCGCGATCCAGATATAACTTGAAGGGCAACCGTGTGCGTGGTTCACTCTTCGTTTATTATTATACCCTTTTTTTCTGTTTTGTCAACATTTCGATGCTTCCGTTTATGGAAAACGCATTACGCTTCCTTTTTGGCAAACTGGAGTGGACTGACCGGAGCGGGATTCTTCTGTACCGCACCGAGGAGATCAATCAGTTTGGCATTTAGCCCTTCCGCCTTGGCAATCGTCGCGGCAATATCCTCCGTGCCCAGAAGGGATTGGAAGGTTTTCAGTGCCTGGTATTCCAGGGAATGCTCCCGTTCAAAGCCATGCCGGGCGGAGGTGGCCAGCTGCATGCTGATCATATCCACCTGGGATAGGTCATCCTCCACGATTTTCATAATATCCGGCCACAGGTCATGGGTGGCGATGATATCATATAATTCATAGTGCCCTTCGGGGGTATCGTACGGCGCTGTTTCCAGATCGGTATAGTGAACCAGGATCAGGAAAGCCCGGATCAGATCGGCGTTATAGCCGGTATAGGCAATGCCCTTTTTCTCGTCAAATACTGTAGACGCACCGACATAATCCTATGCCATCTTCTCCTTTTCCGTGTAGGGAAGCGTGGAACGGACGTGGAATTCTTCACCGTCCACCGTAAAAACATGATTGTATTCAAAACGGCTGGTATCTGCTGTCATTTTGTTTTTCCTCCCATGATTTTGATATTGCTTCTGCCAAAGAAGCCTGCCAGGTTGTTCATGGCCTGTGAGCCGTCGTGTTCATGGACATGAAAGGGATTGCTCTTTTCGATCATATCCCAGGATTTTTCACAGAAGCTGTTTCCCGCATAGTGGCTGATGGCCTCGAAATTCAGCTTGTAGCCCAGCTCCCGCAGCACGTCGTTAAAGAAAACGGCGCTCATTTCGTTGATCTGTTCTTCATCTATAACGCCTAAATGGGCGGCGATCATGGCTACGGCACGTTCCAGCGTTATGCCTTGCGTGCCGTCTGCAGGTTTTTTTGTTTCTGTTCCTTTTCGTCGATGCGATTGACCCGACGGAAGATTTCCTAAAGCTGTTCGATCACACCGGTATCCATACCGTCGTAGTTTTCCAGGATCAGCTGCTCATCGTCCGTGACGGCGATCAGCCAATCCATGACCGCCTTATCTCCGTCCCGATTATCGCCGAAAGAACCCGCTTCCATCGCCAGAATATCCGCCAGCGGATAGATTTCCAGCATCCGATAAAAAGCCGCCGTCCGGTTCCGCTGATACCGCAGCTTGGTGGGCTTGATCTCAATGAGCTTTCCACCAATGATCACGGAGTTTTCAGGGTTTCCAACCGGGGGAAGCTCCCGCTAGGTTTGTTCTGTAGTTGGCTATTCCTTATTCTGTTTGGCCATCCATGTCCTCCTAAAATTTGCGGGAGGGAGCGCGGGTAATCACGCTCCCTCCAACGATTTAGTTCCAGTTCACTTCGCCGGTAGTCGTGGTGACAATGTCGCCGTTAGCATCCAGCGGCTCATAGGTCAAGTCGTACATCTTCTGATCAGCGCGCTTGGGATCGATGGCGCTGAAGGTGACAGAGTTGGTAGCAGCACTTTTGTCATTTGCCTTCAATACGGTTCGCTGGGCCGTACCCGCTTTCGCTGCTGCATATTGCTATGCAGATGAGACTATATCTTCCTCCTCCCATGACTGGGTAGGAGTCTTCCCATTTCGAGCGCCAATCGCTTGCGCCCTACTCCATTTCTGGATAGTCGTTAGGCTTTTGAGGAGGATCACTCACATACTTCCAAGCGGATGATTCCCCCTTTTAGCACGGTGAGTTATCTCATTGCCGCTGCATAGCAAGGAGACGTTCTCCGTTTAAGGAAGGTTTCGTCAAGCGCATTTCTGCGCAGGCAGCCTATATTTCGTTAAGCTGTTATCGAATCCCGGCAGCGCGGTCACGCGCACCCGGGGAATGAACAGGTGCAGATACCCCTTGACGGCGGACTCGGTGCAGTCCGTGCCGCTGGAGTACACTGGCCAATGGGCAAAAAGCGCGCCCTTGGCGGTGGTGGAATTGGTTTTCACCGTCGCCACGGAAGCACCGTTCACACGGCGGCGGTAGGCCACGCGCAGGGTATCGCCGATGTTCACATCGCCCTCCGAAAAGGTGATCTCTGTCTTGGGTGCGCCTTCGCCGGCGGCGGTGACGGTCACGCTGAATTTCCCGGCATCTGCTTCGGTGGTTTCTGTAAAGCCGTTGATCCGAACCGAGCCGGCTTTTACTTCATAAGGAAGCGTAATCTTAAGACCCGTTTCCACATCGAACAGCTTGCTTTCCAGGGTGGATACGTCGCCCTGCTTCATTTTCACCGCGTTGGCCATGGCGAACATGTCCAGGGTAAACTGGGAGGAAGCAAAGGTGAATTCCAATCCCTTGTCTGTTTCAATGAAAGCCAGGGGATAATTGCCCTGACCGCCCGTTACGGACTATGTGTTGTTGGTGGCGTTCATGTTTGCTGTGTTGACCTCGTAGTAGGAAAACACCTGCCCGTCACAGCGCTCAAAATCCAGGTTCGGGTTATCGGCGATATACCCGCCGATCTGATCAATGTATTGCATGGTTGAGCATCCCTCCGTTTCAGTTGGTTTACCAGGTGGTCACATAGGAAAGAACGAGATGGTATCGCCGGTAGCCAATGGTCTTGGCTCCCAAATGATATTCATCCTCGTAAGAAAAGCGAAGGCCGCAGACATGCTCCTTCCATAGGAGCAGTTCTTTTAGCCGCTGGGCGATCAGCTTGTCCCGCCGTTTCTAATGATCCGTGTCCGCGTTATACAGGAAGTCGCTTTTCACATAAATGTCGAAGGCCAGATACTTCTTGGTCACATGGGGCGAGCCGAGCTTTACGCCTTCCGTTTCATAGTAGATCACGCGCACGTTCTCATCTACCACCGGTTCGTCCGGCATGGCGTCCTCGATGAAATATCGGCTCATGAATTCCCGAATGTTGGTGGTAAATTGAGCAGGAACGCACATCAGGCTTTTCTATTCCGCGTCAGGGAACAGCACGTCCCGCAGCACGTTGTTCCAGTTGTCCTGCCAGGTTCTTGTTTTCTTCATCGCTTGCTCACCGTCACGTTGCCATAATAAGCGCTGTCCGGGACAGTGGAAAACACCAGCTCTGTGATCTCTCCATACTCCGTTTCCATCTCCCGCATCGCGTTCTCAATGAACTGATTGCCCTTTTGATTGAAAGCGCCGGGCAAGTCATATTCGCTTTTTGCATTAGAAGGATGCCTACCGGATAGGCTGTCATCCCATACCTGCCTGCCCGCTGGGCCTGCGTGAATAGGCGCGCCGCCAACGGCGTTGCCGGAACCTTCCTCCACGATCATGGCACGCACTGTATCGGGCAGATCGTCGGGAGAATAGCCAAAATCCATGGAAACGCCGCCGTCCGTTACGGACGAGGACACATGCTCCAGGTTATCGCCGATCTCCTTCCGCCAGCCCGGTTTGCCCGGCGCGCCGCCGTGGGTGGTGTGCTGGATTTCCCGACGCATGTGAGTGATCTACCGCCTGCCTTCCAATTCAACGGCATTCATGGACTCCCTTTGCAGGATCGCCATTAAGGCCGCTTCATTCAGAGACAGCTGATTGCATGGATTCTTCACGGCGTATCCTCCCCGGCGATTTTTCGCGCCATCAGGTTCAGGATCCCGTGCTGCTGGGAGATATCCTATTCTGTGCCTACGATATCCACGATCCTGTATCGGGAGTGCAGCAGCCGGAATTCATCGCTGATGCGAAGCTTCTTTGTTTTATCATTCCATTGTACCTGCACAGACAGCAGGTGATCCGCGCTGATGCCGGGGATATTGTACCCGACGGCATAATCAGGCCGCCCTGCGTATTCAGAGAAAACACAGGGGATAGGCGGAACGATTTCATCTTCATAGGCTTCCCGCAGCAGCATCCCCCTGCCGTCCACTTCCTCGTTGACGTGCCGGGTGAAGGAAATCATAGCGTTGCACACGATGGCTTGGGTGGTCTGGTTGTTGGGCATATCCTGTACCTGCCAGTTCAGCATGAAGATCCGTCCGTCCTCCCGGATCACGATATCGCCCTTCTGAATGCGCACATCATAGCTGGTTTTGAAATTGGAGTTGGCGTCGGAATTCCCGATCTTTGATTTCCAGTTAATGGAAAAGTACAGTGCCCGCAGATAAATGGGCTCGTAGTCCTCCTGGTCTTTTTCAAACCAGTCCGGGATCAGCTCAAACGTATAGTTGGCGTGAGCCACGTCCGTATTGAGCCAGTCCTTGAAGTCCTGCTCCAGAGCAGGGGGAATATAAAACTTCATTCGCAGCGCCTCACAGCAGTGTGAACCGAACCATTTTGTAGTACAGAATGCGCTGTCGGTTCAACAGCTCCGCCAGGGTCTGGCTCAAGTTGGCATAGGGCTTATCCGCGTTGGTGATGGTCATGGCGTCGGTGGAATAGCCCACGATGCGGTTCACGTCGCTCTGCACCTTTCGATAGAACCCGATCTCCGCCGTGGTCAGCACATACTCGTATTCGTCAGCGTTCAGTTCGATTTCTTCTGTCAGGCTGTACTGGAAGGCGCGGCCGGTCATGACGTAGAGGTGCCGAACCGCCTGGCGGGTGATGTCCTGATAGTCCTCGTCCGCCATTTCCAACGGCGTCTGCTGCCATTCGGTGCGCTGTTTCTATTCGGCGGCCAGCTGCTCAATGTCCGTCATGACCGTTCACCTCACTCTGCCTTGTCGGTTTTTAGGAACTCCCGTTCAGGCAGCCGCTCCTGCAAAAGCTGCAGCTTGCTGGCGGGGAGATCCATTTCAGCCGCTACGTCGCAGATGGCGTCCAGCAGGTAGCCTTCCTGGATCCCGTCCAGCCAGGCTTTTACCTGCGCCGGGCGCTGATTCAATTTCTTTTGAATTTCCTCCGCGTTCAGGACAGGCTCTTCCATGCTTTCAATGAAGCCTAACTGCACAGCCAGATCCCGGTTTTCCAGGCGCAGCTGTTTTTCTCCCGCAAACAGAGCGGGAGCAATGCTGGCGCAATATTCGATTTCATCCTGCGTCATGGGGGTAAAGGTGCCAGGATGGATCACCCGCTCCATGCCGCTTTGCAGGATGAGCCCGATATCATACTTGCGGTCATTGTATACTCTGATTTTCTCCATGAAACATCCTTTCCGGGGACGGCGCGGGGCCGTCCCCTTGTATCATCAGGTAGTGCTGTCCTTGTACACGCTCATGGTGGGCGTTTTCCCGATCACGATGCCGGCGCCGAACCACTGATCCAGGCGCACTTCGTACGCCAGGTCATCGATGTTGGTGGATTCGGTGGACTGCACATCGCCCTCGAACAGCACCTTCAGGGGGCGCATATCGGCGGATGCCGCAGCGGGCAGGATATACAGCCGCTTTTCATCGATCACGGGCGTTACATTGTCCGCCTGGTAGGGGTTCACCAGGTTGATCACCTTGGCCCCGTAATAGGTGCCGATGAGTCCGGTGCGGTTGACCTCCTCAATGATGGAGGGCGCGTACTGCTGGGTGGCAGTGGCGGCAGTGAAGCCCGTCTGTTCCGCAAGTTTGCTGACGATGGCAATGTCGCCCAGCAGGGAAACAGCGCCGGTGCGCATCCAATGCTGGATCATGGGATTCAGCACGGTCTTGACAATGCCCGCGCCGGTGCCATAAAAGGGCGCAGACCAGTTATCTGCCGCACTGTGCAGCACACTTTGGACATACTCGATTTCCTTGGCGGACATTTCATAGGCGGCGTCCCGGATCAGGTCGGCCATCTGTACACGGCCGGTGCGCAGCTCGTACAGGTTGATCACAGGCCGGGCGGATACTGCGATGGTATCCAGGGTGACCTGCTTGTGGGCGTTCTTGCTGCGGGCGGGGGTGGCGGCCTTGGCCTGCAGGAACGCCTGGATGCCGTCGATCTTCACCCGGAAAGCAGCCTTTTCGCCGTAGTTCACGCGCTTGGTATCCGCCACATGGTTCAGCCAATCGGTGGTGGGCTTCACCATTTCATTGACCGTAAAGCCCACCAACTGGCCGATCAGGTATTTATTGTGCGGGGTGGGATCGGAAGCCTATTCCGCGATCAGCTTCCCTGCCTTTTCCGCCTGGTCGCTGTCTACGCTCTCGCCGTGAGCCTGGGCAACGATGAGCTTTACCAGCTTGGAATCATTCCGGATCTCAATGGGATTCATTCTGCATCACCTCAGTTCGTTTGCTTGGCGACCGTGCCGCCGGAAGCGGGCTGTACGGTATCGCCGGCGGAAAGGGCGGCAAAGAGCGTACTGTCCACGGTCATGATGACTTGCTCGCCGGGAAGCAGCCGCTTCATGCGCACATACTTGCCGGTGGGCAGGGTGTAGTCCGCTTCGTTCCACTCGACGTTCTCGTCCACTTCCCACTCGTTTTCCACGAAGTACACTTCATCCGTGCCAACCGCGGTCACGTTCTACCGCAGGGCGGGATTGCCCCACAGCTCGGTCTTTTCCTCCACCCGCAGGAGCGTATCCTTGACAGCGGTGACCTTTTTGACGCCGTTGGCGGTGATTTCCGCGAAGACGCCGTTGATCAGCGCTTCGCCGGACAGGTTGGCCCCGTCGTATACGTGGCCTGCCAGCTTGGTTACATATCCGGCCATTTTACATTCCTCCTCTTGTTCCGATCAGGCTTTTGCAAGCAGATCGTCATATTCGCCCTTGGCGCTGATGCCGCCAAGCGCATAGCTCGCTGTTACAGCCCTGGGTGCGCCGGGCTGCTTTTGATTGACCTGGGCGATCAGGGCGGCATAGTCCACCTGGGCGATGGCGTTTTTTACCACCTCCGTTTCGGTATCCAAGCCCTGAACCTCTGCAAAGTGCTGAAGCTCCTGCCGCTTGGCGGCGAGTACAGCGGCTTCCTTTTCCTGCTGCAGCGTTTCCGCCTGCGTCTTATAGGGCGTCAGTTCAGCCACTTGAGCTTCCAGTTCTGCAATGCGGGCATCCTTGACCACAAGGGCCGCGTCGCGCTCGGCGATCACCGCGTCCTTATCGGTAAGCTGGGTCTGGGCTGCGGTCAAATCAGCTTCAGCCTGCTGGCGCTGAGCCTGCGCCGCACTCAGGTCTGCTTCTGCCTGCTGGCATTTTGCCTGGGCCTGCTCCAGCTCCTGTTCCTTGCCGCGCAGCGCCTCGTCCTTTTTGCGCAGCTCTTCGTCGTTCTCGCTCTTCTGTTCCGCCAGCATCAGCTTGGCCTCCAGTTCAGCGACCTTTTTCTGGTTTTCATCCATCGCTTCATCATCCTCTCTTTTCTGTTGTTCAGCGACCAGCCGCAGGGCCGTCGCTTCCGGATACGCCGGCACAGAGACCATGGCCATGCCGATCATGACCCGCTGGCGCAGGCCGCCGGACAGCTGGTGGGGATAGGAATGGAAGCGCTTTTCCGGTTCGGGGATGCCGATGCGGGTAAAGATGTCGATGGCGATCTTCTTTGCTTCTTCCTTGCTCACGTTCTGGTGCTGGCGCACCGCTTCCATCAC
>ERZ842401.1015-NODE-1015-length-41309-cov-21.351651_pt1 | contig 41309 bp, 36 predicted proteins | sample MGYA00521270_ERZ842401 | MGnify/ENA primary metagenome ERZ842401 (study PRJEB31892, sample SAMEA3878208) | bioreactor metagenome | biome: Moose rumen | place: Sweden | collected 2011-10 | study: EMG produced TPA metagenomics assembly of the PRJEB12797 data set... | reverse complement strand
AAAATAGCTGATTCGATCAAAAAAGAGAGGGTGACTATCAGTCTCTCGACTTTTTTGTCACCCCCATTTTTTGTCTTAGAAGAGTGTTGTTGCTACTTATACAGGAACCTTCTGATGCTCATCTTAGGGGTTTTCTCGAAGGGCTTGTCCATGACTTCGACCTTGGCGATCTGGGAGTAAGCGGGGAACTGACGGTTCGCGCCGAGTCGGATGTTCTCAGGAATCTCCGCTTTTGCCTCCGCATCGAGGAGGGAGGTAGCGATGGCCTGTTCGTCGAGGAATACCAGGGCAACGAGCTTGCCGCCACGGTCCACTACGACGGACTCCATCACATAAGGCTGGTTGTTTACAACGGCCTCGAGTTCCTCAGGGTAGATGTTCTGACCGGAAGGGCCAAGTATCATATTCTTGGAACGGCCGCGGATGAAGATATTACCTTCCGCGTCGATGATTCCAAGGTCACCGGTACGGAGCCATCCGTCCTCTGTGAAGGCGTTAGCCGTAGCCTCTTCGTTCTTGTAATAGCCTATCGTAATGTTCTCACCACGGGCCTGGATCTCACCGACGACATGCTGGGGATCATCGGAGTCGATGCGGACCTCAGCCACGTCGACAGCCTTTCCACAGGATCCTGCGACATATTTTGTCCAGTGCTCGTATGCAAGCAGAGGGCAGGCTTCCGTCATTCCGTATCCTACCAGATAAGGGAATTTGATCTTCTTGAAGAGCTTTTCGACCTCAGGGTTGAGAGCAGCTCCGCCCATAATGAATTCCTGGACATTGCCGCCGAATGCCTGGACCAGTCCGTCCTTGACTTTCTTGTAGATGACGTTGTTCAGTCCGGGAACCTTGAGTGCGAATTTGATTGCAGGCTTGTCGAGAGTGGGCTTTACCTTGGATTTGTAGATCTTCTCCATTACGAGAGGAACAGTGATCAGAAGGTAGGGCTTTACGTCTGCGAATGCCTTGAGAAGGGCGGCGGGAGTCGGAGCCTTGGCCATCCAGTAGATGGACGTTCCGTTGCAAAGGGGATAGAGGAACTCGATCACGAGGCCGTACATATGGGCCATCGGGAGCATCGAGACCATCTTGTCGCCGGCAGGGACGTTCCTCTGGCTATAGTCGACGTTGGCGCTGAAGTTACGGTACGTAAGCATTACGCCCTTGGGGTCGCCGGTAGAACCGGAGGTGTAGTTGATGGTGGAGAGGTCATCCCAGTTGTCCGTAGGGAATACGACATCTCCGGGGCCGAAACCGTCAGGATATTTCTCCGCGAAGAGTTTATCCCAATTGTCAACCGCTTCCTGAATCTTCGGATCCCTGCAAAGCAGTACATTCCAGTTGTCGACGTCGAAGACAACCTTCAGCTGGGGCATTTTCTCCGGGTCCATCTTAGCCCATCTTGCCGCATTCGTAAAGAGAGCGATGCTCTCCGAATGATTCACAAGGCCCATTACGCTGTCGGGCGTAAAGTCGGCAAGGATAGGGACGATGACGGTCTCATAGGTGTTTACCGCGAGGTATGCAAAACCCCAGCGTGCGCCGTTGTTCGCGCAGAGGGCGATTTTGTCCCCCTTCTTGAAGCCGGCCTTTTCAAAGATGATGTGGAAACGTGCGATGTCAGTTGCCATCTGGGCGTAGGTGAAAGAGTCGCCGCCGATGGTATTCAGCGCAGGCTTATCCCAGAATTTACGGGTTGCGTCCTGGAGGCGCTGCAGGTAATGAGGATAGTTGCTCATAAAATAATCAAGTTTAAGTACAACGGGCAAAGATAGCAATTTTTACGGGAAGAATGGTTATCTTTGTACCGTTAAACCCAGGTGATTATGAGAAGAAAACCCATAGTAGCCCTAATTTACGATTTTGACGGAACCCTTTCTCCGGGCAATATGCAGGAGTTCGGATTCATCCAGGCTGTGGGCCAGACTCCCGACGAGTTCTGGGCAAAGAGCGACAATATCGCAAGGGGACAGGATGCGTCCAATATCCTTGCCTATATGAAACTTATGTTCGACGAAGCCGCGAAGAAAGGAATCAAGCTCACCCGCGAGGATTTCCGCCGCTATGGGGCCGATATCAAGCTCTATGAGGGGGTACGGGAGTGGTTCCGGAATGTGAACGAGTACGGGGAATCAAAGGGCGTCAAGGTGGAACACTACATCAATTCCTCCGGCCTCACGGAAATCATCGAAGGTTCGCCAATCGCGAAGGAATTCAAGCATATATTTGCAGGCAGCTACATCTACGATGAGAATGGAGAAGCGGAATGGCCCGGAATCGCCGTGGACTTTACCGCTAAAACCCAATATCTTTTCAAAATCCAGAAGGGAATCTTCTCCTCCCGTGATGCAAAGATGGTAAACGAAAGTATGGCGGAAGAGGCTAAGCGAATTCCTTTTTCCAATATGATTTACTTCGGCGACGGAGAGACCGATGTCCCTTCTATGAAGATCGTGGGTATGTTCGGCGGCAACCCCATTGCCGTCTTCGACCCCTCAAAACCCGGGAAGAGGGATATCGCGCGCCGTCTACAGCGCCAGGGACGGGTAAACTACATCACTCCCGCCTCCTATACCAAGGACTCCCGTACTTTCCGCCTTGTCTGCGCCATTATCGACAAGATAAAGGCGGACAACGATCTGCGCCTGTTCACCCTTTACAAATAATAGTTCAGAAAAATGAAGAAGATACTTGTCACACTTATGCTGATTGCCGGCGCAGTCAGCGCCTATGCCCAAAGCTCCGCCGGAGTCGTGTACGAAAAGGAATTCCACCTGTTTGATTTCAGCTTAAACGCCAGACGTCTGGAGTTTGGCCTTAACTTCGGCCAGGCCGGTTCGTTCACTCCTTATGCCCGTTTCGGAATGGGCGCGTGCGCTCTTGTAAATGGCATCTATCTGGATTATCTGGAGGCGAATCCCCAGCACAAGTACAATCACGAGGTTACGGACACTAAGTGGGACGACACCGTCGCATTCTGCATCAACGCCGGTTATCAGATTCCTATTCTCAGCTGGCTTCGCATTATGCCCGTTCTGGGCTATGCCCAGACTAACGAGGGTGTGACAGACGGATCTTCCCTGCATCTGAGTGCGGACGAGGATAATATTACGTGGTACCACGAGTATAAGGTTACCCCGGGGACCAGGACTCATTATTTCAATTATGGCGGCGGATTGTCCATCCAGCCGTGCAAGTGGTTCAGCGTTAATCTGATAGCGACCCGCTACGCCCTTTACGGGGGTATCGGCATAGACCTGCTCTCATTTGTAAAGACTCGGGGGTGATAATTGATCCTACTGTTATGAAAAAGTATTTGTTCATCCTTCTTGCAACGCTTTCTGTGCTGGGATTATCTTCATCCTGCGGCGATTCTTCCTCCATCGACGATGAATCAGGGGAACAGCAGGGTACCGGGAAGACGGAAAACCTCGAGGATCTGACGCTTACCATAATAGCGGACGGAGACCGTGTCTTCTCCAAAAAGCCCACATTCACGGCACACGTCGAGAACCCTCGAGACGTGGAGGCGGAGGCCAAGATAATTTGTAGTATAAAAACAGATACAAAGGAGCCGGTCGTTTCTTTTGAACTGACGGAGAAGATCCCTGCAAATGGGCAAAAGGACATTGTCCTTACTACAGAGGACAACCTTGAGCCCGGGTTTTATAATGCCAACTGCTACTTGAACGGCAGGGGTACTCCTGTGGTCGCCTTCGGAATCGATCCCTTCGATATAGTATCAGCCCCTGACAAACAGGCGGATTTCGATGAATTCTGGGAGGCGGCGAAGGCGCAGCTTGCAGCTGTTGACATGAAGGTGGATATGGTGGAGATTGTAAGTAAAAGCAACTCGAACTGCAAGGTCTATTTCGTCGAGCTCCAGTCGGTTCCGGACGGTCCGGACGGAGATCCTGTCCTGATTCACGGCTATTACCTGGAGCCCCAGGACGGGCAGAAACATCCCGTCCTGATGCATTTCTACGGTTATGACACGCTGGGCAGCAAGCAAAAGGTCTATTGCCCCTCCGGAGACGGAAAGTATGCGGAATTCTATCTTTCGCATCGCGGCCAGTACCTCAACCGTACAACCGCCGACAAGAGGGAACCCGACGGAAAGGGAGACTTCGAGAATATTTACGGAGACTGGTTTGCCTATGGTTTCGGCTATAAAGACAGCTATTATTACCGCGGTGCCTTCTTGGACTGCGTACAGGCGGTCAATTTTATGGCTACCCGTCCTACTTCCGATATGGTCCACCTTTTTGCTGAGGGCTCCAGCCAGGGCGGCGCCCTGTCATATGCTGTCGCGGCCCTCAGTGACTACCCGTTTACGGCCATCGCCCCCTGCGTAGCTTTCCTCGGAGACTATCCGGATTACTTCCGTATCGTTGACTGGCCCGCTAACGTAGCCAAGTCCTGCGCGTCCCAGAATGGGCTCTCGGATGAGCAGATGTACGTTTTCCTGAGCTACTTCGACACCAAGAACCTCGCTACGAGGATTCCTGCCTCTACGGCGGTCCTGGCCTGCAGCGGCCTCTTGGACAAAACTTGTCCGCCCCATACCAACATCGCCCCCTACAACAACCTGGCGGGCAAGGACAAGGAATACTACTTCTACCCAAAGATGAATCACGAGATCCCCTCTGACTGGTCTTCCAAGATGATGAAGTTCTTCGCCAAGAAGCTGGAATAATCTGCGGAAACGACGACACGATGAAAAGATGCTTTATCATTGCAATGGCCATCCTGTATGGCGTCACAGTAAAAGCGCAGGATACATTAGATGTATTCTCGCGTCATCTTAAACTTAATGAAGTGGTTGTGACCGGGCTTACCGGCGAGAGCAGGAAAAGTGAAACTCCGGTTCCTGTGAGTGTCCTGGATGCAACCGACCTTCGTTCCAGCGCCACGGGAAACGTTATCGGTACCATTGCAAATGAGCCCGGCGTAAGCCAGATTACAACAGGCGGCGGCATCGGGAAACCCGTCATCAGGGGCCTGGGCTACAATAGAGTTGTCGTTATTGCTGACGGAATCCGCCAGGAAGGACAGCAGTGGGGAGATGAACACGGTGTGGAGTTGGATGGGAACGGCGTCCATTCAGCTGAGATTATCAAAGGCCCCGCCAGCTTGATGTATGGCTCTGACGCCCTTGCCGGCGTAATCATATTCCACCCGGATGTGAATCTCGCGCCCGGCTCATTTGCTGCCGACTTGAGCAGTGAATATCAGAGCAATAGCGGCCTCGCGGGCTACAGCCTGTATCACGCCGGCAATGTGAACGGAGTCACGTGGGGGCTCCGCTTCAGCGACAAATATGCCCACGCATACCGCAATGCCGCCGACGGACTTGTTCCCGGCACCCAATTCCGGGAACGGGCCTTCACCGGCAGTATGGGCATTAATCGCAAATGGGGCATATCGCGTCTGACTCTGGGCTATTTCCACCTGACGCCCGGTATGGCGGAAGGATATGAAGACGGAATCCTTGAGGGCCCTACGGGTTACGGCATTGAGATTCCTTTTCAGCAGGTCCGTCATTATAAAGCCGTCCTGAACAACACATTCCGCGTTGGTGACGGGAGAATCAAAGCTCTCGTGGGCTACCAGTTCAACCATCGGCAGGAATATGAAGAAGGTTTTTCAGAGCCCGGCCTGGACTTTCAGCTGGGAACGATCAATTACGACCTCAAGTACATATCGGCCGATATGAACGGCTGGAAGTTCTCCGGGGGTGTCGGAGGTATGAATCAGAGCAGTAGAAACCTTGGAGAGGAAGTTTTGATTCCTGCCTACAACCTCTTTGATGCCGGGCTGTTTACCACAGCCACAAAGTCACTTGGGAGATTCCACTTCTCAGGAGGTCTCAGGGCCGATGTAAGATTCCTCCACAGTCTCCCGCTGGAAGGCACTTTTACTGAATTCAACCGTACCTTCCCCGGAATAACCGGAAGCCTCGGGGCGGTCTATACTCCCGTTCCCGGCCTTAATGTCAGGGCAAATCTCTCACGTGGTTTCAGGGCTCCTAATCTGAGCGAACTCGCTTCAAACGGTGTCCACGAAGGGACTGTCCGCTACGAAAAGGGGGACAATTCCCTTAAACCCGAATTCAGCCTTCAGGGAGATTTCGGGGCTGATTACGCCAGCGATTATCTGTCCCTGTCATCGGCCGTTTTCTGCAACCGGATAGACAACTATATCTATGCCGCCCGGACAGGCGATATAATTGACGGATTCGATGTCTATTCATACACAGCCGGGACAGCGCTCCTTTACGGCACGGAGTTTTCGGCCGATGTCCACCCCATTCACCAGTTCCATCTTGGAGCCCGGTTCTCGTATGTCCGCGGATCCTTTACGGAGAGTGATATGCCGCTGATTCCGGCTCCGCGCCTTGGCGGAGACATCAAATGGGAGATAACCCATAGCGGAAAAGTCTTCAATGACTGCTGTCTCGCATTAAGGGTAGATCACTGTTTCGCCCAAAACCATTTCCTGCCTGGCACGGAAACTGCTACTCCCGCCTACACATTGCTGGGTGTTTCGGCGGGTACTGATATCCTTGTCCGTGGACGTCGCATAGCCTCGATATACATTATGGCGGACAACCTGACGGATGTAGTTTATACGGATCACCTAAGCCGTCTCAAATATGTCGGAATCCGTAATCCCGGCCGCAACATTACGTTTAAACTGTTGATACCCCTTATGAAGATATATAAGCTATGAAAAGAATTGTCACACTGATACTTGCTCTGGCGATGCTTCCGGCCTTCGGCGCTTTCGCCCAGACCGGGGACGCAGCCCCGAAACTCAATAAGAAGAACCTCCTGGTGAAGGAGTGGAACACCAACGCCAAAGGTGTTGCCAGTACCTTGGATCACCTGACCATATACTCCCCGGAAGGGAAGAAACTGGAAGAAATCGAATACGACACCGCCGGAAAGCAGAAATGGCGCAAGCGTTACGAGTGGGGAGAGAACTTGAAGATGACCCGGGAGCTGGTCTATGACGAGCGCAATCGCCTCGTGAACTACAAAAAGTTTGAATACAACGAGTTCGGAAAGAAAAAGGTGCAGTACACATATGACGCAAAAGGGAAGCTGATTTCCACCAAGGTGTTCGAATATATAGCGGCCGATGACTGAAACCAACCAATTCATTGAAGCAGCGGCCTCGTCCATCCCAGCCATCACCCTGGATGAGATGGACGGGGTGAAGTTGCTTAACCGCATTGACGCCAAGTTCCTGACCAACGAGTCGACGCTTCTTGAGGTGCTTTCCGATGCCAAAGCAGCGGGCTACCGTGCCCTGGAGACCGAAGGCACTAAGGTCAGTCCGTACAATTCCATCTACTTCGATACACCGGGGATGAAGATGTTCCTGGACCATCACAACTGTCGTCTTATACGCCAGAAGGTGCGTACGCGCGAGTATGTGAATTCCGGAACGGCTTTCCTGGAGATCAAACGGAAGAACAACCACGGACGCACCAAGAAAAAGCGTATCGGCATAGATGAAAAGGAGATGCTGGGTTTTGCCGGAAATCCGGTGGCGTGCGAGTATCTTTCCAATCATTCCTGGTTCACGGTGGAGGACCTTTCTCCTGTGCTGTCCACGGCCTTCCGGCGCATCACGCTGGTGAATCCGGCAATGACGGAGCGCCTCACCATCGATACATCGCTATTGTTCACAAACTTCCAGACCGGCAAGAAGGCCTCGCTGGAGGATACCGTGATTATCGAACTCAAGCAGGACGGCCACGCCTCCAGTCAGATGAAGAGCATCCTGCTGGCACACCGGGTAAAGCCCGTTCGCGTAAGCAAATACTGTATTGCCGTCACCCTTACCGACCCTTCCGTCAAGAGCGGCCGTTTCAAGGTAAAAGTACGGACCATAGAAAAGACTATTAACAAAAAAATCAACGTGATATGATTACTGCCCAAGATTTCGGCGACTATACGCTCGCCGATGATGCTATCATCGATGTCCAGACCATCACCGATGCGATGATGACCACAACCCAGTCCATTACGGAACTGGCCATCCGTTTTTTCCTGAACCTTCTGGTTTGCTGGATTATTGTCCAGTTCTTCTATTACCGCAAGAGCCGCCGCCGCGACTATTATTTTACTTTTATGGTCTTTTCTTCGGCAATGCTTATGCTCCTTTATATAATGGGCAGCGTGGAAGTAGGTGTAGGTCTGACGCTTGGACTCTTCGCCATTTTCGGCGTAATCCGTTACCGTACGGAGACCGTGCCTGTGAGGGAGATGACATATCTGTTCGTCATCATCGCCCTCGCGGCTATGAATGGTCTTGCCCCTGTCTATAAACTGGTCGGCGCAACTTCGGCTGATCCGCACTATGCCCTGTCCGGAGGTTCAGTGGGCATTATGGCCCTTTCCAACCTCCTCGTCATCCTGCTGATATGGGTGCTTGAAAACGGCCACCTTCTTAAACATACCTCCACGAAGCTGGTCCTTTACGACCGCATCGACCTCATCGTCCCCTCCAGGCGAGACGAACTTATCGCTGACCTTGAAAAGCGAATCGGCGTGAAAGTGAACAACGTAGAAGTGGGACACGTGGATTTACTCAAAGACGCCGCATTCGTAAAGGTCTTCTATGACCTGGAAAAGGGCCAGAGCGGCTCAATCGACACCCTTACCAAGGCAAAGGACTTTGTTGAGCAGTAGTCCTATGAAAAAATTGGTGTCAACCTTTCAGGCTGTAGTACGCCTTTGCCAATTTATCGTCATACCGGTTTTGGGCGTATGTAGGGCCGTTGTAAAGCCGGGCGAAAGAAACCCAGTCGTGATTGCTGAGGGCCTTAAGCATCGCGGGGTTTGATTTCAGGAAATTTGCAAAGAGAGTAAGCTGGGACACTTCGCTTTCTTCCATCTTGGAAGCGAAATCCTGAACGAAGTCGCAGCCGCATTTGAGGTACTGGTATCCCATTAACTGGAACATACCGAAACTTGCAGAACAAAGGGCTGCATCTTCATTAATCTCTATGGCCCTGTTCAAGCGGTCCCATTCTTCGACGCCACCCTTATATTTGGTCTTGTCAAGTTTCTGGTAAAGGATATCTTCATTGCCTTTTACATAACCCTGTGGATTGATTCCGCGACAGCGGAGCTGCTGCCAGAAAATGTGGCCCTCGAAAAGAATAGTAGGCTTTCCGTTGGCTAAAAATCCGCCTTTTCCACCGGTTTCGACCAGTACGACAGCTTTGAGCGTAACAGCTTCAATCGTATATCCCTCCTTATTCAGATCTGCTGCGCAATTGGCGAAATCTTCGTCGGTTATCCCGTATTTAGAGCCGTTGGAACCATCATCGGGAAGGTCAAGGTCGCTGTAAAGTCCGCGCTCGTAATCTTCTGTCTGAATCTCATCATCCTCTTTGTCTTTGCTGCAGGAAACCAGTGTGGCGAAACCAAAGAGACCGCAGGTAATGGCTGTTGCAAGTGCCAGGGTAAATCTTTTCATAATATAAATTTGTCTACTAAAAATTCCGGGACGCAAAGTTACAAAAAAAACGGTAATTTTGCAGGTCAGAATTGTACGGGATGAATATTCGGCTCGAAATATACGGTTGTTTGATTGCAATTACCATAGTGATAACGGGATGCAAGAAGGTCCAGTATGAACCGGACCCTTCCGATATCCCGTCCGGCGCTCCCTTGGTGACGGTCATTTATGACCCGGGAGCATTGGGAGACAGAAGCTATAACGACTTGATATATGCCGGAGTGGAACGGGCCGCGCTGACGAGGGGACTTAGGACTTTGCAACTTTCCCCCTCCTCCGCCTCCGAGGGACTTGCCGCTTTGGACACTTATTTTGAACAGATGCGTATGCTCACCGATACCGTCCGGCGCCTTCTTATTGTAACCGGGGCAGAGTACGATGAATATATCCGTGAGCATAGCAAAGAGCTGGATGGCAATTCCTTGGCGGACCTTCTCTATCTTGAGACGAAGGAGCCGCTTCCCGGCAAGGGCTCAACCCTTTGTCTTCCATACTACGGCGCGATGTACGAGGCTGGGGCTGTCTCCAGAATCTACTCCGGCACAACGCTTCTTATCGCAGCAAATTCAGAGCTTCAGGTCATACAGGAGTCGGTTAAGGGATTTACGGACGGGTTCAATGTGAACTATTCCGAATCCGAAGAGAATCCGGAACTACTTCTTGAATGGATTTCAGATGAAACCGTCGGAGGATTCAGGATTGACGACGGGAGCGCTATGGACATTGTGTATGGCGGTGGCAGTATGCCGGTTGCAAATCTTGTTTTTCCGATATGCGGAGGCGCTTCCGGTACGTTCTACCAGCTCAGCAACCTGTTCGGAGGATATGAATACGTGGGGATAGATGTTACCAGCGTTTCTCCGCACTGTCCGTTTTCCGTAGTGAAACATATTGACAGGGCCTTGGATCTTTGCATAGGGGAGTGGCTCTCCGCTGAAGGTATGCCAAAGCATCAGACGCTTGACTATGCTGACGGCTGGACGGAATTTGTCCTGCACCCCTATACGGATATGCAGAAATACTTTACGGAGAAAGTTCTGAGCGCCGAGATGCTCGGGACCATTCACGAAGATGCGCTGAAAAAGGAGGCTGGTGATGAGTAGAATGACGAAGCATATCTTGCCTTGGCTCTTTTTTGCATTATTCCTGCTCTCGTGTAACCGGGAGGCGGTCGAGCTCCGAAGCCAGCGCAGCTGGACCCGGAGGACGGTCGCGGTAGTGGCGCCGCTCGGCGATGAAATTCTAAAAAACCGGCTCGAGCGTACTGCGGTGTGGTTTTTAGAAAACTTTCGGGAAGCGCAGCTTCATAACGCCCTTGCCATAGACCTTCGTCTGGAGTGGTACGACGAATCTTCGGAAGACCTTGTGAAGCTAAGCCGCATTCTCTCCGGAAGGGAGGATCTTATAGCGGTTATCGGCCCTTTTGGAAATGAGAACCTCGCCTCCTTCGCCCCTGCCTGCAAGAGAACAGGTAAGCCTCTGATCGCACCTACTGCCACAAGCGAGGATGTCATACGTCCGTACGCGGTTACGACCAGCGGTATGAGCATCAACCGGGATCCTTTCCTTTGGTCCCTCACGGAAAGCGATGTATCTTTCACCGGGCTCCTGATGAGCCGTTTCGCCTCTTTGAGCAAATACTACGATGAGTTAATCGACAGCCCGGCAGCAGCTTTTTTCTCCCCGGACGATTCATACGGAATGACATTCAATTATTGGGCACCGTTCTATTCTTTGCAGCAAGGGATCTCGCTCCAGCAGAACCTTCTGTACGGAAGCGGGGAGGAACTCCTTTCAGAGTTTGACAGTTACCGGAAAGTTATGGACGCGCAGGGGACGGCCGGCTCATCCATATTCTGCGTGGCAGAGGATGCCCTCGGGATGTATGAGGTTGCCCGCGCTAACCGGATAGCGGTGATGGATGGAGAGTTTTGGGATCTGCTCCACGACAGCAAGGATCCGGACGATCCGGAAAATGACAGGTATTGGCAGATATTCAAATCCAGTTACCTGACGTACTTCGCCATTCCGGGCTTTTATGAAGAAAACCTGGATGCCATTGGTCCGCGTTCTTGGAAAATTCTCCAGGGATATGAGGGTTTTTCGCCCTACGCAGATCCTTCCACCGGCTTCGAACTGAGTTACGAGGTCCGTTTCGGGGTCAAGCCCGGCTTTGCCGAATGCAAATTCTACGATGCCCTTATGCTGGCGGGGTTTGCCGCGTGCTATTTGGAGCACACTGCCGGCAGTATGGAAAACCGGTCCGTCAACGATGCCATTATCACCCTGACGATGGAGGCGGACGGGGCGGAACTGGGCGGCCCGGCCTGGAACGCAACATCGATGGAGGTATACCTCAACGCTCTTGAACAGGGCCGGTTGCTCCATTTTATCGGCGCGTCGGGAGAAATTAGTTTTGACAAGGATACATTTACGGCAGCGACAGCTACTACATATGTCCATTGGCAGGTGATGGACGGAAAAATCCTTCACCGGGGATACTTCGGCGGATCCGGCAGCCGCACTGCCGATGCCAGTGCTGCCTGGATGTATCTTTACAACGAGCAGCAGGCCCGGGCCGATTTCGACTCCCAGGCCGGTAGCGGCACGGCTCTCAATTATCCTCCAATGACGGACCAATATGCCGTTCTGGTGCAAGGCAGCAGCGGCTTTGGCAATTATCGGCACCAGGCGGACGTGCTCTCCGTATACCAGATGCTTCGTAGCGGCGGGTTCCCCGATGACCATATTATTCTTGTACTGGACAAAGATATGGCTTTGGATGGCAAGAATCCGATGCCGGGCATAGTCCGCTGTGCAGAAGACGGCCCGGACCTCCTCGCCGGTTCTGATGGTCTTCCCGCCGCCGTTGTTGACTACGACAATAAAGACATTTCACCTTCTGATATTGCCGATATTTTGCTGGGCAATCGCTCCGGACGTCTTCCAACTGTCCTGTCGCAGGATGCCGGGGCAAATGTCTTTCTTTATTGGAGCGGACACGGGGACAGCCTGTCTAATGGCGGTGCAGATGAGTTTTGCTGGAGAGACAATTCACGAGGGGAGGGATTCGGAGCCGGGCTTCTTGGGGAAACTTTAAGGGAAATGGAGTTTCGGAAGGTCCTGATTTGTGCGGAACCCTGCTATGGAGAAGTCGTCCTCCGCTGTGTCGAAGATATTCCCGGAGCCCTTGGCATTTCCGGGGCTTCCGCAAACGAGATGTCCTGGGCCGATCACTGGAATTCCGAAGGGAGGCTATGGATGTGCGACAGGTTTACCCTGAACCTGACGGATTATCTGACGGGGAACCCTGAAGGCAATTTCCGGGACTTGTTCCTCTATTGTGCTGCCCACACACTGGGCTCTCACGCGAGGATTACAGGTGCTGCAACTTATGGAAATCTATATCTGGAAAGTCCCGGTGAGTTTGTCCTGTATGGCGTCAGGTAACTCTGGCACCATTTATTCTATATGCTGTTACGGTGGCGAAAGAAATGTTTCAAAAACGAAACCGGTTTCAAAATTTTTTTTTACTTTTGCATAACTAGGGCGATTTGTTATGGAGGCTCAATCTATTCTGCAAGACACATTCTTCATCCTTTTTTACGGCGGCGTAATTATGCTGAATGTCGTGGCGGCGCTCTATCTGTTATTTCGTCGCGGTAATGCCATAGCGCCGGAGGTGAAGTCCCCCATCCGCCTTCGCAGGTGGGCGGCTGCTTTCCTGATGGGGTGTGCGTTAAGCCACGTGTCGTGGGTGTTGTACCTCTCCCATGGTAATTCCTCGGTTGTCGCATATGTAATTGTCTGCGGTCTGGACTTGCTGATGCTTATGCCCACAATAACTGGCATTCTGCTGTCTATGCTTCAGGACCGGCACCGTCCGGTCTGGCCGTTTCTTTTGATGCTGGTTCCCGCCTTTGTATTGATATCTGTCGGTGTCATCCGTGGAGACACCCTTGTATTTCTTCCACTGACCTTTTACGTAACTTTCTGGTACGCGCTGCTTATACTGTTCATATACAAAGCCGTCCGGCAGTATGGACGCTGGTTGAGGGAAAATTTCGCGGACCTTGAACGCAAGGAGGTTTCGCAGAGTTTCTTGATACTGGCTATGTTCCTGTTGTTTTTTCTCTTTTACAGCATTACCACGGAGAGGAGTATGGTTGTCGTGTATCTTTTCCAAGCAGTCAATGTAGTCATTTTAACACTGCTGGTCTGGCGCGTGGAGTCCTTGCAGGAGCTGAGCGAAAGCACCTCTCCTGGGGCTGAACCTGCCGGGGAAGATGAGAAAGCGTCCGCTCCTACATCTCCGTCTATCCCGGTGAGCATCGGGCCGCTCCTTAAAAAACACTGCGAAGACGGGCAGCTTTATCTGCATCACGATTTAACTCTGGCCCAGCTTGCCTCGGTTATAGGCACAAACCGTTACTATCTTAGTCTGTACTTTGCCCAGCAGGGGCTCACATACAATGCTTACATCAATGGACTTCGGGTAAATCATTTCATTCGGTCGTACCACAAGGCTGCCTCAGACGGGCGGTCGATAACTGCCCAGCAGTTGGCTTCCGAGAGCGGATACCACAGTTACAGCACCTTCAGCGCCGCATTTAAGCAGCATACGGGGAAGGCTGTAACAGCGTGGATGAAAGACGTCGCAGAGTAGTTTTACTCCCCGACTTTCAGAATTTGCAAAAATTGTTTCAGAATTTGCAAAAATTGCAAACCGGGGGCATCGGACTTCGAAATGGTGCTAAAGTAATTTTTTAAAAAATTTTAACTTTGCACCCCGAAATGAAGAAGCATCATATCTCCAACAGCTTGAAGCGTTTTCTTGTGGTTTGTGCCGTAGCCTCGGTTTCCGAGGTGGCTTTCCCGCAGGATATCTCGGTCAGAAACAACCTCTTTTGGGACGCCGCCGGCGCTCCCAATATCGGCGTTGAATATCCTCTGGCAAAGCATATGAGCGTTGGAGCAAACGCTGCTCTGAAGCCCTGGCCGCGATTCTTTTTCTGGGACAATGATTATGTGGAAAACACTACTCACTGGAAGCATCTTGCACTTGTCCCTGAATTCCGCTACTATTTCGATCAAGTTTACGACGGTTTCTTTACCGGAGCTGATTTTGTTTATACTCACTATAACGTAGGAAACGTAAAATTCCCCCTGGGCCTTTATCCTGAAGTGGCAGACCACAGGCTGCAGGGTGATTTCTTCGGCGCCGGACTCTTCGCGGGCTATTCCTGGTGGATAGGGAAGCATTGGCGCATTGAGGCTGAAGCCGGAGTGGGCGCAGGCCTTGCCGCTTACGATAAATTTGAGTGCGACCATTGCGGAACCCGCCTGGGAGAAGAACGCAAGCTTGTTATGGTCCCTAAGCTCGGACTCAATATTGCTTACAATGTCCTTCCCCATCACGAGTGGTTGGAACTTGTTTCCCAGATTGATACAGTCGAGCTCATCCGCCCGCTGCTTATGGTAGCTCAGGTTAAGGAAATCGCCCCTGAAAAGACATCTGCCCGGGAAATAGCTGAAAAGGAGCATTGGGTTACCCCCATCGGGAATTACCGCACGGTAGATGAGATAATCAATGCCCCGATGGACAGCGTCCGCTATGTCCATTTTCCCCTCGACAGCATAACCCTCTTCCAAAATTTCTCAAATAACGCCGAGGTCCTTGAAGAGATTCTCGACGTAAGCCGGAAGATAGTCGCGGATTCCCGCGATTCCCTTGCCCTTATCCAGCTTGTAGGCCTTGCCTCCGTGGAGGGTGAGTGGAAGCACAACAAATGGCTCGGTGAGGGCCGTGCAAATGCTCTCAAGCAGTATGTCGTGAGGGAACTTGGGCTTAAGGACTCACAGGTCGAGGCTGCCGGCAGGGGAGAGGCGTGGCCGTGGTTCCGCCGCCAGTTAGAGGCCCTTATCCCTGATGGCGGGAAGGGACTTACCGGCAAGCAGGCCCAGTGGCTCCTCGATATGATGGACAATGAGCCCGATCCCGAGAAGCGGGAGAAGAAGATGAAGGCTGACAGGGACCTTTACAAAGCACTCAAGGAGGATATCCTCAAGGACCAGCGTAATTCCGGTTACGTACATATATATTATTATTCGAAACCGGATACCGTGGCAGAGGGGCTCAACCGCATCAACGCCCTTATCCGCGCCCGCAAGTACAGCGATGCGCTGGAGGCCTATGAAAGCCGCGCCGAATATCTGGACCGTGCCCGGAAAGACGCTGAGGCCGCAAATGCTTACGGCATAGCAAAGTTCGGGGCTGCCGTGGAGGTCGAGAGGATGGATACCCTTATGGCGCAGGATGCCCTGGAGATGCTCCGGAAGGCTGATGAGATGGGCAGCGACTGTGCCCGTTCCAATATTGAAGGAGCAAATGAGTTCCTCCTCAAGTACAAGGAGTATACGGAGCGTAAACGCTCCCAGGGAGCTATGAATGAGGAGATTGAGAAGGACAACAAAGCAAGAAAGAAGAGAAAATAAACAAATATTATTTATATTATGAACAAATTATTCAAATCAGCCCTTGCGGGCGCTGTTGTCGTAGCCGCTCTGGCGTCTTGCGCCAGGGAAGCCCAGGTTGCAGACAACCCTACTTACAACAGGGCCGACGGCACTGTGAAGACCCAGTTTGTACTTAATGTCTCCACAGCCAACACCCCCTCCACCAAGATGAGTGCCGCTAACACCCAGGCTACTACCTCAGAGACTTTCCGCGGTATGGAAGAAGTTTCCCTGATGGCATACGAGCTTGGTTCAAACGGTTCACACCTTTATGACCTTGCCACTCTTTCCGAGGCAAAGCGCTCCTACAGCCTTGGCCAGCTTCTGAGTACCGGCAGTATCTCTGAGTCCAACTCCCGCCGCGTCATCGAGCTTGCCCTTCCTGTTGGAACCAACACTCTTCTTTTCTACGGTAAGGCTCCTAAGGGTGCCAGTTCCTCAGACGCAGTCGGAAGCATCACAATGAACATTGATGAGGATGCAAACAACACTTCCTTCACCATTGATCCCCGTATGACGGCTGAGAACCAGACTATCTTCAACGAGACAGCAGCCCTTGTCAGCGCCTGCCTTACGGCTCTGTCAAATGCCGGTCTTAAGGAGTACACAGCCGGCGTAGACGGTGCGGCCGCGGACCGTGACCTCCGTTATGCTTTCTATTATCCCGTGACCAATGAGGCTACCGATGTTCTGGATGTTTCCGGTATGGATGCCGCCCAGAAGGCCGCCCTTCCCGCCAATGGCGCAGCCGGCACCGGCACATATGCAGGCAAGACCTTCTATATCGGCTCCGTTACGTGGCCCGATCTTGGAGAAAAGTATATCCTGAACAATGACGCAGATCCCTCAAACGACGTCTTTATGAGTCCCCTTGAGGAAATTCTGGGCCAGGCTCACGCAGAACTTACAAACATTCGTACAATGGGCGGCGGCGTTGAACTTCGCGCCGGCTCCGGTGGTGCCCTTCAGTACCTTGTAACCGATATCTTCCAGCTGGCACAGCGCGTTAGCAACACCACTCCTTCCTTCTGGCAGGGAGAGGTCGCCATCCTGCTTGCAAGGCGTATCATCGATATCCTTTCCACAAGCTTCAACACCAGCACTATACCGGTCATCTACAGGCCTTTAGCTACAATTAAGAACGCCGTTGTGACCAACGTGTACGGAACTTCCCTTTCCAACTTCTCCCACGTTCAGGATATTGCATCATTCCCTGCCAACATCAATTTGCCTATGGGTGCAGCCATCCTCAACTACACTCCTGCCACCAAGACCTGGGCTTACAAGACTGAGATTCCCAGCTACGGAATGGGCGGCGGCGTAAGCGGAACAGCCCTTATTTCCAAGTATCTGTTCCCCGCGGAACTTGTTTACTTTGGCAACAGCCCCGTCCGTGTGACCGATGATTCTCACGAGACCAATCACTATCCTTACACTGTTGCTACGTGGGACAACGACGCGACTTGGGCTACCGGAGAACTTGCCGGTTCTACCGGTTGGACCAAGAACGGCAATGTTAAGTCCACTACCCGCAGCGTTGCTATGCAGAAGGATATCAACTACGGAACCTCGCTCCTTAAGACTACCGTGCAGTACAGCGCAGCCACCCTTGAGGACAACAATGCCGCAATCCAGCTTGAACGCTTCGGCGCAACTGAGGCTAACAATACCATTACTGTTGCTGATGATTCCTTCGAGCTCACTGGCATTATCATTGGCGGAGCCATCAACACTGTCGGTTGGAATTTCGTAAACAAGGGCAGCACCTATGACTATCTTGTCTACGACGGAGTGGTAGAAAACGGCGCTATCTCAAAGACCGTGGGCACAGAGTCCCAGCCCGTTTACACCCTCGTCTGGGATAACTGGAACTCAGCACTCGCTGACGACGCCCAGTCTCCCGTTTACGTCGCCCTTGAGTTCACCAACAACGCAAAGGACTTCTGGGGACACGCAAACAAGGTTCGCAAGGGCGGCACCTTCTATCTTACCGGTAAACTCGATCCTGCCGGAATGACGTTCCCTACCCGTACCGCAACCAATTACAGCCTGCCTCCTTACGCCTCCGACGGTTCTACCATTGAAGCGTCCCGCGTATTCATCCAGGACTTTATGACTACCGCCAAGTTCAAGATCGGCGCCACTTCCCTGCAGCACGCTTACGTGACTGTTCCGGATCTCCGTTCTTCGGAAATTTCCCTTGGTCTTTCCGTGGATATCGTTTGGGAAACCGGTCTTTCCTTCGACGACGTAGTTCTTGGCGAGTAATCATCTGAGATGAAGTTATTCCGTCATACACTTTTGGCTCTTGCCGCCACGGCTGCCGCCCTGCTTTCCCAGGGCTGCAGCCTGGTGGACGAGAACCTCAGTGACTGCGAGACGGACTATATGATAAACTACGAGCTCCGCCTTATCACCAATATGACCACGGAGCTCAAGACCCAGCTTGAGACGGAACTCTCCACGGACGTCGACGTTGCGTCTGCGGCCGCTCTCAAGAAATACCTCAAGAATATATTCACGGACTTTGCCCACGACGTGGACCTTTCCTTCTACGACGTTGCTGAAGACTCCGTGAGGCTCCACCACGAGGCCCATATAATGGACGCCAACCAGAGCAGTTACACCCTCTATATTCCCGTTCACAAGTATATGCACACCGCTGTCGCAAACGTTGTGGAAAACGACCTTGTGACACTCCAGGAGGACGATCACTGCCATACGGCCGTGCTCCATCAGGAGATTGCAGATTCCATCGGCACCCACAAAACCGGTCTTTTCACCGCGAGGCTTCCGATGGACGTCCTTGAAGGCATTGACCAGACTTTTGACGTGAGCCTTTATATGGCAAACTGCGCTACCGCCATAGTGGTAGATACCCTTGGCAGCGGCATCAGAGACCTCAAGGTCCATATGACGGGCTTTGCCACGGATTTCAATGTCTGCGACAGCACCTACCGCTTCAAGTTCTCGTCCATAGTCAAGACTGACAAACTTGATATTTCCACTCCCGGCGGTATGTGCTTTGCCTCTGTGAACTATCCTTCCAGGGATACAAGGCCCACCAGGAGCATTTTCGAAACCACAGATCCCTTCATTTCCGAAAATGCAGCCAATTCCCTCTGGCAGATCCGCGCATACGCCACTCTTGTCGATGGTACAGTAACTGAAACCAAACTGGGTGTCACCAAGCCCCTGAGGGCAGGACAGCTCAAGGTTTTCAAAGTCAAGGCGCTTAATAACGGAGCCGTCCAGCCGGAGGATCCTGACATCGCCGTCAGCGTAGAGATTGACTGGCAGGCAGGACAGCAACACGAAATAGAGCTGTAAAGAAGATGAGAAGGCACCTTCTAATATGGCTTCTTGCGGCTGCGTGCCTTTCCGGTTGTACTGCCTTGGATCCCCTGCAGTCACCGGAAGTCTTTGTCTTGGAGGGGGAGGAAGTGTGCCTTCCGCTGTCCCTTTCTGTCGGGACTGTCAAGTCCCGGACCAAGATGTCCCAGGCTGTCACCCAGGCCGATGCCACGGAGGCCTCTTTCCGTGGAATCAAAGAAATTTACGCCATCCCTTTCAGGGCAGCCCGTGCGGTCAACGGCTCTGATACGAGGATCGGTCCCAACCTTCTTCTTCCCCAGCAGGGAATCCCTAACAGTTTCGGTGATTCGGCCCAGGATGGGGATTTTGAGGGCCTTGTGCGCTCCAATAATTCCCATCTCTACAAGGACGTATATATGCGCCGCGGTACGGCCTCGATGCTCGTTTACGGGCAGGCAGCAGATGAATCCGTGAGCATATCCCCTGATTCAGTTGCTTTCAAACGCCGTAACGGAGTTCTCCGCGGGTATGGCCTTGGGAGTGCAGAAACCCCTGCGGACATTTCCTTTACCCTGGAGCCCTTCATTACATCAGCCAATGAGACATCTTTCCAGAACGTTATAAACGGGCTTCTGGCGTATCTCAACAATATTGCCGGGGCTACGGTGTCTCAGACAGGCTATGAATACAGAGGCTCCCAGAGAACCTGGACGTACACGTGGAGCAATCCGACCAGTTACAGTAATTTCGGGACTCTTAATAACGCGTTCAATTTCCTTACCAACGATAATCTGGGATTCTCAGGAGGAAGTGATGGTTTGTCACAGATGCTCTCAGACCTATATAATTCGCTATACTCGGTTGCTTCGGATCAAAGTGTGAGTAATTCATATTATCAAACGTGGTATTCTTCGAGTAGCCGGTATGCAACTGAGAATGAATTCTATTTTGTCCAGGAACTTGCCCAGGAAATCCGCTCCCGGATTAACAACAGTACTTATGTGGATGTTACCGGTGCCGGAAACAGCGTAACAGTGTCCCTGAAGGGGGATTACGCAAATTTCCCGGACAGTTACGGCATACCGGCCGGTTCCGTTGCCATCCAGTGGAACGGAACTCAGTTCATACAGCAGACCCCTGCTACTGGCAGCGCCCTTGCTCCCATCGGCTCCTATTGTTACCCGCCGAGCCTGTGGTACTGGACCAACAGCACTCTCAGGACTTCTGATAATGGAGACATCGTGGAAGAGTACAAGAGTGCAAATGTTACCTGGAACGACATTTTCAGTCAGTACACATACTCCAGTTCTGTGATTCAGGGAGCAGAATCTGTTGCGCTCAAAGACCCTCTCCAGTATGGCGTTGCAATGCTCGAAGTTAACCTGAACTATGCTGTGTCCCCTGGCGGAACCCAGCTGCTGCTTGACAGCAAGGGTACGGCAATAGACGTCCGGAATGACAGTTATCCCCTTACTGGAATCATCATTGGTGAGCAGAAGAACCAGTCGTTTGGTTTTGAGCCGCTTCTGGAAGGCCTTGGCAACTATGTCTATGACAACGAGGTCTATGACGGCTCAAGCCCTAAGGCATATATTGCTGGAGCATCGGCCTCCCTTACATTCAAACCGGTCCATACCCTGGTGGTCCAGACTGAAGATTCCCAGGACGTTCATCTCGCCCTTGAATTCCAGAATAACAGCGGCAGTGATTTCTATGGGGTCAACGGCAACAAGATTGCCGCAGGAACCCGTTTTTACCTCCTCGCGATCCTGAAGTTTTCCGAGGCCAACAATACCACGGGAGATGACCTCCCCGCAGTTTTTGTACACGACCATACAACCAAGGTTACCTTCAGCGTAAACAGCCTTGCGAAGGCCTATAACACCATCCCTGAACTCCGTGACCCCCAGCTTGAGATTGGCGTGGTCGCTCAGCTGGAATGGGTGCAGGCAACCCCGGCAGAGATACCCTTGTACTGAAGATGAGAGCAGCGCGGATAATATCGGCCATAGTTTTTGCAGCGGTAACCGTTGCAGGATGCTTCCGTGACCCTCTTTTCTATCGCTCGGAGAGCGGAAACCTCAACGTCCGCGTGTATATTCCGGAAGCTGCCATAACACGCGCGGAAACAGGGCTTGAAGCCGCCCTGGAGGCGGAGCGCAGGGTGACTTCCCTCCAGATATGGGTTTTCCGGGAAGGAGCCACTACCACAGCCGGTCTTGTCGGGTACCGCCTTCTTGACAGTGACGCCCTTGCCGCGACCGGTCTCAGTACCGGCCACGAGACCCGTTTCACAATCCCCGTGGACAAGGATTTTGTGGACGAAAAGCCCAATGTGGACGTATATGCGGTGGTAAATGCAGCATCGGCCGGCTTTACAATTGATAAATTCTCATATGCCGCAGGAGACTGGTCAAAGGTTACCCCTGCTGACTTAAGGGATTTTGTGCTTGAGGGAGACATTTTCGGCGTAAGCAGCCTTACATCCGAGGTCCCCGCAGAAGGCCTTCCTATGGCCGGGCTTGCGACCTCCCAGACCGTTACCGGAGACTTCCCTGTTCTTAGCGTTTCAACCCTTACCTTGACACGGGCAGTCTCCAAGCTTCGCTTTGTATTCTCCCAGATGACAGAAAGCGGTACACCGGTGGATGAATTCCACGTTACCGGAATCACCCTTTCAGGGGAAATCGGCAAAGAGGAAAAGCTCTTTACGGAGAGTACATACTCTGGTCACTCTTACGGAACAAAACTCTTTGACATCGGCACGGCGGGGTATGATGTCCTTTCCAAGACTTATCCCTCTGACGGTGCGCTCCCAACGGCTCTTGGAGAGAGTCCTGCGCCGGGAGATTATATGTACCAGACCGGTATGACCGCCCAGGAGTATGACGATCTGATTAGCGGAGGCATCACTTCCGGAGCTCTTACCCAGTGGGGTCTTACCTACCTTAGGGAAACGGACAAAAAGCTTACGGGGACCATAACCTACACGGTAGGTTCCGGCCTTTCTATGAAGACAAAATCGGCCAGCTTTACAATGGAAGCCGAAGGAGATTTCACGCGCAACCACAGCTGGACCGTTTACGGTTATTTCATCGGCGGCCGTCTGGTGGTGCAGCCAACCGTCCTTCCCTGGATCGCCGGTAACGACAGATTCGCATTCAAGACCGAGGGAAGTACGGAGTTCAGGTACGAAAAGCCCTGGCTGCGCTACGATATTGACCGTATGTCGTGGACCTGGGATGACACCTGGCTTGTGGTGGCTTACGGTTACGAGGGCGGCGGATCGGTTGGCAAACCGATGTATTCGCCTATGCTTACGATGGAAACCCTCAACGCCAACGACCTTACCCTTCAGCTGAACAACGACCACTTTATCCTGGTCCAGATGACAGAGTCCGTGGACGGTGAAGGGAATCCGGTTGTTTCGTACTCCAAACACGGTCAGTCCATTACCATTACGGGTTCTTCCGAGAAAATGGTTACCAATTTTTATGTGGTGCCGATAAGCGATGATGTGATGGCTGACCCTTATGTCAAGGTATTCCTTACGGAAATGCACAGCGGAGACGGACTTCCGCCCCAGAATATTCCGTTTAACCACAACCTGCCGGGTGATGAGGACCACACCTCGCTCCTTATTTACAATCCCGGTCGTGCGGAATATATTTCCAATATGAATGTTCACAAGGACGGTTCCAGCAATGAGCAGTCCACCCAATACTGGCTTGAGGAAGAAGGATGATGAGAAGATTTTCTAAATATGCCCTGATGCTTACGGCATCGATTGCGGTGCTCTCCGCCTGCGTGAGGGAGTTCGTGCCTTCCACGGAAAAGGAGACAAGGCCTTACCTGTCCGTTCTTCCCGGCATTTTCAACGGGGATAAAACCAAGGTTGCAGACACTGATTCCGGAATCAAGAAGGGCGATCTTGTGGACTCAAGGGACGAACTCCGCGAGAATTTCTTCGGCTCTCTGGATATCTTTGTAAAGCGTCAGGATGCCGCCGAAAGCGCTGCCTGGTTCAGACAGTATCACCTCAATGCCGGAGACGCCGGTGTTGTGATTGACACGGAAAAATATGACTCCGAGAGCCTTCTTAACGAGGCCAAGCAACTTCTTGCCAGCAACTGGGCGGAACAGGGGTATGAGGTTGGAGTGCCCTACGACATTTATGTGACGGCTAATAATCCTCACACCGCGGCAGCATCTGCCCCGGCGAGTCTCACCGTCCTCAAGGCGCTTCAAACCAACTCTACTGACATTTACAGGTATTACCTTACCTATACGCCGCCGGATACGGACCCCGTCTACTGGTCCAACTGCATGTACTCGGAGAAGAAAAACTTCCTGATGGACGGAAAGATTGAGGGATGGCAGGTAAATCCTTCCTCCTCGGAACAGGTGTTTGACGTGGACCTTAAGAGGGCCGCAGCCAAGATAATCGTGACGGTGAATTTCAGTGATGACAAGACCATCCCGCTTGCGCCGGAGCCCACCGCTTCAGATCCTGACCCAGAACCCGAGAAGGATGCCCAGGGGCGTGTTGTCTACGGTTCCATCCAGGAGTATATGGCTTATGTAGGCCGTACCGCCGGTGTTCCCCGCTGGAAGGCCGTTAACTTCAACCTTAACGGTTCAGATATAGCCTATGATGAGGATACGCTTCCCGCTGACAGCCCCCTTCTGACACTGGACAATAACTTTACCCCCTTCCAGGAAGGAACGGATCCGGATAACACCAACAATACTTTTGCTCTTGTCACATACTCCTACTCCATCGATTGGAGCGCTGACGAGAGCCGTATCCCTTATATCCTCCTTTCCGTTTTCTATACGCGGGACTCCGACGGCGACCAGCTTCGAAGCTACTACCGTATCCCCGTGTGCGATGAGTCCAAGGTGTCTTCCCTCGACCGCAACAATGTCTACATCGTAGACGTCGAAATAGCTTCCCTGGGCTCCTCCAATGAATCCTTCGAGGCCCAGGACGAGCAGCTGAGGATTGAGTACCACGTAATCCCCTGGACAGAAACCAATATGAGCCAGGAAGCCACTACGGTGAAGATTACGGATACCAAGTACCTTACAATAGTCCCTACGGAATATGTTCTGAAAGGAGATGACACCCAGAGTGTCGAGATGCTCTGGTATGCGTCAGTATCCATAGATGACGGCCGTATTGTTGATATAGATCCAAGCTCTCTCAGCGTGTCTTACGTGAACTATCAGGGAAATACCGTGGACATCAAAGGAACGGTAACCAAACAGGTGAGAAATGATTCCGGTACGCTTGTTACGGCGACGGATGCAAATACTGACGGCAAGAGAGATATAGTCATTACCTCCACAGCACCTTCCGGATCTACCGCCCAGGGAGAAAAAGTCACAATTACCCTTACCCCGAACGGGCTTATCAGGGTGGAATCCGAAGCCCTTGCCAGTCGTGCGGTAAAGGATATGTCATTTACCGTTTACCTCAAGAACGCAACCGGTGTGGATCCGGTCACCATTACGGTCCGCCATTTCCCGCTGGATAACATACAGTCCTTCACGGGCTTATGGTCTTCCAAATGGAACGAGAGTTACTCGAGCGGAACCGTCAGGGAGTATTCATTCAATCCTGCAGCCGATGGCTGGACAAGTTGGGACGGGTATGAGGATAATGTGGAATGTACGCTGGACCAGTATAATAATGCAATTGAAGGTAAGTCCACGGCGGTTAATAATGATGGTACCCCTTCGGACCATGATTCCGGAGATTATCGCGTGAATTATACCACCGGAACAAACGGCTCCACTGTCCAGACCCAATACAGGAACTATGTTGCTCAGGGCGTGGACAGGTACAATACAGACGGTGAAGCCAATGCAGCCCTGGGTGCTGACGGATTCTGGTATTGGGGTGATACGCGTATGAACGGAGGGACCGACAACTATGACTGGCGAGGTAATACAGGTACCGGGGGTAATGGCTCAACGCGTTACAGGTGGACAAACTATTATCGTTCACAGTATAAGAAAACTCATTATTACGCACGTGGATACTATAGGGATGTTACAGTGAATGTTCCTTCTACAGGAAGTTGGGTAGACTGGGAAAACCATACCGGCACAACAACTTACGACGACATTGGCTTCTATGCAAAGGTATTTGCAAACGACGTTTCCAATCCCATTGATTCAGGTGGCTCAACGTACCACACCGACAACAGCTTCAGCAACCTTACAAACCCGCAGATGTACGTTATCCAGCTCACATCCACCAGTGACGAGTATGCTATAGGAAGGCCGGTTCTGGATGCCAATTACCAGTCTCAGGACGACGTATGTTCCCCGGCATTTATGATTGCATCCCAGCTTGGTGCTGTTAGCGGAGGCGCTTATACTGCTGCAACTGCCGCAGTGCATTGCGGAACATATATGGAAGTCGGGACTGACGGAACCAGATATGTTGGCTGGCGTCTTCCCACAAAGGCAGAGATTGAAACTATCATCAAGTACCAGACCGAGGGCGCCGCAAGTTATTCTGTGACAATGGTCAGAGTGCTTGCCGGCCGGTATTACTGGGCCCTGGATGGTAACAGATATCAGGCTTACGCTTCCGGCACCAACAATACTTTCACCCGCTGCGTCCGAGACCTTACCATGGATGAAGTGAATAAGCTTAATAAAACCGACTGATGATCAAGCGTTTCTCATATATCCTCGCTTTACTGGCGGTTTTTGCCCTTTTTGCCTCCTCCTGTATGAGGGAGGTGGATACTGTAGACCCCATTGTGAAGGAACTCGGACTGGACGAACCCGAAATGCAGGTTCGTATCGGCTTTGACCTTCCCGGGGAGAAGATGACATTCTCAACAAAGGCCAGCGTCGTCGGTGGAGATGAGGACCCTTCAGACTATATCAAAACCCTCTACCTTATATGCTTCACCCGTGAAGGCATTTACCTGGGCTGGCGCAAAGCTACCCTTATAGGCTCAGAGGTTCCTTTCACCCACGACGGTCTTTCGTGCCGGGGACGCGATCTCTTTGAAGGAACAGTGCCTTCCCGCACCGCCCGGATTCACTTTGTGGGAAATGTCGGAATCGGCCTCGCCGATGGGTATGCCCCTTCAAATATTCCCGGCAACGACCAGATTGGCGGCAACGAAAACACTCTCATAAAATCCACCAAAATGACGGTAAGCGCCACTGAAGACCGTACAATCTGCTATTGGGGCTTCCACGGCGAACAGAGTTCCGAGGATATGAAAGCTTGGCTTGCTCTTGCCGTCACCGATCCTGTCACAGGTACTGTTACATATTCAAAACAGGCCGGACACAACATCCATCTGGTGCGTGACCGTGCAAGGGTTGATTTTGGCTATATGCTTGATTTCAAGCGTTCTGCCACGGATGTTGAAGATGGCAAGACTGTTACTGTGAACGGTACATCCTACACTATTTCCGGCGGTAAGATCACTATCGGCGGGCGTCAGTACAATATAGATAAGAACCAAACTGACTACACCATACAGTCAATCTCCTGGATTCTGTCAAACGGCCTGAACAAAGGATATCTGGCGCCATATCACGATGAAAACCAGGATGATCACTTTGCCGGATACTTTGATGCATCGAGTTCTCCGGCACTTAAGGAAGATCGCCTTACACAGTACGATAAGGCAGATGCCAGTCGTTACACGGCAGTCGAGGGGGATATGATGCAGATATATGACGGGACCAATTCCATTGATGCCCCTCTTTTCCTCTTTGAGGATCAAAATCTGGAGAGCAACCCTCCAAAGATAATCCTCAAGGTAGTGTATCAGATAGACGGTCAGGCTACTCCGAAGACAAAATACCACACTCTGATGATGCTCAACGAGAGTCAGGAGCCGTGCAAAATATACAGGAACCACAATTATATCCTGGATATTTTCGGAATTCCGTGGGAGGGGCTTGGGTATGCCACCTTTGAGGATGCCGTTAATTCCGTTACATACGCAAACAACCAGACGGTAACAATCAGTGAAGAAGTCCCTGCGGTAAATGATGGACGTTTCCAACTCTCTGTACAGGGAGAGACCTCCATTATATTCCAGGATCCGGCCCTTTCGGGAACCACGCAGACAGTATACTTTACCTATACTGCCCTGGCGTCCGGAGAAAATACCGATGCCGTTGAGGCTACGGATTTTAAGGCCGCCTGGACAGAAGATGTCCGTCCTTCATTCGCGGATCAGACTGTTGCTGTTTCTGAGGTAAGCAATAACGGGACAGTATTCAAGGGAGCCATTACTTTCACTCTTGGAACATCCATCAATTCAGCCCTTCAGGGAGGCCAGATCGAGTTGAAGGACAAACTTACCGGTATGACACGTTTCATAAACGTATATACTATCGACAAGTTCATCTTTCTCCCGTCAGGTGCCTCGCAGTTGGAGCTTGTGCCAACAGGAGGGTCTCGCACTGTTAACGGAATGTCCTGCCCTACGTACAAGATGGATGTCAGAATCCCCGGTGATTATCCTCTGGGACTGTATCCCATCAATATTCGTATGGCTTCCATTACGCTTAATCCTTTTATGGTTGAACGTCGCTCTTCCGGCATTTCCACTGTTGAGGAAACGGTCCAGAATGTTGCCGTGGCCATGGGTGGAACAGAGAATGGCTCCACTCTCGACGGTGAAACCCTCTCGGGAATGTCGTTTACAACCGCTGCAGGGGATCGCCTCGAGTGGAATTATCATGCAGACGGGAATCCGTGGAACTTCTGGTTTGTGACTACTCTTATCAGTAAGCCCACAATGGAAGACGCCGGTGAAACAGTAGAAGATACGAGGGATAAGGTTTATACGTTTTATTTTGATGATATCCGCCAGCTCCGGGCGGCAGCAAACAGGCCCACAAATCTCGGACTGTTTTTAAAAATCAAATATTTTGGGGACGCAGTTGCAATTATGCTCTAAAATTTTTGTGATGTTCCAAAAATTAAATTAAATTTGTACGTCTTGTAAAAGGCGTACTTTTTTTGAATTGGAAACTCCTCATACCGTTTGTCTCGCTCCTGGCTGTGCTCAGCGGCGCTTCGGTTTTCGCTGAACCCGTGGAGAGAAGCGTATCGGCAAAGATCAGCTATGGCGTCGGTAAGACTGATGTCAATCCTGATTACCGCGGGAACAAGAAGGCTGTCAGTACTTTGGATTCCGTTTTTGGATCAGACGCACCCGTTTCTCGGATTGAGGTTTTGTCATATTCTTCTCCCGAGGGCCCGTTCGCTGTAAATAAGCGCCTTGTCGGTGAAAGAGCTAGTCTTGCCGTCGATTTTCTGAAGCATCGTTATTCTCTTCCTGATTCCGTTTTTGTTAGAAAGACTGTAGATGAAGACTGGCAAGGCGTGTCCGCTTATCTGCTTCGTTCAGACAAACCCTGGAAGGAGGAGGCACTTCAGATTATCCGGGCAGCTGGAAAGAACCGGAAGGTGCAGCTCCAGGAACTGTGGGTAGGGGAGGCCTGGGACGATCTCGTGAAAAACGCATTTCCTTCCCTGAGGAGAACAGAGATCCGGGTTGTCCTTGAGGTGGAGCCGCAGGATAAGGATCTGGTTCTGTTCCGGAGGGGTTATCGCCAGCTGGATCTTACGGAAGGTAATATTTCTACGCTCGATGCCGTGAAAAGCAGGATCGACGACGGTTATTCTGGTGCAATTAATATTATAGGTTATTATTCGCCGGACGGAAGCGAAGCTGCAAATGAAAAACTTTCTCTTGCCAGAGCTCGGAATGTAAGGGATTATATAGCAAATGTTCTTCATTATCAGTCAGATAGAATATCTATTTCAAGTGGTGGTGTAGATTGGGATAAATTCGTCGCGACAGTTGAAAATTCATACTATGGAGATGACAAGGCTTCCGTTTTGGAGATTCTCAAGGACCAAAGCCTCTCGTCTGCCCAGAAAAAACGTGCTCTCTTAGCCCTTGGTGGCGGAAATACCTGGTATGCGCTGAAGGGTGATCAGATGCTTGCGCTATGCGCTGTCAAGATTGTCCTTGATGATGATCATATGCGGCCGGAACATAATAATGAGACTCCGCAGCAGCTTGAAAAACCGGATAATGTGGAAGACACAGAGTTGCCGGAGGTGTCTGGAGCGTCAGATGAACCCCCTGAAACAACCGTTATTGTAGAAGAAACGGATAAGCCGCTATCTCAAGAGACGGTTCCTGATGAGGAGCAAGTTCCCGCGGATGTTTCTACGGAGGTACTTCCTCCGGTAGAGCAAGTTCCCGCGGAGGATAGCGTTCCTGTGGAGGATAGCGTTCCTGTGGATGTTAAGGTCGCCTCAAGATCCCAGACCGTATCTTTCGGTCTTGGTACCAACTTGCTCTTCGATGCTCTGACCGGAATTAATGCATCGCTTTCTATCCCTGTTGGAAAACATTGGGAAATTACCGCTGATTATGTAATGCCTTGGTGGAAGAATCGCGATATCAATTTCGCTTTCCAGCTTGCACATTTGGATGTCGGTGCCCGTTATTACTTTAAGCCGTGGGAGTATAGGAATGATGAAGTTCTTCGCGGATGGTTCGCGAGCGCTTCGGCCGGAGCCGGCTATTATGATTTTGCCCTTTGGAATCCTGACGGTGTCCAGGGAGAAGAGTTTAAACTTTCGTTCGGCGGTGGCTATTCACTGGCGATAGGGCCGTGGTGGAGACTCACAACAGAACTCGGCTTTGGTCCTGTATTTTCTCAGTATCGCATTTATAACGCTGAAGCTACGGATCTTCTTGTTGTCAAGGAGGAGGCTTCCAATGTCTTTTTCCGTCCCACGACAGCTAAAATATCTCTTACTTACCTGCTTTACACACCCTCCAGAGCCCGATAGTGTTTCAAAATCTAAACTTTTAATTTTGTAACACGAGCCCAGTTTTTTTGCTTAGATTTTCCTATTCTTCGCTTGGGTTCTTCCAGCTTTCCCTGTCCTGTGCTTCCGGGATGAGCGGCTTATTGTCTGACATAATTTAATGAATTGCCAGTCACAGTCTTTGATTTGTCAGTTGCTATCGTCGTTGAATTACTACATTTGCACTGTTCAACAAAAACTGATCGTTATGTCAAAGAATCATCTATTTGCAGTTTTTGCCTGTATTGCGCTTCTTGCTTCAGGCTGTGACAAAACCGACAAAACCGACGACTCCGTAACGCCTGCTGACGCCAAGGTCACTTCCGCTGATTTTGTCGGCAGCTGGTACGCTGGCGAGGATGTTTCGTTAATCTTTAACGAAAACGGCTCTTACACTGAAGACAGATGGGGAGAAAGCTCATCGGGAACGTGGTCTTTCAATGAGTCAGACAATACTATTTCCTTTACTCCCTCTTCCGGCGACCCCAGTACCGTCAAAGCCCTTCTCATTGGTGGTAAAGCCTGGCTTGTCCTGGTAGAGGAATTTGAAGGTATGCTTTCCTATGAAAGCTACCGGAAAGAGGGCGCCACAGTTGTTTCCGCTCCCCTTGGAGATGGCCGCTGGGATGCTCCGCGCAATGGTGTGAAGCCTGCGGAATATACCCGGGAGGTAGATTACAGGATTTGTATGGTAGTTTCCGGGAATATCATTGACCTGTACGTTCCAATGTGGGGCTATCATATTCAGGGTACGTTCACACTTAACGACGGTAAACTCCACATAGAAACGGATGATGACCATATTTTCTCCGGTTTGTACATTGATGCGGACGGGTCTTTTGGCTGGAACGGTTTCGGCCCTCCTTCCGGTGATTACGACGAGACCTGGGACTACTCTTACGGCTCAATGGACCCCGAGACATTCACTGTCAGGAGTCCCTACAAGATGTACAGTGTAAGCGATATGCTCAAGATGGGCAAGGAGCCTGTTGAAACAGATCCCGAATACCGGGCAGATCCATTCAATTTCAAGTTCAGGATGTGGGGATGGGCTGAGAATACGCGTGAGATCGCGCTTGACCTCTGCGATTTTGACCTCTGCGTCTCTCCCGACGGCAAGGAGGCTTTCGGCGAAGCTGTAGGTCTTGCTCCCTGGTTCTACAAGCGCTAACTCTGTCATCCGGGAGATGTTCTGATTCCCCTCTTGTATATCTGTATTGGATTGCGGTAGGTGTCACCACCAAAATGACACCTACCGCAATAAATTGTGAATCGTCCGTAAAAAAAAGCGTACCTTTACACTCGAAATCAAAATATTGTAGCCTATGGACCAGTACTACCGTCATTTTCGTAACCGGAAGATCTACCGCTTCGTAGCCTTTACTACTATTACAAAAGACAGTTACAAGAAGTAGTGCTCAAGATTCCCACCAGACACCTTATCCTGGTTAATGGCCTTCTTTGGAGCGCCATCGGCATCAAGATTGCGCTGACAGGCATCGACGCTTATCTGGGCCTGTCCGCCACTCGCTGGTGGTATTATCTATTGTCGGTACTGGTCTTCGCCGGGTTTTACGTGATGTTTACAGGCATCGTCAGAAAATACGCAGAGCGCATAGAGGCAATGCCGGAGCCCAGAACCTCCATCTTCAAGACATTCAGCATCAAGGGCTATCTGATAATAGCCTTTATGATAACGCTTGGCATCACCCTGCGTCGTATTCCTCAGGTGTCGGACTCCTTTATTGCCTGGTTCTACTGCGGTCTTGGCCCCGGGCTGCTATCGGCTGGAATCCGTTTCATCGTTCGCTGGTGGAACTCTCGCAGATAGCGGGATATGTATTCCGGTGGTTACCCGTTCAGTTTCTGCTCGATTTTGTTCAGAGTATCGAAGAATCTTCCGGTAGCTACAGCAGGCCCCATCAGCAAGAGTCCGAAAGTGTTCCATCCGAACATATGCCACCAAGATGTATAAGGCCCATCAATGCCCATTTCCATTGCGATGGTTTTCAATTCCTCCGCTATATTGGCCATCCAGATCAGCGGATAAATGAACAGCGTCGGAATCCCCAGCAGATATGCGACCCAGTATCGCTGCGTCCTGTGACCGAGAATCTCATCCAGCTCATCCTGCAGCCCCCCGAGCGGCATATACAGAAGAAAAAACAATCCGGCCGTAAAGAAATCAATGATGCCTAGCCAGAACCCGGGCCTGTGAGTATGCTTGAATCTCGTCATAATCAAAGCGAGATTTTTTCGATTCTAAGGCGCAGGGTCCCGGATGGGGTCTGGGCCTCAGCGATTTCACCGACTTTCTTGCCCATAAGGGCGGCGCCTATCGGGGATTTCAGGGAAATCCTGCCGGCCTCAAGGTCCATCTCGTGGGGGCTGACTATCTGGAAGCGCATCCGGGTATTTGTCGAGAGGTTCGTGAATTCCACCCGGCTTAGAAGGCAGACCTTATCTTTTGGGAGGGCGTCCGGGTCAATCACGCGGGAATTCTCCAGAATCTTCTGTAGGAAACGGATACGGCTGATGGTCTTCCCCTGGATGCGCCTTGCCTCACGGTAGCCGGCATTGTCGCTACGGTCTCCTTGGGCGCTAGCCTCCGCGAGATCTTCCGTCACCTTGGGGTAGACCTCGCTGATAAGGTGCTTAAGTTCAGCAGCAATCTCGTCGTATCGCTCTTTTGAAAGGTATTCCATTTATAGCAGTTTTATCGCAATATGGGCGCACGCCTCAGCATCGGCCAGGGCGTGGTGATGATTCGTGAGGTCGTAACCGCAGGCAGCTGCCACCGTCTGCAACTGGTGGTTCGGGAGCCGATGCCCATAATGCCGCCTGGATGCGGCTAAAGTATCGTGGAACACGTAATCCGGGTAGTCCATCCGGTACACCCGGTGCACCGCCTTCAGGCAGCCTTCGTCGAAACGGGCGTTGTGCGCGACAAGCGGCAGGCCTTCAATTCGGGGCGCAACCTCCGCCCATACCTCCGGAAACACCGGCGCGTCCTCCGTATCTTCGGCCGAAAGCCCGTGCACCCGCTGGCAGAACCACTGGTAGTACTCCGGCTCCGGATGAATGAGGCTGTAGAACGTGTCCACCACATTTCCGCCGCGGACAATCACCACGCCCACGCTGCACACACTTGACGGCTGTTCGTTCGCCGTCTCAAAATCTATCGCTGCAAAATCCGTCATAGCCCATAGTTTTTATACATAGCCGATATTTCCTCCTTCACCTCGTCCCGGAACCACTCCGGCGACAGCACCTCGAAGGTGGATCCCCTGGAGAGAATCTCCTGTTTGATTTGGTTGGACGGGGCAAATATCGTAAATAAAATTGCCAAAATCAACCTGAAACATCACCACAAAACAACGGATTATTGCCAACATTTCCTCCCCAATCTGCATCTATACTATGCAAGATTCCGCTAATCCGGGAGTTTTCTGACAAAAGATAATGAACGCCATGCATAAACTGACAATTCTGGCCGCCTTTGCGGCACTCACTCTTTCCTTCGTCGCTTGTGACAAGATTGACAGGGATGACGAGAAGAACAACCCCTACAAGCCGCTGGAACTTACAACCAAATCGTCCGAATTCGTCCAGAAGGGAAATACATTCTCCTTTGAGTTTATGGACCGGATCAACTCAGCGACAGATAAGAACTATATCGTTTCCCCGCTGAGTATGCAGTTCCTGCTTGGAATGGTCCTTGACGGAGCAAACGGGGCAACATCTGACGAGATTTGCAGCGTCCTCGGCTATGGACAGGGCGAGAAAGACGCCGTGGACCAGTACTGCCTGTCTATGTTGGAACAGCTCCCCAATATGGACAAAAAGACGAAGCTGAACATTGCCAATGCCCTGTTCGCGGACAATTCCCTTCCCGTTCTGGACGACTACAAAACAAAGGTGAGTAAGTACTATAAGGCAGAGATTTCCAATCTGGATTTCTCTAACGGCTCGGGTGCCCTGAAAACCATTAACGGCTGGTGCTCCAGGAACACCAACGGAATGATTCCCAAGGTACTGGACGAGGTCACTCCCGATATACCGCTGTACCTGTTCAACGCTATGTATTTCAAGGGGGAGTGGAAGGAAAAGTTCAAGAAAAACGATACGGCCGAAGAGACTTTTACCGGCGAGTCCGGTACCAAGTCCCGGGTTATGATGATGAAGCATACCAAAAACCACGCATACACGGAAAACGATGTGTTCCAGGCAGTAAAACTTCCGTACGGGAATACGGCTTTTTCCATGATAGCGCTGCTCCCGAAATCTGGATTCAAGGTGGCCGATATCATTACAGCGCTCAAGGATATGGACTGGGATGAGTTCCGCCATTATATGTCCACTCACGAAGTGGACCTCTGGCTTCCGAAATTCGAAACCACATACAGCATCCGGCTGAACGACATCCTGGCGGCGATGGGAATGCCGCTCGCTTTTGATGACGCCAGGGCAGATTTCTCAGCACTTTCAAATATCCCGCTATATCTGAAGTATGTGCAGCAGGACGCCATCATCAAGGTTGACGAAGAGGGAACGGAAGCCGCCGTCGTGTCTCACGCCGGATTCGCCAAGATGGATGCCGGACCCATCCCCGCGGTCACCTTCCACGCTGATCATCCCTTCCTTTACCTGATAACCGAAAACAGTTCCGGCGCCATCCTCTTCGCCGGCCGTTACAGCGGGAAATGAAACGCCATACAGCTATACATTACAGCGCTCAAAGTTTATCATTATTTACCACGAACGACTCTGGCAAGCAGACATTCTCGAGTCCATGCGCCTCTTTGAAAAGGGGCGCTATTTCTTTGTCACGGAATCCGGCAATGCCGCAGCCGATGCGAGTCACATAGAAGAAAAGCTCAGGGTGCTCCTTGGTAAACGCGATGAAATCATCCACATACGGCTTTACGGTCTCAACGCCACCCTGCATCGTCGGGATGGCGTAGCTCTGGCCACGGAGGCCGACTCCGCAGCCCATCACGGCACCGAACTGCTTAAACGCGATATAGGCCGCCCCGCCGCCATGCATCCCGGCTAGGTTGCTGCCAAACACGAAAACCTCATCCGACTTTAGCTCCGTGATGTATTCCGGCGTGAAATCCGGTCGTTCGATACCGTTGTAGGTTCTCATCGCTCAAATCAGTTTTACCATCTCGGCCGTTTTTACCCAGTAATAGAATGCTTCCGGACGGCCTCTCTTCAAGCGCTGAATCCGGCGTGGAAGCCCTTCTATCGACAAATCCGCCACATCTTCTACCGATGTATATTTTTGGATATCCGTGATTCTGTTCTGGAAGCAGGTCGCCAGATATGCAGCTTTCGCAGAATCGTCGATGGCTTCTTCCAGATGATAGGTCTTCTGGTACATATATGTTGCAATCCGGCCGATTCCATTTTGCAATTGCCGATACTCTTCCGCATTGTTTTCCCCACGGGTACCAATACAAAGGGCCGTGCTTCTCACATCATCGAAATACCGGTCAATCTGGTCGTCCATGCCTCGGTATCCCAGTTCGACGGCAGACACCTTCTTGAATGACTCGTACGCAGGAGCGAAGTCCGTCACAACATCAAACAGGCGACTGATGTCGAAAAGCTGCTTGATGATATCCAGCGAGCAATCTCTGTTCCCCTTGAAATAAGGAATCCCGATACTATGTGGGCCGAAAGCGGTCAATTTGTCGCCGAGGATATCCTCCTTGGACGGGACCTTAACCAGCACCGGGGCTCCTTCCTGTTTGACGAAAGGAACATCCAGCGGCAATGTGACTGTGTTGGCATAGGGGTTGTCTTCATAGAGAACGTCCAGGCGGATAAACGATTCCGGGTTGCCGGAAGTCTCGAAGGCCAATTCGTAAAATACCTTGGAATGGCTCGCGGGAAGATTCTTTCCGGCGTGTTCGGCACGGACGGGTACGGCCTGGATGAACCCATGTTTGTCCAGGTCGTGCAGGTATTGTGGGATGTATGTACCCGGAGGGCAGATGACATCAACGTCTATGCTCAGGCGGTTCAGGGAATCCTTGAGCAACAGAAGGATGGCGCTTCCACCCTTGAATGTGATAGGCGCACCTTCATTGACAAGCATTTCCAGCAGGACAAATGCCCTGATGACCTTCTCCAGCAAGTTCTTGTCTTTGTAGCCGAATTTTTCGCAAATACTCTCAATCCACTGTGGCGAGTATGATTCAGTCGAAATCATAGATGCTGTCCTCCCATATTTTTTGTATTTCCTCCGATACGCTTCGACGTGAAGCATACCGGAACATTTTTGACGTATTGACTGCGTAATCGTGCGCGTGATGGCAGATATGATAGTATTCCCCGCCTTGCAGATAAAAGAAATCGGGGTCACAATACATGTCCACCAGCAGTTTCTCCAGTGTGGGAATTTGCACATTCCCAACCTTCTGCAAAGGAGATTCACTCACAAGATGCTTAACAATAACAGGGCCGTCGCCAAGAAATACATACTTGTCCATTACATCCTTGGACGGGCGCAGGAATACCGCTTTTTCCTTTTCCTGAAGCCTATGGAAGACCGCTTCCGCGACATCCTTCTCTGTCTCCAGATAAATGGCTTGGTTATTTGCCAGATGGTGCATCAATGGTGAAATCCATCCCCCTTCATATACGCAAAAAGTCACAAGCGGAAAAGCTTGTTTCATTGCCTGATACAAAGCGAGCGCACTTTCTCCCGGTTGCCAGATGAATGAATTCTTATCTTGTTTGCCGGGAACGGCATAACTGCCACGCCCCATCCTCTGCAATTTGCCTTCGACGGTCATTTTAGCCAGATAGGCGTTCAGGACCGGCCGTGACACGGCGTGCTCCGACTGTATGGCGTTATGCAGCTCCGAAGACAGGAATTGACCTTTTTTCTGCGCATAGTCCGATATGAATTGCATTACGTCACTCATAGTGATGCAAATATACTATTTTTGGCATAAAATTCAAAATTTGCCGAAAATAATAAAGGGATTTTACAACCTCATCACCTTGTTCACGTCATTTGCGCCCAACGTCACGAGGTTCCTAGCGCCACCATTTTCGTAGAAGTACACGCGGAGGACCTGGTCGCGGATAAGGGCAATCTTGTCAAATGTGAATACCATTCGCGACTCGGATGAAGGCGCCACAGTCCCCAGCCCATAGCTCTGCCTCGGAAATACAGCCTTCTCATATTGCAGTCCGCGCCGGGCCTCCCACCGCCCGGCAGTCGGCAAAAGCCGCCTGCCCGGCTATCCTCCTGAATACAAAACCGGATCCCCAGATGAATGAGGATCCGTCTCAAATCTATTCAATATAACTCTTACTTTTCCGTCTGCCCGGAACAATGTGCAAATCTTATTACTGCTCGTCTACTCCGACGATACGTCCCAGTTCGTCAACCCTCTTTTCGAAGCGGTTCACGCCCACCACGGCAAGGATATAGGCAAGGCCATTGGCAATGATGGCAATGCCGATGATGGCCGACAATACGCCTGCAGTGACATCCAGGTTCTTGAGGCCAAAGTAGCCATGACGTTTTTAGTTATTGTTGTTTTCAAAGTAACTTGTCAGTCTTCCGGACTGCCGTAATCTTAACCTTATTCATTGCTTCACGGGATAACGAATCACTGCCTTAAGCTTGTCTGTAGCCGTTTTTCGCGGGTCGGAGAGATAAATCTCATGGTGCCGCCGTATATCGTCAATCGCAATGCTGAGTCCCTGCTGAGCGGCAAAGGCCTTCATTTTGCCGATGGTTATCGGCTCCATATCATAGGAGCCCACGTGCATGCACTGCACGCATCGGCCCTCCTCATAGTGGAAGAACTCCACCTTTGAAAAGTCCGTTTTCTTTTTGCGGGTGGCCTCAGTGACAGCCCAGTCGAAATCGGCCTTGGTCACGAAGTCCGGCAGCCGGATCATGGAAATGAAGTGGAAATCTTCCTTGTGCGCGTAGTTCACCTCACCATTCTCAGACCACCAGAGACCTTCCAGTGGAGGAACAACATAGTCGAAGTAGCCATCAATCTGCCGGTCTCCCTTCTTACTCATCTTGATGGTAAAGGCGATTCCGTACAACAGCCCGATGGATGCTTTGTACTCACTGTCCTCATCATTCGGGTTGCCAACACCGCGAACGGCAATATAGTTCGCCGGAGGGACATCCACAAGCGTGGGTGTCACAGGAGGAAGGTAGAACTCCTTGTATTCTTTCTTGAAGTCGAATGCCATAACACTACTGCTAACATTATGCGAATATAGTCATTTCCCTTGACATACTCAATCCATGGGTCGCTCCAATCGGCTTGAGAGCGGAGCTGTCAAGCCCATTTCCGCTCCACCGCCGCGCCTCCCACCGCCAGGCAGTCGGACAAGTCCGCCTGCCCGGCGATCTATCTCACAGAAAATGTGTAAATTTGTACACAAATACTTCGCATTATGGCAAAAGACAGATTTGATATCAAGGAAAAGGAAGGCCTCACCCCGCTCATCGATGCCGACGGCAAACCCATCATCACCAAAGACGGTTATCAGAAATGAAATCACTTGTAGTCATTGACGCCTGTGTACGTCAGTCGGATTCCCGGACCCTCAGGATTGCATTACCAATTATTGAGGCGCTGTCCAAGAGGTACAAGGTCACCCGTTACGACCTGCCGGAAATGGACATCGTACCTCTCAATCCCGGCCTTTTTGAGGAACGCGGCCTTGGTGAAATCCCTTCCTGGGCCAAAGAAGCGGCAACGTCCATTGCCAAAGCCGACCGCATCCTCATTGCAGCACCATTCTGGGACATGAGTTTCCCGGCGGTTCTGAAGTGCTTCTTCGAACAGGTTTCGCTCTTTGGCATCACCTTTACGGATAACGGCAAAACGTGTGTCGGTCTCTGCAAGGCCCCAAAGGTCCTTTATATCACCACACGTGGAATGAATATTCCTACAGGAAGTTTTCTGGACCAGGGCTCGCCGTACCTGAGAGCCCTGGGAGCATTGTGGAATCTGGGAGAAATGACCGTTCTGGACGTGTACAACACAGATTACCTTCCGGAAGAAGAACTGAACCTGCAAATCAATTCCACGATAGAGGAAGGCCTCGAACTGGCAAAAACGTGGTGATTATTTGGCAGGTTTCTTTACAACCAGGTAAAGTTTTCTTTTCCGGCAGCTACCTCGAAGTGGTATTTCACGATACCCAGGTCAATATTGGTGTAGCCTGCCATTGAGAAAAGCGTCTTTGTTTCAACCTTGTTTCCCTCATGCAGAATGAACTTGAATTTCTGCTGGTTGATGGCGGTAGGGGCCAGAAGAGCCGCCTCCATGCCGTCCTTGAACCACTGGGGAGGAATGCTGTCGGACTCGTAGTAGTTCTCCATCGGCTTCTGAGGATGCTGCACGCCGGGAATAGTGCCATAGCCAAGGGCGATGACACAGTGGACGATATCTCCATCCCTAAGCATGAACGTGCCGGGAATCTTTTTGTAGGTGAGGCCCACCCAGCAGGTGTTGAGCCCTAAAGTCTGCGCCAGCAGAACCAGTTTCTCGCCGTAGTAGCCAATCTTCTCTTCGGCTTCATTGCCCTTCGGCCCTGCCATTACGAAATAGTTCCTCACGCCGGAGAACTGGCCGTACTTCCACATGCCGGAAGAAAAGGCCTTCGGCTCATCCAGCACCAGTTGGATGTTCAAGCCACTTTCGGCATTAATGTTCTCAATGGCAATCCTGATGGTCGCCACTTTGGCGGTCTCTATGGGCTTGCCGGTGTATTTTCGCACGGAATGCCGTGCCTTGATGGCTTCTAATTCTGTCATGGCTCGATCAATATTGGCACGAAGATACTGATATTTCGGCAGATAAGCAATTGGTTGTCGCTGGAGAGGAACTGAGACAGTCAAGTAAACAGGATTCCGTTATTGTCCTAGAAAATAATGGCCATTTGTCAGATATGCTGGAAGACTTGGTGAATTGCGATTTTATCCGTCTCTATAATATCAAGGTCAAAACTATTTGTCTTGGAAACTACCCCAAATTATTTACTGAACCAGAGCAGTACTTTGGGTTGGCCTTGACCAGTTTCTCAAAAAACTGATGCATCCATTCTTCGACATTATCCATCCTAAGTCCACTTCCCTTTATGGTGTAATAGACAACCTCATCAGCACAGTCTAACCAAAGCCAGAAATTATAGAAGGGCTCCTCCGAGAATGAAGTATCTCAATACATCCACAAAACGAATCTTGAAACTATTCATTTGATGTTTGATTAAAAGTTATAAATTACAATTTTGTTTCAAATATCATAACAATAAGCATTAGTCTATCTGATCAGTAGTCTGTTATAGATCAAGGAGTTTTTGGCCTATACCTCCTCCGGGATGGTTTGCTTTAAAATCTGTTAAAGTGATACCGAGTTTATTGACAAGGTCAATGATGACTCCTTGAAGAATAAAAAGATATACGACGACCGAATTCATCGGCATAATATTCCAAGGGCCACCCTCTTGCTCTAAAGTAAGAGTAATTGCTTTATCCACTTTCGAGCTTAATAATTCTGAGTTTTGCAACAATTTGTACTAAGAAGTCTCGACCTGCGGATTAGGCGGGCGGCCGGGCTTGCCCTTGGTTGATTTCCGGGACGTGTAGGTGGGGCGGCAGCCCTCCGGGATCTCAAAGCCGAAGGCGTCGCAGATGAGGATCTGGTCTCCGACAAACGGTGTGACGAACTTGCGGTGCCCATCGTGCTCAATGCAGCGGATGGTCTGCATCTCCTCAAGGATGGATGCCATTGATGGGAACGCCTTCGCCAGTTCCGGCTTGGTGTCGCGGATGTGCCTGATGTAGGAGGCAAGTATCAAGGCCACGAAGCAGATGAACATCCTTCCGTGCTTGGATGCTTCCGTGCATACCCTCATGCGGTCTTCGCCTAGAGGCCCTTTCTGCAGCATGAAGGTCTTCTCCTGCTCGTCCCGCATGCCATAGTTGCTCTTGGCTTCCAGGGGGTTGAGATCGAGTCCGATTGTCTTGCTCGCAAAGAACCCGCTCGTGAGCGTG
>ERZ842401.1014-NODE-1014-length-41330-cov-12.148250_pt1 | contig 41330 bp, 32 predicted proteins | sample MGYA00521270_ERZ842401 | MGnify/ENA primary metagenome ERZ842401 (study PRJEB31892, sample SAMEA3878208) | bioreactor metagenome | biome: Moose rumen | place: Sweden | collected 2011-10 | study: EMG produced TPA metagenomics assembly of the PRJEB12797 data set... | reverse complement strand
GCTTCCGCTCGTTTCTGCCATTGCACTGTGAAAACTCGACTTTCGCCCTTTTATTTTGTCCGCTTTCTGATTCCGCCGGTCAGTCACCTGTTCATCTCAAGGGCGTTCTTCACGCCCAGGAGCACAAGTTCCGGCACTATCTCGTCGAAGAGTCCGTATTCCTCGAACGTCCTCGCGAATCCGCCCGTTCCGACGACGAGCGTCCTTTCCCCCCTGAAAATCTGCTTCTGGTACTGGTAGCAGATTTCCTTTATGGAGCCTGCGTTCCCGTAGAAGATTCCCGACTGTATCGCCTCGATTGTGGACTGTCCGCATATCCTGTTCGGGCGCACAATCTCGACCGTCGGAAGCTTGGCCGTGCCGCTCGCCAGCGCCTGCATCGAAATCTTGAGGCCGGGCATTATCGCGCCGCCGAGGTATTCCTTCTCCTTCGTCACTACGTCTATGGTCGTCGCCGTTCCCATGTCGATGACGATGAGGTTCTCGTTCGGATGCTTCGTGACGGCTCCAATCGCCGCCGCGATTCGGTCCGCGCCGATTTCCTTCGGGTTCGCGTACTTGAGCTTGAGACCGGTCTTGATTCCCGACTGGATGAACAGCGGCTCGATGTTGAAATACTTCTTGATTGCGCTTGAGAGCGAGTAGTTTATGGGCGGCACGACGGAGCAGCAGCAGCTGTCCTCTATCGAACCGCTGTCCACTCCGTTCTCCCTCAGCACGCTCCTCAGGAATATTCCTATTTCGTCCGACGTGGAATTCTTGTTCGTCGTCTGCCTGAACTGCAGCACAAGCTTGTCTCCGTCGAAGATTCCGCCCGTCATCGTCGAGTTGCCGACATCCAGTGTCAAAATCATTTCCTATCTCTCCGCGTCCACGTTGTCGATGAGCCTGACTCCTTCGAGGAAGGCCGCCGCGTAGAGCCTGCCGTCCATCTCCGTCACGTAGTCCACCGTGAAGCCGGCTTCTGAAAGGAGCTTCTCCTTCTCTTCGATTGAATTCTTCATGACGAGAATCTCGTGGAGCTTCGGGGCCTTCTCAAGCCCCTCTTTGGAGAGCTTCCTGTTGCGGCTTGAAATCGCCAGTCCGTTCTCCTCCCTGACGATTGGGCAGGGGATTATGTTGATGTCGAGGAAGAACGCCTCTATCATGCCCTTGAGGAGCTTGAACTGCTGGAAGTCCTTCTCCCCGAAATACGCGTTTGTCGGCCTGATGATGTTGAAGAGCTTCATGACGACGGTGAGCACCCCGTCGAAGTGTCCCGGGCGTTTCGCCCCGCAGAGCGTCTTCGAGAAGTCGGTCTCGATGACCTTGTACTTGTAGTCGTCGGGGTACATGACCTGATAGGTCGGCGCGAAGAGGTAGTCGATTCCCGCGCTTTCGAGGAGCTTCACGTCGTCGTCGAAATTGGCCGGGTATGTCGCGAGGTCGTTCTTGTCGTTGAACTGCGTCGGGTTCAGGTAGACGCTCGCCACCGCGATGTCGTTCTCAGCCCTGTTCCTCTTCATGAGCGAGAGGTGGCCGTTGTGCAGCCCACCCATCGTCGGCACGAAGCCGATTCTCTTGTCGGCGAAATTCTTCCTTTCGTTCTTCCATTCCTCAACTGTTCTGATTATCTTCATTTTCGATTCTCCGTTTCTCTCTTTCTTGCCTTGTCTCTTGCCCTATCTGCTGATGTTCTCGTCGAAGGGGAACGCCGCAGCCGACACTTCCCTCGCGTATTCGTTGAGCGCGCCCGTGATGAGCGAGAGCCCGTCCATGTACTGCTTGACGAACCTGGGCTTGAAGCCGCTCATTCCGAGCATGTCCTGCAGCACGAGCACCTGCCCGTCGCAGTCCCTTCCGGCTCCGATTCCGATTGTCGGGATTCCCACCGACTCCGTTATCTTCTTCGCTAGGTCCTTCGGTATGCATTCGAGGACGAGCGAGAAGCAGCCGACTTTCTCGGCGAGTCTCGCTTCCTCTATGATTTTCTCCGCGGCTTCCTCCGTCTTCCCCTGCATCTTGTGTCCGCCGAACGCCTGGTAGAACTGCGGCGTGAGCCCGAGGTGCGCCATCACTGGGATTCCCGAAAGCGTGAGGTGCTCGAGGATTTTCTCCTGCCCGAAGACGCCCTCTATCTTCACCGAGTTCGCCCCTGCCACGAGGAGCCTTCCCGCGCAGTCGGTCGCGTAGTCCTGCCCCTTCCTCGTGGTGAGGAACGGCATGTCCGCGACTATGAACTTGGACGTTCCGTTCCTGACGGAGCGTGTGTGCTCCTCCATCCATTCCATTTTCGTGGGGATTGTCGTGCTCTCCCCGTGCATCACCATCGAGGCCGAGTCTCCGATGAGAATCGTGTCGATGTCCGTCTTGTCGATGATTTTCGCGAATGTGGCGTCGTAGCAGGTCACCATCGAGATTTTTCTGCCGTCTTTCTTGTAGGCCGCGAAATCGAGTGTCGTCATAAGTACCTGTCCTTTTGAATCAAGTCTTTGGATTTGTTTTTTGTTCCCGGAATCAAAGCCTCCGACGGAGGTCTCTGTCCCTGTTTCGATATTACATTTTTTGCGGATTTTAGAAAATAGTGCAGTTTGATTGAAAATACCGCAAAGTTTTGAAATGCTTGCTGAAAATATCGAGCAAATTCCCCTCCATGCGTGATAGAATTGACTCAGCAAAAAAACAATTCATACAGGAGATTTTTCATGACAAAGAAAGAGATGGCCGCATTGATCGACCACACGAATTTGAACGCCTGCGCGACGAGGGAGGACATAAGGAAGCTCTGCTCCGAGGCGAAGGAGTACGGGTTCGCCTCGGTGTGCGTGAACCCGTCGTTCGTGAATTTCGCCTACAACGAGCTGAAGGGCACCCCCGTCAAGGTCTGCACCGTGATTGGCTTCCCGCTGGGAGCCGACACCGTGGACAACAAGGCCGCGAGCGCGGCTGTGGCGGTGGACGAGGGCGCCGACGAAATCGACATGGTGCTGAACCTCGCTTTCGTGAAGGAGGGCGAGTGGGACGAGCTTGAGAACGAGATTGCCGCCGTCGTGGACGCCGCCAACTCCGTGGAGCTTTCGGACGAGAGGAAGACGCGGAAAATCGTGGTGAAGGTAATTCTTGAGACGTGCTACCTTTCGGACGATGAGATTGTGAAGGCCTGCGAGTGCGCAGAAAAGGCTGGGGCCGATTTCGTGAAGACCTCCACGGGCTTCGCCATTTTGAAGGGCAAGGACGGAAAGCTGCTCCCGAACGGAGCCACCGTCCACGCCGTCGAGCTGATGAAGAGGACTGTGGGCGACAGGCTCAAGGTCAAGGCTAGCGGCGGCGTGCACAACTTCGACGAGGCCGTTGCCATGGTGGAGGCTGGAGCCTCCAGAATCGGGGCCTCCGCGGGCGTTCAGATTGTGAGCTGAGGCTCCTGCCCGGAGCCGCCCGGAGCATCTTTCTGCGGCTCCTCCTTCTTCTTCGCCAGCTCCCACTTCATCTGGTTGTTGACGAGCTTGAAGGCGACGCGCTTCTCCTCGTAGAGCCCCGTGAGGTAGGAGCGTATCGTGCTTCCGATGAGGAAGAACTGGCTGACTCCGAGCCGGATTCCGTTCCTGTCGGCCACTTCCTTGAGGATTTCCTCGTGCGTCTTGGGGCTGGACTTGAGCGCGTCGAGGATGAGGTTCTCCGTCTCCAGTATCGCGAGCATGTTCAGCTCTGCCAGCCCCTCTATCTCCGTCACCATGTCGCCGTGGCCGGGGATGTAGAAGTCGGCCTCCGTTTCCGCGACCTTCCTTATCGATTCTTTCGACTGGCTTTCGTCGAGCAGGTACTGGATCCAGTATTTATTGAGGACGTTCCTCCCCGAAATCGCGTCCCCGAGGAAGAATGATTTAGTCCCGTCCGTGTCGGTTATGAGGAAGCCCGCCGGTTTCAGGTAGTGCCCCGGAAGCGGAACCGGCTCTATCTGGATTTCCGTCTCTGTGGATTCGGATTCGAAGGGGCTTTCGAGTTTTTCCGTGGATATGCTGAATTTCTCCTTCAGCACATAGTCCACCTTGCACGGCTTCGCCAGGAGGAAGTTCGACCTGAGCTCGTGGACGGGGGTCCCTCCCCAAATCAAGTCCGCCTCGATTATCGGGTACTCCATGAGGGATGCCTCCCCTTCGGGGCACCAAATCTCGCAGCCCATGTTCCTCACGAGCCAGTCGTTGCCGCCGCAGTGGTCGGCGTGGCTGTGCGTGTTCATCACGGCCTTTATCGAGTATCCCCTGAATTTTTCCATGAGGAAGTTTACAATGTTCTCGACCGTGTAGTCGTCGTTCGCGGAGTCTATCAGGTACAGTTCTTTTCTTTCGGGCACCGCCAGCACTCCGATGTTCGTCGAGCCTTTGAGGAGGAGGACGTGCTCGGAGATTCTTGCAAGTGAATCGTCTGTGTATTTTATAGAAAGTGGCATGAGTCGATTTTATATTCGACTTTTGAAAAAAGAAATAGCAAAAAAGTTTTTCAGGAGGTTTTCGTGGCGTTCAAATTCTATGCAGTGTCGACAGGGCCGGCTGGAGCCGACTTCATGACTGTGGGTGCCGTGAGGGTTCTGTCTGGATGCGGAGCGGTGTTCTATCCAGTGACTTCATCAGGCGGCGTGGAGTCGCACATCGCCTTCGACTGCGTTCGCGATGCCGTGGATTTGTCGGGGAAGAAATGCGTCCCCGTCCGCTTCTCCATGACGCGCGACGAAGAAAGGACTGGGCGCGAGTACGAGGAGCTTTCGCGCATGGTGGCGTCCGAGCTTTCCCGGTGCGACGTGGCGTTCGTGTCCATCGGGGACATCTCCGTGTATTCGACCGCGGCTAGGCTTTCGTCCCTCGTCTCCTCTCTCGGCTTCGAGTGCGTCTTCGTCCCGGGCGTCGCCTCGTTCTCCGCCGCGGCCTGCGCCTGCTCAATGGATTTGGCCTCCGCCGGCAGGGAAATCAGGATTGTGCCGGGCGACGAATCGTTCGAGTCCGGGCGGCTGCAGTCATTCATAGCGGACGATGACGCAAAAGTCATAATGAAGTCTCCGAGGCACCTATCGAAAATCGTGGAGCTGGTTGTGTCTTCGGGGCTTTCATCAAGGGTGGCCCTCGTGCAGAAGGCAGGCGGGGAGGGGCAGCGGATTTTCTCCGGGGACGAGCTTTCCCGCCTTCCGAGTCCGCTCGAGGATTCTTACATGAGCGTCCTGCTGATTAAGAGCCTTTGAGCCGGCTTTTTATGCAGAGTTTTTTTTACAGCAGTTTGCAATTTATGGAGGTTTTTGCATGGTTCATTTTGTAGGCGCGGGACCGGGAGCGGCCGACTTGATTACGCTGAGGGGGGCGAAACTCTTGGGCGAGGCCGACGTGGTGGTCTGGGCGGGGAGTCTCGTGAATCCCGAGCTCCTTGGGCTTTGCAGGGAGGGCTGCGAGATTTTCGACAGTTCGAGGCTCAATCTGGAGGAGACCACCAGGATTCTCTGCGGGGCCGACAGAAGCGGTAAGGTGTGCGTGAGACTCCACACGGGGGACCCCTGTCTTTTCGGGGCGATAAGGGAGCAGATGGAGGAGTTGGACAGGCTCGGCGTGGAGTACGACGTGGTTCCGGGCGTGTCCTCGTTCTGCGGGGCGGCTTCGGCAATAAAGAGGGAATACACTGTTCCCGGCGTCTCACAGACCGTCATAATTTCGAGGATGGAGGGGAAGACGCCCGTGCCTCTGAGGGAGGGCATAGCCGAGCTTTCAAAACACGGCTCGAGCATGGTCCTTTTCCTTTCGAGCGGCATGATAAGGGAGCTTTGCGTGGAGCTTTTGAAGGGCGGTGCGTACAAGGCCGACACTCCCTGCTGCGTGGTCTACAAGGCGACGTGGGCTGACGAGAGAATCGTGGAGGGGACGCTTTCCGACATAGCTGACAGGGCGGAGGCCGCCGGAATAAAAAAGACGGCCCTCGTCCTTGTGGGGGACTTTCTTGGTGGGACTTATGAAAAAAGCCTGCTCTACGACAAGTCGTTCTCGACCGAATTCAGGAAGGCAGTGGAAAAATGACTGTTTCGTTCGATTCCGTGCTGGTGTTCAGCTGCTCGCCATTCGGGGAAGCCCTTTCCGGCAGAGTCTCTGCCGTATTCCCCCTGTCTTCCGTCCGTCTTTTGAAGAACGGCTCCGCCTCAGTCATCGAGTCCGCGTTTTCCGAGTCCCGTTCGGGGAAGAGGGTGCTCCTCGTCTTCGTCTGCGCTCTCGGCATCTGCGTGAGGAAAATCGCTCCGTTCCTGGAGAGCAAATTCTCCGATCCAGCCGTAATCTGCGTCGACGACGCCGGCTCCTTCGTGGTACCCGTCCTCTCTGGCCATGTCGGAGGCGCGAACGAGGCCGCCAGGGCCGTCGCATCTTCTTTGGGGGCGGTCCCTGTCGTCACGACCTCCACCGATTTGCACGGAGCGTGGGCGTTGGACGTATGGGCCGAAAAAAAAGGGTTCCCGCTCGGCCCGCTCTCCTCTTCGCTTTCCCCGTCTTGCTCATCCGGCAGACTCTCCGAAATCGTCAGGTTCGCCAATTCGTCGTCCCTCTCCTCAAGAAAGATTCTCTCCGTCGGTGTCGGATGCAGGCGCGGGTGCGAGTCGGAGAAGCTCATCGGCTTCGTCGAGTCGTTTTTCGAGTCCGAATCCATTCCGTTCAAGATGATAGGCAGGGTCTCTTCCATCGATTTGAAGCGGGACGAGAAGGCCGTGGCTGATTTGGCGCGCGCGGCCTCATCTGAGCTTTCGTTCTTCTCCAAGGAGGAGCTTTTGGAGATAGGCGACTGGATTCCTTTGGACGCGTCCCTCTCATTCTCGTCGTCGCCGTTCGTCTTGGAGACTGTCGGCGTTGACTGCGTGTGCGAGCGCTGCGCTGTCGCCGCGTCAGAGAAGAGATTCTTGATTGCGAGGAAGCGTGCCTTCGACGGGATGACTGTGGCGGTGGCGGTATGAGGGTCTTGGTTTTTTCAGGCACCACGGAGGGGCGCGAGATTTCCTCAAGGTGCGCCGCCTTGGGGTTCGACACGACCGTATCAGTCGCCAGCGGATACGGCAGGGAGATGGCCGAGAGGGATGCTGCCGGTTCTTTCGGGCGGCTTACGGTGGTGGAGAACAGGCTCTCGGAGGAGGAGATGGAGCGCGTCTTCCTGGGGTTCGACTGCGTGGTGGACGCGACACATCCTTTCGCCGTGGAGGTGACCGCGAACATCGCCCGCGCGTGCGCCGCCGTCGGAAAACCGTGCCTCCGCCTGCTCAGAAAGAAGACCGCCTTCCCCCTGGACGGACAGTCATCGGGGAAGGGGGAAGGCTTCTTCGAGTCGGATTCGATGGACGCCATGTGCGCCGATTTGGCCGCGTTCGACAAATCACGGCTGGAGAGGGGGCTTCCGCTTCCCGTCGTCTTCGTCTCCACCGGCAGCAAGAACATTTCGTGCTTCGAGCGCCTTTCCATGTTCCCCGATCGTTTCTACTTCCGTGTCCTTCCCTCGGTCGACTCCATAAGCGCATGTCTCGGGCGGGGAGTCCCGTCGAAGAACATCATCGCCATGCAGGGGCCGTTCTCCGAACTGATGAACGAGGCCATGTTCAGGGAGACGGGGGCGGGCGCGCTCGTGACGAAGGAGTCGGGGCGGAACGGAGGTTTTTTCGAGAAGGTCTCGGCCGCCAAAAAGTGCGGAATGGCGGTTTTTTCCGTGCGCAGGCCCGTCGAAGAGGGGTATAATGTCTTCGAAGACATCGGAGAATTGGAGAAGGAGCTTGGGAGGCTGGATGAAGGACGCGTACTTGATTGGAATCGGAATGGGAAGCTTGGAGGGGATGACTGTCGAGGCTGAGAACCTTTTGCGGTCGGCTTCTTTCGTCGCTGGGGCTTCCCGGCTTCTTTCGGCGGTGGAGCCGATTGTGCCTTTCGGATGCCCGCTTTTCGACTCGTTCGACTCTTCGTCGATAGCCGAAGAGATGGAGCGGGAGGCTTTCAAGGTCGCTAGCCATCCTTTCCACTTCTGCGCGGTGTTCTCCGGCGACACGGGGTTTTTCTCAGGGGCCGGGAAGCTTGCCTCCCTGCTTGAAAAGAGCGGCTGGCGGGTCACGTTCGTTCCGGGGCTGTCGTCGGCGCAAGTGCTCGCGTCCAGGCTCCGCCTCGACTGGAGAAACTGGACGCTCGTGTCCGCCCACGGTGTCGAATGCGACATTTCCGCCGAAATTTCCCATGGCGAGACCGTGTTCTTCTTGACAGGCGGAAAGACCTCCGCCAAGACCATCGCCGATTTCGTCTTGGAGAACAGGGTCCCCTGCCGGTTCGTGGCCGCGGACAGGCTCTGCTACGGTGACGAGGCGGTAGTCGACCGTATTCTTTTTGGAGACGGCGGTGAAGGCTCCTTCTCGGAATCCGAAATCGAAAGAATCTGTTCCATGCGGCTCGCTTGTGTCCTTGTCGACAGGAGCGTCTGCCGCACTCCGTTCTCGTCCATGCGTCCGGCCGTCAGGGACGACGCTTTCGTTCGTGGCTCGCGCGGAGTGTCTGGCGCGGTGGTTCCCATGACGAAGCGGATTGTGCGCGCGTCCGTCCTTTCCATATTGGAGGTCTCGGACGGAGAGACTGTCTGGGACGTAGGTTGCGGAACTGGCGCCGTCTCTGTCGACATTGCGTTGTCGGCCAAGTGCCGTGTCTTCGCGGTCGAGGAGAATCGGTGGGCGTTCGAGCTTGAGAAGGAGAACAGGGCGCGGTTCTGCGCGTGGAATGTCGATTTGCATCTTGGAAAGGCCCCCGATGCTCTGGTTTCCCTTCCGCCTCCCGATGCCGTGTTCGTCGGCGGAAGCGGAGGCCGGTTGGCGGAGATTCTCTTCGTCGTCTTCAGGAAAAACCCTAGGGCGCGGGTGCTCGTCCCCTCCGTCACTGTCGAGACTTTTTCCCAATGCGTTGAGATTTCAAAAAGTCTTGGGCTGTCGATGGAGGCCACTGAAATCGCCGTCTCGTCGTCGTTCCCTGCCGGGAAGTCCCATTTGATGAGGGCCGAGAACCCTGTGACGCTTTTTTTCATGCGCAAGGCTCCTTCGTGATTCCCTCTGTTTTTCGATTGCGGAATTTATGTTATAATTCAGAGTGTATGCGCGCTAGGTCTTTTCTTGTTTTTCTGGCATTGTCTCTTCTTTTCTTCTCCGCGACATCATGCGGAAAGCGCAGTGTCTTGGACATTGTGGACAGTCCCGACTGCATAATAGACCTTTCGGAGTCCGTCTATTGGGCGAAGACCGACGCCGCAAGCTCCGTCTATTCTACTGCGCTGCTTGATTTCGAGAAACTCGACACCCACAAGTCGAAGAACCTCCAGGAGATTTGCGGAATGGAGGGGGCGTATGTCTGGCTTAAGATTGAGTTCACCGTTCCGAATCCGCTCAAATACCGCAGCCTCGGTTTCGTCGTCTCCTCGCTCAGGTTCGCGGACAAGGTTTGGCTCAACAACTCGTACATCGGAAGTTCCGGGAAATTCCCCCCGAACGAGAAGGGCGCGCTTTTCATGTCGCACTTCTACTTCTTCCCCGACGGGGTCGTGAAGAACAACGGGGTGAACACGATTTTGATAAAAGTCTGGGCGCACGGGCGGAGCGAGGTGTCCGACGAGATTTTCATAAGCGACTACGACACTGCGTACCGGGAGTACAACAGGCTCTCGTTCCAGAATTCGAAGATGTACCTGATTTTCCAGGGGGCGATGTTCTGCTCGTTCGTGCTTTATTTCATGATGTACATCTGGAGGCGCAAGGACAGGTCCCATTTGGCGTTCTCCCTGCTGAACCTTTGCACGATTTTTTTCCTTGCGCCTTTCCTTGCCCCTGAGATTCCGTTCTATCTTTCCGATTCCGTTTCGTATCTTTTGTTCATGAAGCTCACTTTGTGCGTCAGCTTCTACTTCCTCATAACGTTCGTCTCCTACTTCATAATAGAATTCCTCCATGTCGAGGTTCCTGCATGGACGAAATTCTCCATGTACGCCCTGCTCCTGGTTCCGACGGCCGTCACGCTGGCCGTTCCCTCGTACAACCACCTGATGTCCGTCTGCAAGCCGTTCCTGCTCGCCATGTTCATACAGCTGGGGTTCGCGTTGAAGGCGTTCTTCTCGTGCCTCTTCAAGAAGGAGAAAAGAAAGAGCGCGCTTTTCATCTTGTTCGGTTTCTCTCCCGTCCTCATAGCGATGCTCTGCGATGTCGTGATGAGGGGAATCATGAAGAACACGGCGAATCCGTATTTTTCGATTTTCGGATGGCAGTTGGCCATAATCATGTTCATACTCATCCTTTCGATGCGGTACAACAAGGTCTATGCGAAGAACGAGTATCTGACGACGAGCCTGAAAAAGGAGGTCGCTATTCAGACTCAGAAGCTGACCGAGGCGAACGAGAGCCTCATCATGCAGTCCGAGGAGTTGTATGTCGCGAACGAGAGCCTTGCCAGCCAGGCCGAGGAGCTGCGTTCCGTGAACGAGAGCCTTGAGGGGAAGACGAAGGCCCTTGAGGAGATGAACGAGGTCCTTGAGCGGGAGATGGTCAGGAAGAACCAGGACCTTGAGATGGCGGCCATCGTTCAGCAGAAGTTCTTTCCCCCGCCGGACAAGCTTTTCCGGGGCTGGGACGTCGCCATCTGCTACCAGCCCGCCGCCAAGGTTTCCGGCGATTTGTACGACTACTACACGAGGAACGAATGCCTTGAGGGGTTGTCCATTTTCGACGTTTCAGGCCACGGAATAGCGGCGGGGCTCATCACGATGCTTTCCAAGCGGATAATATTCAACACGTTCAAGGAGTCGCTCGAAAAATTCAAGTCGGTGTCGAACACTTTGTACAAGGTGAACGAGCAGATTCTGGAGGCGAAGGGCGACATAGAGAACTATCTGACGGGAATCCTGCTCCATTTCGCCGATTTCGACGAAGACGACGCGTGCTCAATAACGATGGCGAACGCGGGGCATCCTCATCCAATCCTGTATTCTTCGGTGACTGGTTTGGTCTCGGAGGTGGTCAACGCTGATGTTTCGTTCAACCAGTACGGAGCGATTGGAATAAAGGGGATAGCGGTGTCCTTCCCGGAAATAAAATTCAAGATGGTTCCGGGTGATGTCTTCGTCTGCTTCACCGACGGGCTTGTCGAGGCGTTCAACAGCTACAGGGAGGAATACGGCACCGACAGGCTGAAGCAGGTTCTGAGCCGTTCCGCCGAGATGGATGCCCAGTCCATTTTGGAGGAGATAATAGACGATTTGATGCTCTTCTCTTCGGGCGTTCCCCGTGAAGACGACTTGACCATAATCGTTCTGAAAAGGAAAAAGTCTAGCGATTTCATAGAAGAGATTCTTGAGGAGCTGTAGGCTCTTTTGGTGGTTTTGTATGGTTCCGCGTGTTTTGGTTTCCGCAACGTCTTCTTCAAGTGGAAAGACGACAGTTGTTTGTGCGTTGGCGAAGGCTATAGGCCGTCTCTTCTCGAAAAAAACATCGATAGTCAAGATTGGTCCAGACTACATAGATCCGCTTTTCCATTCGAAGGTTGTGGGCGCGAGGACCGGCAACATCGACTTGTTCTTCAACTCCGTGCCCGATGCCGTCTCGGTTTTCGAGAGGGATGTCTACGGCTCCGACCTCGCGCTTCTTGAGGGTGCGATGGGGTTCTATGATGGTGTCTCGAACTCCGTGGAGGCAAGCTCTTTTCGTGTCGCGCAGGCTTTGGAATGTCCAGTCCTGCTTGTCGTCGACGCGAAGGGGAAGGGCGTCTCAATCTGCGCTGAAATCAAGGGCATAATCGATCTTCAGCGCAGCTTCGAGGAAAATCTCCTTGACTTGATTCCAAAGTCCAGGTTCGCGGTGCTTTTGAACCGGTGCTCGAAAAGTTCGTTCGACTCTCTGTCAAAAAAAATAGCTGAGGTGTGCGGCGTGGAGACAATCGGGTTCGTGGAGGACAATCCCGCGTTTTTCATCGGCTCCCGCCATCTGGGGCTTGTCACTCCCGACGCCGTGAATGGCCTGGATGGAAAGATTGAGGCTCTTGCGTCTTCCGTCGAGCGCACCGTCGATTTCGCGCGCCTCTTTGATTTTGCTCGCCGTTCCGTTCCTTTGTCCGACAGAAAGACAGTGAACGAGGAGGAGGAGCTTTCCCGCAAGAGAATCGCTTCGTTCGTTCCTCCCGTGTCGTTCGTTCCGTCCGTGCGCATAGCCGTCGCCAGGGACGACGCTTTCTGCTTCTATTACCGCGAGAACTTCGACATGCTGCGCTTTTTCGGCGCGGAGTTGAGTTTTTTCTCTCCATTGAGGAACGAGCCTGTGCCGGACGGCTGCTCCGGATTGTACATCGGCGGCGGATATCCTGAGCTTTTCTGGTCGACACTTCTGGACAGCCGCGCTTCCGCTTTTTCCATAAGGAGGTTCTGCCTGTCCGGCGCGCCGGTCTTCGCGGAATGCGGCGGATTCATGTATCTCCAGATGCTGGGAGTCCTGCCGGGAAGCTTCGAGAAGAAGGATAGGCTCGTCAGGTTCGGCTATGTGGAGCTTGAGGCGCTGGAGGACAGTTTCCTTCTAAAAAAAGGGGAGAAGGTGCGCGGCCACGAGTTCCACTATTTCGACTCGACCGACAACGGGGAGTCGTTCAAGGCGGCGAAGCCGAACGGAAAGACGTGGCTCTGCGAGATGGTAGCATCTCCTGAGTGCAGGGTGAAAAAAGGGTGCGGAGTCCAGTTACCGTCAATCGAGAAGAACATCGTGGCCGGTTTTCCGCATCTGTATTTTCCATCGAATCCATCCGTTGCGGAGAACTTCGTGGACGCGGCTCTTTTCCACGCTTCCGTCTCGGCTTCGGACTTTGCGTCTGGCTCCAAGTTGTGCGGCGGCTGCTCCGGGTGCGCGACCTGCCCTTCCAGAAACGACTGCTCCGGGTGCGGGGGATGCGGCGGCTGCAAAACTGCCGGCGGCACCGCTGGAGAAATTGGAGAACAATTCTCTGAAATCTGATAATATTGACGAATGATACTTTTGATAGGTGGCGCTTTTTCCGGGCGCAGTTCTTTTGCTTTCAATCTAGTTTCTTCGATTTCCGGTTCCACGGAGGATGAGAGAATGGCGTTCGTGCACAAGGTGGACGACGGTGATGCCGTGGAATTCCTCAATGAAACGACCGAAAAGAAAATCATCCCAGAGCTTTCCCGCGTTGTCGAGCGGATATCCTCGTTTCCCGTCGTCGTCGCGACCGAGATGGGGTGCGGTGTCGTTCCAGTCTCCGAGTCCGAGTCTCGCATTCGGGAGGCGAACGGTCGTCTGAACATCGCCCTTTCGTCAGTCGCGTCCACCGTCGTTCTCATGAATTCTGGAATTCCTACCGTCATAAAGGGAACTCTCGACGCAAAGCGCGTTCCGTTCTCGCTTTCTTCGTTCGCCGTCATATTCAGGCACGGGCAGACTCTCTCGAACGTGAACAAGCAGTTCGCGGGCGGCGGTTCTGACGTTCCGTTGACGGCTCTTGGCGAGCGGCAGGCTGTAGAAACCAGGGAGCGGATGCCGGAGCTTTTCTCGAAGTACCAGACGCTTGTCCGCGGAAAAATCCTCAATCCCAGGCGCGTTTTCGTCTCTCCGATGGTGCGCGCGAGGAAGACCGCCGACATACTTTTCCCCGATGCCGAAAAAGTCGTCGTGGAGGACATCCGCGAGATGAGGATGGGGCTTTTCGAGAACATGACCCACGAGGAGCTTTCTGCCGGAAAATTCGCGGACGGGAGCGTGTCCGAGGACAACGCCGCCGTCTATCAACGATGGCTCGACTCCAAGGGAAAACTCGCGACCCCGTCGTCCGCCGGATTCAAGGGCGAGTCCCAGGACGACTTCGTCAAGCGCACTGTAGCGGCGTTCGATGAAATCAGGGCGTCTCTTGATGAAAACGAGATTCCGGTAATCGTGGCCCACGGTGGCGTCCAGATGTCTCTTTGTGAGATGCGCTTTTCGAAGAGCGGATTCTTGAAGAATCTGCACGATTGGCAGAGCGAGAACGCCATGTTCCGGTTCGGAGAGTTGAAGTAGCCGTCCACGGAGCTTTTCTTGAGTTGAAGCCATGCTTTCGTTTTATCTTCTGCTCCATTTTTCAACAGTGTTTTTCCGTCTTCCCCTTGTCTTCCTCGTCGATTTCATTCTGGGGGAGCCGTCTTTCATCGTCCATCCGGTCGTCCTGATGGGGCGGGCGGTCTCCCGTCTCGAAAAGCGGCTGCGTGTCATGTTCGGTTGCCCTTTTTCGGAAAATGGGGACGGAAAAGGATTCGGAAGCAGGAAGGCGAGGGAGCGTTTTTCAGGCTCGGTTCTCGCGCTCGTTGTCTCTTCCGTCTCGTTCGCGATTCCCGCCTCCGTGCTCCTCTGCATCCTCGCATTTTCGTCATCGTCGTTCTGCCTGGGAAGGAGTCTCCGTCTCTTTTCTTTGGATTTTCCTCTGTCCGCACTCGCCGTGTCGGCTTTCTTCATCCTCGATTTGTTTTGGGGATACCAGTGCGTCGCGGCCAGGTGCCTTTCTGACGAGGCCTCCAACATCGCGAAAAAACTTTCCCTTTCGATTGAAGAAGGCCGCTCCGCAGTCGCCAGAATCGTAGGACGCGACACTTCCCGTCTAGACAGTGCGGGTGTCGTCAAGGCTTGTGTCGAGAGCGTCGCCGAAAGCACGACAGACGGAATATTCTCCCCTCTATTTTTCTATGCGCTTGGAGGTTCGCCACTCGCTATGCTCCACAAGGCTGTCAACACGATGGATTCCATGATTGCCTACAAAAACGACAGGTACATTTTTTTCGGCTCGTTCGCTGCAAGGTTCGACGATGCGCTGAATTTCATTCCGGCCAGACTGGCGGCTCTCTTCATGGTTCTTTCCGTTTTCGTGCTGCGTGGCGCGTTCTTCATGCGCAGTCTCCATCCTGTGAGGGCTGTGAAGGTTTTTCTCCGCGACAGGTACAGACACTCCAGTCCGAATTCCGCACAGACTGAGAGCGTCGCCGCAGGAATGCTGGGAATCCGGCTGGGAGGGAATGCCGTCTATGAAGGAAAAATCGAGGAAAAGGAATTCATTGGAGACGAGACGAGGGAAGCTGACGTGTCCGACATAAAAATTTCCGTCTCCGTGATGTATTTTTCTTCGGCGTTGTTCGTAGCCGCCTTGTCCGTTTTGTTTTTCGCTGTGGCCGGGAATCCGTCACTGTCGTCTTTTTGGGAGGTCGTCCGAAAATGAGCGGTTTTTGTTTCTCTGGGAAAAGGCACGGAGGTTCCGTTTCCAATCGTGTTTTGGATTTTTCCGCGAACACCAGCCCCCTTGGAATGCATCCTGCTTCTTCACGGGCGTTGGCGCGCGTTTCTCTTGAATATTCCGCAGCCGCCGCATATCCCGATTCCGAATGCGCTGGATTGAGGAATCTGATCGGGGAATTCTGGTCTTTTCCCCCGGAGTCCATAATATGCGGAAACGGAGCCTCGGAGTTGATCCATCTTGTTTCCGGCGTGTTTTTTTCCGGCACCGCTTCCGTTTTGGAGCCGGCCTTTTCCGAATACGGAATTTCGCTTGGGAAGGCGAAGAAGAACATGAAAAAAGCCTCCGTGAAAGGAATCTTCGCGGATTATGATGATGAAGCGTCGTTCTCCAGTATCAGCCTTCCGCCGGGGAATTCGGTTCTCTTCGCTGCTTCTCCGTCGAACCCTTTGGGAAAAGTTCTTTCGTTCAATCAGATTCTCTCGTTGGAGAAGGAGTGCGAGCGCACAGGTAGCGTTTTCGTTCTCGACTCATGCTTCTGCCAGTTCTCAAAGCGGGCGGAAAACGTTTTGAGAAGCGTCATAGAGCGCAGGGGCGATTTCCCGAACCTCGTTGTCCTGAACGCTTTCACGAAATTCTACGGAATGGCGGGAATCAGGCTTGGGTACGCGCTCTGCTTTTCGAAGATGACTGCCGCAACGCTGCGTTCCTCGGCTGTTCCGTGGTCGGTGGGCTATGTCGCGCAAAAGTGCGGAGAGGCCGTTCTGGAAAGCGAGATTGCAGGCACCGACTTTTGCCCCCCGTCGTCGTGGACGCTCATGATGCGCTCCCATGTCGAATCCGAGCGCAGGCGGTTCGAGACGCTGTTCGAAAGGTGCGGAGTCGAATTCGTGAAGTCCGAGGCGAATTTCATCTCGTTCAAGTTCCGTTTTCCGCCTTCTGCTTTCGTGCGGGATGAAGGCAGCGTCGTGGAAAAATCCGGCGATGCCGCTTTTTTGCATTCAACAAGCTCCTTCGACGGAATCGATTCCGTCATCATGCGTTCGTGCGCGGATTTCCCGTCGCTCGGAGAGGACTGGCACAGGCTCGCCATAAAGAGCGTCCATGAGAACGACTTGATGCTCTCCTGTCTTGGCGGGATGTTCGGAGAAAGCAACCGGGAGGAAATCCGGCGCGAAAAGAGGGCGAAGTGCCTGATGGTGCAGGGGACGATGTCGAATTCGGGGAAGTCGCTTTTGGTCGCGGCTCTTTGCAGGATTTTCAGGAACGACGGGTTCCGTGTCGCGCCTTTCAAGAGCCAGAACATGGCGCTGAACTCAGGCGTGACAGCGGATGGGAAGGAGATGGGGCGCGCACAGATAATGCAGGCCGAGGCCGCCCGCGCCCTTCCTGATGTCAGAATGAACCCGGTTCTCCTGAAGCCGAATTCGGAATCAGGAAGCCAAGTCATCGTCGACGGGGAGGTCCTCTGCTCGATGTCCGCGAAGGATTATTTCTCATACCGGAAAGAACTGATGCCGCGGATAATGGAGTCGTTCGAGTCCCTTTCCGAGGAGAACGACATAATCGTCATCGAAGGCGCCGGAAGCCCCGCCGAGATAAACCTCCGCGAGAACGACATCGTGAACATGGGGCTTGCGGAGCGGATCGGCGCGCCTGTGCTGATTGTGGGCGACATCGACAGGGGGGGCGTCTTCGCTTCTCTTTACGGAACTTTCGCCCTGCTCAAGGAACGCGAGAGGAATCTCGTGAAGGGGTTCGTCGTGAACAAATTCAGGGGCGACGTTTCGCTTCTTGGAAACGGGCTTTCCATGCTCAGGGATTTGACGGGCAGGGATGTGCTCGGTGTCGTTCCGTTCATGAGCGGCTTGAGGATTGACGATGAAGATTCCCTTTCAGATTCTCTTTCTGGAAAATGTGGAGAAGAAAAAAAACTTCTGAAAATAGCGGTCGTCCGTCTTCCGTACATCTCGAATTTCACGGATTTGGAAAGTTTCGCAAGGCTTCCGTTCGTCGGCGTCGAATTCTTCGATTCCGCAGACACATTCGACATGGACGCGGATCTGCTCGTCATTCCAGGAAGCAAGAATTCAGTGAAGTCAATGGAATTCTTGGACGACAGTGGAATATCGGACAAAATCCGTTCGTTCGCCGTCGGGAAGCCGGTTGTCGGTGTCTGTGGTGGATTCCAGCTTCTGGGCGAGATTCTCGACGATTCCTCCGGCAACGAGGACTCTTCGGCAAAGAAGATGAGGGGACTTTCCCTTCTGCCGACGCGCACGTTCTTTGATTCAAAAAAAATTAGGGTTCTTGTCTCCGAGAATCTTCCTCCGCTGGACGGGTTCTTCTCGTTCCTTTCTGGTAAAAAGGCTTGCGGATATGAAATACACCAGGGAAGCACGTCAATCGCCGGAAATGGCGGAAGCCTCCGAATCCTCTCGAAAGGAAACGTTCTTGGAACATACATCCACGGATTTTTCGATTCCTCCGAGATTGTCTCTTCAATACTCTGCGCGCTGGCAAAAAAGCGGGGTGTTGAAATCCCCCCTTTCGGAGATTTCAGGACGGAGAAGGATGCCGAATTCGACCGGCTTGAAAGAATCGTGCGCGGGAGTGTCGACGTTGGAAAACTCTACGAGATTATGGGAATCGACAGGAAGGTGTGAGATATGGTTCACTTGTATCACGGAGACGGAAAGGGGAAGACGACGGCCGCAATCGGGCTTTCCGTGCGGTCGTTGGGGAACAGGATTCCCGTCGTTTTCGTCCAGTTCCTGAAGTCGCGGGATGTCGGCGAAATCAGGATGCTTGAGAAAATGGGAGCGAAACTGTTCCGCGGAAAGTCGTGCGGGAAATTTACGTTCCAGATGAGCGACGAGGAGAAGCGGGAGACAAGGCGCATTTCAATCGGGAATTTCAATTCTGCGATGGAGTTGTGCTTGAAGCTTTCCAGAAAGTCGAGCGTCCTTCTTGTCTTGGACGAGATATGCGCCGCTTGGAACTCGAACATGGTGGACAAGGTGGATGTCGAATATCTTGTGACGAATCCCCCTGAGAATGTGGAAATCGTCCTCACCGGCCGAAATCCGCCAGATGTTTTCCTGAAAATGGCAGATTACGCGACGGAGATGAAAAAAGAGAAGCATCCGTTCGACAACGGAGTGGAAGCCAGAAAGGGGGTGGAATTTTGACACTGTACGAGAATCTTCCTGAATTTTCTTCGATAGAGCATCATCTTCCTTCCGAGATTGAATCCGCGAGCATGAGGACGATAATGTCGGAGCTTTCCGAAATGGGAATATCCGTCGAAAAGGAGAACGAGCCTGTCGTCCTCCGGTGCATACACGCGTCCGCCGATTTCGACTACGCGAAGAACCTTGTGTTTTCCTCAGGCGCAGTCAGAAAACTGTCTTCGATTCTCGCACACGAGCGTCCCGTCATCGTGACCGACACCAACATGGCTCTCTCCGGGATTTCGGCTCCTGTGTGCGAAAAATTCGGCATCGAGAAAGTCTGCTTCATGGCAGACCCTGAAGTCGCCTCTGCGTCAAAAGCGAGCGGACTGACACGCGCGGTCTGTTCCGTGGACAAAGCCGTCTCCCTTTTTTCCGGCCGCCCTGTCGTCTTCGCAGTCGGAAACGCCCCCACGGCCCTTGTCAGAATCCGCCAGCTTTTCGACGCTGGTGTCTTCCGTCCCGCTTTCGTGGTTGCGGCTCCCGTCGGATTCGTGAACGTAATCCCCGCCAAGAACCTCATCCTTGAAAGCCCCCTCGACTCCATCGTCGCCTCAGGCCGCAAAGGCGGAAGCCCAATCGCCGCCGCAATCCTGAACGCGGTGCTATATTCGCTTGCCAAGCGCGCTTGAAAACAAAGAAGAAAAAAATTTTATCGCTTTTTCGAGTCTTTTCGCACCGCAGTTTTTCCATTACCCGAGGATTTCCTCCGCCAGAATCATGAAATACGACGCGACCTGCTCCGGGCTGTCGGTGAACTTGTTGCCGGACCAGTATTTGAGCACGTCGCTGAAAGTCGAGGAGATGTGGGCGTGCACGAGCGCGGGAGGAAGTTTTGGCGTCGCGTCGAGCTTCTCGTCGCAGATTCGGGCGACCTTCTCGCCCATGCGCTTGTAGAAGACATCGGCGGATTTCCCCAGAAGGAACGTCTTCGCCTTGCCCTCGTTGTCGCGTATGTGGATGAACATGTGGGTTATCTCGCCTTTAAGGTTGTTCTGGAACGCGTGTCCGTCCTTGTGCTCGATTTCGTCGAACACGTGGTGGATGAGGCTTTCGAGGATTTCGTCGAACACCTCGTCCTTGTTCAAGAAATTCTCGTAGAAAGTCGAGCGGCCTACGTTCGCCTTTTTTATGATGTCCGCCACGGTGATGCTCTGGTACTCCTTGCGGCTCATGAGCGATTCAAGGGAAGTCACAATCGCGTTCCGTGTTTTTTCGACCCTTCTGTCCATGTTTTTTTTCCGTACAAATTCAGTTTTTTATCCGCTTTCGGACAAGTTCCGATTTCTGTTCTTACAATTTGCCTTTCCTGCGGATATATTCATTGGCGAACAGTGTGTCCGCTTCTGGATAGACTGTACCACATTTCTTTTTCAAGGGGTAGATTTTATGGATGGCATTTCCGCATGGTATGAAAAAAACAGCGACAGAATCAGGCTCGTCTTCACGATTGTGTCTGGAATAGGGCTTCTCGCGTCTCTCGTCATGGACTGGACGGGGAACTCAGGCGCGCTCGGAGCGTTCGACCCCTCATGGATGGCAATCCTCCTCTGCGGAGTTCCGATTGTGGTGGGGGCGGTCATGGCCGTCGTGAAGGAGCGCGACATCACCGCTGACGTCCTCGTCTCCCTCGCGCTCATCGGCTCTCTTTTCCTCAAGGAATTCTTCGCGGCCGGGGAAGTGGCGTTCATCATGCAGATTGGCTCCATGCTGGAGGACTTCACATCCGAGAGGGCGAAGAAAGGCATCTCGAAACTCGTGAAGCTCAGTCCCAAAAAGGCGAACCTGTACATCGACGGAGAATCAAAAGTCGTCGACGCGGACGAAGTGAAAATCGGAGACATAATACAGGTTCGGGCCGGCGAGTCTGTTCCAGTTGACGGAATAATCGTCGAAGGAAGCACAAGCCTGGACCAGAGCGCGATGACTGGCGAGTCAGTTCCCGTGGAGAAGGGCGTGGGCGACACTGTGATGAGCGGAACGCTGAACCAGAGCGGAATGGTTCTTGTGGAGGCGACAAAGACAGCCGGCGACAGCTCCCTCCAGCGTCTGATTTCGCTTTCCCGCTCCGCCGACGCACAGAAAGCGAAAATCGTCAGGAAGGCGAACAGGTGGGCGGCATGGCTCGTCGTGGTTTCCCTTGCGACTGCGGTTGCCGCAGGAATCGCCATCGCGCTTTCCACAGGGGACGGACACTTGGGATTCCAGCGTGCCGTGACGGTGCTGGTCGTGTTCTGTCCGTGCGCATTCGTCCTCGCCACTCCAACCGCGATTTCGGCAGGAATCGGGAACGCGTCCAAGCGCGGAGTCCTAGTCCAGTCGGGAGAGGCTCTGGAGCGGCTTGCAGAGTCGAACGTGGCCGTCTTCGACAAGACGGGAACCTTGACGACCGGAAAGCCCTCTGTCGTGAAAGTGGAAGCGGAGGCGGAAAGCGGAATCGACGGAAGGGAAGTCCTCAAAATCGCCGCGTCCGGTGAAGCCGCCTCGAACCATCCGCTTGCGAAGGCGATTGTGGAACGCAACAATTCTGACGGGAACGGAATATACGATATTTCGAACCACACCACAAAAGCGGGCTGGGGAATAGAATTCGAAATCAACGGAAAACGCTGTTCCGTGGGGAAAGTGGACAAAGAGAGCGCGGGCTTCACGCTCGTGGGAGTGTACCGGGAGTCGGCTCTTCTTGGAACTGTTTACTTGAGGGACTCTGTGAAGGAGAACGCCTCTGAAACGGTCTCGGAGCTGAAAAAACTCGGCATACGCACTGTCATGCTCACCGGAGACAACGAAAAGACCGCCCGCCTCGTCGCTGAGGAGCTGGGGATTGACGCCTTCAAAGCCGAATGCACCCCGGAAGACAAGATGGCCTACATAAGGGAGACGGAAGCGCATGGCTCTCGCGTCGCAATGTTCGGCGACGGAGTGAACGACTCCCTCGCGCTCAGGGCGGCGTTCGCGGGCGTGGCCATGGGCGGAATCGGAAGCGATGCCGCGATAGAGAGCGCGGAGGCCGTAATCGTGCACGACAACCTGGACGCGCTTCCGTACCTGTTCAAGATTGCGAGGAAGACGCAGAGCCGGATAACGCTGAATCTCTGCATTTCCCTAGTTTTGAATTTCATCGCCGTGGTCCTCGCCATCACGGGTGTTCTGAACGCGGTCTGGGGCGCGCTATTCCACAACTGCGGCTCCGTGCTCGTGGTCGTGAGCGCGTTCCTGCTGCTCTTCTGGAAGGAAAAGTAAATCAGGATAGTCCTTATTCGCGGCCCCAGCCTCCGCCCTCGTTCATCCTGTATTCCTTGTCGTCGTCTATCATCGAGAGCATTGCCTCGGCCGCGGCCGGATCGAACTGGATTCCCGCGCACCTCTCTATTTCCGCGCGGACAACGGACTGCTCCTTCGGCTTCGAGTACGTCCTGGTGCTCGTCATCGCGTCGTAGCAGTCGGCCACACAGATTATGCGCGCGCTTTCGGGAATGCTCTCTCCTGAAAGTCCGTCCGGGTAGCCGCGTCCGTCGTATCGCTCGTGGTGGTGCCTCGCGCCGAGCGCAAGCTCTGGGACCGCCGAAATCTGGCGCAGGATGTTCCAGCCTGTCACCGTGTGCGTCTTTATGGTGGCGAATTCCTCGTCTGTCAATCTGCTCGTCTTGTTGATTATCTCCTCGCTCACCCCGATTTTCCCTATGTCGTGGAGCAGGCCCGCTTCGTAAATCATCTCCTGTTCCTCGTCGCTCTTTCCGAGTCTCCTGGCTATCTCCCTCGCGTAGAGCGCGACCCTCTGAGAGTGTCCGTTCGTGTAGTGGTCCTTTGCGTCGACAGTCTTTGAAAGAGCCGTCATCATCTCCCTGATGAGCGTCTCCGTCCTTGCGAAGTGCGCGGTGTCATCGGCGAGCAGGTAGACTTTACCCGCCGTCTTCTTGTTGTCCGTCAGCGTCTTCTCTTTCGGCGTGAATTTTCTTCCGTCGATGTCGAGCGTCCTGTTCTCCGCGATGAGGCGGTCGAGCAGGACCAGAGCGTCATGTGGCGTGGTCTTGATTTCGGGGAAAATCCTGAGCGCGCTTTTGTTGAAGTCTGCCACGTTTCCGTTTTCGTCGGAGACGATGACTCCCTCTGCGACGTTCTCCATGATGAAGTCCCTCGCAAGCTCCTTCGCTCCGAGCATGTCGTACCGGAACACCGCCAGGTACAGGAACAGAGTCGCGATTGTATAGCCGAACACCGTTGTGTCGTATCCAGGAATCACATCGATGATTTGCATGATGAAGAACGCGCTGTCCGAAACTATCGCCATGAGAATGAGGACGAGCTGCTTTCTCTTCTTGCCTTCAGCCGCTTTTCCTATCGCCTTGAGTAGGCTCCATGTTCCGTAGACTATGTACATGATGATTACGAGGTCGTATGCGATGTGCCAGATTCCGCTTGTGTGGACTATGTGCGGGAACAATCCTTCTTCGCTGAACGACATGGAACTGTAGTACAGGCCGTTGGTCTGCGGAAAAAGCACTACGGCGTATGTGGCCGCATGCAGCAACGCCAGCGAATTCGAAATCCACAGCCTGAATCTTTTGTCGCAGAGAATCAGGACGAACTGGAAAAGCGAGAACGGAATCCAGACTCGGCCGAGATAGCAGAACTGGTTCGAAAGAATCGAAGCCTCTTCCGTGCGGGACAGCATGTGCGCGAGGTACCCGGCGTTGTTTATGAGTGTCGCCGCGCAATAGAAGAAAAGCCAGCCGTGCAGAGGCCTCTTCCATTTTTTCAATATGTACGCGCACATGAAAAGCATTAGGGCGATTCCCGCGTATTGGACGCAGAGCAGCATGTCGTAGAGTGGCATTGGAGTCTCCTTTTCATTATCCGTTTTTGGTCAGTCCTGTTCGCCGGAATGGCAAATGGAACATCTATTATACACCATGTCTGGAAAAATCAATGAAGAAAGTTTTTTGACGGATTCAGTCTTTATTCCATGTGATTCAAATCCCCACTCCATAAAAAATGCACCTCCTAATATTGAACTTTATTTGTCCAACTTTAGGGGGTGCACTTCACCGCTTCGCTCCGGGGGACCGGCTTTTTTGTGGCTTGTGGTTATTTTTCCAGGGCTTCCGTGATTCTTTGTATCACAACTTGATCTTTTTTAGACAGTTTTTGATATATCTGAGCTATTTTCATGGCTTCCGCAGAATAAACTGGACTTTGTGGAAGTTCCCTGTTTTTTTCATGGTTGACCAGATATTCGACAGTCGTTCCCAACACCTTGGCTATTCTGCATGCATAGTCGGCTGGCGGCATTGAGGCGCGGGCGTTCAGGTAGTTCTCAATCGAGCGTTTTGATATTCCTGTTTTAAATGCAAGCTCCTTTATTGTTATGTCCTTGTTGTCCAAAAAGTCTCTCAGATTCTCTTTGAAAAATGTGTCCATATTTTTCATGATACTTCAAACGGAGTGTAAAAAATTTGTTAATCCGCAAAATGCGTGTTATAGTTTTTTAAAATCAAGTTAAATACGCAAAATGCGTTAAGAGTTCATGAAAAGGAGATGCTTATATGCGAAGAATGGGTAAAGTTTTTTTTGGTATGGCGGTAGCCGCGGCAGTCGTTCTTTCCTTTGGGTGTGGAACCACATCGAAGACGGAGAGTTCGGATATCAAGACTGGAGACACGTTCAAGGGAGGGCGGAAGAAGTTCGAACTTGTCGACCATCAAGGCGCGACGTTCAATCAGCCGGTGCCTGACTGGGTTCTCAAAGTGTCTCAGGGACAGTACGATGCCGCGTATCTTTCAAAATCGATGACCGGTCTTGATGGAAAGAAGGCGTTCGTGGTGCAGGGGCGTGGAAACAATCTCTCGTTTGTTAAGTCTTGGGTGAATCTGTACGACATCGAGACCGAGGTCGGAGGCATGCTCGAACGCCAGTCGGGAAAAGTCGTCACCCAGAAGATGAAGGGCGGACAGAGCGAGAGCGGAACGGAGATTTCCCCCGCGGAAGTTGAGAAAAAACTCACCGACTACAGAATGGCTATGCAGAACGTCCGCATCGTAGGTCTTGAGAAGGTCGCGGAGTATTGGGACTACATAGAGGTGACAGAGGGAGGAAAGGTGGTCGACAGCTATTACGACTACTATTCTGTTTGGGCTATGGACAAGAAGCTTCTTTCAATCCAATTGAACAACGCCCTCAAGAACGAGCCTGACGGAGAACTGAAAGCGGCTGTCATGAATGCCATTACGAACGAGTTGACTGTCGGTTCAAACAACAAGGAGGTCGAGGAACAGGCCGACAACTATTTCCTGGACGCTTCTACTTCCAATTATTTCATATATAACTGATTTCGTGGGAATGTCTTGAACGTGGCTGTCCATTCCTCTGGATGGACAGCTTTTTTGTGAGGATTCAATTTGATGAGAAGAATTTTCTTTCTTTTACTTTTTGCGCAGCTTGCTCATTGCTTTGCAGAAGTTCCGCGATGGATAAAGAATCCTGAGAAAGAATATCCAGTGTCGGATTTTGTGAGGGCTGTCGGCGAGGGAAAGTCCCTGAAAGGGGCGAAGGACGATGCCATATCTGGAATTTCGATGTATTTTGACGTTAGTACTGAGATAGCTACCGTATTGTCGAAATCTGCAAGCGAAATCGTCAGCGGCGACAAGTCGATGTTTGCGGGAGAGCAGTCTTACAGCCAAGTGGCAAACGTCACATCGTCGTCGGATTTCTTTTGTGTTTCGTTCACCGACTCATACTATGACGAAAAGCGCGATACCTATTCCGTTCTTGCGTACATAAAAAAGTCCGATGCCGCTAAAATATACAATTCCAGAATCTCGTTTCTTTTGTCTTCAGTGAAGACCTATCGTAACTGCGCAACCGGGGCTGCGGACAGGTTCACCGCGTCGCGCTATCTTGGAAAGGCGTGCTCGCTTTCAAAACTCGCCCAGAGCTACATAAAGAACGAGACGACGCTCGTCCCCGCCGACATAGACAGGTACGGCCCTGTGCTTGATGGGCTTGCCGCACTTCCGGCGGAGTTCGCCGACGCAAAAAGGGGGCTTTCGTTCAAGGTCGCTGCCGTCCAGTATTCCGAGGAGGCCAGACCGCTGTATGAGTCTCTGTCCCAGATTCTTGAGGGGAGGGGGTACGTCTATGCGCTCGGTGGTGCCATGTATTCTGTCGTTGTCGACGTTTCCCTTTTGGAGGACGTTCAAAAATCCGCCTGCTTTGTCCGTCCCAGCGTGAAAATCATTGTCATGAACAGTGAGGGAGAAAGCCTGTATTCATATTCGAAAACGTACAAGAAAGTGGGGAGTTCGAACATGGACAATGCGAAAAGGCGCGCGCTTGTCCAAATCCAGAAGGATGTAGAGGAAAATTTTCTTGCGGATTGAGTTCTGCGAATCTAGGAGGTGTCCAATATGAAAAAAATAGCGTTTTTCTTTGCCGTTTTGCTTTCGTTCTTTTCTCTTTCCGCAAAGGATGCTGAGTTGGAGGCCTTGCTTAAGCAGGCCGCTACTGAAATTTGCGGGGATATCGAAGGAAATGTCGAGTCTCTTGCTGTAATAGACATCGATTCCCAGTGGTGGGCGGTTGGGGACTACATCGTAGACGAGCTTTCCTATCATTTTTCTCGCAAGTTCGGTTCTGGAAATGTCATCGCCCACGATGAATTCACTCGGAACCTCATCGCCGAGGAGAATGCGTACCAGGATTCAGGCATGGTGAGCGACGAGACGATAGCAGCCATTGGAGATGAGCTTGGCGTGGACTGCATTGTAGCCGGTTCTGTTAAGGAGGTTTCGAGCGGGTATCAGTTGATACTGAATGCTACGCAGGTAGAGACGAAAAAGATACTTTCTTCGTGGAAGGGGAAAATCAGGAAACGCGACAAGGAGATGAAATTCCAGATTGAGAAGTCCAAGAACCCCCGCCCTGTTTCCGTCTCCGCGAATGCCCCTTCTTTTAAATCGAAAAAAAACGAGACTGGATTTGCCTTGACTGCCGAAATGTTGAACGACGAAGGCGAGAGCGTGAGCGTCCTCCAGCCTGGCGACAAAATCCGCTTCAAGGTAAGCTCGGAAAAGAGCGTGTACCTTGCGATTCTCTGCACGGACGCCCATAAGGACGAGACGTGGCTTCCCCTCCAGTCGAACTATCTCCGCGCTGGCGAGAGCCGCATCTTCCCCGACATACCAGGCGCGGTTCTCCGCGTCGAGGACGGCATCTTCGGAAATGAGAGCGTGAAGGTGTTCGCCGCGACCGTGGAGAGCGACTTGCCGAACCAAACGAAGATGATGGGGACTCGCGCATTCAAGCTTGGAAACGAGAATGCGCAGACGGCGGAAGCTGTGATTGAGTATAGGGTTGTGAAGTAGGGGAAGTCTAGTCTTGTTTTTGAGGAGAAAGGACATGAAAAAAGTGGTTTTAAGTGTATTTGCTGTTTTATTTTTTCTTACTTCGGTGACTCCGGCTCAAGATGCACGCAAGTTAGTGCTTGAAAGTGGCGGTGCAAATGTTTCTCCAGAACTTGTGGTGCAGGACTGGCATAATGGAGATATAGATTATGTGGAGTATAGTAAAGATGGAAAATATATTTTAACTGCTAAAAAGCGGGATTGTATAAAAATTTGGGATGAAAAAACAGGCTTGCTATTGAGAACTTTTTTTATAAGATATGACGGGTGTGTAAAATTTTTCCCCGATGGCAAATCATTTGTTTATACAGATTGTTTTCCTGCCAGTGTTAGAAGAGTTGATATTCTTTCTGGATCTGAATCTGTACTGGGCGATATAAAGTCTTGCAATATTTCGTTTTCAATGGATGGAAAATATTTGGGGAGTGTAAATGGAAATTCTGTGTCCATATATGATGCGATGACCCTAGAACACTGTTTTGATACATCCAAATTTTCTTTCGCAGGTAGAAGTATTGTGATTTCTGACTCTGCAGATCTTATATTCAGCCGTAATTCTAAATTTATCGCTGTCGCCTCTAGAAGTATATGCAATGTTTGGAATGTTAGAAGTGGACGAACAGTGGTGTCATTCCGATGTGATTCTGATATTGTAAGTCTGGATATTGATGAAAATGAAAAATACATTTTATGTAGAAAGAAAAAGGGATTTGAAATATATGAAATAAAAACATATAAGGTTATATTTAGTGTAGATTCAGAAAAATACATCGAAGATGCAAAATTTATTCCAGGCTCTCAAGAGGTTTTAGCATTCTATTTAGGAGGAGGTTGTTCATATTGGAATTACAAAACCAAACAAAAATCTGGGGATATGAAAATTGGAGAGCATATAGGAATACAGTCAATTTCATTTAGTGGCAATCGCAAAAAGTTTGTAGTTGCCTATGAGAAAACGTGGTATCCAGATTGTCTTGATATTGTTGATGTCGAATCATGGGAAGTTTTAAAAAAAATAAAACAGGCATCTGATACTAATGAGTTAGTGTATAATCCAAAAACAGATTCTATGTATCTTTATTCGCATACAAAAAATAATTTGATTTGCATGACTAGCAACTTTGCCGAAAAAGAACTGCCTTCCGATGTCAAAAAAATCGAATTCTCGAATTTTGCAATCTTTGATGATGGATTTATATATATTGATAAGAAAAATAATATTTTAAATAAGTATGACGAAAACAAACACAAAATAGAAGAAGTTATGCCTGTAAGCAAAATTTCTCATCGTACACCGCTGTCATCTTCGTCAGATGGAAGCGTTGTTGCTTATATAGATGGTAGTGGTGACTTGCAAATTTGTAATACTCTAAAAAATGAGAGGGTAGAGTTGTCAGGTAAACATGCATTTGAGGTTCGAGTTTCTCCAGATGCAAAATTTGTTGTGTTCAATAATGGTACATTCAATGCTCCTGTAAGTAACATTGTTGCTACTGACAAAAATGAGGTCATAAAAACTATTTCAATTGATGATATTTTGCACCCTGGTGACTTTTCTTTTGATAGTAATTTTTATGCGGTTCGTAATACCCAAACAATTGATATCTATAGTACAAAAAATTGGAAAAAAATTTATGAGATCGATGGAGATAATGACTTTTGTTTTTCTCATGATGGAAAATACATCGCGGTCAAAAGTTTTGAAGATGGAGGGAAAATAAAGGTTTATTCATTTCCCTCTTTAAAACTTGAGCGGGAATTTAAGAAAAATGTATTTGGTCATGCTTTTTTCTTAAATTTTGATGCTTCAAAATCGTTTTCAATGGACTTTGGTGGTAAAATCGATTGTTCTTCAACAAAAAATGGAGAATTGCTTGCAAATGCAGTTGCAGATTCCTTTGGCGATTATGTTGTCTACACCCCCGAAGGCTATTTCACTGGATCTCCCGGTGGCATAAACAAATTCGTTCATCTTGTGAATGGAATGGAGGTCTCGGAACTCGGCCAATATGCCGAGACACTTTTCCGCCCCGACCTCGTTGCCGCGAAAATCCGAGGGGAGAGCGTCGCTGAATCCGAGAATGCGGTGTTGGCGGAGCTTGTCACTTCGGGGGAGCCGCCTTTGGTCTCTTTTTCGGAGCTTCCCCCTGTTTCAAGTTCCCGCGACATCACCGTGGATTTTTCCGTGCAGGATGCTGGAGGCGGAATCGGGAATGTGTACGTCTCGGTGAACGGCAAGGTCAAACAGATTGCGGACGGAAGCCGAAGCTTTGAGCTTGTGGGCGGAAATGCTGCTCAAAGCTCGAAAAAGAAAAACGGCACAGTGTCGTACAGTCCGACAATCTCTCTTTCTTCCGGTGTTAACACAATCGAGGCTTTCGCCACGAACAAGGCGGGCAAGGTCGAAAGCCGCCGCGCCATCGCGAGAATCTCTTGGAAGGGGGCTGAAAACAAGCCGAACCTTCATGTCCTTGCGGTTGGCGTTAACGAATACTCTGCCAGGGGCGTTTCCAAACTGAATTACGCAGTCCCCGATGTCGAGTCGATAGCGAGTTCTTTCAGCAGGGCGGGCAAGAGTCTTTACGGAAGCGTCTCCGTCGTCGCTCTCACTGACGAAAAGGCTTCCTCCTCTGGAATTGTCGCTGAATTCAACAGATTGTCCAACATCGTGAAAAGCGATGATGTGTTCGTGTTCTATGTTTCGGGGCACGGTACCTCGTACAACGGAGACTACTACTTCATCCCCGTTGATTTCGACGGAAATCTTTCGACCGCAGTCTCAAAGACATTCATCATGAACAACATGCAGAAAATCGCTGCCCAAAAATCTCTTCTCATCCTCGACACCTGCTATTCCGGGGCTATCGTGAACGAAAGCGACACCACGGCGTATCAGCGTCTTGCCCGCGCTACAGGACAGGCGATAATAGCCGCCTCCTCGGACGCACAGACCGCAATCGAGGGGTACGAGGGGCATGGAGTGTTCACTTACGCTCTGCTGGAGGGGCTTTCGGGAAAGGCCGGAAGCCCCGATGACAAGAGCATATCGCTTTTAGATTTGGCGGCGTATGTCTCAAAGACCGTTCCAAAACTGAGTGAGCAAAAATGGAACTATTCGCAGATGCCGTGGTTCGACATCAGAAAACAGGATTTCCCGTTGGTGGGAAAATGAGGAGAGATTCTATGAAAAGATTTTTATCTGTCTTTTTTATGTGTGTTATCGTATTTTCGGGATTTTCGCAGAGAATTTTATATCCTATTATAGGAGTAAGACCCATGAAAAAATTTATAAGCGTGTTTGTTGTTTTATTTAGTTTTGCAAATGCAATTTTTGCCGACCCATGTCGATGTTTCTTTAATCAGCAAAAAAACGAATTGACTATTTATTTTGATGATTTTGAGTGGCAAAAAGGATTTGTTATGAACTTTTTTGATAACAAAATGACTTCATTTGATTATGGTGATGTCAACACAAAATTAAGCGACAGCGGAAAATATAAAGTTTATTCAAGCAAAAGTATCGATAAACTTGATAAATGCCATGTATATGATATAGCAGCAAAAAAAGAACTATGTGAAATTTCGCATTGTTGGCATTATATTTCCATTTCCCCAAATGATGAACTTGTAGTTTTAGGAAATGATGGTGGCGGTGATATTGGCGGAAAAAGTTTTTATAATCTTCACACTGGAAAATTTATAGCACATTATCCATTGTATGATTATGCATTCTTCAACACATCTAATAAAATTGCTATGTTGTTTGAATTGGGATGCGAAATTAGAAATCTTGATGATGATTCAACAGTGGCTGAAATTGAAGACGAAAATATTGATTACTTTAATGCCGTAGTTGCATTGAGTTGGAGTGACAAATATTTGGTGATGCTGAATAAAATTTATGATACAAGCACTTGGAAACAAGTAGGAAAAATTAATTTATCATCAATCGAAAAAATAAGTAGACCGCCATGCTTTTCAAGGGATGAAAAATACATTCTTTTTTCAGAAGAAGATGGTGTTCATTGTTATGATATTTTTACAGGATTGGAAAAATATACTCTCAACCATATTGATGCAGGAGGAGGCTATGGAAGCGGTGTTCAGATATTTGCCACTGCAAATGGAAAAATTGTAACTTGTAGTAATGAAGAAGGCATATTAAAAACTTGGGATGGAAAAACAGGCGCACTTTTATCAAGTGTTGAAATAAAAGATGCGACAAATTTCCTTCTTCGTGGAAAAGAATTCTACGAAAGTAAAAATTTTGCAAAGGCTGCAGAATATTTTTCAAAATCTGAAGAAACGGAAGCGAAAAAATTGCTTGGTGATATGTATTATTCAGGTATTGATGTTAAAAAAAATCTCCTAAAAGCAAAAGAATTATATGAAAAAGCGGCTGAAGGTTGGGGCGATGATGCGTATTTTGCGCGGAACATACTTGGAAATATGTATCGAGATGGATATGGTGTCAATCAAGACTACACAAAGGCAAAAGAATGGTATGAAAAGGCTGCTTCTGGTTATGGAAAATTTGCTGATTCTGCAAAAAATAGTCTTGGAAAACTATATGAAAAAGGATTGGGGGTTCCTCAAGATTATGTAAAAGCAAAAGAATTATATAAAAGCACATCATGGGATAATGAAGAAGGAAAGAAGAATCTCAATAATCTTTATGAACTTGGGTACGGCATAACCAAAGAAGAGTATTTTACTTTAGGCAATAATGCTCGCAATAAAAAGGACTACGCAACTGCTCGTAAATGGTATGAACGTGCGGCAGCAATGGGAGAAGTTAATTCTATAAATTGGCTCGGTGTATTCTATCATAATGGCTGGGGAGTTGAGCGCGATTATGTAAAAGCTCGTGAATATTATGAAAAAGCCGTAAAACAAAATGATATGTATGCAATGTGTAATTTAGGAATTTTGTATGAATATGGCTTGGGCGTTGAAATGAATAAAGCGAAAGCAAAAGAATTGTATCAAAAAGCAGCTGCTTTAGGAAATGAGGGTGCAAAAAAACGATTGCAGAATTTATAAGGAGATTGCACAAGAATGAAGAAGAATATATCAACCTTTTTATTTTTGTTTTATTGTTCTATATTTATGTTTTCAGAGCAAACTCGAAAATTGCAATTAGAACAAGCAATTAAAGAAACTGCTAGTAATGAAATTGATTTTGTGTTTCAGCAGGGGCATATCGAAGACATTTCTGTAATGGAATTCAGTTCAGATGGAAAATGGCTGGTTTCATCAGACAGAAATTGTATAAAAATTTGGAATGTTGCAACGGGGCGTGTACTTCAAACAATTTTTGTTGAAAAAATAAATAAATGTTCAATTAACAATAATGGAACACTTGTGGCGTATGAATACTTTACAGGCTATTCATCAACCAGTCTTATGCTTTATGATGTTTTGTCTAAAAAGCATATTGAACTTGGAATTCCTGAAAATTATTCATCCCAATTAAAATTTAGTCATTCAGGAAAATTATTGCTGGCAGGAGCGGATATTTGGGATGTTACTGAAAAAAAGAAATTGGGAAAATTGGGAGATGCCAGTTCATGTGCAATTTGGACTAATGATGACAAGCGAGTTATTACAGTGGGCGGAAAAGGTGTATATGAATATTCTGTTCCTGACGGAAAACAACTGAAATGCCTAGATGTAGTCGGCGAATCCTATAATTCGGTTATTGCGAGTAATTCTTTGGGAAGTTATGTTGCTTATACTTCAGGACGAAATACATTAAAAATCATCGACACAAAAAATTATACTGTTGTATCGGAATTTTCTTATAATACTACTTATGGTGTTCAGACACTTTCATTTGATGATGCTGATAACATTAGTCTTGGCGAGAAAGGCACTGTTGATATGTGGATGGGAAATAAAGTCCGTGTTCTAGGAGGATTATATAGCCCAAATGGAAAAACTCTGGCTGTATCAAACAAAAAAGGAGCGATTTTATTCTATGATGCGCCATTTACTGTAGAGAACGGAACGCTCGCAGAAAAATTGGATTCCATCGTTTATACTTCTTTTTACAAGGAGAGAGACAGAGTTCTGGTTGCTACAGAAAAAGGTTTTACTTATCTATTCGATATAATTGAACAAAAAATAAAATTGCTTCCTAATGCTAAGAACTCTCGTAAATCATATGGACAAGAAATTCGTGCCTATAGCAAGGATGGAAAATATATTGCTTGCCGAAACAGCAATGATAACATCTGTTTAGTTGATACAAAATCAAATAAGATTTTATATACATTTCCTGATACAGAAAAATTTATTCGCACAATTTCTTTCACAGATGACAGCGGAAATTTTTATGCAGCATCTGAGAAACAGTTACGAATTTGGAATGTGAAAACAGGACGATTGATAAAAGAAATCGCTTGTAACGGGAAACAGGGAGTTTTTGGAAAAGTTTATTTATCAGATGATTTAAAAAAAATTTTCAACCTTGCAACTCCTGATTTTCGAAAAAAGTTAGAAGTTCTTGATGAAGATGGCAATTTCACAAAGAATGTTACAATAAGTGATGTTTCTAATTTTTGTGTATATAAAAATAACAATACGCTTATCGTAAAACTCTCTTCTGGGATAGCATTATACGATGTTAATACTTTGGTACTAAAAAAGAAAATAAATAAATCTGATGGTTGGGGAGATTGTATAGATGTCAGTCCAAATGGTAAGATAATTGCAGTTGGAGGCATTGGTGATATTGCTTTTTATGAAAACGAATCACTTAAAAAAATAAATTCCATTGAAAATATTGAGAAATCGTATGGTGATAAAGATTTCTATTTTTCATCTGATGGTAAATATTTAATTACAATGACAAATCAAGCTGTGCAACTATGGAATGTTAATGATTGTACGCTTGTTACGACAACAATGTTTGGACAGGATGGGGAATGGATAAGTTACACTCCTAATGGATATTTTTCAGGCACAAAATGGGCAACTGAAAATCTTGTTCATCTTGTACAGGGTATGGAAATTATTGGTATCGACCAATTCTCAGAATCTCTATTCCGTCCCGACATTGTAGCGGCAAAACTTCGCGGCGAAAATATTGGGGAAGAAACAAAAATTACTGCACTGTCAGAAATCGTTTCTTCTGGCAATGCTCCACTCGTGCAGTTTGTAAATCCACCCGTCTCATCGCGCAATCGCGACATTACCGTGAATTTTTCCGTGCAGGACGCGGGCGGCGGCGTTGGCTCTGTGTACCTCAAAATAAACGGCAAGACCATCCAGCTTGCCGACGGCTCGCGCAAGCTGGAGCTTGTGGGCGGCGCGGCAAACACAACGCAGAAATCAAGCGGAAAAACAACGCAATTCAGCCATCTGCTTACGCTGCAAAACGGCGAGAACACGCTCGAAGCCTACGCGACGAACGCGGCGGGCAAAATCGAAAGCCGCCACGCGGTCGCAAAAATCTCTTGGAAAGGAAGCACCGCAAAGCCGAACCTGTATGTGCTCGCCGTGGGCGTGAACAAATACCGCGACAAGTCGCTCTGGCTCAACTACGCCGTTCCCGACGCGACCTCAATCGCGGATTCGTTCAGGAGCGTAAAGGGCAACCTCTACCAGAGCGTGAACGTGACGACGGTGTTTGACGCCGATGTTACCGCCGACGGCATTTCCTCCGCGTTCAACTCGCTTGCGGGGAAGGTCGGCGCGGACGATGTTTTCATCTTTTATTTGAGCGGGCACGGCACCACGCACACCGACGGCGACTACTACTTTATCCCCGTGGACTTCCGCTTCCGAAACGCAGAGAGCGTTCCCGAGACGGCAATATCCAAGCACTTTATCACGGAGCAGCTTTCCAAAATCAGGGCGCAGAAAACGCTCGTTATGCTCGACACCTGTAATTCGGGCGCATTCATCTCAACGGGCGCGCGCGGTATGGCGGAAAAGACCGCGATTGACCGATTGAGCCGCGCGACAGGTCAGGCGACAATCGCCGCTTCTTCGGACACGCAATCGGCAATGGAAGGCTACGAAGGGCATGGAATTTTCACCTATGTGATTCTTGAAGGTCTTTCGGGCAAGGCGGACGCGAACAATGACGGCTATGTTTCGCTTTCGGAACTGAGCCAGTACGCCGAGGAGAAGGTTCCCGATTATAGTTACGCAAAGTGGGGCTACGAGCAGTACCCGCAGGTGGATTTGCGGAAGCAGAGCAACTTCCCGCTTGTGGGGAAGTAAAGGAGAATCAATAATGAAGAAATTTTTTGTATTTTTCTTGATTTTGGGATTTTCTCTGGAGTGCATGAATTTGTTCTCTGAGGAGAGGAACGCGCTCCTCATTGCGAATGATAAATATCCGTTCGGAAATCTGGCGAATCCTGCCAAAGAGGCTAAGGAACTGAAGAAAACCCTCGAGAAGCTGGACTTCAAAGTGACTGTCGTCGAGAACGGCGACATTGACAAAATGGAGTCTTCCATTGAAAAATTCGGCGCGATGCTCAAGGAAAAGGGCGGAATCGGGTTCTTTCATTACGGCGGTCATGCGATTCAGGTGGGCGGCAAAAACTATCTGATTCCCGCAAACACTCAGATGACAACAGAAAATCAGATACGGCGGCTCTCGCTTGACCTTGACGAGCTGATGGAAAAAATGCAGGCAGAGACGAACATCGTCATTCTCGACGCTTGCAGGAACAATCCGCTGCCATCAAGCACAAGGAGCGTCGCAACGAGGGGGCTTGTGCTGAGTTCCGTAAAGCCAAAAAATTCGATAATCGTGTACTCGGCTGACGCGGGAAATGTCGCGCAGGACGGAGTTTTTACCCCGATTCTTACGAAAAAATTGCTGGAGAAAAAATCCCTTCATTCAATTCTTATGGATGTCCGAAGCGAAGTCTACGAAAAGACGGACGGACAACAGACTCCAAAGAATGACGATGGCTTGATGAAAGAGATATATCTTGCGGGAAAAGAGATATATTTGGCAGGAAATTCTTCAAAATCTTCTCGCCGTATTATAGATTGGAAAGACCGTCAGTCGGGTGTCTCCATACCTGATTGGGTTATTGAATTTGAAAGTGGCATGTATTCAAGAGTTAATGTTGATAGATTGCTCGATACAAAAAACAAATTGCTGCTTATCGCTTCTTGTAGAGGTGAAGATATGGCGGATGTTGTTGAATGGCTGAGTTTACTTGATGTAGGAACAGAATTTGCTTCACAGGCAATGAATATGGCAGTGCGTAAAACCTCAGAAAAACAAGTACCAGTAATTTTAGCAGTATATAACGATTTTTATTTTTCAGATTGGAAAAAGTTCAAGACTTTTTGGTGTGCAATAAACAATGGAGAAACAATTAAATATACCTATTGGTGTATTTGGACTAAAGATATTGATGAGAATTTTTATTCGGAATTTAATAATTCATTGAAAAAGCACAAATTGGAAGATGAACAACAAAGAAATATTATAATGAATTCATTATTGACATCGCATTGTGTTTTTCAAAATTTGGATAATCCACAATAGGACCGGCTTATGAAAAAAATCCTTGTTTTGAAGTGCACCCCTAAAGTTGGACAAATAAAGTTCAATATTAGGAGGTGCACTTCACGGAAGCAGGTTTTTTTGTTTCATCCCGCCTTTTTAGGTTGGATGAGCTTGTCCACGACTATGAACAGTTCCTCTATGAGGGCTTTCGATTCCGTCTCCACCATCTTCACTATGTAGTCTTTCGCCTTCTGCGTGACGTCTGCAAGTTGCTCTCCGAACGGGAAGTCCGCCGTAATCGTGATTTTGTAGCCCGATGTGCCGTTCTTTATGGACATCTTCTTTATTAGGATTTCCGGGTTGAAGTCCCCCGCATGCTTTAGCGTCATCCTAACGAGAGCGGCGTGCGATATGACCTTCCTTTCCATGACGGAGAAGGTCGGGCGCACAATGGACTTCTCGACTTCGGATTTGCCCGCTTCCTTTGCAAGCTCTATGTCCTCTCCGATGACTGGAATGTCGATTTTCAGGAGCGACAGGACCTTCGCCAGCATCTTTTTCTTTCCGAACGCGATTTTTATGGAGTTCAGGAAGATTTTCGCGTACCTCTTGTCCTTGATTTCGTGGGGGCGGACCGGGATTACGTGCTTGCCCTCGATTTGGCGGTTGCGCTTGGCCTCCTCGATTTCCTCTTTTGAGGCGATGTCCGTTATCTTTATGAATTTTATTGGGTTCGGGAGCTGCAGCCTGGTCGTTATCTTCAGAATCATCTTTTCCGAAGTGCCCAGAACCAGGATGCTCTTTATGTGGTGCGCCCTTATGGCCTTCGCCACGCTGTCGCGGTGCTCCTTGTCGTCGAACAGGGCGACTCTCACGGCTCCCATGTACGAAGCCTCTAGCTTCGCCGAAGATGGGGACGAGCTGGTTCTTCCCGCGAACGTAAGGCTTCTGATTTACAAAAAATCTGCCGTAATCAGGCTCTCTTCATATTTCGGGCCAAAACCTGAGCTTTCATCTGCTGATTGCGAGCATCTTGTGAACGAATGGAACAGCGAAAACATTTTTCCGACCGCTTTTTGGAGCAAATCCGAGAATATGTTTGTCCTTCAATATCATTTTGCGTTCGCTGGCGGCATTCATGCGGACAATCTTAACGAAACGCTCAAGTGGTTCTATACCATGTTGTTCGATTTCTGGGATTACGCGAAAAAGAGCGGAAGCTTGGTAGACTAGCGGGCAGCCGTTGTTTCGTGAAATCCCGCGCCCGCCGGAACGTCCGAGGGGAACGCGGAAAGCGCGGGGAAAAAAAGAAGAGCGCGCCGGACAATCGTTTCATAAAAACCTCCGAAGGGTAAAACAGGCGCCCCGCGCGATGGTTTCAGCGGGCGGAGGGGCTTTCGGGAAAGGCCGGAAGCTCCGATGACAAGAGCATATCGCTTTTAGATTTGGCGGCGTATGTCTCAAAGACCGTTCCAAAACTGAGTGAGCAAAAATGGAACTATTCGCAGATGCCGTGGTTCGACATCAGAAAACAGGATTTCCCGTTGGTGGAAAAATGAGGAGAGATTCTATGAAAAGATTTTTATCTGCCTTTTTTATGTGTGTTATCGTATTTGCGGGATTTTCTCAAAAACGAAAATTAAATTTGGAATTTCTCGATAGCGAGCTTGCTGAAAAAGGTCCTTCGTATGTTCCTACAGGTAACGATCCAAATGTTGTTGCTCAGGAATGGCATACTTCATACTTGGATTTTGTGAAATACAGTAGCGATGGAAAATACTTGATGACGGCTTCCAATGAGATAAAAATTTGGGATGCGGAAACAGGTCTTTTGATTCGTACCGTTCCCACTCAGTTCACAGCTGGCGTCTCTGGTTCTTTTGAGTTTTCTCCCGATGGAAAATTCACGTTTGTGGTGAGCGATGCCGCAAAATATAAAAGTCCCACAAGCGGTCTGGGGCAAAATATCGGAGATAGAAAGGTTTGGCTTTATGATATAGAAATCGGTCGAGCGACTTTTATTGCGGTTGCATACAATCCTGTATTTAGATTTTCTCCTGATGGAAGATTCTTTGCTATAGTCGATGGAAAGAGAATAAATCTTTACAGTATGGGGTCAAAGAAGATATTGCAGTCTTTTTCGTATGCAAACGATTTTATTTCCAATGCTGAATTCAGCAGTGATTCAAAATATTTGATGGCGGATATCGGTGTTGGAAAACCATGGCGGAATGTAGTTTGGGACATTGCATCAAAAAAAATTGTCAGTGAAGCGACGACAAATGAACAGTCCGTCATAACAGTTGGCAATGATTATGTTGTATCAGCTTCATATGATGGGGACGTTAGAGTTCGCGGCATTCACAAAAATTCAATAGACAAATCGTTTTCGATAGCAAATGGATTATACACAGGATTGAAGCAGGTGGTTCCTGTTTCTAAAAGTACAGTTTTGTTTGTATGCGAGTCGCGCTCTTCCGTTCTTTATGATTTCATCGCCGAAAAAGAAATTCGCAGTTTTGATAATCGCACGCACTACAAATCTGGAGCGTGCTCCAATGCCAGAAATGAGATAGCATTGGCATCCGCCAACGAAATCGAAATTTATTCCCTTGATACAGGAAAAATAAGAATGACATTGTCGAAAAACGAAATGGGCTTTCCCTATCTTCTTCCTGACGGTGTTTTTTTCATTGGCTCAAAAGACTCTACAAGTTATTCATTGGTCAATGGTACTGAAAAGAGGGAGCATCCGTATAAATTCAATAGCGCATGGGTATATGGTCCTTGTTCTGATGGGGTCTTTTTCTATTTCAGTGATAAAAAAAACATATGGTGGTATGACTTTGCGTCCAAAAAGGAAGAGAAAGTTCTTCCAGATGATGAAAACCGATACATAGACAGAATTTGGTATAGCAAAAACGGAAATATAGTAGGTTGGTCGGACAAAAACAAGAATACATATTTTTTTGATAGGTCGAAAAACTCTGTTGTATGGAGTTTTTCAACGAAGAGCGAGTTGAATAACAGCTCTGCAGTCTCTCCTGGAGGAAAATTTTTCATTTTTAACGGAAAACTTTTGTATGATATCGCTGAAAACAGGCTTGTCGAAATTCCAAAAGGCCTTTTCAGCAGTGAGAAGTATAAAGACCGTTTTAGCGATGGGCTGTTTTCAGATGACGACCGGTATTACACGCCTAATGCGAATTCCAATCAAGAGGGGAAAATCTTCGACACAATTACTTGGAAAGTTGTAGCAACAGTCCCTAAAACTGCATATCAGGGCGGAAATATTTCCTGCTTTTCAGGTGACGGAAAATACTATGCACTCTTCTCTGAGGGGCACGAAGATGTGACTTCCACTTTGGAAATCCGCAAAATCGATGGAAAACTCGTAAGGGCCATAAAACTAGACCGGCATTGCCTTGATTTTGGAAGAAGAGACTTGTGTTTTAATAAGGATTGCACACAAATCAATTTCCGTAGCGACAGTGGGTGTGTAGTAACGTATTCTGTTAAGACAGGAGAGCTGCTTTATTTAACTTTTTCAGACAAAAAGGGTGATTGGGCTGTTTGTACGAAAAACGGCTATTTCGCTGGCAGTGAGAGGGGGATACGTGGTTTCATTCATCTTGTGGATGGAATGTACTCTTTTGGACTTGGGCAGTTCTACGATGCGCTATATCGTCCAGACATCGTAGCTGATATAGTTTCTGGAAAAGCTGTTCCATCGGTAGCTTCTAATATTCTTGGCACAGGAAATGCTCCGAAAGTCGCTTTTACGAAATCGTATAACGCATCCAATAATCGTGAGATAGAGATTGAATTTTCTGTGCAAAATTCTGGTGGCGGAATAGGATGTGTTTGTCTTTTGCAAAATGGGAAAGTCATTTACATGGTCGATGAAGCTCATGAATCTGGCAAAAAACTGATTGTGAAGTGCGGTGTTACTCTCTTTCCAGGAGAAAATGTCTTTGAAGCTTATGCCACGAATTCTGCGGGAAAAATCGAAAGTCGGCATGCGACTGCAACGGTTGCTTGGCAAGGAAAAACAGAAAAGCCGAATCTGTATGTCCTTACGATGGGTGTAAACATATATTCAGACAAGAAAATTCAGAATTTGGCTTATTCGGTTTCTGATGCGAAAGCTGTTTCTGAAGCCTTTTCCGCAATTTCTCGGGGAGTATATGACTCGGTAAATGTTCTTACGCTTCTTGATTCCGATGTGAACAAAATGAATATAAACGCAGCATTTGAAACTTTTGCTGAAAAAGTTCGTCCAGATGATGTTTTCATTCTTCATATCGCAGGTCATGGAACGAATGTTGACGGCGAATATTACTTTTTGCCTTCTGACACTGTAATTAAAAAATTCGAGGATACCGCAATCTCAAAATACATTTTGACTCGGAATCTTTCAAAATTGCAGGCGCAAAAAAGTATAATTCTCCTTGATACATGTAATTCGGGGGCGTTTATTGAAAACGATATTTCTCGAAAAACAGCGTTGGAGCGATTGGCAAATAGGAGTCATGAAACAATAATAACTGCCTCTGCTAGTGACGAGTGTGCCAACGAAGGTTATGAAGGTCACGGTGTGTTTACCTATGTAATTTTGGAAGCGATAAAAGGTTCTGCCTGTTTTGGTGATAATTATGTCACTGTAAGTGAGTTGAGCAGATTTGTTTCGGATGAAGTCCCAAAAATCGTAGGAAAAATGAAAATTGGAAAACAGACCCCTTGGAGTTCGCCCATCATGGAAGATTTTGTTGTCGTTGAATCAAATTCGGCAGTATGTCCACCTTGAAAGACTATATTCCGCCTAGAGATGTTTTTATTGGGGAATCCGGCTTGGTTTTCAGTGCCTTCATCTTCCCCCATAAAAAAAAGCCGGCTTTGTGGTTATTTAGGGCGAAAGTCGAGTTTTCACAGTGCAATGGCAGAAACGAGCGGAAGCGGG
>ERZ842401.1013-NODE-1013-length-41335-cov-8.929312_pt1 | contig 41335 bp, 32 predicted proteins | sample MGYA00521270_ERZ842401 | MGnify/ENA primary metagenome ERZ842401 (study PRJEB31892, sample SAMEA3878208) | bioreactor metagenome | biome: Moose rumen | place: Sweden | collected 2011-10 | study: EMG produced TPA metagenomics assembly of the PRJEB12797 data set... | reverse complement strand
ATATTATTTTCCTTTTCATAAAAGAAAAGAGCCTCGTTAGAAATAACAAAGCTCTTGGTTTGATTAAAAAAAATATGGCGATAAAACAGGCACAAAAAATCCCGCCATCTCTATGACGGGATTTTTACCCACTTTCTCACCATAGAAATTATGGTAACACCGAGCGTCGCTAAAGGATAAAAACAACCGTCGCTTTGGTTGTTTTTACAGCTAGAGATAAGGCAAGAATTTTTTTGGCTTATCTTAGCGTAACTACCACTTCTTTGGATATTTACCCACTAATCAATAAATCTTTGGCAAATTTCCCTAGATTCTCCTTTGGCAACACACTGTTCAATAATGCGTTGAGAATCATAATGATCATATAACAAAAATAAAAATATTGCGATAATAGGAGTTATAAATAAGATAAGCACTATAACTATGTATTTGCTCACTTTATCAATATTTTCTTTTAATGTATTTTTGAATAAGTGCATTACAATCTCCATTTGGATATTTACTGCCTAAAAGACGACCTATCATGTTAGCATATTGATCTCCCACACTATTGTCAAGTTTATTTGCGCCTGACATTCTGTCGTATGCCTCGCGAATATTTGATGCTAATTTTGCAATATCTACTCCACCTTGCCCATACTGAGATGGTTGGCAATTCATAAGCGCGTGCTTATACTTATCCGTTACTTTTAATTCCTTTAAAGGAAAGTAATTCTTTAAAAGATTATATCCACCTTGAACAGCTGATAAAGCATAATCAAATGTATTCTGATTTTGCGGTTGGTAGATTCCTTCATTTCTAACAACATTATCATAAACTTGTTTTCCTGCCGCAGATGTTTCCCATATTTGCGGTTGGACATTGTTTTGTATTTGTTGTTGTGGCACAGCCGTCGCTGGCGGTATTGGCGAGAAATTATTTTGCATATTGGCAATATTGGCTTCAATATTAGATGTTCCAAAACCATAATTATTGGCTGGATTCCCCCAAAAATTGGTGCCATACTGCGGAAAGTCTTTGGTTATTCCTTGAGCTTTGTATTGCTCTCGCAATAGGTTTTCACGCTTTTGACGAGCAAATTGATACTCAAGTTCATCACGCAGGCTAAATCCGCTATGATTAACGCCATAACTATCTATACGATTTTGCCCTGTTTGATACCCAAAGGGCGAGATATATTTCGGATACATATCCATTTTTATTTGTCCTTTCTATTTAGTTATTAAAAAAGAGCTTTGAAAACTTCAAAACTCTTGATTGATTAAAAAAATATGGCGGAAAAATGGGCATAAAAAATCCCGCCATTTTTCATGACGGGATTTTTACCCACTTACTCACCATATTAGTTTTTATAATACCGAGCGTCGCCAATGTCAATATAAGCGTCTTGATTTATCCACAAAAAGTTGATGTTTTCAAATTATTAACTATAGATATTTGTTAGCCGGTTACGTCACAAAATCAACAAAAAATGGGTTGGAAAAATTTCCAGCCCATTGAAATAAAATGATTTTCTCTCTCGCAAAGATTAACGTTTTGAGAATTGGTAAGAACGGCGAGCTTTCGCTTTACCATATTTCTTACGTTCTACAGCACGATCATCACGTGTCAAGAAACCGGCTTTCTTCAAGCAATCACGCAATTCCGGCTCATATAAATTCAAAGCGCGGGAAATACCGTGTTTGATAGCACCGGCTTGACCGGATAAACCACCACCTTTTACCGTGCAAACAACATCAAATTCACCAGTGCGATTAGCAACTTCAAACGGTTGGTTGATAATCATTTTCAAAACCGGGCGAGCAAAATACTGATCAATCGACTTCTCGTTGATGGTGATGTTACCTTTACCGGCTTTAATCCATACTCTGGCAACGGCATCTTTACGACGACCGGTAGCATAAGCGCGGCCTTGCTTATCTTTCTTGGGCTTACGAATCGCATTCTCTTCGTTAGAAGCCTCAACAGATTTGGCAGCCTTTTTAATATCTTTTAATGATTCTAATTTCTCGGCCATAATTAGTTGCTCCTCTTATTCTTGGGGTTGCGAGCCGCAATATCCAAAGAAATCGGATTTTGGGCAGTATGCGGATGATTGGATCCAGCATAAACTTTCAACTTAGTCATTTGCTGACGTCCCATCGGATTGCGTGAAATCATACGCTCTACAGCTTTGATAATAGCTCTCTCGGGGAAACGTCCGTTGAGCAACTTCTCGGCAGTAGTTTCTTTAATACCGCCGGCCCAACCGGTATGACGAAAATACTTCTTATCCGACAATTTGTTGCCAGTCAATTTTACTTTGTCAGCATTGATAACAACTACGTAGTCGCCACAATCGATATTGGGAACAAAATTAGGTTTATGTTTGCCACGCAAAATTTTAGCAATCTCTGCAGACAAACGACCCAATACAACACCTTCGGCATCTACTACATACCATTTTCTCTCAATGTCTGAGGGTTTGGTTGCATAAGTGTTCATATATTTTCTCTCTTATAAAAAGTTAGAACTAAATCTCAATGTCATTTATAGATGATATTTTTTTAATGTCAACAAAAAAATTTTAGTATTTTTCAATAAGTTATATAAAGGTAAAATATTACCGTCTGTTAATGTGTTGATTTTTATTAATTTTATCACTTTGTGGTCACAATAAAAAATAGAACATTTGGTATAAGTTGTAGAATATGTTCAGCAAGCTTATTTATTCATAATGATTAAAATTAATTAAACAGGATAAAAATGCAAAAAATTTTCAAATATCGCTATTTTTTTATTGCTATTCTTTTGGTGATTTACGGTATTTTGTTTAACGGATTAACCGCGGATTCCGCAACTACTGCTCAAGAGCCGATTGTAGAGATTAATGCCGTGCCGATTTTACGCCAAAATATTGCCCTAAGCAAAAAATATGTAGGATTTATTACGCCCATTCAAATGGTTAATATGACAGCCAATGTTACCGGTTATATTGATAATGTATTGGTTGAAGGCGGAGCAGAGGTTAAACAAGGCGATAAATTGGTAATTATCGACCAGCGTGAATATGCAGCCGAACTGTCAGCAGCCAAAGCCGCAACAGCACAAGCCAAAGCTGATTTAGAAAATGCTCAAAGCTACTACAAACGTGTACAAAAAGCCGGTAAAAAAGCCTTTGCCGCCGCTGATATTGAAAATTATAAAAGTAAATATTTAGCTGCCGATGCCGCCTATAAACAAGCACAAGCTAATGAAGCAAAAGCTGAAACCACCTATAATTATACTATCGTTAAAGCCCCTATCAACGGAGTGGTCGGTAATATCGAATTAACTAAAGGAAATTATATTTCCCAAGCCGATTATATGTTTTCAATCATTCAATATAACCCCATCAGAGTGGTATTTGCCATATCTGATAAAGATTTTTTACAAATACATTCTCTTAATTCATCTACCTCTCGGCTCAACAAACAAAAAATTGTTATCATCTTGCCTAACGGAGAAATTTATCCCTATCAAGGGGAGTTTAAATATTCAGCCAATATGATTGATAAATCAACCGGTTCAATCAGTATTTATGCCGATTTTGCCAATCCCGAAAAAATGTTGATAGCTAACGGTTACGTCGATGTAATTCTGCAAAGAGAATTAGATAATGCAATATTGGTACGTCAAAATTATGCCATTATCAGAGATGATGGCATTTGGGCATATTTTATCAAGGATAATCAGCTTAAACAGGTTAAACTTGATGTTTTGGGTGAATATAATAACTTTTATGCCGTCGGAAATAATTTTACTGCAGGTGATTATCTGGTAATTGATAAAATCGACAATATTCCCGCTAATGCTAAATTAAAAGTAAAAGTTGCAGCCAAGGAGCAAAGTTAAGTGATTTCCGAGTATTTTATTGATAGACCGCGATTTGCCGGAGTAATTGCAATTGTAATGGTTTTACTCGGTCTATTGGCTATTTTGGTATTGCCGATTTCCCAATATCCCAATATTACCCCACCGCAAATTGTAATTAAAGCTACCTACCCCGGAGCCTCGGCACAAGTGTTAGTGGATACGGTAGCAATACCGATTGAAAATGCGGTCAACGGCGTGGAAGATATGCTTTATATGTCATCAACTTCCAATGACAACGGAACTTATACCCTAACCATTACTTTTAATGTCGGAACTGATCCGGATATGGCACGGGTTAAGGTGCAAAATCGCTTGCAACAGGTAAATTCGCAGCTTCCTGAAGAAGTCACCAAACAGGGAATTGACATAAATACTCAGCTGGCAAATATGTTGGCGATGCTTGTTCTGCGCTCGCCGAATAATACTTATGACAGTTTATATTTATCCAATTTTGCATATAACAACATTCAAAATCCCTTGTTGCGTGTTAATGGTATGGGAAATGTGCAGATTTTCGGTCCGCAACATTCTATGCGCATATGGCTTAATCCGGAAAAAATTGCAGCCTTGGGCTTAAACAGCACGGATATTGTGAATGCGATTGCCAGTCAAAACCGTCAAGCCTCGGTAGGTTCTATCGGAGCGGCTCCGAGCCCCGAGGATAATCCGGTGGTTATAACTTTGACAACCAAAGGTATGCTTAAAACAGTTCAAGATTTTGAAAATATTGTCATTGTTACCTCTGATGACGGCGGAATTGTGCGCTTAAAAGATGTAGCCAGAGTGGAAATCGGAGCAGATTCTTACAATATGAACGCCCATTTTGATAATGCGCCGGCGGTGATTTTGAGTTTGAGTCAAACACCGGGCTCCAATTCGCTTGATATTATGAAACAAACTCAAAAAGTTATTGCCGAACTTAATACGACTTTCCCCGAAGATATTGTATTAAGAGTAGCCTATGATTCAACCGATTTTGTGCGCGCCTCAATTGTCGGAATTATTGAAACTTTGGTTATCACCTTTGCTTTGGTAGTATTGGTAACCTATTTATTTTTGCAAAAATGGAGCACTACTTTTATTCCGCTGATTACTATTCCGGTATCTTTAATTGCTACCTTTGCGGTGATTTATGTTTTGGGATTTGACATTAATATATTAACTTTATTTGCGATGATTTTAGCCATAGGTTTGGTGGTTGATGACGCAATTATTGTGGTGGAACGAGTGGAATATTTGATGAAAGAAGAAAATTTGGACGCTCACGCAGCCGCCATCAAAGCAATGCGACAAATCAGCAGTGCGATTATTGCCACTACTTTTGTTTTATTATCAATTTTTGTGCCGGTGGGATTGATGGTCGGCATAACGGGAAAAATTTATCAGCAATTTGCCGTTACTATTGCTACGGCCGTATTTTTTTCGGCAATTAACGCCCTTACTTTAAGCCCATCACTATGCGCCATTTTTTTGAAAAATACCGCAAGCAGGCAAAGCAAATTTTTTCAAAAATTTGATAATATCATTGATTTCGGTAAGGTGAAATATCTTAAAGCCGTCACTTATTTTGCCTCTTCACTGAAAAAAACCATTCTGGCGGTTTTGTTGGTTATTGTCTTGATTTTGTTGGCTTTTAAGATTACACCAACCTCTTTTTTACCTGAAGAGGATCAAGGAATTATTTTTGCCAATTTGCAACTGGCTAACACTGCCACCATTAATCAAACCAATGAAGTTTTACACAATTTAGCCAAAGAGGTAATGAAGCATAACGGCGTTGAATATTTTATTTCGGTAGCCGGATATTCAATGCTGGCAGGCTCGGGAGAAAATGTGGCGTTGGCTGTTATCGGACTTGATGATTGGAATAAACGCAAATCTTCCAAACTGTCAATGCAGAATATTTTACTCGAGTTAAGTCAACAATATGCGCAAAACTCATTGGCACAAATTGACTTTTTTGCTCCACCCTCCATTCCGGGGGTAGGAACATCAAACGGTTTGTCTTTACAGCTTTTAGCTGTTGATGGGGCGCAAAGCAGTTTGCAATTATATGATGAAATGAATATTTTCTTGAAAAAACTTAATCAAGCGCAGCAACTTGCCTATGCTTTCAGCACTTATCGCGCCGATACTCCGCATATTTACTTGGATATTGATCGTACCAAAATGGAAAGCTTGAAAGTACATTTAAATAATTTATTTAATGTGTTGGGTAACAATCTCGGTTCAACTTATATAAACAATATTACCAAAGACGGGCAAGTTAACAAAGTAATTGCTCAAGCGGATTTTCCTTACCGCAAAAATATTGATGATGTGCTTAATTTGTATATAAAGTCAGCAACCGGTGATATGGTCAGAGCTGAAAGTTTTATTAGTACACATTTTGAGATTTCGCCCAAAATTCTCTATCGCTATAATCTTTATTCCACTGCTTCGATCACGGCGCAAACCAAGCCGGATATTTCAAGCGGTGACGGTATTAACGAGGTGCAAAAAATTGCCGCGCAAAATTTACCCAAAGGTTACAATATTGCTTGGACCGGTTTAAGTTTGCAAGAAATTGAAGCTTCCGGACTGGTGGTTTTACTAATTACCTTAGCTTTAATCTTTTGCTATTTGTTTTTGGCGGCACTTTATGAAAGCTGGATGTTAAGTTGGGCAGTTATGTTTTCTACCGTATTTGCCATCTTAGGGGCTTTTATCGGACTGCATATTATGGGATTACATTTAAGTATTTATGCGCAATTGGGACTGGTTATGCTCATAGGCTTAGCGGCTAAAAATGCTATTTTAATCGTGGAATTTACCAAAGAATATCGCGAAAAAGGCTTTTCGATTTTGGAAGCATCGCAAAAAGGCGCTCAAGAACGTTTTCGCGCCGTATTAATGACGGCTCTAACCTTTATTTTGGGCGTGTTTCCGATGATTGTGGTTAAAGGCGCCGGCGCCGCCAGTCAACATTCTATCGGCGCCGCAGTGTTTTTCGGAATGATTGCTGCCACCGCTGTGGGAATAATTTTTATTCCGGCATTATTCGCTCTGTTTGAACATATCAAAGAATGGGACGGTAGCAAGTATAAATTTTGGCGGAGACAATAATGAGAGCATATTTTAGAATCGCCTTAATCGCAAGTTTATGCACGGCCTGCAGTGTCGGCCCCGATTATAAACAACCGCAAATTTACAGCGATATTGATTTAAATAAAACTATCGGTATAAGCGCCAACCCTAATCTGATAATTAATCATCAATGGTATAAAACCTTTAATGATGAACAACTTAACAGTTTGATTGAAAATGGCTTAAAAGCCAACCCCGATGTGAAAAACGCTTTGGAAAAACTGCGGCAATCGCGTTTGCAAGCAAAAATAGTCCGCGCCGATTTTGCCCCGACAGTTAATACCCAAGGCGAATATGTCGACGCCAAAAATTTTCAAACTCCGGAAATTAAAACCACAAGTGACTATTTTACGGTTGGGTTTGATGCAACTTGGGAAATTGATATTTGGGGTAAAACCCGCCGCCAAAACGAAAGCACTCAAGCTATGTTGCAGGCAATGAGCAATAACTTTGATAATGTCAAAATCACTTTGCGAGCTGAGATTGCCAAAGCTTATATTAACTACCGCTTAAATGAAAAACTCTTGGATGTAATCAAAGAAAACTATCGTTTACAAACGGAGATAGCAAATATTGTCAAAGCTAAATACAATGCCGGTTTGGCTGATGATTTGGCCCTAAATCAAGCGCATTCGGCTCAGCTTCAGAGCCAAATGCAAATTCCGGATTTTGAGATTGCCCTACACAAAGCAAAAAACACTTTAAGTACCTTGACCGGCCGACTTGCCGACGACTTAAATTTATCAAAAAGCGATTTGCTGGAACGAATTCCGCAAATCACCTCAGAAGGACTGACGCAACTTCCCGCTGATGTTATTCGCGCTCGCCCCGATGTGCAATATTATGAAAGGTATCTGGCCGCACAAAATGCTCAAGTGGGAGTATTAATGGCACAATTATTTCCCAATTTAACTCTAAACGGTTTATTAGGTTGGCAAAACAACACCTTATCACCGATTTTTGCCTCTCCGTATGAAATTTATTCTCTCGGCGGAAATTTAACTATGCCGTTATTAAATTGGGGAAAAATACGTAATAATATTAAGATACAGGAATCTAACGTTAGGCAAGCTTATAATGATTATCAAAAAGCTTTGCTTGCCGGAACTGTCGATATAAGCAACGCAATTAAAAATCTTAAAGGTCAACAAAATCGTCTGCATTATGCTAAAATTAACAGACAAACAAACAAGCAAATTTTGGAGTTGAGCCTATCGAAATACAAAAACGGGTTGGTTGACTTCAGCGATATTTTGTATGCTCAAGAAAACAAGCTTAACGCCGACAAAGAATATTGCCAAACCTTGGCGGCCTTATACACAGGTATTGCCGGATTTTATAAAGCGATAGGATTTTAATCGTAATAATCGCGCTGACTGAAAGGATGCCACAAATGCGGCGTACGTGCCTTATAAAGATTGATATTGGTAATCTCGGGAATATCGTGAGTTCGGAACCAATAGCCTTTCTCTTTCATACAAGCAACATATTTATGCGGATCAATATCCACATCATCAACTGATGAGTTAACAATTAAAGGCTGAGCCCCTTCATAAGGAATATAAGTTGCCCAAATACCGCGATCGGAATTCCAATCGGCGCGAGTATTAAAGTGAGTTTCTTCGGTATAAAACCACGATTGAAAATCGGGAAACCATTTTATCGCTTTAGCGTGTTGCAAACATTCCTTATGATCACGCACAAACCGGTCAATACCGGTGCGAGTACGCTCCCAGTGATAGACTAATTGCCCGACACCTCCGGAAAAATATGAACAGGAGCATAAAAGCAAAACCAACCCTATAATCGTCTTTTTCATCTCAAAAATCCAAATTTGTGTAGTTGCGAGAGGGAATAATGCCGGCGATGGTATCTTTCAAAATATCCTTAAACGACGGGCGTGATTTGATTTTGGAATACCACAGCTTAGTTAAGGGAAACTCATCCCAAGGAACATCGCCCAAATAATCAATTATTGAAATATGAGCAGCGGCAGTCAAATCGGCTAAAGTCAATTCTTCACCGGCTAAATAGGCGTGCTTTTCAAACAACCATTCAATATATTCAAAATGGAAGCCCAAATTATTAAGTCCGGCTTTCAATACCGTCGAATCGGGAGCAGTTCCGGAGGCAAAACGCTTATGTACCTTTTCCAAAACTACGTTGCGATAGACTTCACGATAAAATTTATCATCAAACCAATACATTAAACGGCGTATTTCAGCCTTTTGCTCCGGAGTTCCGAAAATCAACGGGATTTGCGGATATGTTTCTTCCAAATATTCGGATATGGCATAATGCGAAGAGATAATTTTACCGTCACTGAGATAAATCGGCAAATCCCCCGACGGATTAAGTTTGTAAACTTCGGGCGATAAATTCCACGGCTCTTCGCTTCTTAAAGCAAACAGCATCTTTTTTTCGCTCATTGCCAAGCGAATCTTACGCCCGAACGGCGAGGTTGTATGATGAATCAGTAATACCATAGTACCGTTAAATATATATGCTCTTTTAAGCTTCGTCAAGCAAGGATTTAGGATTATAGTACGGTTATTGAAAAAACTATCGGCATTAAAGCAAAAATACCTACTGTTGATTAACGTCTATTCAACATTGAATGCCGGCGGAACAGCTCCGGAATATTCAGTTTCAAACTCTTCGATAATTTTTTGTAACCGCGTTTTAATCTCATTAATTACTTTTTCATCTTCAAAATAACGTGTAATATGATAGGAAATAGCACCGTTATAAGGAGATTTCATTGCCACTCCGACAAACACCGGAATATTCCACAAAGGAGTTTTGGAAAAGGCAATTTGCCGACTGACGCCTAATTTTACCGCTTCAATAAAGCCGAAATAGTAACTGCTTAAAAAGTAATCCGCCTGTTTGGTAAATATTTTTTCAAACACCTCATAGATGCTGTCAACCTTTTCAACATTCCAATCGGATAATTTATTTTCGATAAAATCGGTAAATATTTCACCGGAATAGCGCACACCTTTAAGCTTTGATAAATCTTCCGTTGTTTTTATATACGCCATCCGCGAAGGTAAAACAAAAAAAGTTATCGGATTGCTGAAAACGGAAGGATAGAACATAGCCAATTTATCAAATCGGTTCGTTTGATTATAAGCACTTAAAAATAAATCAATTTCACCATTGGCAATCGCTTCGGCAATTGTTGCATCATTTTGATGATAGGTCTTATAGTTTACTTTTTTACTTATCTCTTTCGTCATATTATCAACAATAACTTCCATTACCGAATGCCATACGGTTTTATTTCCTTCTTGACGACTATAACCGAAAGGCGGATAATCATCAAAACCGGAAATATTTATATAATCTCTCAATTCAGCAGTATAACCCGAATTTAAAAGGCTTAAAAAACAAAGCATTAATGTAAAAATTGTTATCAGGACCTTTTTCATTGTTGCCTTTAGCTCCTTTATTTGCTATAGTAATTTGCATATTATGTTATCACAGGTTAGGTTAATAAACATTTTACAATAAGGATTTTATTTGATGAACGCTTTAGCCGGTTATGCCCAGACCGAAACTGTCGGGATGGATGAAAAAGAGATGGAAATCAGAGCCTTGATTAAATCATCTGCATTGCTTAACCAAATTAAAGAAAATTGGGATGAACGTCATAAAGAATTACCCCAAGCACTTGATAAGAATCGGCGCCTTTGGTCTTTCTTAGCATCAGGCGCGCGCGATGAATCTTGTCAGCACAGTGATTTGGTAAGGCAGAACATCATCAATTTAGCCAATTTTATTTTTAAGCGCACATATGAAACTTTATCCCATCCGGCGCCGGAAAAATTGGAAATTCTGATTAGTATTAATATGCAAATCGCCAATGGACTGGCCGGAAAGGCTGCTGATTAAATAAAGCGAAGGTTTTTTAATAAAAATTATTTTTTAATAAAAAAAAACTATTGACTATAGCTGATAATTATATTATTTATTTCTTGTCTTTTGGGGGTATGGCGGAATTGGTAGACGCGCTAGACTCAAAATCTTGTGGGCTCAGCCCGTGTCAGTTCGAGTCTGACTACCCCTACCATATGTATATAGACCTCGGCTTTTTATAAACCGAGGTTCTTTTTTTTTCATTCTGACTTTTTTTGTTCGAACAAAATGACACTAAAATTACACAAATTTTGCATTCGATAAATTATTTTATAAAAAATCTTGTGGGCTCAGCCCGTGTCAGTTCGGTTAAGACTACCCCTACCATAAAAGAAAAACCTCAACTTCAAAAAAGTTGAGGTTTTTTGCATTCGGTAATATCTAAATATCCTAATCACCATTCCAATGAGTTACACCGGTTAAATTATTCCACTTAGCTTTGAGATATTGCTCCTCAGCGCATTTATTACCACCGCTATAAAGACCGTTCATACTCATCAAATTATAAGCTATACATTGTGGCATTACTACGCCTGCAGGATTATTGGTATCATAACGGGTGCAAGAAGGATAATAATAACCGGAACTGCTATATACTCGATTTGACAAACCGCTTTTAACCCCTATCATAGTATAACAATAAAGTTCTCTTGTTGCTCCTGTCGGATTAAAGAAATAAGCAAAATGCGCCTGATTGTTATAACTATAACTAAATGTAACATTTGTACTATAACTTGAACCCATGATACAACTACTACCGCTGTATGTCAACGGATAATAAGTACCACCGGTATTAGAAATCGCTGTTCTGCAATACCATCCGTAATTACATCCCCATCCAGCTTTACTTGTCACTCCGGTTGTTATAACTACATCGTATTGTATATTATGAAAAATATTTTGTTGACCAGAATAATTAGAACCAGAAAGACTTAGCCAATCACTATTACCTAAATAAGCACCGACAGTTCCGTTACTCGAAGATTTATATAAAGAGTATCCGCCATTACCATTATTTTTGACGCAACTGCTTGCCCAAGAAACTTGGTTGTAAGGCTTAAACAATACTGTATTTCCGGCGAGCATAACATTACCAGACTCGTTATCTTGGGTAGCACTCATACTTGAACACTCGGAAGAAAACCAAGGCGGACATTCGCAACCAACCTGCGAATAAGTAATACCGGTTATCGTAATTTGCTGACCACTTGTGCCTAACGCCCTTGCCGGAGCTATACAAGGATACCACGAAGAATCTAAAGTGCACGAAGCATAGGCATCATAAGTTTGTGAAGATTTCCATCCCACACAATGAGCCGATGTTTCATCCGGAATTTGCGGCGATGTGCAAGTTTGTCCGGTCTGTAAAGCTGTATAAGTTGAAGTGGTCACATAATTATTATTAACACAGTTACAAGTGCCGTATTTACGAGTTGATAGCGGATCTACTGCCATCCATCTACCACCTACAAGATTAAGCGATGTCGAAAATTCATCACAATAATCTGTAGTGTTTGTTATAGGATAACTGCTGGCATTTCCGCCTAAAGCCGTACCGCACTGAGCATAACGACTGTCACAAGAACAAGCTTGATAATATTTAGTTCCTACCGAATTGAGCCAATTACCATTATCATCTAAAGAACCGTGATCAATACATACCGCTTGGTTGGTATCTGCGGTACCGGACATACTGCCATTGCACGTGCTTAAACCGGAAGCGCATTTGCAAGATTTATAATATTTTGTGCCATTTAACTCACAATAACCATCAGTGTACGTCCAAGAACTTGTAACTGAAGAAGTTTCCGTCGGCGGAACAAACCCTTGCTCGGTACAAGTGGTTGCGTATCCGCTAGCACAGGCACAAGCTTGATAATACCTTACACCATCAGTATTTATACAATAATCATTCTCATCTGTCGGCTTGAGATGATCTTCTGCAGCACAAGTATAGTTATATGTAGAATCACAACTACAAGATGTATAATATCTTGTACTATTAATCTCACAATAATCATTGGGATAAGCCGGAACCTCTCCGGTACCATCACAAGTATGAGTGTAACCGGAAGCACAATTACAGGTGGTAGTAAAGTAAGACGTACCGTTTAGAACACAAACATCCGAGGTATCGCTGGGAAATTCATAAGCATTACCCGAACAAGTGTACGTTTCTCCCGAAGAATTGGTGCAAGCGACAGAGGCGCCATATTGGCCGGCTCCGCTACAGGCGTATTGATAATTGGCTTCGCAAGCACAGGAGGTATATTTAGGTAAATTTGTAGCAGTCTCGTCGCCGATCAAACATTTCCTGCCGACACCAACTTGACCGTTACCGTTACAGGTAGTCCATCCGGAAGCATTGCATACACAAGATGATTCTTTATATAACTTATCGGCATCGCCAATCTGGCAATAGTCGTAAGCTAATGCCGAATCGACCTCCTTACCTTCGCTTTCCGGACAAGTTGAGGTATATTCGGAATTACAAACACAAGAACTGTAAAGCGGACTTTCGTCATTGACCGTCTGACATCTGGCTCCGATACCGGAAGCGCCGTTACCATCGCATAAAGTGAAAATATCCGTATTACATTTACATTGTTCATATTTATATTTTTCGTAAGCAATATTGGGAACTTTACAATAGTTAAATGATTCTACGCCGACATAAGGATGAGCAATTCCGCTGATAGCCGGATAAGCACTTGTATCATCAGGATTAGAACAATCTTGCAGTCCTGATGGACAACGACAATATTTATAATAAGTGGCACCGCCGTACTGGCAAACATAGTTGCTGTCGCTATCATCTCCCTCTTGACCGTCAGAATTACAATCGGTCCAACTGCTGGGACACGAACATTCGGAATAGGCAGTATAAGGTGAACCTTCCTCCGGCTCAACCGTACAAGTTGAAGCGCCGGAAGCCGCTATGGTATTATCTGTACCGCATTTGCTATACCCCGAGGGGCAGGAACACGATTTATATAACGGGGTATCGTCGGCATTTATAACACAAGCCTCACCATCGCCGGTCTGCCCCGAACCGGTACAAATATGTGTGTAACCGCTTTGACATTCACAAGCCTTGAACCGTACATATGCGCCGGTTGAATCTTGACATCCCTGCCCGTCTACGCCTTTTTGCCCCGCACCATCACAAGTGTATTTATATTCCGAAGTGCAACTGATTGCATTGGAACACTCCCAAATTTTTTGCCCGCAGCCATTATCCTTCCAAACGCCGGTGGGCTCATAACCGTCAGGGCATGAGAAAAAGTCGTCAGTCCAGTTATCCGGCAAAGGATCGGTATCACAAGTACATAATTTATATTTGCCTTGGCAACTGTTGCCAACACCGGTTTCTCTATCACCGTCGCAAGTATATTTATATGAAGGATCACATATACAATATGGATATAAAGTAATTGATGATATGGTAATATTCCCATTGGCATCTAAAGCTGCCGAGTCATCGCCTCCCAAAATTTCAATCCATTTTGCCTTTAAATAAGGAGTGTTATTAACGTTGGATAAATCTTGCACGCAAGGATTTCCCCCTAACAATCCCTCACTGCAACCTGCATATTGATTGTATGAATAAACCGTCGGACAAGCACACTGCGACCAACGTTTTTGCCCTTGGTGAATAATATAATCACCGCTCAAATCGTGTCTAACCGCACAAGCAACAGCTCCATTTTTGTTGGTCGTAGAATAAATAAATTCGGCTAAATCATAATAGCAGTTATAATGCGTACCCGAATCTTGATTTGCTCCGGCCGGATAAATACAAAGCTGCGCCGTTGCCGCTTTTCCATAGGTATTATAACATTGTTGCGGCGAAGATACCGTATAAATTTTTAAGGTAGATGATGCGTACGCCGTTTCAGATACACCGGAGGAGTTCAAACGATTAATTGTTTGCCCGCAAAGTCCAGGGGTACTCAGAGTTTGACAATATTGTATAGGATTAGAACTTCCGGCTTCAGCCTTCATATTAACATTTTCATTGCGTCCATATACACACCATTGTACAGATGAACCAGAATTAATGTGACACATTGTTGAATATAAATCACTCGAACAGCTAATGTGCCATTTCAAAGAATTGTCGGAAGCATCCCAACATTGTTCAATTACAGCGCCGTTACCATATTTTCCGATTAAGTATGCCGCACTTAAGGAAGATGATTCCAAAGCATTGGTTCGATTTTCCGCGGGGCAAGCCGTAGCAGAAGTATTCTTCAACTGATAATCCAGATACTTGGCGTCACCCTCAAGAGTGCAGACATCGGTTGTGCTGTCTGCATCATGAACTCCCTCATAACGATTGTTGTCACAAGAAGCTGCACTGATACCGTTATTGGCACACCACTCGCTTAAAGTTAAATACTCGCTTGAACAAATGCAGGACGTACAATATTTATCGCCGCCGCAATCAGCTTCTCCTTGAGCACCGATGCAGGTACCGTTTAACGCATTACACTGCGTTTCAGATTGTCTTTGTGATTTGAGCCCACAAACTGCAAAATATTTACTATTATCACAATATTCAACCCATTGGGCATTTTTTCCGGCCGTTACAGGGTCGGATGTAACTGACGAAATATGGTAAGGGCTATAATTGCTATCATTTTCATATTTATCACGCAAAGCCGAACAATTCCACTTGTAGTGCCAGCCTTGACACAAAGGCCTTATGCGATCAACAGCATCATCATCATAGGGAACACTTGAGGCAGAACAGTTTATATAACACTCAGAGATGGTGTAATTAACATCTGTATATTCCGGTCGATAAAGATAATAATCTTTTAAAATGTTGCGCGAAGACAGATCATCAGAAACACCGGAAAGGGCATAAACGTTGCGTGCTTCATTGATATAATCCGCTTTGCGGGTACATAACGGCAATGCCTCCGATACAACGTGTTCATATCGATTATCGATAATAAACGGCGCGGCATTATATACGCAAATATTAACCGTTTTCTCGTTGGCGAGTAGGTTATACCCCGGTCTTACGCAATGTAATCCGGTGTTTGAGTTGCCGACAAGAGCAAGACCGGTTGAAGATGAGGTGCATACCATTCCGGTTTCGGTGTTATTGTAATAATTCGAAGCAATAGAAGTTAATCCGGTACGAGCAGGAATATCCGGATTATCGTGGAGGCGAACGTGTAACAGATAAGGGCAAAATCCTTCCCAATTAAAGATATAGTAATAATTGTTTTCTCCGGGGTCATAATTATCATTAGGAACTCGAGAATTATTCGCAAAATCCCAAGCATAACCTAAGGCACGAGCATAGTTATCAAAGTTAAAACGCCCGTAAGCCTTAAAAAGTTGACCATCGCATAATGTTAAATTATCCGGCGACGGCATTTGATAACAGGTACAAGTCTCCTCAGAATAAGTAACGTCATCAGCTTGATAAACTACACAATTGTCGGCATATTCACATCCTACCCAGTTAACATCATTGCGGCAATCTCTGGCTGAAAGCCCCGGACCCGGACCTTGCAATAAGCCACCGCCACTATCAGAAGAAGAATCTGCAGAAGCATCCTCTGAAGATGATGGCGAACTGCTGGAACTGTTCAATAATCGCGGAACATATGGCGCGCTGAACTCCGTATTGCTTATGTCAACAATACGGGCAAAGCTTTCGTTAAAATTGAAAGCTGTTAACAAAAAACTGATAACAAAAAGTAGTTTCCCTGCCATATTTACCCCGATTTAACAGAATCTTTCGGGATTGTAACATATATAGCTCCTTTATTGCAAGATATTTTTTCATTTTTTGCGACTAAACCTAACGAACTATTCTTTTAATTCCGAACTATTTCGTTTATATAGTTTTTCCAACCGCTAAATCAAGTTAACAATACCGCAGACAGCTTTAATTATTATCGCATAATCCGCAATCAGAACACCCGTTACAAATTAAACGTGAACCGCAAGTCTGACAAGGAGTGCTCCAGTGTTTTTGATACCACGCGTCATCTGGCGCGAACAAACCTTGATGCGGTTTGTACAGATTCCAATCAATCGCCTTGCCTTGATATTGCAACCCCGACTTAAAAGCCTGTTCGCTTTGTATGCGTTTGGAAGATAGGTGATAAACCCTGCCGTCTTTAACAAACTGCGTTCCGGTTTCGATAAAGCAAAAAGTTACATCTGCGGCTTTGCATTCTTCATAAAGTTTTTTAACCCAATCATAATGACAAAATCTGGCGCCGTCATAATTTTCGCCGCCGGCGATTACTTGTTCAATTTTACCGCTTTTAAGCCATTTATTCAGCGAAACTTCGCCAAGCAAGGGCGCCGTCATCACCCCTTTATGTAAAAAAGGCAAATCCAACAATATCGGCAGGCGTTCATCGGCACGAGCTTGATTTTCTGCCGTTACTGACAAAAAAACATTATGCCATCCGTTTCCCCAATTATTCGGAAGACATTCTTTTACTCGCTCCGGTCTTTTGGTAAGCAGATAAAATCCGACATCAGGACGTTGCGATATGATATTCCACGCCTCATCTCGCCACGCATCAGCTTCCTCTAAAAAGAAATCCGAGGTTAAACATACACGCAAACACTCACCGCTTTTGATTTTAAAAGAACCATCTTTATTTTTGTGTAAGGGATAATCAAAATTATTTTTAACACGATAAATTTTCGCTCCGTCAGCTCCGCGGCGGCGATCAAGAAAATACATATAACAATGCGCGCAACCCTCGCTTTTTTTATTACATCCGTGCCAAGGATTCCAAATATCGTGCATAATATTATCCTTTTTTTATATCTTTGTTCTTAAAAAAGCGGAGCAAACACTCCGCTTTTTTGTTTTTAACCCAATTTGAAAAATTATTTTTTCAAAATTGATTTACCGGCATATACCGCCATATCGCCCAACTCTTCTTCAATACGGATGAGTTGATTGTATTTGGCCATACGGTCGGTACGCGACATAGAACCGGTTTTGATTTGACCGCAGTTAGTAGCAACTGCCAAGTCAGCAATGGTGGTATCCTCGGTTTCGCCGGAACGATGTGATAAAACGGCAGTATAACCGTGGCGATGAGCCATATCAACGGCAGCCAAGGTTTCGGTTAAGGTACCGATTTGATTTACTTTAACCAAAATTGAGTTGGCAACTTTTTTCTCAATGCCTTGAGCCAACCGATTGGGATTGGTAACAAATAAATCATCACCGACCAACTGAATTTTATCACCTAAAGTATCGGTCAACATTTTCCAACCTTCCCAATCATCTTCGGCCATACCATCTTCAATGGAGAAAATCGGAAAACGATTGCACAAATCTTGGTAAAACTTAACCATTTGCGCGTTGGTGTAAGATTTACCTTCACCCTTCATTTCATATTTGCCATTCTCATAAAACTCGGAAGATGCGGCATCAATAGCCAAAACCACGTCATCACCGGGTTTGTAACCGGCATCGGAAATTGATTTAACAATAAAAGATAATGCCTCTTCCGCTGATTGCAAATTAGGAGCAAAACCACCCTCATCACCGACATTGGTGTTGTGTCCGGCAGCTTTAAGATTCTTTTTCAAGGTTTGGAAAATTTCGGCACCCATACGAATCGCTTCTTTGATATTGGCGGCTGATACCGGCATAATCATAAATTCTTGAATATCAATCGGGTTATCAGCGTGCTTGCCGCCATTTAAGATGTTCATCATCGGAACCGGCAAAGTACGAGCCATTGTGCCGCCTAAATAACGATACAACGGTAATTCGGCTTCCTCAGCTTGAGCCTTGGCCACAGCCATAGAAACGGCTAAAATGGCATTGGCACCCAATTTACCTTTGTTATCGGTGCCATCAAGTTCAATCATAGTATTATCTATGGCAATTTGGTCTTCAGCATCAAGACCGGCTAAAGCATCATAAATTTTATCATTAACATTTTCAACCGCTTTTAAAGTACCCTTGCCACCAAAACGTTTTTTATCGCCATCACGCAATTCAACCGCCTCGTGAACACCGGTAGAAGCTCCTGAAGGAACTGCCGCACGTCCGAAAGCACCGCTCTGCAAAACTACCTCAGCCTCAACAGTCGGGGTTCCGCGAGAATCTAAAATTTCACGCGCGTGAATATCTATAATTGCACTCATATTATTCTCCTTAAAATAAAAAATTACAGAAAACTGTTGCTTATGAAATATTTCATTTTTATAATGATGTCAACGGGAATTTGGGAGAAAAAAAATGTTTTCGGATAAATGGAATAAACGTTTTATGGATGTGGCGGATTTGGTGGCGACCTGGTCAAAAGACACCTCCAGCAAAATCGGCGCCGTGGTTGTGGGTGAGGATAAAGAAATTCGCGCCACCGGATATAATGGTATTGTGCGCGGAGTTGATGATGACACACCGGAGAGAATGGAACGCCCGATTAAGTATGATTTTTTTGAGCACGCCGAACGCAATGCCGTCTATAATGCTTGTTTGACCGGAACCTCCTTAAAGGGTTGCACAATTTATGTCACAACTATGCCGTGCCCCGATTGTGCTCGTGCCATTATCCAATCGGGAATTAAATGCGTAATTACCCGCAAAGTAATTATCGATGAAAATACTCCCAAGGGAACCTGGCGCGATAAATTGATATTCTCCGAACAGATGTTTAACGAAGCCGGTATTGAGGTCATCTATTTATAGATAAATTTTGCTTGAATTGCACTTTAAATAGCGGCGCGGCGTATTATATCCTGTTGTATCATACAGGAGAAAATTGATGAAAATTTTAATCGCTGACAAACAATTTGTTTATCGTGACGGATTGAAGCACAATTTAATGAGAGTTGCGCCCGAAACAAGAGTTATAGATGTTGAATCTTTTAATCAAATTAATGATGTGCTACATCAACAAGAAGATATTGATTTGCTTCTAGCCGACATTGATATCCTGGAAGATAACTGGGATAGCCGTTTAAGCGACATCTTAAAACATCCTAATGCTCCAAGAATAGGAGTTATTGCAGCAAAAAGTGCACCTAATGATATAGCACGGGCAAAAAATATCGGCTTATGTTGTTTTTTACCTAAGAACATCGAAGCAGTTGAACTGACAGAGGCTTTAGGTAAAATTTTACAAGGGCAAAGTTATTATCCTCAAAACATTAACCTCAAAACAAATAATTCCACTTTAAATAAAAAACTTACCAATCGACAATTTGAAGTATTACGATATTTGGCTCAAGGATTATCCAATAAACAAATTGCCTATTATATGAACGTATCGGAAGCCACGGTTAAACTGCATATCAACGCATTACTGCGTGCCATTGATGCCACCAACCGCACGCAAGCGGTAATTAAATCACAAAAACTGGGATTAATCTAACAATCATATTCCAAAACACAGTTATCTTTTTGCGAGCGCACAATTACTTTTTTGCCGATAGGTAAAATATAACGCTCGGGTATATGCCCGTAGGCAAAATCTTTGATAACTGGAATGGTTAATCCTTTTGTAAAATCCCTCAGACAATCGTCTATCGTACCGTCAATCTCATCTTTAATAGGACAATTGTTGAATACCCCGAAAATAATACCGCCGAGCTGTTTAAAATCGGGTTGGTTTTTAAGTTGCGTCAACATTAAATCAATTTTGTATGTTTTTTCGCCGACATCTTCCAATAATAAAATCTTATTCTTTAAATTCGGGAAATACGGCGTTCCGCAAAGTTGCGTCAAAACACTCAAACAACCGCCGACTATTTCTCCTTGAGCCTCACCGGTAATTAATGCCGCACCGGAGGATATACATCTTTTATCATCAAATAACGCTCTATGTAATTCCGCGGCCATTTTGTCATCAATACGATTATTATGCGTATCATAAAGCGGCAAAAAACCGGTTAAAGCTGAGTTGCCGGTTATGGCATAAACAGCATTCTGTAACGCGGTGCTGTCACTTAAGCCGACAATAGTTTTCGGATAACTTTGCAATGCCTGATAATTAATATACGGCAAAATTCTGGTTGCACCGGCACCGCCTCGCAAACAAAACAACACTTTGATTTTTTTATCTTCAAGCATTTTATTAAGTGAAGATGCGCGGAAACTGTCATCACCGGCCATATAACGATAAGAAGATTCAAGATTATCGGCTAATATTGATTCTATACTCCAAGATTTAAGTAATTCGATAAAAGGCGTCAAATCTTGTCCGCTCAGATTGGAAGACGGCGCAATGATGCCTACTTTATCATAAGGTGACAATAAACTCATTTTAATTTCTCCAATAAACGATAACCCATATCTGTAATGGTATTATCGCGCGCACCCATCAAAACAATACGATCGCCCTTTTGCGCCATCTTTAACAACTCGTTTTCCAAATCATTACGCTGATTGAAAAATAATCCCTTTTTACCTTGTGCGCACAGATAATCCGTTAAATCTTGCGATGAAATATCGCGGTTAACCGTCCCGCCGGAAAAGTAAATTTCCGACATCATTAAAATATCATCGGTATCCATATAATGCGCAAAACTATCCATAATTTGCCTTCCCATTAAGCGCATAGGAGCAAATCCATGAGGTTGAAACATAATAAGCAACCGGCCGTCATAACTCTTTAATGCCGATATTGATGCTGCCACCTTATCGGGATTATGCGCAAAATCATCAATAACCGTGATACCGTTAGTTTGCCCTAAAACTTCCAAACGTCTTTTAGCGCCGGCAAAATCAGACAAAGTTTTACAGGCTTGATGAGGATCAACGCCAAGAAGCGAACAGACTGCCACCGCCGCCATAGCGTTAGCGACATTAAATTTTCCAATCAATGGTAAAATATAATTTTGACCTTGAAATTTATAAGAAGTGCCATAAGGAAGCGAAGTTATATCATAGGCATAAAAATCTGCTTTTTCATCTTGAATAGAAAATGTTTTGACATTAGTTGAACGAGATATAATTTTACGACAATGCGGACAATCATAATTAAGCACTGCGCCAAAAGTTGCTCTAGCAACAAAATCACCAAATAATTGCTCTAACTCTTCCAATGATTTGTGGTCCAAAGATATATTATTCACTACCGCAATATAGGGAGTATATTTTTCGATTGAGCCATCACTTTCATCGGCCTCAATCACACAAATATCCCCGTTGTTTAAAATTACATTGGAAAGACCTTTTTGCTTTTGATAATTCTGCATACCGGCTCCGTTTACAACTACCGGTTTATATCCCAATTTGTCCAATACATAACCGGCCATAGCAGTTAAGGTTGATTTACCGGAAGTGCCACCGACAGCAACTCCTTTGGCATATTGAGAAAAAACTTCAGCCAATAAATCCGAACGTCGTTTTACCGGTACTCCCAACTCATGCGCCCGCTTTACATCAGGTATCGTATCTTCAACTGCAGTCGATGTATATAACACCGCCAAATCATTATCAAACATTGAGCCGTCTTGCGGAAAAATCCTAATGCCGACATCACTTAAAGCTTGTTTGATATGTTCTTCTCGCCCTTGATCAAAACTCCTGTCGGATCCGTAAACATCATAACCTTGCGCTTTCAAGACTTGTGCCAATGCACTCATTCCCGAACCGGCAACCGCACAAAAACCAACCTTAGTCATCAACACCCTCAATTTAAAATTATCTAACTATTTATACGTATAATACATAAATAGTTAAATAATTTATAAAACCGTGAAGATATTCTACTTATAAAGTTTGGGCAAAATGCTATTTTGTTTTGTTTGGGCTTTATACTTGCGTTTGGCAATACGGGCAAAAGTTTGCACGAACTCATCTCCTTGCCAAGTTTGCGGCGTCGAAGAATATAAATATTCACGAACTCTATTTAATGATTCGCTAAATTTTTCGTCGTTGATAAGTGCAGATAAATCGCTTAAAGATGTAATATCGGTCTTAGTAAATTTAGCTTTACCCCACAAAATCAATGCCTCTCTTAAGGCTTTGATTTCGCCTTTACGCGCTGCTGAAACAACCTCTTTGTAATAGTTAGGAGAAACAGATTTTTGCCTAATATAAGTAAAAAATTTAAATATAACGCCTGCTAAAACAATACCACCGACAAAAGCTGCCAACAGCAACCAAATAATCTGCCTTGTATTTAACGGCAAAGTTTCCATCCGTGCGACAGATTCTTGAGCACTTGGCGTTGTTTTTGAAACTATATCAACCTCCGGTTCAGTTGATACAACTTCAACATTATCCGTCGGTGTCGCATAAGCTCGATAGGATGGTAAAATTGCCGTTTCGACCTTGTTTTGGGTGGTATTAAACCAATTTACGCTGATTTCCGGTAGAGTAAGTTCTCCTTGCTGTTGCGGAATATAAACATTACGAATCTGCGCTGATGAAACTATTTGTCCATTTTCAATATAACTGTTTAACACCGGTTTCTCGGGATATTGTTTCACTCTGGGAACATCGGGAAAATTAATTTCGGGAAGCTGGCTGTCCAGCACCCCGTAAGCTTTGAGATAAATCGTGCGGCTTACCGGTTCACCTACTTTAAACACAGGATTATCATCATCAAATTTTGCCGTCAATTCGACTTTGGGTGAAGGTAACCACCAACCGCCGTCTATAGCCGCCGGTCTAACCTCTAAATTAATCGGTTGTGTAGCCAAAGTCACGCTCTTTTGTGAAGCAAATACGTCATTCAAGCCAAAACCGGCAAAAAATTCTTCATCATCAAAAAAGCGTGCAAAAGGATCTCGGCGGGAACTTTTAACAAGATAATAGCCGTTAAATCGCACGGGAGGAATGGTTAAATTTCCGCTTTTTTGCGGGAAAAGAGCATAATGATAGGTAATCTCACGTAAATGTTGCCCGTTGACTACCCGACTTTTAATCTCCGGTTCACCAAAAATCTTAATCACCCAATCGTCGCCTCCTCCGACAAATAAAGGAGCATCACCACGCAGACCGCCGGTATCATAAATTTTAAGCTCATAAAGAATCTGCTGTTGCACATAAGGATGATGATTATCAATATCGCCGACGATTTTAAACTGCGAAGAATTATTATCATTTTCAGCAGCTGATTTGGCAGCCACCGGATCAAAATTATCATTGGTAACCATAATAGTTATCGGTTTTGTCTGATAGTCACCCAAAGTAACTGCCGGAATGGTTAATTCACCGCTATGATTAGGAATCATCACCAAATTCCACTGCCGTGATTTGGTTATTTGACTATTGATAACTTGGGTGCGATAACCATTGGATACCGACATTATGGTAAAATCGCGCGACAAATCTTTAATATTCGGTGTCTGACTGGTATCAACATCTTTTAATTCTAAGGTAAGCACAAAAGTTTCACCTTGAGGCAGGCGGTTACGATTAACCGTAGCTTCAAAACTTTGCGCCTGAGCATTAAAACAATAAGTAATCATTAAAAACAATGCAAAAAATATTTTTTTCATTTCTCTCACCTAATTTTCTTTATAGCGATTTTTCTGATATTCTTGAGCAATAAAAGCTCGTAAAAGTCCGCCGACGTCTTCGGGAATTTCACGATACTGTTGAGCTTTGGCTTGTAATTTTTCGTCATAGTCTTCACCTTCCTCGGCTAATTGAGCCATTACCGATGAAGTTTTATTACCTTGCAAGGAAGAATTATTTTCATCGATTTCCCGCTCTTGAGGAGTTTGAGAACTCTTATCCTCGGATTTCATATCACTTGAGGAGGGAACAGGCTGTTGCGCTTGGTCTGACTTATTGGTATCATTTTTCTGTGGCTCACTTTGTTGGTCGGCAGGAGAATTATTGCTCGCATCATTATTTTGCGCCGATGATTGATTATTTTGCTCTTCTGAATTTTCATTATCGGAATTTTCTTGCGAAGAGGATGATGATGACTGCTCATCTTGATTATCATTATCACCATCATCACCGGCGGAAGATGATTGACTATTCTGATTATCCTGACCGTTTTGGTTGTCTTGATTATCTTGGTTTTGTTGTTGATTTTGCTGCTCTTGTTGCTTTTTTAAGTAATCCAAATTAAACTTGGCATCTTCGTGATTAGGATCAATTTGCAAAACTTCCTCATATTTAGCGATAGCTTCTTTAATGGCACCGGATTTAGCATAAGCATTGCCTTGATTATACAATCCCTCAACACTGCTATCTAAAGAATAGAGTTTATGAGCCTCGGTATAATTGCCCAATCTATAATAACTGGCGGCCTGCCAATTTTTATCCTTAAAAAGTGCAGCAGCTTTATCAAAATTTCCATTTTGAAAGGCCTTAATTCCGTCTTGATCAGCATTGGTAAAGAATCCTGCCTGTGCCGGAGCAACCAGTATAAAAGTTAATAATATTACCAACAATTCTTTGCGAAACAGCATTAGGCATCCCAACAAAGGCAGCCATAAAAAATACCAGCCGCCATCAATGTACTGCAAGTTCTGATTAGCACTTGCCTTAATCGGAGCATTAACGTCATTTATGCGTTGTGCTAAGGTCTTAAGACGGGAATCATCGGGTTGTATCGTCCAATAACTCCCCGAACCTGTCTGCGCTATCATTGCCAATTTTTCGTTATTTGCCGAACTTATTCCGATAATATTAACATTAATATTTTGCGTGGCTGCTGATTTTGCCGCCTCCAAAGCTAAATCAAATTTTTGCCCGACATCAGGAGTAAAAATTATCAAACTGCCATTATCGTAACCGGCGGCTTTAATGCGTTCAACCGCTAATGCTATGGCGCGATCCAAGCGATCACCGTTAACCGGCATAATGTCAAGATTTACCTGCCCTAACAAATTTTGCAATAATCCGGTATCTTGTGTAAACGGAGCAATAACAAACGGCTCGGAAGAATACACCATCATAGCACTTTGTACGGATGTAAGCATTCCCAAGAAATCTTTGATTTTATATTTAGCACGCTCCAAACGATTGGGTTTTAAATCTTCTTTTGCCATATCCGATGACAAATTAAGCATAATAAAAACCGGATTTTGTTTTTGTAACTGCGGAACCTCTCGCTGTTCCCAAGAGGGCCCGGCGGCAATTAACACAGTAAAAATCAAGGCTGCCAAGGTCGAAAAGATATAAAAATGCCGACGCCTGGATGAACCTTTAATCAACAAATAATCAAGTAAGGGTTCATCCACTACTTTACGCCACGATGATAATATAGCACTATTGTGAAAATATAATCGATAAAGCACTACCGGAATTACTATCAGCAACAATAAATACGGGCGCAGAAAATGAAAATTATGCCAAAATTCCGTCATTGTTCGGCCTTCCTTGTTAAAATTATCATAAAACAAGCCATTATGAATGCCGCTAATAATGGTATATAATACCACTCTTTAACTTCTGAGAGATAATTTTCCTGTTCATCGCTTGCTTCCAGCTTATCAATTAAATCATAAACTTTCTGCAAATCTTCCGTATTTGAAGCGCGAAAATATTGCCCCTTGGTTATTTCCGCCAAAGTTTTAAGTTCGCTCTCATCAAGTCCGGGAACTCCGATGAACGAAAACATCTGAAAAAACAAATCCGCCGAGCCCACCCCTATGGTATAAACTTTAATATCTTCATCTTGCGCCAGTTTAATGGCTTGCGGCAGAGAAAGAGAGCCATCATTATTTTCCCCGTCGGTCAATAAAATTATTACCTGCGAATTCTTATTAGAAGATTGTCGCATATTCTTTAAAGCTAATGCTAAAGCGTCACCGATACTGGTGGAATCTCCGGCCATTCCCGCCTGCATTGAGGATAAGATATCCAAAATCGCCGCTTTGTCATAAGTTAAAGGCGACTGCAGATAAGCACGCGTGCCAAACAATATCAATCCGAGGCGGTCATTGGCGCGTTTTTTAACAAACTCGCTTACCGTGTGCTTAACTGCCGTAAGCCGGTCTAAACGATAATTTTGATAACGAAAATCGCGTTCCAACATAGAGGTAGAAATATCTAATACCAACATAATATCCCGCCCCTCATTATGAATACGCTGCGGCAAACCTATAGTTATCGGGCGAGTACAACTTAAAACCAACAAGCCCCATACCAGATACAACCACCAAAATCGCAAAGAAAAACGATTATTTGTCGATTCACGATTTCCCCATAAATTACCGCTTTTAACCGCAATACGCTTTAAGTCCTTCAGAAAAGGAATTTTTAATGCATCGCCGTGCATTCCTTTGGCCGCCGGTAATAACCCGTAAAAAACAAAGGGAACTATAAGCAATAACAAAGCTAAGGGATAGGTTAATTCCATCAAAGATTTTCTCCTATCCAAGCAAGAGTAAAATCACGTAGCATATCCAAATCTCGCGGCGTATACTCTTTAGCATCTTCAGGCATAAACGGAGCATTTATCAATAAATTATATATTTTATCATCAATATTATATCGACAATGCTCACTTAAAAACTTCTTCCATTCTTTTCCGCTTAAAGCAACAGCTTGAGGATATTTATAAACACATATACGCCGCAAAACTTCCGATATTTGCGCGGCTGCCATAACAATATTCTTTGCGGAAATATTTTTAATGAGACGCAATGCATAAAGCTTTTTGGACTGTCGATAAAGATATATAATAAATTTGACGGCAATAAACATCAAAACAATACCGGCAACAATCACCCACCAGCCATAGCCCAATGGCCATACTGACACTCCGTCATTAAGGTGAATATCACGTAACTCTGGTAAATTATCCGGCATTTGCCCCCTCGATTTAGTAGTTTAAAACCCTCGAAAATAATTTAGGAATTTAATCGGCAATAATCAAGTTCAGCGAAATTTAATTATCCCGAATTTTTTCTTTCCTAAAGCAATCTTAATCTGCCCATCGACCAAATCTGCCGAACTTAAGCGATAATTTTCATCAGCAACTGTTTTGTCATTGAGTTTTAATCCGCCTTGTTTAATCAAGCGGCGCGCCTCGCCGTTAGATGAACAAAAACCGATATTAACAAAAGCTTCTAATATACCACATCCCTCTTGAGTTATATAATTAGGCAAATCATCACCTAATACACCTTGTTCAAAAGTTTTGGCAGCAGTGTCACGAGCAGAAATCGCTTCATTTTCACCACGGCAAATTTTGGTAGCTTCAAAAGCCAAAATCTTTTTAGCCTCGTTAATTTCTTTATCCTGCAGAGCTTCCAAGCGCTTTACCTCATCTATGGGTAAATCGGTATAAATACGCAAACATTTGCCTACCTCGGTATCTCCGATGTTGCGAAAATACTGATAATAATTATAAGATGATAACTTATCTTCGTTAATCCATACGGCATTTCCCTCGGATTTACCCATTTTTTTGCCATTTGCATCAGTGATAATCGGGGAAGTATAACCAAACAACTCAACATCATATTTACGACGGCCTAACTCGGTTCCGGAAGTAATATTTCCCCATTGATCGGAGCCGGCGATTTGCGCGCGACACCCGTATTTTTGATACAAAACGCAAAAATCATAGCCTTGGAGCAACATATAATTAAACTCCAAAAAACTCATCGGCTGTTCACGTTCCAATCTGGTTTTGACACTGTCCATAGTAAGCATACGATTAACCGAATAGCAAGTACCGATGTCACGCAAAAACTCTAAATAATTAACCCCCTTAAACCAATTCCAATTGTCTTCCATAATCGCATCAGACGGTTTGTTACCGAAAGATAAGAACTTAGCAAAAGATTTTTGCAATCCTTTAATATTTGAGGCTAAAACATCTTCACTCAAAAAAGGACGTAATTTGTCTTTGCCGGAGGGATCACCGATACGAGCCGTGGCACCTCCGACCAAAGCTATGGTTTTGTGACCGCATTTTTGAAACCAGCGCAACATCATCAAAGGTACAATGTGCCCGACGTGTAAACTGTCACCGGTAGGATCTGATCCCAAATAACCTACTGCCGGGGTACCCGTCTTTTCACAATCGGCCAAATAAGCATCAAAGCCTTCTAAATTGGTGCATTGATTATAAAAACCGCGTTCCAGCATAATATTTAAGAATTCAGACTTTAACTGTGACATCAAACCCATCCTTTATGTTTATCAACTAATTTTTAACATATCGCCGCGTATAATTATGACAACGACATCGAGGTATATTAGCATATATTTTTGCTAATGCAAGAAGGGAGTTTAGTTTTTTATGTCACAACTGCAGACTTTTAAGGTATTGGGTTTAGCCAGCGGTTCGGAGTTGGACGGAGTGCGCGCCGCCGTTATTACTACTGACGGAATAGATGTATTTAATCAGGGAGAGTATTTTGATTTCCCCTTTGATGAAAATTTACACGATACTTTATTTAATGCGCACAAAAATAACGAAACACTTCTTGATGCAGAGCGAAACAATGTAGAGGAAAAATTTAATGAATTTTGCATTCACGCGATTAATGAGGTCATCAATGAGGTAAATGATATTAATCTCATCGGCTTGGGCGGACATATTATTTGTCATAAGCCGCAAGAACATATCTTATGCCAAATCGGTAACTTACATAAGATAGCCGCTGCCATTAACATCAAAACCGTCGGTAATTTCCGCAATGCCGATATTCTCTCCGGCGGTCTGGGAGCCCCTTTGGCGGCAATTTATCATTCGGCTTTATCACAACAATTGGAAAAACCGTTGGTGTGGGTTGACGTCGGCGGGGTTAGTGCTTTGACTTATATCGGCTGTAACGGTGAATTGAGAGCTTTTGATACTGGTGCCGGTAATACGGTTATTAATGATTGGGTGAATAAGCACGGCGGAATGCACTGCGATTATAACGGTAAATTAGCAATATGCGGCAAAATTAATGAAGAAATTTTGGGCTGTTTGATGCGTCATAAATTTTTGAACCTTACGCCTCCCAAAGTAGCTGATAAAAACACATTTGTCGAAAAAATGGAGCATTTAGAGGGATTAAACTTGGAAGACGGCGCGGCCACAGCAACCGCTTTTGTGGCGCAATCAATTATCAAAGCCATTAATGATTTTATCCCTGAAAAACCGCAAAAAATTATTATTTGCGGCGGCGGTGCCAAAAATCCGACATTAATGCGTTTTATCAGACAACGTGCCGAAGGGATTACGGTTTGCACCGCCGATGATTACGGATTTAGGGCTGAAGCAATTGAAGCGCAAGCTTTTGCCTTTTTAGCAGTAAGACGCTGCAACCAAATGCCGATTTCTTATCCTTTTACCACCGGAGCAGCAATGGAAGTTATCGGCGGAGAAATCAGTGAATAAATTATAAATATAAATTAAAGAGAAATATATGCATTTACAACAACAAGCTCTACATATTGCGCAAACTTTTGATGTAACAACGCCTAAAGATAAATTGGTGCTGTTCAGTATTAGTTTTCAAAATAATGATACCAACAAACAACTGGCCGATAATTATATTTCCTCGCATCAAGGTTTTGTGACTATCGCCTCCACTCCTTGCGGCAAAGCTTTGGAAGAACTGCAATTGTTTGATAAAAAAAATGAATTAACACAAGATGAGGCTTATCAAATTTGGGGAATCGCTTCTACACGTATGGTTTTATATGCTAAAGGCAATATTACTGCTTTTATTAAAGGAGCACATCCTTTAAGCACTTTTTGCCAATATGAACTGCCGACGATTTTATTAAACCAGAATATTACCACCGTTAACGGTAAAGACAAATTCAGTTTATTTGCCGAACCTTGGTTTTAGACACCAAAAAAAGCGGAAGTTTTTAATTTCCGCTTTTTTATTATTGTTGGGAATAGTTAGAATGTAAACCTTATACCGGCATACCATTCGTGGGCATTAACCTCGGCGTGATGGACTTTACCCAATGTGAAATAACGATAACCGCTGTCAATGTTCAAGCATTTATTAAGTCTGATGCTCAAACCGGCACCCATCTGCCAAGTGTAGGCGCGACTCTTCTTATATCTATGGGTTGTACCGATACCGATTAACTCCTTATTAACCAACTCCAATTTGCTCCAACCGATACCACCGCTGATATAAGGAGTAATCCAATAATTCGGCAAGAAATCCAAGTATCCGTTAAACATATATGAAGTTGAGCCGACAGACACATCATTAAGATGATCACCACCGGTATCAACGTACGGCTCTTCGGCATCATCACGGTTGATAAACTCAAACTCACCGCGGAAGAACTTGTAACGATAACCTACCGCACCGGCAAACATTTTTACACGGCCGGCATCAGAAAGAGCACTATCAGTTACCGGATCATCTTTAGCATTTAAATTATTCCAAGTCAAACCTCCGCGGACGGCCAAATAAAAGCCATCTCTCGCTTGAGCCAAAGTAGCGGTTGTAAGGCTTATTGCCATCACGAGCGCTGCTAATGTCATTGTTTTTTTCATAAACTATCTCCCAACAGTTACTTTTCAATCTATTGTGCAGATTATCATAGATTTATTACTTATTAGTTAATAAGCAAAATATTTTATAAAAATGTGCGAATAAAAAGCCTCCGTAAAAAAACAATTACGAAGGCTTTGAAATCACTTAAAATATCTTTATAAAGTCTTGGATATTTCCTCTATTTCATAACACTCAATAAAATCACCTTTCTGAATGTCATTATAATTTTCAAAGGAAATACCACACTCAAATCCTTCTTTGACTTCTTTAACATCATCTTTGAAGCGTTTGAGCTGACCGATGGCTCCATCGTGAACCACCACATTATCACGAAGTAATCTGATTTTGGCGCCGCGTTTAACCATACCTTCGGTAACCATACAACCGCCGACTTTGCCGACACCGGTAATATTATATACTTCTCTGATTTCGGCATAACCCAACAATTTTTCGCGCAATTCCGGTGATAACATACCTTCCAAGCCTTTTTTGATGTCATCTAACACATCATAAATGATGGAATAATATTTGATTTCCACCTCATCACGACGCGCCATTTCACGAGCTTGAGCATTGGCACGAACGTTAAAACCGATAATCAAAGCGTGTGAAGCTTTGGCTAAGGTAACATCAGATTCGGAAATTCCTCCTACCGCCGAATGCAAAATTTGCACGCTGACTTCATCGTTGGATAATTTGGAAACTGCACCTTCAATCGCTTCAATTGAGCCTTGAACATCGGCCTTGATAATAATCGGCAGATGTTTAACCTCACCGGATTTAATTTTATCCAACATTTGCTCCATCGCCGATTTGGCCGATTTAACCAATTTGGCATCGCGTTCTTTTCTGATGCGATAGCCGGTAATTTCCTTAGCTTTGTTTTCATCAGCAACAACAATAAAATCATCACCGGCCGACGGCGTGCCGTTTAATCCCAAAATCTCTACCGGTGTAGCCGGTCCGGCTTCCTGCATTTTATAACCGTGTTCATTAAACATCGCTCTGATATGTCCCCACTCCTTACCGGCAATGCAAATATCGCCGATATGTAATGTACCTTTCTGCACTAGGGCTGTCACAACGGTACCGCGGCCTTTTTCCATCTTGGCTTCGATTACCGCACCTTCACTGGCACGATTGGGATTGGCTTTCAAATCCAACATCTCCGCTTGCAACAATATAGCGTCAACCAATTTATCAATATTAATACGTTTTTTGGCCGAAACTTCAGCACACAAGCATTCACCGCCCATCTCCTCAACTCCGATACCGTGTTGAAGTAAAGCTGTCTTTACTTTCATCGGATCGGCTCCGGGAAGATCTATCTTATTAATCGCAACCACAATCGGCACCTCGGCTGCTTGGGCGTGACGAATAGCTTCAATGGTTTGCGGCATAATACCATCATTGGCAGCCACAACCAAAACTACAATATCGGTAACCTTAGCACCACGAGCACGCATTTCAGAGAATGCCTCGTGACCGGGAGTATCAATAAAGGTAATCTTTTGCCCTGATTTTACCGTAATTTGATAAGCACCGATGTGTTGAGTAATACCACCTGCCTCTTTGGCAACCACATTGGTTTCGCGCAAGGCATCAAGCAAAGAGGTTTTACCGTGGTCAACGTGCCCCATAACCGTTACTACCGGAGCTCGCGGCAATAACTGCTCAGCGCTATCGACCGTTCCGTGTAAGCCTTGTTCAACATCACTGTCGGCAACGCGCTTGTATTTGTGTCCGAATTCTTCAACAATAATCTGTGCTGTATCAGCATCAATGGGTTGGTTAATGGTAGCCATAACGCCTAAAGACATTAATTTCTTGATAACATCAGCCGATTTTTCAGCCATACGATTAGCCAGTTCCTGAACTGTGATAACTTCGGGAATAACCACATCTTTAATAACCTTTTCCGCCGGAGCAGCTACCACAGCAGGCTTTGGGGTTTTCTTCTTGAAACGGCGATGCACACTGCCATAACCGTAATCATCATCGTCATCATCAGTGCGAATATTGTGAATATTGACTTTTACGTTGCGGCGTTGCGGCTCAAATGAACGCTTGGTAATTTGCTTTTTGCGTTCCTGTTCAAAAACTTCCTCCTTGGAAATACCTTTGCGCGGTTGCTCCGTATCATCATCGTCGTCATCGTCAAAACGATTTTTTTGCCGCTCTTTAAATTTATTTAAGACGCGATTTTCTCCCTCTCCCTCGGATTTGGAAGATGAAGATTTAGGTTCACTGCCCATATCAACCTGCGAATTTTCCTCAATATTTTCCTTGGTAGAGGCGTTTTTATCTTGCTTATTTTTAGCTTCGGCGGCTTTTTCTTTAAGCTCTTGAGCTTTTGCTTCAGCTTCAATACGAGCTTTTTCCTTAACCTGCTCTTCGGCAATACGTTGCCGTTGTAAGCTGCGCTCCTGCTCATCGGCTTTGCGCTTAATATCATATTCCTTAGCTTCTGCCAAAAGTTTGAGCTTAGCCTCAGTTTCCTTGTCTATCGTCTTTTTAGGTTGCTCCTTGGGCGCAGTTGCTCCGATTACCCGTTTTTTACGTACCTCTACCTGCACCACTTTTTTATCACCGGAGCCGGTTTTATTAGCTCCTATCTTTAAGGTTAGGGTAGATTTCCCTGATAATGTTAATTTAGGTTTTGCATTATCTTCTGTCATATACATCTATCTCCGTTTTGACTTTAATTGCCCTCAAAAGCCGACAAACGCGCTATCGCCTCTTTAGCAAATGCACCTGCCGAACCTTTTAATAATGCCAGATGCGCCGTGTTATCCCTTCTTAACTCTTCATCAAGCTCATCGACATTAAATAAATCACAAATTTCCAATTTACCGGCGTGAGAAATCACTTTATCGTGACCATCACTGCCCTTATCTCCGGCTTCAATAAGAAGCTCGACTTGTTGCTTTTTTACAGCCTCCAAAACCTTATCTAAGCCCCAAATCAAACATCCGGCTTTACGCGCCAACGATAAAGCGTGCAGAGCTTGAGCTCGCAACAGATGTTCAACCATCACCCCGATATCCGAGGCAACCCGAACTTTACGCTTAAGAGCTTTGGCAAATAAATTCTGCGCTACAGCCTTATTGAGCAAACTTTTGGCATTGGTTACATAAATCCCTTTGCCACCGAGTTTGCGCTTAAAATCGGGTACAATATCGCCTTCCGGAGTTGCCGTAAACCGCAACATCTGCGTCTTTGAAAGCAACTCTCCGCTGACAATACATTTTCTGGCGATTTCTTGTTTCATCTTGGCATTGAACCTCAATTTATTGTAGCGGCGGGCATTCTAAAAATGCCCGCCCCGACAATTTATTTCTCCTCTTCAAACCAATGAGCGCGGGCTTGCATAATGATTTTTTCCGCTTCTTTGATTGAAAGAGTATCTTCGCCCAAAATTTCAACCAGTTCGTCAGATGCCAAATCAGCTAAATCATCAATGGTACGAATATCTTTATCAGCCAAAATCATCAGCATATCTTTATCCAAACCGTCAATGGTTTGTAATTTTTCATCTAAGCCTAAGTTTTTGCTTTTTTCAGCAAATTCTTGGTTACGCTTGTCAACGTAAGCTTGGGCACGACGTTGTAATTCTTGAGCAATTTCCTCATCGAAACCATCAATCTCCGCCAATTCATCAACATTAACCATAGCGATTTCATCAATATTGGAGAAACCTTCGGCAATCAATAAATGAGCCAAAAGGTCATCAACGTCCAAAATCTCCATAAAGCGCTGTGAACGAACACGATTTTCATTAGCACGACGCTCCTGCTCTTGTTCTTCGGTTAAAACATCAATATCCAAACCGGTTAATTTGCTGGCTAAGCGAACATTTTGACCACGACGGCCAATTGCCAAAGAATACTGGTCTTGAGATACAATCGCTTCAATCTTATTATTTTCTTCATCGAAAACTACTTTTAAGACTTCAGCCGGTGCTAAAGCGCTTACAATGTACTGCGCCTTATCATCAGAATAAGGAATGATGTCAATTTTTTCACCGTGCAACTCATTGCTGACTGCCAAAACGCGGATACCGCGTAATCCGACACAGGTAGCAACAGGATCTAAGGTCACATCATCACTTCTAACTGCCATTTTGGCTTTTGAACCGGGATCACGAGCCACCGATACCACCTCAACAATACCATCATAAACTTCAGGAACTTCAGCTTGAAATAATTTGGCCATAAATTCCGGACAAGTACGCGATAAGGAAATCTGCGGTCCTTTGTTTTCCTTGCGAACTTCCAAAACATAAGCTCTGATACGATCGCCGATTTTAAGATTTTCAGATGATATCATCTCCTCACGGCGTAACAGTGCCTCTGCTTTGCCCATATCAACAATAACTCCGGAGCGTTCAACTCTTTTGACAGTGCCGTTAATAATTGTGCCGACTTTTTCACTGTATTCTTCAAACTGTTTATTACGCTCAGCTTCACGAACTTTTTGCATAATAACCTGTTTAGCGGTTTGTGCGGCAATACGTCCAAAATCAATCGGCGGTAATTCATCAATAATATACTCACCGACTTTGATTTTATCATCGTAGGCTTGCGCTTCTTCCAAAGTTAACTGCGAAACCTCATTTTCTCTTGATTCCTCATCTTTAACTACTTCACGATAACGCGCTAAAGTAATGGCGCCGGTTTTACGATCAATATGAGCCCTGATGTCATGCTCCATACCGTATTTGGTGCGGGCGGATTTTTGAATCGCCACTTCCATCGCTTCAAAAACATCTTCTTTATCAATGTTTTTCTCTCTGGCCACAGTATCTGCTACCAAAACAATCCCGGGACGGGGCATATTTTCCTTTTCTTGCATTTTTACCTCTACAATTCCAGTTTTACAATTTAGTCGTTATTTTGAGCCGCTTCATATTCATTCCACAGCTCATCAGTTAAAACAAGTTTGGCCTTGTTGATAAGATTAAACGGAATCCGGTAAACCGTACCATCCATTTCAATCTCCACAACAGAACCATCTTTAAGAGCATTTATTCGCCCTTTAAATCTTTTGCGTTTGTCGACAGCTTCCAAAGTTTCAATCTTAGCCTCATAACCGACGAATCGAGCAAAGTGTTCTTCCTTGGTTAAAGGACGATCAATGCCCGGGGAGCTTACCTCTAAAGTATAGGCGCCGGCTATAGGATCTTTTTCATCCAGCAGAGCCGATACCGCGCGACTGACCTTGGCACAATCATCAACATTCAACTGCCCGTGGTCTTGCGGCTCAATCATAATTTGCAAAGTGGGATTTTGCACACCGATGGTCATAATCCGCACAACCTCATAACCTAAACCTTCAATAACCGGTTCCAGCAAAGAGCTTAAATGATGAACCTGCATAAATTATTTTCTCCTAAACAAAAAGCGGAGCTTTAAGCTCCACTTTAGATAATATCATTAAATTTATACTCGCGTTATAACAGAAAAAAAAATAAAAGCAAGCATATTTTGTAAGTTATTTGATAAAAATGCTTTTAGGCTTTCTTATTAAACCGTTCGTAAAACCCTTCAAAGAGAACGTATAACAACGGAATTACCAACAATCCGAGTGCCGTTCCCAGTAACATTCCATAGAATACCGGAACACCAATCGCGCGACGCGAAGCCGCACCGGCACCGGTAGCGATAATCATCGGGAACACACCCAAAATAAAGGTAAATGCAGTCATCAACACAGCTCTGAAACGCTCGCGAGTAGCTATTACCGCTGATTTAACCAAAGTTTCGCCTTTAGCGTGCTCTTCCTTGGCAAATTCAACAATTAAAATTGCATTTTTCGCTGCCAGACCGACCAACAAAATCAAACCTAATTGCGCATAAATACTAAGCGGTAAACCGGTGACAAAAAGTCCTACCAAAGCTCCCAACATAGCAACCGCAACGGAAGTTAATACCGGCATCGGGGTTATCCAACTTTCATACTGGGCAACCAAGAATAAATAACCGAACAAAATCGCTAAGGCAATCAAGTAGCCGATTTGTCCTTGCGAATTCTTTTCCTGATAGCTGATACCCGACCACTCGTAACCGAAACCTTCCGGCATAGTAGCGGCTAATTTTTCAACCGCGTTCATTGCCTCACCGGTGCTCACCGCAGGGTGTTGAATGGCTGTAATAGTGGCAGACGGATATTGATTGTAACGGCTGACCACACGAGGTGAAAGTATTTTACTTAACTTGATAACACTGCTCAAGGGTACCATTTCACCTAGCGTATTCTGTACATAGAGTTTGCCGATTGATTCGGCATCTTTACGGTTTTTCCAATCGGCCTGCACCATAACCTTATTAACCTGTGTGCCGAAGTTAACATCATTAATATAAGCCGAACCTAAATAATACTGCAAAGTAGAGAAAATTGAGCCGACGCTCACTTTAAGGCTTTCGGCTTTTACTCTATCAATATCAACAAAGATATTAGGAGTTTTGGCGGTATAAGTGGTATAAGCATAATAAACTTCCGGTGCTGCGTTCATCTTAGCCAACATTGCCATCAACGCTTGTTCAATCGCCTGCGGATTATCGGTATTCAACGATTGCAACCTAAAATCCATACCGCCGCTCATACCCAAACCGATAATTGCCGGAGGTTCAAAAAGTTGCACTTCAGCATCGGGATATTGTGCTAACTTAGCTCTGATGCGATTTAAAATGTTAGTGGAGAATAAATCGGAATTGCGCTTATTCCACGGCTCTAAAACGATAATCAACATACCGACGTTTTCGCCGGTGCCGCCAATCATACTGATACCGGTAATGGTCATCATCGCCTTGACGCCGGGTTCTTTTAAAATAAGCGGAGTTATGCGATCAATAAATTCCTGTGTGCGTTCACGCGATGCACCCTCGGGTAATTGCACGTTACCCATAATTGCACCTTGATCCTCGTTGGGGATAAACGATGTTTGACTGATTTGCAAAATGCCACAAATTACCATAATTGCCAAGCCGTAAACAACCGCAACAACCGCAATCTTGCGACCGAATAAGGCAACAATCCCCATATAAGTATCACGTCCCTTACTAAGGAACTTATTAAACCACTTTAGAGGGCCTTTTTCAATCGGTTTGAGCGGACGTAACAAGGTTGCACACAAAGCCGGTGATAAAGTCAAAGCATTAATTGAAGAAAAGAACACCGCTAAAGAAATCGACACCGCGAATTGTTGATAAATTTTTCCCGTGATGCCCCCCATAAAGCCGACCGGCACAAAAATCGCCAACAGCACCAATGTGGTGGCCACAATCGCCGATGACACCTCTTCCATCGCTTTGATTGCAGCGTTCTTGGGTGTCAAATTTTCTTTTTCCATCAAGGTTAAAACGCGCTCGACTACCACAATGGCATCATCAACCACCAAACCGATGGCCAGCACCAAACCGAAAAGCGTCAGCATATTGAGGCTGTAACCAAGCGCCAACATCACCGCAAATGTTGCCAATAATGATACCGGAATGGTAATGGAGGGAATAAGTGTTGAACGCCAATCCTGCAAAAACACATAACATACCAAAATAACCAGTAAAAAGGTCAATACTAATGTAAAAATAACTTCTTCAATAGATGCGGAAATATATTCGGTTGAATCATAACCAATCAGATAATCTACTCCCTTGGGAAAAGTTAATTTCAAGTGCTTAAGTTCTTTTTTAAGGTTTTTCATAGCTTCCAGAGCATTAGCACCGGTTAACTGATTAACCGCAATCGCCACATTGGGTACGCCGTTATAACGTGAAGTGGCACGATAGGACTCCTCACCGATTTCGATACGGGCAATATCCTTCAGCTGAACCAAGCCACCATCTTCGGCCGTACGCACGATAATATTTTTAAAATCTTCGACCTCATTGACACGCCCTTGGGTTTGCAAGGAATAGACCATTTGCTGTTTGCCATCACCGGGCATAGCACCAACCTTACCTAATGAGGGTTGATAGTTTTGACCTTGAATGGCGGCGCTGATGGCTTCAATCGGTAACTTCAATGCAGCAATTTTATCGGCGTCAAGCCAAACGCGCATACTCAAGCGCGCCGAATAAATATTAACCTCGCCTACCCCATTAACGCGCGAAAGGGCGTTTTTCATATTATTTTGCACATAGTCGCTGAGTTCACTGTTGGTATATGAGTTATCGGGTGAAAATACCGACACAAAGCCCAAAATATTTGATGAACGACGCATAACATTGACGCCTTGACGTTGTACTTCAGTGGGTAATTTGGATGTGGCTTGCTGAATACGGTTTTGCACCTTAACTTGCGCCATATCCGAATCTGTTCCGGGCTTAAACGTAACCGTCAAACGATAAGAGGAATCCTCCGACGAAGAATCCATATAAATCATCCCCTCTACACCATTGATTTGCTCTTCAATCGGAATACCTATGGTGCGGGCAACCACCTCTGCCGAGGCTCCGGGGTAAGCGGCAGAAACCACAATCTCCGGAGGGGTAATCTCAGGATAAAGCGATATAGGAAGCGAAAAAACCGAGATAAGTCCGGCAATCGACATCACAATAGAAATAACTATCGCAAAACGCGGACGCTCAATAAATATGCGCGAAAACATTTTTATTTGGCCTCCTTAGATTCTTCGGAAACCAAGCTGGCTCTGACTTGAGCTCCGTCTTTGACTTTTTGCAAACCGTTGATGACAACCTTTTCGCCGCCTTTTAAGCCCTCGAGAATAATCTGTTTACCCTCAAAAGCGCCATCTAATTTGACGCGTTGCTCATTAATCGTATTTTTGTCATCGACCACAAAAACATAAGCCCCGTTGGCATCTTGCATTATCGCCGTCGGTGAAACGGTAACCAATTTATTTTCTTGCGCCGAAGAGATGATTACATTGACATAATTGCCGGCAATAAGTTGATTGTTGGAGTTATCATACTCCAAATAAATCGACAAAGTAGCTGTTTGTGCATTAACCTCATTATTGATGAAAAACGAGCTGGCTGTATCATTGACAATACTACCATCAGGTAACTTTAAGCGAGTGCGTAATTTATCTGCCTGAACTTTTTTGAGCATATAATGATCTTTATCCGGAACCGAAAAAGCAACTCTGATAGGCGAATTTTGCACGATACGTGCCAAGGTAACGGAATTAGAGCTGACCAAGTTACCCTCGGTGACATTAGCTTTGCCGATTTTGCCGGTGATGGGGGCGCGGATTTCAGTGTGCATTAAATCAATCTGCGCTAACTCCAAATTGGCTTTGGCTTGAGTAACCGCAGCTTGCGCCTGCAGGTAAGCGCTCTCTGCGGTGTCAAGCGTGGATTTGGAGGCGTATTGTTTGGTGCTTAAGGCCTTTTGACGATTGTAATCACGCTCGGCACGCACAAAATTAGCCTGTGCACTTTTGAGTGCGGCTTTGGCTAAATCCAAATTGGCCAAATATCTGTCTTGTTCAATAACAAACAAAATATCGCCCTCGTTGACAATCGAGCCCTCTTGGAACAAAACTTTTTCAATATAGCCAGAAACCTGCGGCACCAGATTAACACTTTTAATCGGCTCAATGGAGGCTATATATTGCTTTTGTGGGGAGACATCCTCCAGCAGAGCCTGCTCAACAATCACATGGGGAATACCGCCCATTGCTCCGCCGGGAAGTGCACCTTGCGGAGTTAGTTTGGCTTTGAGATACCAACCTAAAGCAATACACAAAAAAACAATAATAAAATTGCGAACGATTACTCTTTTACTGACTTTAACAACCTGCATTATTAAATTCTCCGGATATTTTTTCAATCAATTGATTTAATGAGAGTATATGTGTAACATAAATTGATTAAAAATCAATTATTTTTTTATGCTAATACCTAAATTGCGGAAGAATTATTGCTGATTGGTTCAACGAAACTTTCAATTTACCCTATTGGAAAAAATAATGCATCATATCTTTTTTCAATATTTTTCAGTATGTTTTCATAAATATCAGATGAAGTAAGT
>ERZ842401.1012-NODE-1012-length-41351-cov-9.937815_pt1 | contig 41351 bp, 39 predicted proteins | sample MGYA00521270_ERZ842401 | MGnify/ENA primary metagenome ERZ842401 (study PRJEB31892, sample SAMEA3878208) | bioreactor metagenome | biome: Moose rumen | place: Sweden | collected 2011-10 | study: EMG produced TPA metagenomics assembly of the PRJEB12797 data set... | reverse complement strand
GCGACCCCAACCTTGGCAAGGTTGTGCTCTACCAACTGAGCTATTTCCGCATTTTCTTCGTACTAACGAAGGCATCTCTCTCGATTGCGGATGCAAAGGTACGATTTTTTTTGGAACCGCCAAAACTTTTTGCTGTTTTTTTTGAAAAAAGCGCGCTTTTACACCTAAACAGAGAGAGATGCCCTACCCTATACCTTAATTATATATAGTGTCCTTACATCTGGTGGGGTATTGACTTGAGGGTCAGCAGCAGGTGGTCCCACACCATCTGGACCGTAGGTATAAGCAATCGTTCATCGGGCGTATGGACATCGCGAAGCGTAGGACCAAACGACACCATGTCGAGATTGGGATAGCGCTCGGCAAAAAGTCCGCACTCCAAACCAGCATGAATGCCACGAACAATGGGCTCTTTCTGGAACAGTTTGTGGTAGGTGTACTTCACGATTTTCTGCAGTTCGCTGTTCTGACGCATCTTCCATGCAGGATAACCCTCGGAATGAGAGACTTGGAATCCGGCAAGTTTGAATACTGCCGCTATGGTATTGCACATATTGTCGAGATTCGACATTACGTTACTACGCTGAGAAGACATAATCTCAATCTTGTCCTCATGCGTTTCTACACGTGCCAGATTACTGGAGGTCTCGGTCATGCCGCCCAGTGCTTCATCTTGACAAATAGCATAAACGCCATTGTCGACAGCCTGTAATGCATAGACGAAGCGACGCGCCGTATCGTCATCAATAATGGGCTCAGGGTCGTAGCTGCGCATACGCCACACCATCTGGGGGTCAGCTACGTGGAACTCCTCATCGACCTGGGCGGAGAAGACATTCCAGTCGGCACGAATATTCTCCTTGATGGCTTCGGGTACTGCCAACACGAAATAACCACCGCGTGGAATGGCATTATGAAGACTGCCGCCATGCAGTCGCACGAGATGAACATCTTCATACCGTTCCATCTCTTGATATACGAAACGGGCAATAATCTTCAAGCCGTTGGCACGCTTCTTGTTGATATCATCACCGGAGTGACCGCCTACCAATCCCTTTACTGAACCCTTGATGAAGAAATAGCCCTCAGGCGCCGGCTGACGCTTGATGTCAAGGGTTGCTGTCGTGGTTCGACCTCCGGCACACGACACGAAAATTTCGCCCTCGTCTTCTGAATCAAGGTTGATAAGATAATCGCCCGTCATAAAACCTGCTTTCATACCCATGGCTCCCGTCAGACCTGTCTCTTCGTCACGTGTGAATACGCACTCTATGGGACCATGTTCAATATCGTCACTTTCCAGTATTGCCAGTTCCATAGCGCAGCCAATACCGTCATCAGCACCTAACGTTGTACCTTTGGCGCGCATCCATTCACCATCTACATAGGTTTCAATAGGATCGTTGTCGAAATCTACGGGATGGTCGGGAAGATTGTCACACACCATATCCATGTGGCTCTGCAGTATGACGGTCTTGCAGTCTTCATAACCTGGGGTGGCTGGCTTTCGGATAATGACATTACCCACCTCATCGACTTTGGTCTCTAAATGATGGCTTTCGCCCCACTCCTTCAGGTAAGCGATCATCTTCTCTTCGCGCTTCGAAGGACGCGGAATTTGGTTAATCTTTGCAAACTGTTCAAAGACTACAGCTGGTTTTAACTCACTTTTATTCATATTTAATGTTTATTTTAATATTTAATTTTCTATGTTTAATGTTTCTTTGTACCTTTGCAGCGACAAAAGTACACATTTATGACGGAAATTCTGTTATTAAGCACGTTAATAATTGCTATCGGCATGTTTTTTTTCTGCGTAAAACTCGTTTTTCGCAAGAATGGCAGTTTCTCGTCGCAGCATATTCACGACAGTAAGGCGATGCGCGACAGAGGCATACACTGTGTAATGGATCAAGACCGAGAGATGAGACGCAACAACAGGTTTGCCGTCAGGGAGAGGGTTACTGAATAAACCTTTTTCCGATGTCAAAGTGTGACACACAAAAAAGAATTGAAAAATATAAAGTAATAAACGAAAACATGAAAAAGTACATGATGATGGCCGCAGCTGCCGTAGCACTGCTGGTATCTTGCAACAACGCAAGTTCAAAAATGGATGAGAAGACTGACGCCCAGAGTGAAACAGCAAACAACGGCGGTCTGAAGATTGCTTATGTAGAGGTTGACTCGCTAATGACGCAGTATGAATTCTGCAAAGAGTTCACACTCATCATTCAGAAGAAAAGCAATAATGCCCGTAATACGCTGAACCAGAAAGGTCAGGCATTGCAGAACGCCATGGTGAACTTCCAGCAGAAACTGCAAAACAACGGCTTCACTAGCCGTGAGCAGGCGGAGGCACAGCAGAGCGCCATTCAGCGCCAGCAACAGAGTCTGCAAGACCTGCAGGCTCGTCTGGAGAGCGAACTCGCCAATGAGACAGCAAAGTATAACGAAGGGCTGCGCGACTCGCTGATGCACTTTCTTGACAAATATAACAAGGACAAGAAGTACGACCTTATCTTGACGAAACAGGGCGATAACATTCTGTATGCAGCTAAGCGTTTCGACATCACCAAGGATGTTATCAATGGTTTGAATAAGGGGTATAAGTCGACGCTGAAGACCGAGGTCAAGAAGGAAGAGAAGAAATAAAGCAGCCTACCCCAACCCATCTCTTTAAGAGAGGGGCATTTACATGGATATAGAAAAAATACTGAACAAGCTCCATATCACCGAGCTTAACGAGATGCAACAACACGCCATCGAAGCCATAAAAGGCTCAGATGGTGATGTTGTTTTGTTATCACCAACGGGATCTGGTAAGACGTTGGCATATCTCCTGCCGCTGGTTCAGCTACTCGATGCAAACAGCAACGAGGTTCAGGCACTGGTTGTCACACCAGGAAGAGAACTGGCGCTGCAGTCGGACCAAGTTTTGAAATCGATGGGCTGCGGACTGCGCTCTATCGCATGCTATGGCGGGCGGGCCGCAATGGACGAACACCGCGTGCTGAAAGATGTTTGCCCACAAATCATCTTTGGAACGCCAGGGCGTCTGAACGATCATCTAGAGAAGCAGAATATAGGGAGATACGGCATTCGTTACCTTATCATTGACGAATTTGACAAATGTCTCGAAATGGGTTTCCAGATGGAGATGCAAAAACTACTGAAGAGCCTACCAGCCCTACAGAGACGCATCCTGCTCTCAGCAACGAATGCGGAACAGATTCCGCAGTTTGTCAACATGTCGAAAAAAGGAACGCTCATTGACTTCCTCGAGGAGGAAAACCAGACTTCAGAACGCGTCACGCTGTATGAAGTAAAGAGTCCTCAGAAAGACAAATTGGTGACGCTACGCAACCTCTTGCTGAGCTTTGGTAATGAAAGCAGCATCGTATTCCTAAACTACCGCGACAGCGTGGAACGTGTGGACAATTATCTTCGCGAACAGGGTTTCACAACCAGTCATATGCACGGGGGAATGGAGCAGCGACAGCGGGAGGACATGCTCTACAAATTCTGCAACGGGTCGACCAACATACTGGTTGCTACCGACTTGGCATCGCGTGGATTGGACATTCCCAACATTCAGAACATCGTTCACTATCACCTGCCGGAAAGTGAGGAAGGATATGTGCATCGCGTGGGACGAACAGCCCGATGGAATGCCACCGGTCGTAGCTTCTTCATCTTAAACAGTGGGGAAAAGATTCCCGACTATGTCGAAGGTGAGGTCGTCCTGTATACTGCCACAGCGTTACAGTTTACGGAACCCTGTCCGCCCCGAATGGCAACACTCTATATCGGCAAAGGAAAGAAAGACAAGATTTCCAAGGGCGATATTGTTGGTTTCCTCTGTAAGACAGGAGGTTTGACAGCTGATGACATTGGACGCATTGACGTTAAGGACCGCTATTCCTATGCCGCCGTAAGAAGCGAAAAGCTAAAGCATGTTCTTCGTTCAACTCAAGGCGAAAAGATTAAAGGTATCAAGACGATAATTGAAGAAGTACGTTAATTTCTTATCCAAATATTTGCCCAATTCAATAAAAAAGTGTAATTTCGCAGCGTCTAAGCGAAAAGGTAAAAAGAAACTAGGCAAGAAACAAATACAATAAACCCAAATTAAATACACAACAAAATGAAGAAGTACAACTTTAATGCCGGTCCTTCGATGCTACCCCGCGAGGTTATAGAGAAGACCGCTCAACAGTGTTTAGACTTCAATGGCTCTGGTCTTTCTCTGATGGAGATCAGCCATCGTGCCAAGGATTTCCAGCCAGTTGTTGACGAGGCAGTCGCTCTCGTCAAGGAACTGCTCAGCATTCCTGAGGGTTACTCCGTCATCTTCCTCGGCGGTGGTGCAAGTCTGGAGTTCTGTATGATTCCCTTTAACTTCCTTATCAAGAAAGCTGCATACCTGAACACCGGTGTTTGGGCTAAGAAGGCTATGAAGGAGGCAAAACTGTTTGGAGAGGTAGTTGAGGTTGCTTCTTCAGCCGATGCTAACTACACTTTCATCCCCAAGGATTGGACGGTACCTGCAGATGCTGACTACCTGCACATCACTACCAACAATACTATTTATGGTACTGAGATTCGCAAGGACCTCGACGTGAACGTACCCCTGATTGCTGATATGTCATCGGACATTTTCTCACGTCCTATCGATGTAAAGAAGTACGATGCCATCTATGCCGGCGCACAGAAGAACCTGGCTATGGCTGGTGTGACCATCGTCATCGTGAAAGACGAGAAGCTGGGACGTGCTCCCCGTGAGATTCCCACCATGCTCGACTACCGCACACACGTGGACAAAGGCTCTATGTTCAACACACCTCCTGTCGTTCCAATCTACAGTGCTCTTGAGACCCTGCGTTGGATTAAGAAAAACGGCGGTGTGGAAGCTATGGACAAATTGGCTCAGCAGCGTGCAGAAATTGTGTATGGAGAAATTGACCGCAACAAGATGTTCCGCGGCACTGCCAATGTGGAGGATCGTTCAGTGATGAATCTCTGCTTCGTGATGGCTGACGAATATAAAGAACTGGAGAAAGACTTCCTTGACTTTGCCACTTCGAAGGGCATGGTTGGCGTGAAGGGTCATCGCTCTGTTGGCGGTTTCCGTGCCAGCTGTTATAACGCACAGACCATTGAAGGATGCAATGCCCTCGTTGCCTGCATGAAGGAGTTTGAAGCTAATCATTAAATTCGACATTATGAAAGTATTAGTTGCAACAGAGAAACCATTCGCAGCTGCTGCTGTAAATGGAATTAAAGCAGAGGTAGAAGCTGCTGGCAATGAGTTGGTATTGCTGGAGAAATATACTGAGAAGGCTCAGTTGCTGGAAGCCGTAAAGGATGCTGACGCGCTGATTATCCGCTCGGATAAGGTCGACGCTGAGGTACTTGACGCTGCCAAGCAGTTAAAAATTGTGGTTCGTGCTGGTGCTGGTTACGATAACATTGACCTCGCAGCAGCTACAGCCCACAAGGTAGTGGCTGAGAACACTCCTGGACAGAACGCTAATGCAGTTGCCGAATTGGTATTCGGACTGCTGGTGATGGCTGTTCGCGGTTTCTATAACGGGAAGAGCGGTTCAGAACTGCTCGGCAAGAAATTAGGAATCCTGGCTTTCGGAAATGTCGGCAGAAACGTTGCTCGCATCGCAAAGGGATTCGGCATGGAGGTGTATGCCTACGATGCCTTCTGTCCTGCAGAAGTTATTGAGAAGGCTGGCGTACATGCCGTAGCTAATCAAGACGCGCTTTTCGAGACATGTGACGTGGTATCACTCCACATCCCTGCAACCCCAGAGACCAAGCAGAGCATCAATTATGCGCTGGTTGGTAAGATGAAGAAAGGCGGCATCTTGGTAAACACTGCCCGCAAGGAAGTCATCGACGAGGCTGGACTCATCAAATTGATGCAGGAGCGTGAGGACCTAAAGTTCGTTACAGATATCATGCCCGATGCAAATGACGAGTTCCTGAAATTCGAAGGCCGTTACTTCTCTACTCCAAAGAAGATGGGTGCTCAGACCGCTGAGGCCAACATAAACGCTGGTATTGCTGCTGCCAAGCAAATCAATGCTTTCTTCAAGGATGGCGACACAAAATTCCAGGTAAACAAGTAAGAAGTAGTAATACTGAATAGAACAGGAGACAGGTTTAGCTAACCTGTCTCCTTTTTGTATCTAACGGAGTAATAGAGAGTGTGTATTTCTGCGTATAAAAAAGCCTCTCTGCAATAAACAGAGAGGCTAATAGAAGTATTTGGTTCGTTTAATTGAGTCCAAAGAGAACACGCAGACCGCCGTCAACACCCGAGAAGCCCATGAAGGCAAGTGAAAGAAGACCGGCAGAAAGCAAGACGATAGCCATGCCACGCATTCCCTTGGGAATGGTAACGAGCTCCAGTTGCTCACGCATACCAGCAAAGACGGTCAACGCCAATCCGAAGCCAATAGCGGTAGAGAAGGCATAAACGACAGACTGAATCAGGTCAAAGTCCTTCTGTATAACCAGAATAGCCACACCCAGCACAGCACAGTTAGTGGTAATCAGGGGAAGGAAAATGCCAAGAGCTTGATAAAGTGCAGGCGACACCTTCTTCAAGATAATCTCTACCATCTGCACCAGCGAGGCGATGACGAGGATGAAGGCGATAGTCTGAAGGTAACCGAGACCATTGGGATCAAGCACGAACTTCTGAACAAGCCAGGTAACAATGGTAGCAAGCGTCAAGACGAAAGCTACAGCTGCCGACATTCCCAGCGAGGTGTCAATCTTCTTGGAAACACCGAGGAAAGGACAAATGCCAAGGAACTGTGACAGGATGATATTGTTGACAAATATCGCGCTAATAAATATCAGTATATATTCCATAAAGCTATTTACATTTTCTATTTGACAATTTACAATTTAGCCACGTACCTTATTAACAATAGCAATAAGGAATGCCAACATAATGAAAGCGCCTGGAGGCAACACGAAGAGCAGGATATTGTACTCCTCGGGCAACAGCGCAAAGCCAAAGATGGAGCCAGAACCCAACACCTCGCGGCAAATACCGAGCAGGGTGAGACCAAGCGTAAAGCCAAGTCCGATGCCAATGCCGTCAAACAGCGAGGCCACAGGAGAATTCTTGGCTGCAAAGGACTCTGCACGTCCCAGAATGATACAGTTCACTACAATCAGCGGGATGAAAAGTCCAAGTGCAGCATCAATATCAGGCAAAAATGCCTTGATAATCATCTGCAGCAGCGTAACAAAAGCAGCAATGACCACAATAAATACGGGGATGCGTACCTTATCGGGGGTCACGCTCTTCAGGCACGAAATCACAACGTTAGTACAAATGAGTACGGCCATGGTAGCCAGACCCATTGACATGCCGTTGATAGCCGAGGTGGTTGTGGCCAGCGTAGGACACATACCCAACATCAGGACGAACGTCGGGTTCTCCTTGACGATACCATTTTTTATAATATCGATATAATTCATAGCTTATTCCTCCTCTTTAGTTTGTTCTGTTGCTTTACTCTCAGCTTTTTCAGTGGCACCACTCTTGCCATCAACGGCAGGTGTGGCCTGATAAGCCTTATAGGCATTGTTGATAGCTTTCAAGAATGCACGGCTGGTAATAGTGGAAGCAGTAATGGCATCAACCTGACCGCCATCCTTAGAGACTACAAGAGGCTCCTTAGGATCCTTACCGATGATGTCACCTTTCTGACCTTTCTGGAACCACTGATCAGCCTTGGCACCAAGACCTGGTGTCTCAGAATGCTCCAACAAGGTATAACCTAAAATCTTGCCATCGGGGTCAAAACCTACCAGTACCTTCAGATCACCACCGAAGCCACCTGTAGTTGACTCAACAGCAGCACCGAGATCCTTACCCTGAACATCCTTCACCTGATAGATGGTAAAGGAAATCTCTTTTCCCTTCTCATCGTTTTGCGTTACCACAACAGGTTCAGCAACATTGATATTTTCAGACACCATAACGGTCTTAATACCATTGTCAAGTGTCAGTTTCTTCTGTTCGTTGATGGGTCCCTCTGTAAGATGGTTCACATATGCGAGGACACCACCCATGATGACTGCTACCAAAGTAAGTACCAGCACCATATTTGTCAAAGATGATTCGAGTTTTTTCATAACTGTGTTTTTTACTCTTTTAACCTTTTACTTTTTTGCTGGCACCTCACCGTAACGCTTGGGCTTAACATATGTGTTGATAAGCGGCGTGAAGGCGTTCATAATCAGAATGGCAAACGACATTCCTTCGGGATAGGCACCCCAGTTACGGATGACAATCGTCAAGAAGCCGATGCATACACCATAGATAATCTGACCCTTGGCAGTCATGGGAGAGGTGACATAATCGGTAGCCATAAAGATGGCACCCAACATAAGACCACCCGAGAGGATGACACTGATAGGATCAGCATAGGCAGGATTCAAAGCGTGGCAGATGGCAGCGAATACGAATACAGTGCCGATAATGCTCACGGGAATGTGCCAAGTGATAATCTTCTTCCAAAGCATATAAGCCAGACCGAGCAATAGCGCAAAGGCACAAATCTCACCCATGGCACCAGCACCATCGAGATGATTGCCAAAGAAAAGGTCAATCGATGATGGCAGTTTGTCAAGGATAGAGGCATCTCCATTCTTGATAGCATCCTTCATGATGGCAAGAGGGGTCGCACCCGTCTCAGCATCAAGATAACTGGTAAGTTGACCAACCTTAGGCCATGTGGTCATCTGGGCGGGGAAGGCCACCAACAGTGCAGCACGACCTACCAGTGCAGGATTGAAGAGATTCTGTCCCAGCCCACCATATGTCATCTTTGCCACACCAATGGCAAAAAGAGCACCAATGATGATAATCCAAAGAGGCAGGTTGCTTGGCAAGTTGAAGCCGAGCAGTAAACCTGTCAAGATGGCAGAGCCGTCACAGATGGTATTTCGCTCGTTCTTAAGCATAAACTTATTGATGACCCACTCAAAGAAGACGCAGGCCGCAACACTCGTAGCACAGACAATGGCAGAACCAATGCCAAAGAAATAGAATGATACAAGCAGCGCAGGCAGCAAAGCGATGATAACGCCATACATATTGCGCTCTACGGTATCCGTTCCGTGTGCATGGGGTGACAATGATACAATTAAATTTCCCATTGTATTTTACTTTTTTACTTATACATTATTATTTCTTTGCCTGGGCTGCTGCTGCACGAGCACGGATTATTCCCATAACTGTCGACTTGGCTAAACGGATATTGTCAAGCAGCGGACGGTGAGCTGGGCAAGTAAACTGGCACGAGCCACATTCGATACAGCTGACAACTTCTTCACGCTCTGCACGATCCCAATTCTTGACAGTTGCGAGTTTGGCTAACAAGTAGGGTTCGAGACCCATTGGACAAGCACTGACGCACTTAGCACAACGGATACAGGGATTGGGTTCCTTGCGTTTAGCCTCTTCACCTGATATGATAGTCACAGAGTTAGTTCCTTTGCAGATAGGAACCTCGGTACTCGTCAAAGCCTTTCCCATCATAGGACCACCAGCCAACAACTTATTGTCACCATCAGGCATTCCACCACAAGCGTCAATAAGGTCTTTCATGGGAGTACCCATACGCACCAGGAAGTTACCCGGATTCTTGACCTGTTTGCCTGTTACGGTAGTATAGCGCTCAAAAAGAGGTTTATGCTTCATCACAGCCTCATAAACCGCATAAGCAGTTCCTACGTTTTGAACGATGGCACCAACATTGACAGGAATGGCAGGAGGAGCAGGCACTTGACGGCGTATAACGGCATCAACAAGTTGCTTCTCACCACCTTGCGGATAGCGCTGCTTCAAAGGCACCACCTCAACATGATACTCGGTACCTGCAAACGCTTCGGCACACTTCTGGGTAAGCAACTCGATAGCAGGCATCTTGTTAGTCTCAATGCCGATGTAGCCAGTTGTCACCTTGGCACCCTTCATTAACAACTCCAGACCCACGATGATTTCATCAGCATGCTCCATCATCAGACGGAAGTCTGCAGTAATATAAGGTTCGCACTCTACTGCGTTGATGATGACACATTCTGCCTTTGCCGTAGGAGGTGGACATAGTTTTATGAAAGTGGGGAAACAAGCACCACCCATACCTACGACACCAGCGGTCTTAATTCGCTCCACGATTTCTTCGGGAGTGAGTTCTGGATGAGCTTTAACGGTCTCCAACTTATCAGAGCGATCGATACTTTCTTCCCACTCGTCACCTTCTACATTGATAATTATAACAGGCTTGCGATAGCCAGTAGCGTCAATAGCCGTATCAATCTTGAAAACAGTACCACTTACTGACGAATAGATAGGAGCAGATACAAAACCACCAGCTTCAGCAATCAGTGTACCAACTTTCACCTTATCTCCCTTGGCAACGACAGGCTTAGCAGGAGCACCAATGTGCTGAGAGAGGGGGAAGATAGCCTGCTTTGGCAGGGCAGCAACTTGAGTCTTGACCTCATGAGTCAGTTTATTCTCTTCGGGATGTACACCACCAATACGGAATGTTCTTACGTTCATGCTTGTTCCTCCTTCTTTACTTCAGGTTCAACAATTTTTCCTGCGGGAGCCTCTGCCTTTGGAGCTTCTGCCTTTGGAGCCTCTGCCTTTGGAGCCTCTTCCTTAGGTTTAGGAGCAGGTGCGGGAGTTGGGAAATTAACATCATGGATAGCCTTTGTAGGACAAACAGCAACGCACTTACGGCAGATGCGACACTTCTCGAAGTCAATGTATGAAACATTGTTTTCAATGGTGATGGCTCCAAACTTGCACTCTTTCTCACACTTGCCACAGCCGATACATGCAGCCTTACAAGCCTTCATAGCCACGGGTCCCTTGTCCTTGTTGACACAGGAAACGAACACTCTCCTACCCTTCGGCCCTTTCTTTCGGAGCTCGATGATGTGACGCGGACAAGCCTTGACACAAGCACCACAAGAGGTACATTTCTCTTCATCGACTTCAGGTAGACCTGTCTCTGGATTCATATGAATGGCATCGAACTGACAGGCAGCGACACAGTCGCCACAACCCAGACAGCCAAAGCCGCATGCCGTCTCACCAGCACCACACGAGTTCATGGCAGCACAAGTGCGCAAGCCATTATACTCGGCAATCTTCGGACGCAGAGCACACGTTCCATTACAACGTACTACGGCAACCATTGGTTCGCCGTTGGCAATAGCCATACCCAGCAGGTCTGCAACCTTGCCCATCACTTCCTGTCCGCCAACGGGACACTTCAGCCCTTCAATGCTTCCAGCATCGGCTCCCTTGACGAGAGCATCGGCTAAGCCACCACATCCAGCAAATCCACAACCGCCACAGTTGGCACCAGGCAACTGCTCAGTAACCTGTGCAATGCGCGGGTCCTCGTAGACTGCGAATTTCTTGGAGCAGACATACAGCACGAGGGCTGCAATCAGTCCGATAGCGCCCAACACTAATACTGCAATCAAAATGAAATTCATAAAGTTACTTGTTTGTTTATTTGTTTTAAGTTTAATGTATGTTATTCTATCCAGAAAGAAAGTTTGTCTCGAAGTCGGTCACGTAATAAATAGAGCACTCCGTAATATGGGAAGAGGGCAAACAGCCCAGAAAGGGCAGCCCACAACTCATTACCCGTCAGTATTAGTACCAATACAAGAACTGAGACGAGTATCAAAAAGGGAAGTCCGAAACCCAACATCAAGGCATGAGCAGCCACCTGGCGAGATGCCATTACGGTTACAACTTGCCCAATGTTGTAAGACGTACTATTAGAACAAAATACGTCTATAAGTTTCTCTTTCGACTCTGAGGCATTGCAATGACTGGCAACTTTACAGGCAGCACACGCCGACGTCTGAACGATGCGCACATGTACACAACCGTCTTCAACGCTTTCAACAACCCCCGAATGAGCGATATCGTTTCTCATAAATTTGTTAACTCGACCTTGAATTTTGCAAAGGTAGTGAATATTTATGATATTATTAGGCATTTAAACCTTTTTAACTATCTTATACGCAGTTGGTCTCCTACTTGTATTACATATTCTGGTGACAGATTATTCATCTTATAAAGGTTCTTTAAACGTATGCCATATTTTTGGGAAATCGAGTACATTGACTCTCCTTGTTGCACCCGATGGGGATGGTTTTTAAACTCACTGGGTGCCTTACGACGTTTCTTTTTCAACCATACTATTTCGCCCTCTTCTAATGTGTCATCTTTATCGCGCTCATTGAAACTGGCTAAACGACGATAGGGAATATTTGCGTCTGCTCCGATGGTACGGAAGGTATCTCCCTTGCGCGCTATGACGTAATAATTTTTATTGAAAGCTTTTACATGGCGCAAATCACCGAGTTCCATCTGTTGAACTTGGAACTTGTCGAAGCTTCCACCTTTGTCGTACTTATATAAATGATATAACTCTATTATATTGATTAGCCGCTGGGCATAAGTAGGACTAGTAGCATATCCGCATGCTTTCAAACCCTTTGCCCACCCTTTATAGTCTGTCGTTTTTAAGAGAAAAAGCCTAGAATAGCGTGAACTGGTTTTCAAGAAGACGGAATGATCCACATAACTCTGATAAGCATTGTCGTAGGCACGAAAACACTCTTGCAGCTCATCATCATCATGATAGACACGTCGTCCTGTCCAACCATTACACTTAATGCCAAAATGATTATTACCCTTTCGTGCCAGTTCACTCTTTCCTGCCCCAGACTCGAGCACTCCCTGAGCCAACGTAATACTGGCAGGAATTCCATATTTTTGCATCTGTTCTATGGCCACATCGTCATACAAGTCAAAATAATCTTGGTATGATTTATTCCATGATATAGATTGAGAATATGCGTTGAGAAGCACTCCAGAGAGCAAAAAAACTAAAAAAAAGGTCCGTTTCATGTATTTTCTTTGGAATTTTGATGCAAAAGTAAGGAAAAATAATTAAATTTGCAACAAAAATCTAAATATTATGGAAGAACTAATTCTAAAATCCACAATCTTTGTAGCACAACCATCAGAACTTTCTGAATCCGAACGCCAACTCATTGAGGCTGCCAAAGAGTCCACGTACAATTCTTATGCCCCCTACTCTCACTTTCATGTAGGTGCTGCCATATTGTTGAAGAACGGCACCATCATTCCTGGCTGCAATCAAGAAAACGCGGCATTCCCCTCTGGTTTGTGTGCCGAGCGCTCTGCCCTCTTTGCTGCTGGCGCACAACATCCCGACCAACCTGTCATGATGCTGGCAATAGCTGTTCGCAACAGCGAAGGTGAATTCTTAGAGGAACCTGCCAGCCCTTGTGGTTCGTGCCGACAAGTCATCATCGAAACAGAAACACGGTATAAGCAACCTATCCGTATTCTTCTATACGGCACAAAACACACCTATGTCATGGATGGAATAGGACAACTTATGCCGCTATCTTTTACTGAGTTATAATAGCTATCTTTTACTGAGTTATAATATTAGTCTTTTTATGGTAAAAATCTCTAAAGAAGCTGCTTTGCAGTATCACGAGTCAGGTCGTCCTGGCAAAATTGAAGTAAAGCCAACCAAGGCTTATCGTACACAAACCGACCTATCGCTGGCATATTCTCCTGGTGTCGCCTATCCCTGTCTTGAAATTCAACAAAATCCAGACGATGCCTACAGATATACCGACAAGGGTAATCTAGTGGCTGTAATTTCTAACGGCACCGCAGTACTCGGACTAGGTGACATTGGCGCTATGAGTGGCAAGCCAGTGATGGAAGGTAAAGGTCTTCTTTTCAAGATTTATGGAGGCATTGATGTTTTCGACATTGAAGTCAACGAGAAAGACCCAGAGAAATTCTGCGAAGCAGTAGAGCGTATCGCTCCTACTTTCGGTGGCATCAACTTGGAGGACATCAAGGCCCCTGAATGTTTTTATATAGAAGAGCGTCTGAAACGAACGCTTGACATTCCTGTGATGCATGATGATCAACATGGTACTGCCATCATCTCGGCTGCCGGTCTGAAGAATGCCCTTGAGGTCATCAAGAAAGATATTAAAAAGGTGAAGATAGTGGTCAATGGCGCCGGAGCTGCAGCCATTTCGTGCACCAAACTTTATATGGCCATAGGCGCTCTGAAAGAGAACATCGTCATGCTTGACTCAAAAGGCGTTATCTCCACCAGCCGCACAGACTTGAACGAACAGAAGAAGTTCTTTGCGACCAGCCGCACAGATATCCATACTTTAGAGGAAGCCATCAATGGAGCTGATGTCTTTGTAGGACTGTCAAAAGGTAACGTACTGTCAAAAGACATGGTGAAGACGATGGCAAAAGACCCCATTATCTTTGCGCTGGCTAATCCCGTTCCGGAAATCAGTTACGAAGATGCTACCGAAGCACGTCCTGATGTCCTGATGTCTACTGGTCGTACTGACTATCCTAACCAGATTAACAACGTCATTGGTTTCCCATATATATTCCGCGGTGCGCTGGACGTACACGCTACAGCCATCAATGAAGAGATGAAGCTGGCTGCTGTCTATGCAATTGCCGACTTGGCCAAGCAACCTGTTCCCGATGTGGTGAACGATGTCTATAAGGTCAACAATCTGCACTTTGGCCGTAATTACTTTATTCCCAAACCAGTCGATCCGCGTCTTATCTCGGAGGTGAGTGCTGCCGTAGCCAAAGCAGCCATAGATAGCGGTGTAGCACGTCAGCCCATTACGGACTGGGATGCCTATAAACGTTCTCTGACTGTACTTCTTGGACAGGAAACAAAACTGACGCAGAAATTCTACTCGACAGCAGCTGCTCATCCCCAACGTGTGGTATTTGCTGAAGCCATCCACCCCACGATGCTGAAGGCTGCAGTACAAGCTAAGGCAGAAGGCATCTGTATTCCTATTCTATTAGGTAACACAGAGGCTATATCGAAGTTAGCCAAAGAGTTGGATCTGAACATCGACGGCATTGAGATTGTCAACCTGCGCCAGCCTTCTGAACATGATCGCCGTGAGCGTTATGCCCACATCCTGACAGAGAAGCGTAAGCGCGAAGGCTATACCTTCCAGGAAGCCAACGACAAGATGTTCGAACGCAACTACTTTGGCATGATGATGGTCGAGACGGGCGATGCCGATGCTTTCATCACGGGTCTGTATACCAAGTATTCCAATACGATTAAGGTCGTAAACGAAGTCATTGGCATCCGTCCGGAATACAAGCACTTCGGAGCTATGCACATTATCAATTCGCCTAAAGGTACCATCTATATTGGCGATACGCTGGTCAACGAGAATCCTGATACCGACACACTCATCGACATTGCACGTCTGGCAACTCACAGCGTTCGCTTTTTCAACGAGAAACCTGTGGTAAGTATGATAAGCCACTCCAACTTCGGCAGCAACCAAAACGAAGGTGCCAAGAAGGTGAAACGTGCAGTGGAATATATGCAGGAACACTATCCAGACCTGCCTATAGATGGTGAAATGCAGATAGGCTTTGCCCTTGACCGCGAGTTGCGCGACGAACAGTATCCGTTCACACGACTTTTTGGCAAGGATGTCAACACTTTGGTATTTCCTAACCTTACTTCTGCACGTTCTTCCTACAAAATGCTGCAGATGCTCGATGCTGATGTAGAAATCATTGGTCCCATCCAGATGGGATTGAACAAGCCTATCCACTTTGTAGACTTCGGCGCCTCTGTGCGTGACGTTGTCAACATTGTGGCTGTAGCTTGTATTGATGCCTACGTAGAAAAGGTGAAAGGGCAGATACAACAATAGCATAATGGAAGTCAAGTTAGACCAGACACACTGGTATGACCGCATTTGGGCAGCGCTGATATTCTTCACGCGACTGCCCTTTTGGCGGCTACACCAACCTCCGCGCGAGTGCTATAGGACGGTTGTCGAGCACTGGCCACTAGCAGGTTGGTTAACGGGCGGAGTGATGGCACTGGCACTTTGGGTTGGAAGTATGTTTCTGCCGTATGCCGTAGCAGTGGTTCTGGCTGTCGTGGTGAGACTGCTGACAACAGGAGCGCTACACGAAGACGGATTAGCCGACTTCCTTGATGGTTTCGGTGGTGGCGGTTCTGACCGCAGCCGCATTCTTGGCATCATGAAGGATTCTCACATCGGGACGTATGGTGTTCTTGGACTCATTGTTTATGAATTGTTGTTGGTCACAACGCTTTGTTGCATGACACCTACAATGGCGGTTCTTACTATTCTGGCTGCCGACCCTTATGCCAAGATGGTGACGGCCCAACTTGTCATAATGATGCCTTATGCCCGCACGGAAGAAGAAGCCAAGAACCGAACCGTTTACCGCAAGATGAACTGGCAAGCGGGCATCAGCCTTGCCGTTCAAGGGCTGTTGCCTATGGGTGCTTTCTTGTGGTACACGGGAATTGCATGGGAACTGGTTATATTCTTGCCCTGTCTGACCATGTACCTACTCTATCGGCTCATCTGGAATCGTCTGCACGGTTATACAGGCGACTGTTGTGGAGCAGTGTGCCTACTGGTGGAGCTGACAGTCTACCTCGTCGTCTGCAGCATGAGCAATCCTGTTACCTCTCACATCTTGACACTCGCCGCCTTATGAAACGTCTTATCATGATTACAGGCGGTCAGCGCTCTGGCAAGAGCGAGAAAGCCGAACAACTGGCGCTGAGTCTCAGTACCAACCCTGTCTATGTGGCTACAGCCAAAGTGTGGGACGACGAGTTCCGGCAGCGCGTCCGCCGTCACCAGGAACGTCGTGGTCCTGAGTGGACGAACATTGAAGAAGAAGTGATGCTCAGCCGGCATAACGTGGAGGGTCGAGTGGTACTGGTTGACTGTGTGACACTATGGCTGACGAACCTCTTCTTTCAGAACGGAGAGGATGTTAACCGTACGCTGGAGACAGCCAAAGAGGAGTTCAACCGTTTTACACAGCAGGACGCAACGTTCATCTTCGTGACCAATGAGATTGGTTTGGGTGGTGTGAGCGATAATGTCGTGCAGAGAAAGTTTACCGACCTGCAAGGGTTGATGAACCAGTACATTGCGCAGCGTGCCGACGAGGTGCTACTGATGGTGAGTGGAATTGAGGTGAAAGTGAAAGGTGAGAAGTAAAATATACGATAAAAACGGAAAGAGAAGGTGAGAACGTTTAATATAAGAAAGGTGGATTGCTCCATCGAGGCAGCCATCAAGGACAAAATAGACAATCTGAACAAACCCAAGGGTTCACTGGGACGACTGGAAGAACTCGCCTTGCAGATTTGCCTCGTTCAGCAGACGCTGGAGCCATCACTTAGCCATCCCTGCCACTTGCTGCTGGGCGGCGATCACGGTATAGAGCGTGAGCACGTCAGCGTTTCACCCCGTGAGGTGACGTGGCAGCAGATGCTGAACTTCTGTCATGGCGGCGGCGGTGTCAACATGTTCTGCCGACAGCATGGCTTTAAGCTGAGGGTGGTCGACGTAGGAGTGGATTATGATTTTAGTGGTGAGCGGTTAGCGGCAAGTAATAACAGCGAAGACGACATTGTGTTTCTTGACCGCAAGATACGCCGCGGCACACGCAACTTCCTGTATGAGGCAGCGATGACTGACACAGAGTTTGACCGTGCCATTGCAGTAGGTTCCGATTTGGTTGACGACTGCTGCCGCGAAGGTTGCCGCGTGCTGAGTGTCGGCGAAATGGGCATTGCAAACACGTCGCCATCGAGCATCTGGATGCATCTGCTGGGCGGCGTTCCGCTGAAGGAGTGTATCGGTGCAGGCGCAGGACTCGACACGCCTGGCATCCTGCATAAGTACAAAGCGCTTCAGCAGTCGGTGGAGCTATTTCGTGGTATTTATGGTGTGGATGAGCGCAGTAGCTTAACAAACGACCCCTCGTACGTGATAGACGCTCTCGCCTTTTTCGGCGGCTACGAGATGGTTGCTGCCATTGGAGCCATGCTGCGGGCTGCAGAGCAAGGACTTGTCATTCTGATTGACGGCTTCATCATGACGGCATGTGCCTTGGCTGCCATCCAACTCTATCCTGCGGTGCAAGACTACATGGTGTTTACCCACTGTGGCGATGAGAGCGGTCACAGGCGAATGCTTGACATAATAGGAGCGCGACCGCTTTTAAGCCTCGGTCTGCGACTTGGCGAAGGGACAGGAGCTCTCTGCGCCTTTCCGCTTGTCGACTCGGCAGTACGCATGGTGAACGAAATGAACAATTTCCAGTCGGCCCGCATCACGAAGTACTTTTAAGGAGAGAAAAGGCTCATACCAATAGGCGTAGAGTCGTTACGAATGAGAAGGGTAAATAACGGCTAAAGCGAGAAATGTTGGGTAAACCGTGATTTAGGGCGAAGAAAAACAGGAGCCTCGAGGTCGTCTCGAGGCTCCCGTTTTTTTTACTTTTTCAATCTTAAAATCTTAATCTTTCATCTTTAATTTACTCGTAGCTCGTTCCGCCGCCGTCGCCAGGAGTCGGAGTGTCGCCACCGCCGCCGTTGTTGTCACCACCTGTTCCGCCGCCGGTATTGTCGCCACCGGTGTCATCGCCCGACGACGAGCCGCCCTGTTCGGAGTCCTTACGCATCACCATCTTCTTATCAACCACGCCATTGCGCTGCACGCTGGCACCGACGGCCTTCAGCAGCTCGGTAAACTTCACCTCGCTCTCGGCTCTGACGCGTACCGTCACGCCCGCCTTGTCAACCAGTGCGCCGGCATTCTCCAGCGTCAGTTCGCTGACCGTCGGGTCGAGCTCTTTGGCGCGCTTCAGATTGATGTTGCCACCCTTCACGTGGATGTCGGGATAGATGCGCAGGGCCACGTCGTTGCCGCTCTTCAGCTGAATAGCAAAGCCCATCGACATCAGATTGGCAGCCGCCTTGCAGAAGTTCTCCAGCACGGCCTTGGCCACCTGCTCGGGAATCAGCGCGTTCTCGTGCGCTATCTCGCGAGCCAGCGCCTGTTCATCTACCGTCTGCAGGTCCTCGTTTACAGTAATCGTCTTCTCGGTGACACCGAAGGCCTCGATGCCGTTGTTCAGGGAAACCTTATATTGTATCATTTTTTCATGCGATTACCTTCTATCATCGCGAGGTTTTTAAATTAGTGAAAAATTGCTGTTTTTGGCTTTTACGAGGTAAAAGGAGGTACCTTTAACGAGGTAAAAGGTGCCGGTTTTTACCCGGTAGTCGTTTCCAGCTTTTACGAGGCAAAAGCCGGCACCTTTCACGAAATGTAAGTTTTTTTCTTTATCACTCACCACAGAGAGGCTCGTTCCTTTGCTGCTCGCCTTACGGCTGGTAGACGAGCGGGCTGGTGGTGAGATAGGTGTCGCCGCCGTTCTGATAGGCCATACCGTCGTAGTACACCGTGCCGCCGATGGTCACCGTGCCGCAGGTTCCTGAATAGCCCGCGCCGATGCTGCCGTCGGCGCTGCCGTCCGCATCGTCGCCCATGGTGGCGGTCACCTTGGTCACGGTATTAGCGATGGTGATGTCGCCGCAGGAGGCACGTCCGCCGCCGCCGATGCCGGCAGCACTATCGCCGCCCGTGGCATCGATGGTGCCGCCGCTGATGGTGATGGTGCCGCACGAGGAGGAGGATAAGCCGCCGCTGCCGATGCCGGCAGCATACCGGCCGCCCGTGGCGGTAATGGTGCCGCCGCTGATGGTGATGGTGCCGCACGAGGAGGAGGAGCCGCTGCCGATGCCAGCACCATATTGACCGCCCGTGGCAATGATTGTACCACCGCTGATGGTGATGGTGCCGCAGGAGGAGTAGCCGCCGCCGATGCCGGCTGCATTGGTGCTGCCCGTGGCGGTGATGGTGCCGCCCTGAATCTCGATGTTGCCACAGTTGATTTGATAGCCGCCGCCGATGCCGGCGCCGTAGCCGTTGCTGCTGGCATCGAGCGAGCCGCTGCCCTTGATGGTCAGCGTCTTGCCGGTAGGCACATGGATGCCGGGATAGTCCTCATAGAATCCCTTCACCGTGTTCGAGCCGCTGAGGATGATGGTGGCGTCGCCCGCGCAGGTGATGCCCGCCCACGAGTAGCTGCTGTTATTCACGCCGTTGATGGTCACGCCGTCGAGCGTCACGGTAGCATTGTCGGCAATACTGATCTTGTAGTTACCACCCAGCGTGCCCGTCAGCACGTCGCCGTTCTGCGCCTCGTAGTCAGCCGAGAGCGTCGAGAGGTCAACGTTGCTGCCTGCGGCTGCCTCCGCCATTCTCAGTCCCAGCTGATAGAACTCTCCGGCGGCGTAGGTCTTGCCGGTGACGGACTTTGTGTAATTCTTGCTGCCGTCGGTGGCGGTGTACTCGATGTCGGCTCCGCTGGTGGGACGGATGGCAGCGTAGATACGACCGTCAGAATCACCGCCCGAGATGGTGTAGGTGTTGGTGCCGTCATTGATGGTCATCTCCGTGATGGTGCTCGTGATGTCATTAGTGCCGTCAGCGTCCTTCAGCGTGAAGGCCACGATGGCCAGCTGGTTGGTCAGCGGTGCTGAAGCAGGCAGTGCAGATTCGGCAGTCAGCGTGCCATCGAAAGTGGCGAGGTCGAACAATGTGGCAAGGTTGGTCAATGTGCCCGTCTGATAATAGAGCATAGAATAATCCACGTCTGTTGCCCCGGCCATAACTACAGGATAGATGTATTTCACTGTGCCGCTGGCCTTCGGGTCAGTCATGGTGACGGTGAATGTGGCCGACTTGCCATCCGCACTGATGTCACCGGCGGTGAGGGCTGCGCTCTCAGCCTTATCAAGGTTGCCGCTTGTGTTCTCATAGATGATGGCAATCTGCTCATCCACGGCGAAGCTCTTCGTGAGCGTCTTGGCATCGTAGTCGACGGCCAGCGCACGGTTGCCGACCTCGTCGCCGCCCAGCCCGACGGTCGTCGTCACAGTCACCACATTGCCTTGCTTTGCAGGCTGCACGTTGCCAGCAAGCTCGTCATCGCTGCTACAGCCCGACATGACGGCGCCCATCAGAGCCAGGACAGCCATACTCATATATTTCATACTTTTCTTCATCATTGTTACGTTTGTTTTAGTGTTCAATACTTAAAAGTTAATGTCGTCGCCGTTGTCAAACGGGCGAGCTTCCTCTTCATAATCATTCCAATTGTAGTTCTCGACATTTCCGCTGCCCGCCAGCAATTGGTTCGTCACACGCAGCTCGACGACCTGCGCCGTCGGCCTCACATAATCTTTTCTTTTCATCTTGTGTTATTGCTTTAGTTATTATTATGAAGTGAATTATCACACAATCGACCGCAAAGATACAACATCGGCAGGAAAGAAAGAAATATAAAAGCAAAAGAAATGTTAAAGGCGGGGAAGAAAAATGATTACACCAACAACAGGGCGGTCAGCAGGTCAGCAGGTCAGCAGGTCAACAGGTCAGCAGCAGCGCTGCGGCGGTCAGGACGACCATCAGCAGCTCGGCGGTGCGGTTGATGCGCACGGCAAGGCGCATGTCCTGCGTGGTCAGCGGGCGCGGGTTGGTGCCGATGAAGGGCTTGTCGAACAGCTGGCCGAAGTACGTGTGCGGCCCGCCGAAGCGGCAGTCCAGAATGCCGGCCAGCGCCGCCTCCGGGTACCCGCTGTTGGGCGAGGCGTGGCACCGACCGTAGCGGCGGACGAAGCGCGCGAGCTGCGGTCTCCCCGCAGCCACCACCATCAGCAACGCCGTGAGTCGTGCCGGCACGTAGTTGGCAACGTCGTCGATACGTGCCGCCCAGCAACCGAAGTCCTTATAGCGCTCGGTGCGGTAGCCAATCATCGAGTCGAGCGTGTTCACCATCTTGTACGCCACCATAGCCGGTACGCCACCGACGGCAAGCCAGAACAGCGGCGCAACGACGCCGTCGCTCAGATTCTCGGCCAGCGTCTCCAGCGCTGCCGTGCGCACCTCCTGGGCCGACAGCTCCGACGTGTCGCGACCCACGATGCGCGCCACCTGCCGACGACCCTCGTCCACCGAGCGGTCGACGGCTATGAACACCTGGCGCACCTCGCGGATGAGCGTGGTGCCGGCGAGGCAGAAGAAGATGAGAAGGAAGCCCAAGACAATTGATAATTGATAATTGACCATTGACAATTGACGACACAAGAGCCACGTTGCGACAAAGACTATAGCTATAAGCGCGACAGCCATCACGGCACCCTTCAGCCGGCGGTGGCTGCCGCGGTTCAGTCGACGCTCGCCAAAGGCTATCAGCTTGCCGAAACCCACCACGGGGTGCGGCAGCCACGCCGGGTCGCCCAACACGAGGTCGAGCACCCACCCTATCAGCAAAGCCCATATCGTCAGCATCCAGTCACCCATCTCCGTTCTCAGTTCTCAGTTCTCACTTCTCAGTTCTCAAAAAATCTTTGATCGCTTCCACCAGTGCATCATTCTCACGCGGCGACTGTGCGGCAATGCGGAAGTGCCGCTGCGTGAGCCCTCGGAAGTTGGAGGCGTCGCGAATCAACAAGTGGTGCTCGCGTGCCAAGTAGTCCTTCAGGTCAGCCGCCGTCAAGCGGTCGTCCTCAAACTGGCATAGCATGAAGTTGGTATGCGTCTCCTGCGTCATGATGCCGTCAATCTGCGACAGCCGGTCGCGCAGCCGTTGCGCCTCGTTCAAATTGGGACGGCAGCGCAAAGAGTCATCGCTGAGCAGGAATTTTCCAGCCTCGACAGCCAGTGCCGACACGCTCCACGGACGCAAGTAGCTACGCATGTGGCTAATGAGCGACGCGTGACCAGTGACGTAACCAAGACGGATTCCTGGCACGCCATAGGTTTTTGTAAACGAATGAATCTGCAGCAGATTGGGGATGCGAGCAGCCCAGCTTGCCGACATGACGAAGCGGTCGGTGTACTGCTCGTATGACTGGTCGACAACCACCAAGTCGTAATGTGCCAGCAGGTGGTCGATGGCAGTCTGGTCATAGACATCGCCTGTCGGGTTGTTAGGGTTGCAAAGCCATACCATGCGGTGAGCAGTATCGCTGCGAGGAAACAGGCTGCAGGCGTCGGCATACTCGCTGAACGTGGGTCGCGGGATGTCAGCTTCTAATGGGAATGCCTGTACAATGAGGTAGATGGCTTCGGTGGCACCGTTAGTGACAAGGACGTTTGCAGCCGACAGGTCTTCATGTTCGGCAATAAGCTTCTCGAGCGACCACGCCTCAGGTTCTGGATAGTGGTTGATGAGCTCAGGACGCATGGCGAGATGAGCCATCAGCGCCTGATGTCCTGAGGCTGAGCAGATATTCGACGAGAAGTCGGCCTCGATGTGCTGATACTGATAAGCGTCGTCGCCGTGTCCTTTAATCATGCTGTAATATTTTGTAAAGTTGTGCCATGTCGAGGTGCCGTCGCACGTGGTCTGCAAGACGGTCGTACTGCTCTTCCTTGAAAGCGAGGTGAGACGTGGGAGGTGAGACGTGAGAAGTGTGAGGTGAGACGTGTGAGGTGAGAAGGTACTCTATAACTGGAGGGTTGTCGAGGAAGCCGTGAATATAAGTGCCAATGCAGTGGTCCGTCTCAACAACAGCCTCAGCAGCATCGCTCACCCCTTGATGAATCTCGTAGCCTTGACACGTGTGTCCTCGGAAATTGAAGGTGACCTGCTCGGTCTTCTTCTGCTGCGTCATCGTGGTATGTATGGGAAGCAGTCCCAATCCTGGCAGCGACATGACTGACCCTTCGATGCCGTCGGGGTCGCTGACCGTCTGTCCTAACATCTGGAATCCGCCACAGATTCCTAACACCAGCGTGCCGTCACGGTGAGCACGCTGAATAGCCTGAGCACAGCCGTTGCGGCGCAACTCCATAAGGTCGTCGAGTGTAGACTTCGTGCCAGGAATGACAATGATGTCAGCCTGTTCGATGTCACGCGTGTTGTTGGTATAGAACAGGTTCACCCGAGGGTCGCGCTCCAAGGTGTCGAAGTCTGTAAAGTTAGATATGTGGCGCAGCAACACGACGGCAATGTTGACCTTCCCTTCAGCCAGTTGGCGACGTTTATGCTCCAAGCTGACACTATCTTCCTCTTCTATATAGATATCCTTGAAGTAAGGCACCACACCCAAGACGGGAATGCCGCAGAGGTCTTCCAGCATTTGGCGGCCTTCATCGAAGAGACGCATGTCACCACGAAACTTGTTGATGATGATGCCCTTGATAATCTGGCGGTCTGCAGGAGTCTGCAGCATGATGCTACCATAGACGCTGGCAAAGACACCGCCACGATCAATATCGCCCACCAGGATGACATCAGCCTTTGCGTGACGCGCCATCGGAAGATTTACCAAGTCGTGGTCGCGCAGGTTAATCTCGGCAATGCTGCCCGCTCCTTCCATCACGATGGGATTGAACTTGGAAGCCAGACGGTCGTAGGCAGCACAAACCTCTTGGCGAAAGTCAGGTTCTGTGGTCGAAGGAGCCGACTCGGAGTGGGTTTTCCAGAAGTCGAAGGCACTACGATTACCGATAGGCTTGCCTAACAGCACCACCTGCGACGTGTGGTCGGAGTTAGGCTTAAGCAGCAGCGGATTCATGTCAGCGCTGCAGGGTATGCCGCAAGCCTCGGACTGGACAGCCTGTGCACGACCAATCTCCAGTCCCTCGGGCGTAGCATACGAGTTCAGCGCCATGTTCTGAGCCTTGAAGGGGGCAGGTCGGTAGCCGTCTTGCAGAAAGATGCGACACAGGGCAGTGGCGATGACACTCTTGCCTACATCACTGCCAGTTCCTGCCAACATGAGAGGGTGAAGATGCTTCATATCGTATAGAGGTGAGTATAGCTGGCTAAAACATTCTTATAACAAAAAACGGGCGTTGGAACCGGCGTACCCTGTGCGTTATACACCTGACAATGGCTCTGAGGAACATCGCCCAAGAACTGCGTATAGTGGAACTCGTGACCACGTAACTCCCTGCCGTTGAGTTCGAAACGTCGATAACCTAAAGTGAGTTTGCGGTCGGCAGTGCGTGCCGTTATGGTGTAAGGCAGCACACCGCACATCGGAAAAGTGCCCGCATCGCTAACGATGCCTTGACACAGATACATCATTCCGCCGCACTCAGCCACTATTCGCCCACCCTGCTCGGCAAACGTCTTAATGGCTTGACGGCATGCAGCGTTGCTGACCAGTGGCTCCAGGTGCTTCTCTGGATAACCGCCTGGCAGATACAGCAGGTCGACATCCTGAAACGAAGGCACATCCTGTTCGGGGTTGAAAAAGCGTACCGTCTGGAACGCATCAAGAGTTTCCTGATAGAGAAACGAGAACGCGTCATCGTTGCGAGCTATCAGTGCACGGAGTCCGAAGGCTTCAGACGAGGAGTCCGTGGGCTTCAGATGCGGAGTCCGAGGGCTTCGAACGGGGAGTGTTAACAGTGCTTGCCAGTCGACATGCTGCTCCAGAAGCCTGACAAGGGCTGTGCTGTCAACCTTCGTGGAAAAGTCCAAGCCCAAGTATCGCGAGCCCTGCTCCAGTTCGGCACGTTTGGGTACGAAGCCGAAACACCGGATGCCGAGGTCGTCGGATACCTGTTGCAGCAACTGGCGGTGGCGCTCCGACCCCACCCTATTATATATTACGCCCGCAATGCGAATATCCTTCCGGAAATTGACAAAGCCCTGCAAAAGCGGTGCCATAGAGTAAGCCGCACTTTTGGCATCGACCACCAACACCACCGGAATGTCGAGCGCACGAGCAATCTCGGCACTTGAACCGCAGTCGCGGTCGAAACCGTCGAAAAGTCCCATCATTCCCTCCACCACACAGACGTCGGCATCCTGTCCGTAACGGGCGAATAACTCACTGACGTGCTGCTCGGTAGCCATAAAGGTATCAAGATTGATGCTGGGGCGACCACACACTGCCGCGTGAAACTTCGTGTCGATATAGTCGGGACCGCACTTAAAGGGCTGCACCTTATACCCTCGTTGTGTCAGCAACGCCATCAGCCCTCGGGCAATTGTCGTCTTGCCCGAGCCGCTCGTAGGTGCTGCAATGAGAAATGCGGTCTTCATGCTTGCAAAGGTAAGCATTTTTTCGCAAACTCAAGCAGGAAAGAGAATGCAAAGTGAAAAATAAGGCATCGGACGAGAGCAAATCTCGTCACGCACGGTGGTATGGAAAGCCCCTGCGGTGCCCACATTCTCGAAATAATGACACACGGTGTCAGGATTCTTGCTGAGGAAGTCCTTCAGCACCTGTTGACATTGTGACAACTTCATGATTACGACAACATGGTTTGTCTGAAGCAATTGCTGCAGCGTAGCCTCATCGGCATCGCCAGGTAACACCACCAAACGCTGCTGTTGGCTGACAAGAGACAGGTCGGCACTGGCGGCGGCAGCAATGAACGAAGGTATGCCAGGACATTGCTTTACAGGAATGCCGTCGGATTCCAATTGCTGGAGTACGTAATGAATAGAAGCATAGATGCTGACATCGCCCTCGACAGCCACAACGACTCGCTGACCAGCCAGGAAACTCTGGGCCACATCCTGACAGATGGAGTCATATACCCCGCGGGCTGCACCGCTATCGTGACGCATCGGCAATTCGTAGAGGCGTACCCTGTCCTCATCGCACCATTGGCTGATGATGTCCCTTGCCCTCGAAACCAATTTGCCTTCAGCACTGCGCGTCGCAGGTATCAGCACCACGTCAGCCCCCTGCAAGGTCTTGACGGCCTTGAGCGTCAACAACTCAGGGTCGCCAGGACCTAACGAGAGGAATGAAACACTATCCATTACGCTATGATATGTATTTAGATAAACTTCTGCTCTTGAACGACCTGCAACTTGTTGTCCTTGAAAATCAACTTAGAATAACGGTCGTCAGAGGTAGGCACCTGATACATGTACTGATTGTCGTAGATGCTTTCCATAGTATAACCGACTATTTCAGCACCCTGGCCCTTGTAGTCAATAGTGACTTTGGGGTCAGAAAGCGATGTGAACGACTGGATATAATGCTGGTTATCGCGGCCCATGCCTCCATGATTCTTAGTTCCATTTGCTACAGTAACCGTAACATCGTAGTGAGCAGCGGGATACTCGAAGTAGCGAATCTGTTCAGGATAGTAACCAGCGGCCATCTTTGCACCAGCGGTAACATTGCCCGTTGCAACATCATAGATATATACCTGTGTATCAACATCTTTGGGATCAACACAGAAGTACACCTTGTTCTCCTTTGCATTGAATGCCGAACGCTGTGAGAAACTACCGCTGCTGAGAGGCAGATCTGCACCATTGTACTGAATACGAGTAACGGACTTGGCATTGACATCAATAATAGCATAGAAATAGGCAAAGTCGTCAATACCGGTCTTTGAGCCATCACCGGCATAAGCGAAGACTTTTCCACCACCTAAATACTGGATAGTGAGCAGTTTGCCCTTGGCGCCAGGGAATGCATTGTAACCGGCCTCAAAGTCGAACTCGCCCTTCTTGATACGCAACAGTTGGCCTGCCTTTCCTGTGAATGCCGAGAGATACAGGTTGTCGTTCTCATCGAAGAACACCGTCTGCTGCAGCAGTTCGCCGTATGCAGAAGCCGTCATCTGGGAAGCCTCTTTGTTGATAATCTCCTTTTCGACGGTCATGTTGTCAGGATTGATGACGGCAATACGGAAGAAAGGCTCGTTGGTGGTCTTGCTGCTACCGCTGGTCTCCTGCTTGTTGTAGTAGAAGTAGAACAGCTTGTTGTCGCTCTTACGGTAAGCAGCAACACCGCTGGTGGTCAGCACATTGTAACCATCGGCAACATTAATGGACAATGTTCCCTGATTCAGAACCTTCATGTTGTCTGCATTCAGTTTTGTCCAGATTACCTTTTTGTGGTTACCATCGGTCGAAATCACAAGCAATGTGTTGTCGCCCAGCCATGCATGAGCATAGTTGCGAGCCTTATAGGTAATACCCGTAGGCATCTGCTCATTAGGATTTGCGGGAGCATCATCGCTCGAACACGAAGTGAATGACACGGACAGCATCAGAGCTGCCACCAAAGAATAAAAGAATCTTTGCTTTTTCATGATTGTTTGAATGTTTATTATGTTTATTGCAATAAGAGTCGGAACTTCAGGAACAACGATCGACCTGGCTTCTGCAGTTTGTAGTTGTCATAAACGGTCTGGTCGAACAGATTCTCGCAGTCCAGCGAGACATTATAGCGCTCCCTGCACCATGAATAGGTAACGTTGGCACCTACGATGTTTTTCTCAGGAATGCGCGACTTTGTATCCTTAGCACCATACGCTTCCCAAGACAGGAAGAACCAGTGAACCCACTGATAGTCTACTCCCAACATCAGATGGTCATGCTTCTGCATCAAGTTGCGAAAGGTATAATTGGCCTTTGCCGATGCAAACAGCCAAGGACGGTTAGGCACTCGGTTGTTAAACGTGGCAGAGGGTTTGCCATTGGCCAGATATTGCTGACGATTACGGGCATCCTGCCAACTCATATTACCAACTATTTCCAACCGGCGATTCCAACTATAGCGCAACTCGCCTTCCAAACCTTTGATATGAATAGCAGGTTCGTTACCGTACTGCATAGTTCCCTCCTTTTCCGTAATCTGTGGCTGGATGTAATTGTCGACATATCGCAGGAAACCGTTCACCTCGTAATACAGCGAGTGCTGACCCGTGCGGAAGGTTCCGAAAAGTCCGAGGTTGAGATTGTCGCTCATTTCAGGCTTCAAAGCCAGATTGGCATAGATTGTCGAACCATTGCCAAGCAATTCTCGCGCTAAAGGCAGGCGGACGCTATGCTCGTAACTCGCCTTAACAGCCAACTCAGGCAGTATCTCGAACTTCGCCCCCACGCCACCGCCAAAACTGTTCTGCGTATTTGAACCAGTCGTTTCACGCGAACCGGTGATAAACGGGAGGTCAGTCTGTTCCACCCGAAGGTAGTTGACATAGTCTTTCAGGAAGAAAGTATTGTATAGCCGTCCTTTTAACAACGACTGGTTATAGGCCAATCCGATAATATGCTTCGCCAGTACGTCGTTGGCTGGCTCAAAGTCTGCCTCAACATCATCCCAACGGTTATTGCCAGTACGCTGCAGCGAATAGCTCAGGTTTAGCATATGAGCATCTGAGAAGTGGTAGTTGAAGTCGGCACGTGCCATAGTCAGCGGGCGCTTAAAATGTCGCTGGCTAAAAGCACGACCGTTAATCTCATTGCGGGCACTAATGATATAATCACCATTCCAGTCGTACTGCCGATGAGCGGTATCGGTAGTAATGCTGTGATCCCACGTATGCGATAAAGAAAGGGTTGCACTAAGATTCTTCAGCAAGAAGTGCCGCTTCTGATAACGTGCACCGATGCTCCACGCTTCCGACTTCCTATCAGCCATACCGATGACGCGCGTCTGCACTTGTCCCGTCTGCAGGTCCTTCTTCACCTTATTATAAGATACATATATAAAGAACTCATCAGCCCAAGACTTATCCGTCACTCCAACCTCCAACTGTCCCATCAGCGAGAAGTAGTCGTCGTGGAAACGGCGGCGCTCCTTAGGCAAAAACTTACGGCTCGCCTCGTCCCAAATTTCCACGTCCTTCATCATGTAGTCGTTCTTCGAGTAGTTGACGCCAAAAGTCGGGCGAATGGTCAGTCCGTTCTTTAGCACATATTGACCGTTGACATCGGCCTTGTGAGTATGAAACGAACCGAAGCCATAAGACACATCCAGGAAATTGCTTTTCTTACGCTGAGTCACAATGTTCACAGCACCGCCCAGCGCATCGCTGCCTAACCATGTCGGCACGACACCCTTATAGACCTCCACATGGTCTATCATGCTGATGGGAAGGTTTGCTATCGTCAACCCCGTCCCCTTGGTATCAATTGGAATACCGTCTATGAAGTATCGAACAGACGATCCGTTCATGCCATTAATGCTCAGATCAAAATCAGAGCCAACCCCACCGTCCTCGCGAATCTTCACGCCGGCCGTGCGGTCAATGATACCGTTTAGCGAATTCAGGGAACTGGCTATTGAGCGCACATCAATAGCATTCACCGACAGCGCTCCTTCGCGCAACCGCTGAGTTTTAGACTTACCGGTCACCTCTAACGTCTCTAGAAGTACCGAGTCTCTCATCATACTTTTCTGTCGCCGTTCCTTTTGGCCAAAGACAGTAGTTGATACCATCAAGACCAGAAACAGCCATAGCAGTTTTCTCGTTGTATTCATTCAGCTTTTTTCGTGCTGTTGTTACATTCTACTAAAAAGAAGGGAGTCCCCTATCTCACGACACAAGCCTCCCTGAGACTTATATAATAATACACGTTTCGCACCTTGCGGTCTAACCCCAGAGACACACAGCGGTGCTTTTCTTGATGCGAAAGGCAGGTATTCTGACTTACAACCCGTCTGCGAACGTCTTCCCAATAATATCAGTGACTTTGTGTTCGCATCGTATAAAGTTGCTTACAGCTGCGGGACAGTTGAGGACTTACACCTCATTCCCTGACCAATTGCGGTGCAAAGGTAATAATTACTATTCGAATAACCAAAGAAAAAGCTGAATTTCTTTGGTTATCCACTACGAATCAGATGCTTTCCTGGATAATATCTTCAATAGCGATAAAGACCTTCCCACCCCATTTCCTTCTCTTTGAGCTGGGAGTCTTCCTTCAGGTTGAAGTCATAGATGAAATTGACATCATCTACTTTAACGAAATGCTTGACGCCCTGAACGTCATCGGTTTTCTTCTCCCAGATGACATCGGTGAAGGCTTCTTCGTCATCAACCTTATCGGTACGCAGCAGACAGTTCTGAAAGGCGAGTACCACCGTTTCTCCGTCAAAGCCTTCGCCAAATACTACGTCATCGTCATATCCTGTGACAATGGTATTGCTGCAGAGCAGCGACAGGTTCTGCTTTGTCTTGGCAAATCGCAAAGCAGCGCCGCGTGCTGCCGAATAAGGATAGAACTGAGCAAGTGTAGTTGCATCGACCACAGCCTTGCAACCTTGCAGGTTCAGACAGTCGTCGAGTGTATTGCTGATAAGACAGTCGGTCAGTGTTACTTCAGAGTCGTGCGCATACACCCCATAACCCTTGTTGTTGTGGATAATGGTTTGCGCAAGTGTTACCGACGTACTGTCGCACCACAGTGCTGTATAGGCGCTGCGCAACTCGCAGTTTGTCATCTCTACACCTTTGGCTTGAGCTGCCACCTTCACGCCTCGCCACTGACCGCTTACCCTGTCATAAGGCAGATAGTCGAACATGTGATCTAGACGGTCACCACGAAGCAACACGTTTTCCACTACCAGTTTGGCACCTTTCTCAACATCGATGCCTGCACCGTCGTGGAAGTAGAGTTTGGTGTTTTTGATGGTCAGCGTGGCTCCTTCCTTGACGGTAATTCCCTTGCCATAGACGACCAGCGGTTTCGATGATTCTATGACTTCGTCAGCAGCAACCTCCTTGTTAGTAACTTTCGTTGCATCCCAGCTATAAGCGCGCAGGTTGATTTTCTGCTCTACTCCACTCTCTAAGGTGAAGACGAGATTGTCGTCAACCAGCTGGGGAGTTTCTTGCTGGTTCTCGTGTGATGTCAACTCAATGAAGACACGGATGCTGTCACCCTTGCGCACCTCGAAATCGGTGGCAACAGGATTAAGGAAGGTTCCGTCGACATTCACCCGAAAGCCAGACTGATTGCCCCGTTCCAGACGTACTGTTCTGATGCGGACACCATCACCTGAATTGTTGTATGCCCATAGGGAATAGGTAGTGGATGGCACTAGTGAGAACAAGGTATCCATGCGTACCGTGTCTTTGGAAAATGTCAGACGGTGGCTGCTGTCTGTTGAGAACGAATCGTTGTCTGAACAGGCGGTCAACAGCACTGCTATCGTGCAGATAAAAAAGAAAAGTCGTCTTACCATACTTTGATAAAACGACATTTCTTTCTATTTATTGTGTGATAACCTTCTGAAGGGCGCTGGATTTTATTTTCCGAAATAACGCTTCAGCAGTCCTGCAAAGCCTGCACCATGACGGGCTTCGTCCTTAGCCATTTCGTGAACAGTGTCGTGAATGGCATCGAAACCGGCAACCTTAGCGTTTTTGGCAATGCGGAACTTGTCTTCACAAGCACCAGCCTCAGCAGCAGCACGCTTCTCCAGGTTTGTCTTGGTGTCCCAAACGCACTCGCCTAAAAGTTCAGCAAACTTAGCAGCATGCTCGGCCTCCTCGAAAGCGTAGCGCTTGAAAGCCTCGGCAATCTCGGGATAGCCCTCGCGGTCAGCCTGACGGCTCATAGCCAGATACATACCTACCTCGCCGCACTCACCATTAAAGTGGTTGCGCAGGTCGTCAATCATCTCCTGACTGACACCCTCGGGCTTGCCGTCACCAATCTTGTGAACGGTAGCGTATGCCATATCGGCATCGTCCTTCATTTCCGTGAACTTAGAGGCAGGAGCCTTACAGATTGGGCACTTCTCGGGAGCAGCATCGCCTTCGTAGATATATCCACATACGGCACATATAAACTTTTTCTTCATAAATGTTTTTGTTTAGTTAATAATAGTTATTCTTTCCAGGCTTTCGCCTTCATTTTGCAAAGATACGCATAAAAAACAAATCCCGCAAACGTTTTGCGGGATTTATTTACAACATATACGTTATTTATTATTTTTCCATTTTACACTGTTTGTCAGTTGTGGAATGATATTTCCGCAGCAGTGGGAACTCTTCGCACAGGGCTACTGACAACCTGCGGGCAACCTCATGGGCACCGTAGATGTTATAGTGGGTGTTGTCCTGTCGACCGTCGGGCAGTGCAGGGTGTTCACCTGGCAGGTACCACATGTGCAACTTCTTCGAACCCTCTACACCCAACGACTGTTCTAAGTCGTGCGTTATCTTGGTGGCATCAACAAAAAGACAGTGCAGGCTGTCAGCCACGTGGCGGGGCGCTACGGCATACTGTCCGTGGGTGTCTTTCAGCACCTCGCCTTCCGCTGTTTTTCCGCCGTCTTTGAAGGTGGTGTTACGCAGTGACTCATCGTCATTGACACGCTTGGCGTCTTTGGAGAAGTTACGACGCACCACAGGATTCATCAACACAGGAATGCCGCCTTTCTCTCTGGTTTCACAAACGAACTTTGCCAGATTGGCATCGAACGTCGAACCCGGAATGGTATACCGCTTTTCATCGTTCTTCTTGGCATCATTATGTCCAAACTGAATAATCACGATATCACCTGGCTTGATCTTGTCGAGCACTTTCTGCCAACGACCCTCGTTGATGAAGCTCTTTGAAGAGCGCCCATTGACAGCGTGGTTGTCAACTCTGACAAAGTCTTCGTCAAAGAAGCATTGTAACGCCATTCCCCATCCTCGTTCGGGCGAGCCCTTTGACAAATCTTTCTTGGCTGCCGTCGAGTCACCGATAATGAAAATGGTTGTAACCTTTTGCTGCGTGGCAGCTGTTAATACCAGCAGCGCGATGGCTGCCATCAGTATTTTCTTCATAGTATGCTTTTTATAAGTTCTTCTGTTCCAAGTAATTGCTGCTCTCCGCTCTCCATATTCTTCAGCGTCACCTTTCCCTGTTGCATCTCGCTCTCACCAGCCAGCACAACAAAGGGAATCTGCTTGGCATTGGCATACGACATCTGCTTTTTCATCTTTGCCGATTCGGGATATATCTCTGCTCGGATTCCACTTGCGCGTACCTTATTTATTATAGGCAGGCAGTAGGCTGTTTCCTTTTCTCCAAAGTTGATGAAAAGCACCTGTGTTGCCATCACGCTGTCTTTAGGATAGAGGTCTAACTGGTTTAGCACGTCATAGATACGGTCGGCACCAAACGAGATGCCGACACCCGAAAGTCCTGGCATTCCAAAGATACCCGTCAGGTTATCATAGCGTCCGCCTCCGGTGATTGAGCCTATCTGGACGTCAAGAGCCTTCACCTCGAAGATGGCACCTGTATAATAATTCAATCCGCGCGCCAGCGTCAGGTCGAGTTGCAACTCGTTTTTCAGCTCCAGCATCTTCAGTGTTTCCAGTATGAAGCGACACTCCTCTACTCCCTTCAGTCCAGTTTCGCTGTCTTTCAGCACCTGAGCTATGGTCTCAAGCTTCTCGTCGTTGGTACCGCTGAGCATGATGATGGGCTGCAGCTTCTGAATCTGCTCGTCCGTCAGTCCGTCTTCGCGCAACTCGTCATTGACGTTGTCGATACCTATCTTGTCCAGCTTGTCAATAGCTACGGTGATGTCAACAATCTTATCAGCAGCACCTATCACCTCGGCAATGCCTGACAGGATTTTGCGGTTGTTGATTTTTATCTGCACACGGATGCCGAAGCGTGCGAAGACGGTATCAACAATCTGCATCAGTTCCACCTCGTTGAGCAGCGAGTCTGAACCTACCACATCGGCATCGCACTGGTAGAATTCGCGATAGCGTCCTTTCTGGGGGCGGTCGGCTCTCCAGACGGGTTGTATCTGGTAGCGCTTGAAAGGCAACTGCAGTTCCTCGCGATGCATCACCACATAGCGTGCAAAGGGTACTGTGAGGTCATAGCGCAGTCCTTTCTCGCACAGCTTTGACGCCAGGCGCAGTGTGTTGCGCTCAGCCAGTTCTGCATCGGTGGTCTTCGAGAGGAAGTCTCCTGAGTTCAACACTTTGAAGAGCAGTTTGTCACCCTCCTCGCCATATTTTCCCATCAGCGTTCCGAGGGTTTCCATGGCAGGGGTTTCAATCTGTTGGAATCCATAGAGGGCATACACCTCACGGATGGTATTGAAGATATAGTTGCGCTTGGACATCTCGATAGGTCCAAAGTCGCGTGTTCCCTTGGGTATACTTGGCTTTTGTGCCATCTTAATTATTATTTTTTACCTTTTTTCTTTTTTACATCAGCCATCAGACTTCTTTACTTCCTGACAATAGTTTGCGCACGGTCTGGTCCGATGCTGATAATCTTGATTGGTGTCTCTAGTTCCTTCTCCAGGAATGCGATATAGTCAGCAAACTGCTTGGGGAACTGGTCTTCTGACGTAAACTGTGTCATGTCGGTCTTCCAGCCAGGCAGTTCCTCGTACACAGGTTCTATGTCTTTCTCTATATCGTAAGGGAAGTCGCGTGTCAAGACGCCGCCTACCTTATAGGCTGTGCATGCCTTGATGGTATCGAAACCGTCCAGCACGTCGCTCTTCATCATGATGAGCTGGGTAACGCCGTTAACCATGATGCTGTAGCGCAGGGCCACGAGGTCTATCCATCCGCAGCGACGCTCACGACCTGTCACGGCACCGTACTCATGTCCGAGGTCTCTGATTCGCTTTCCGGTCTCGTCGAACAGCTCTGTAGGGAAAGGTCCAGCGCCTACACGGGTGCAGTATGCCTTCATGATGCCAAACACCTCGCCAATCTTGTTAGGACCGATGCCCAAGCCGGTGCAGGCTCCGGCACAGATGGTGTTCGATGAGGTGACGAAGGGGTAGCTGCCGAAGTCGACATCGAGCATCGTGCCTTGGGCACCCTCGCACAGGATGTTCTTTCCGGCGCGCAGTGTCTTGTTGATTTCGTGCTCTGAATCGACGAGTTGGAACTGGCGCAGATATTCAATGCCTTCGAGCCATTTCTTTTCCACCTCAGTTATATCGTAGTTGAAGTTCAGCGACTTCAGTATGGCCTCATGACGTGCTTTGTGGGCGGCATACTTCTCCTCAAAACCGTCGAGAATGTCGCCTACACGCAATCCGTTGCGGCTCACCTTGTCAGTATAGGTGGGACCAATGCCCTTACCCGTCGTGCCTACCTTGTTCTTGCCTTTCTGAGCCTCGTAAGCTGCATCGAGCACGCGGTGGGTGGGCATGATGAGGTGTGCCTTCTTCGAGATGTGCAGTCGTGTCTTCAACTCGTGACCGCTGGCTTCCAGTGCCTTGGCTTCCTCCATAAACAGGTCGGGAGCTAACACCACGCCATTACCGATAATGTTTACCTTGCCACCCTGAAAGATGCCTGAGGGGATGGAGCGAAGCACATACTTCTGCCCCTCGAACTCCAGTGTGTGCCCAGCGTTCGGACCACCCTGAAAGCGTGCTATCACATCATACTGTGGGGTTAATACGTCAACCACCTTTCCTTTTCCTTCATCGCCCCACTGAAGCCCCAGCAGGACGTCAACTTTTCCTTGATTCATTTTTATTTTTAGTCTTTGTCGTTTTCTGCTTGTTGTTTTTTCCTGTCTGCCGCGTCATCTTGGCTTGGCAAGAGCTGCATATACCATAGATGTACAGCGTGAAGCCATCCTTTCGGAAGCGCTTTGTATGCAGTTTTTCTATAACGGCCCGTATGTCCGGCGATTTTACCTCTGTCACCTTGCCACACATGGTGCAGATTTGATGACTGTGGCTGTTGTTGTCGTAACAGGCCTCATACTTTGTCGTTGCCTGGAATCTGTGGCGCACCACCAGTCGCAACTCGATGAAGAGCTTCAGCGTGTTGTAAAGTGTGGCGCGGCTGACTGGGAAGTTATACTCCTTGATCAGTTTCTCGCTCAGTTCTTCCAGAGTGAAATGCCCGCCCGTACTGTACACCGCGTCGAGTATGGTGTAGCGCTCGGGGGTCTTTCTGTGTCTGTTCAATTCCAAATAGTTTGTCAAGATATTCTTGACAGCTACTTTAACGTTTTCTTTCATCTTATGTGGTTAAATGGTCATAAAAACCGCACAAAATTACTACTTTTTCTCGACATTAAAGCAACATTATTTATAAAAAATCTAAACTGATGGATTTTATCGCACTTTTTGCAATGCGTTCATACACCAGTCCCAGTGCCGCAAAGCGCCGAAGACTCTGCATGGCAGCCTTCCTGACAGGCATGTCGGCTTCTTGCAGCGCCACCAGCACCTGGTCGATGTATTCGTGGATTCCGCGCTCGTTGGGTTCCCGTCCGTTCATGAACAGGCGGCTCATCACGTGGTAGCCGCACAACTGCTCGTAAGGTCTGCTGCCGGCTATCCACTGGTAGGCTTTCTCTGCGGCGTAAGGCAGATGCTGTACGAGGTTAAACGCCAGCTGCTCAGCTATTTCCTGCGAGGGTATCTGCTCCATCCAGATGTCAAGCACCTCGGGCAGCATCCTCTCCGGAGGCATCACCATCGTGGCAAGTATCTTGCACTCGCGAACATCTTCTTTCCACAGCGCGATGGCAAGGTGGCTCAGGTCTTCTGCCGTCATGTCCTGACGGGCGCGCAACTCGTCGGCTTTCTCGCTGAGTCGCGGCAGCGTGGCACCCCAGTTAAGTTTGTATGCCACACCCTTGTCGCGCATTGACTTAGCAACGGCGCCATCCATCATCTGCCGCATCGACAGCTTTATCTCTTTGACTATTTCCTGAACTTCCATCGCGCTTAGAGTGTTGTATATTACTTTACCTTTTTTTAACTTTTTTACTTTTTTACCTTTTTACCTTTTTACCTTTTTACTTTTTTACTTTTTTACCCTTTTACCTTTTTACCTTTTTACTTTTTTACCTTTTAACTTTTTCACCTTTTTACCCTTTTACCTTTTTACCTTTTTACTACACCAACGTTCCATACTCTTTGCCGTAACGTAACATCTGGTGTACGTAGCTCTCGTCGTACGAGACGCTGATGTCGCAAATTTCGTCCTTGTCATCATAGACGGGCGTGAGAACGGGGTTTACGAATCCTTTGTAGGGTGCCAGGTTCAATTTCCGGTAGCGCGCCAGCACTTCTTGATGCAAAGCAGCGTCGACCTTTACGCCGTAGGCTTCCACCAATTGGCGGGCTGCCTCGTAGTCACCCTCGCTCTTGATGCGCTGTATTTCTGCCAGCAAGCGGGCAAAGAGTGTGCGCAACTGGGCGTAGTCGCTAATGCGGACATAGGTCTTGCCTTCATGCTTTACAAGCTGTATCACGTCGCCCTGCCGGTAACACCACTGTGCTATGAGTGCTCGGTTGCGCATGTGTGCCTCTTCTATCTGGTTGCCGGGCTGAATACGTATGAGCTGTGTCATCAGCCCATTCATAATATAGGTATAGTAGTGCGACTTGTAAGCCTCGCCGTCTGGCAGCAGCCCCAGTTCCACAAGCTTGGGGTCAGCGATATAGTAGAGTCCGAACAGGTCGGCCCTCGCCTCTTCTATCGTGTTGCCATAAGCCTTCAGCGCATCTGGGTCGGTACCTGGCAACAGCCGCCCGCTGCCGTGCCCCAGACATTCGTGCAGGTCGGTATGCAGCGTGTCGCACATGTCGCCATATTTGTCTATCAGTCTGACTGTTGACTCGTCAACGACAAACTCGTCTCTGAAGCCGCTGCCTCGTGCTGCCTTGTTATAGGCATCGGTAATGTTGCTGATGGTGATGCTCTTCGAACCGTGCTGCGCACGTATCCAGTCGGCGTTGGGCAGGTTGATGCCGATGGCTGTGGAGGGATATTCGTCGCCGCCCAGCATGGCAGCACAGATGGCATTGGCTGTCACGCCCTTGACGTGTGGCTTGCGGAAACGTGCATCGACGGGCGAATGGTCTTCAAACCACTGGGCGTTGGCGCTTATCGTTTGGGTACGTCTGGTAGCCTCCAGGTCTTTATACTCCACGATGCCTTCCCACGAGCCTTTCAGTCCCAAGGGGTCGCCATAGACTTCTATGAAGCCGTTGACAAAGTCTATGCGACCTTCGTGTTCGCCTACCCACGCTATACAGTAGTCGTTGAAGGTCTTCAGGTCGCCGGTCTTGTAGTAGTCAACAAGGTAAGCTATCGCTTGGAGCTGGCGTTCGTTTTCGGCAACGTTCATTGCCTGTTCCAGCCAGTAGACGATGGGGCGCAGTGCCTTACCATAGCGACCATCGACGGTCCACGTCTCTTCCTGCGCCTTGCCGTCCTTCTTCACTAGCGTCGAGTTCAATCCGTACGACGGTGGTTCCTGATTGCCCTTGTCGGCTTGCTTCATGTGCTGATAGAAGTCTTCCGCCTCTTTCTGCGTGACACCCTGATAGAAGTTACAGGCTGACGTCAAGAGCAGATCTTGCCCGTCGGCTTTGTTGACACGCTTGGGCAGCACCGTTTCGTCGAAGATGACGGGAAACAGTTCTGCACACAGCATGTCTACCGTCTCGTTCTCGCGCAACGGCAGTTCGGCAGCACTCACCGTGTGCAGTGCGTCGTACAACCACTCCTTACTGAATTCCGGCTGAAACTTCTCACTGCCATAGTGATGATAGATGCCACTGGAGAACCACACCCGCTTCAGGTAGGTCTCCATCGCACGGAAGTCGGGTGACTGACGGTCTACTTTCGGGTCTGTAAACACCGTCTCCAACACCTTACGTATGCGAAGGTTGTAACGCCCAAACTGGTCGAAGGTAATGTCACGACCATATAGGGTGGCCTGCGAAAGGCAGTACACCAACTTTTTCTGTGACAACGTCAATTGCTCAAATCCATTAAGCCGGTATCTGAGCAATTGGATGTCGGCAAATCGTTCTCCGGCTTCGTAACTGAAATCTTCTTGTGTGTTCTTCATTGATTAAAAAAACTACAGCGTTGCAACCTTCTTCCTCTTTGGCAACTGAGGAATGTGCTGCAGACGATACTCACGCGGAGTCATACCCGTCAGTCTATAAAACGAGGCGTAGAATGACTGACGGTTGGAGAAGCCCACCATGTCGCTTACCTCCTCCATACGCAGGTTTGTGTACCTGCGGTCTACCAGGATAGCCATAGCTTCCTCTATTCTGAACTTGTTGACGAAAGAAGTGTAATTCATGTGGAACTTTACGTTCACGATTGCTGAGATGTAACGCGTGTTAGTTCCTAAATCTTCGGCTAATTTCTTGGCTGAATAATCTTTGTCTTTGTACTTCTTCTGCATGACGATGACTTCCAGAATTCTATCCTTCATCTCGTCCATCAACTTAGGGTTCACCAGAGACCTGTAACGGGCCTCTTTCTCTGTTTTTTCTGTAATGTTGTACTTAGCCATAACCCTTGAACAAAGTTTTTATACATTTTACTCTGCAAATATACATAAAATTTTTCAACTATTGATACTTTTTTCGAAAAAAATGCTCTTTTTCAACAAAAAAACTGCCAAATTAAAAAAAATGGTGCAAATATTTGGTGGATTCAAAAAAACTACGTACCTTTGCACCCGCAAAACAAGAGAGAGAAAAAAATTGTTGTAGTTGCACCCGTAGCTCAGTTGGTAGAGCACCTGACTCTTAATCAGGGTGTCCAGGGTTCGAACCCCTGCGGGTGTACAAAGCAAGAAAAATGACAGACCCTAAAAAGTTTGTCATTTTTTGTTGATAATCAGGAAGGAAGGCGATTTTATCCTCTTCATCAGATAATTATGATTACAGACGGTAAATACAGACACACCTACACAGCAACGGCATCAGACATCACACCATTGTACCGGTTGACGCCCAATGCTTTGCTGATGTACTTCCAGGACTGTTTCGCACGGCTGATGACCATTCACCATGTTGCTGCTTTCGATATCATCAAGCAGCGTCGGATGTGGGTCATCACGGAAGTACAGATAGCTATTGAGCCGACAGACACCTTATGGTCGGAGGACTTTACGGTAGAGCTTTGGGTGAGCGAACTGACCTCACTGCGTATCTACTGCGATTTCCGCATTGTCCGCAAGGCTGATGAGCAGCTGATAGCCTCAGGAACCAGTCAGTGGAACATCCTTAACCTAGACACCAAGCGCTTGGAGACGACTGATTTCCTTGACGGCAAGCTAACGGTTGTTACCGAACTAATGACCGGTAGCCACAAGAAAGTACGTTTCCCCAAACCGCAGTCGACCGACATGCAGATGGCGCATCGTGCAACCCGTCTCGACCTTGACTTCAACTTCCACGTCAGCAACCGGAGCTATGTCACTATCGCCCTGCTGACGATGCCCGACGAGATACTGGCTTCCCAGAAGTTGACATCACTAACAGTCCATTGGTTGCACGAGACCTATCTTGATGACACCCTTACTTGCCGGATGACACGTTTGGAAGACGGCAACTATCTCCACACGCTGACCAATGCGGATGGAGAAGTGGTGTGTGAAGTGATGAGTCGCTGGGTGCCGCAATCAGAGAGAACTGACATAAGTGAAGTGTTGAAAAGGGTGCTGTAAATATATTATTATACAATTAAGAAAAAAATGCTCCGCCACCCAATTCAACTTGCTGGCAGTCAGCAGATTGGCA
>ERZ842401.1011-NODE-1011-length-41362-cov-11.018254_pt1 | contig 41362 bp, 25 predicted proteins | sample MGYA00521270_ERZ842401 | MGnify/ENA primary metagenome ERZ842401 (study PRJEB31892, sample SAMEA3878208) | bioreactor metagenome | biome: Moose rumen | place: Sweden | collected 2011-10 | study: EMG produced TPA metagenomics assembly of the PRJEB12797 data set... | reverse complement strand
TAAGCCTGCCGCTAGCGTTCATCCTGAGCCAGGATCAAACTCTTCATTGTATATTCTTTATTATTCTTAGCTCGTTCCTGACAGCTGTTTCCTATAGAAACTGACGCTCGTTTAAAGTTGATATCTGTTACAATATCTCGGTACTTGCTTGTACTTTTAGTCTTTCAATATTGTCAAAGAGCCGTAAAAATCCCGTTCGTTTTAAACGGGACTGCAAAGGTACATCTTTTTTTTGAATCGGCAAATTTTTTTGAAGAAATTTTTAAAGAATCTTCACTTCGTTCAGCATGACGAAAAGAATGACAAAATTTGTAACTTTGTGCCCATGGAAAAGAAAGTGTCCCTTTGGCAGATTTTTGCCGTTTTCGCCAAAATCGGTGCGTTTACCATCGGCGGCGGGTATGCCATGATCCCCATCATCCAGGCGGAGATGTCGCGCCGGGGCTGGATTCCGGAAGACGACCTCCCGGACATCGTAGCCCTGTCCCAGAGCGCCCCGGGAGTGATGGCGGTGAACATTTCCATCTTCGCCGGCTATAAGATGCGCGGCATAAAAGGCAGCATCGCGGCCACCCTGGGAAGCATCATGCCCTCATTCCTGATCATTCTTGCCATCGCCATGTTCTTCACCGCCTTCAAGGACAACCCCTGGGTGGAAAGGGCCTTCAAGGGCATCCGCCCGGTGGTCATCTCCCTCATTGCCGTGCCGATGGTGAACATGGCCAAGAAATCCTGCAAAAAATGGTGGGCCTGGCTCCTGGCAGCCAGTTCCCTGGTGCTGGTGGCCATCCTCAACGTTTCTCCCATTTATATTATATTGTGCGTGCTGGTGCTCGGGTTCAGCTTTACCTGGTACCGGATGAAAAAAGATTCTTCGCTGCGCTCAGAATGACATTCGGCATGACAAACCTCTGGCTCATACTGCAACTGGCATGGACTTTCTTCGTGATTGGCGCGTTCACCATCGGCGGCGGCTATGCCATGCTTTCGCTCATCCAGAATCAGGTGGTGGTGGAGCATCCGTGGATTTCGGAAGGGACTTTCACGGACATTGTTGCGGTGTCGCAGATGACCCCCGGCCCCATCGGCATCAACAGCGCCACTTATGTGGGCTACGACGTGCTTTTCAACGCCACCGGGAACCACCTGCTGGGCGTGCTGGGATCGGCCACGGCCACTTTTTCCCTTATGCTGCCCTCCTTCATCATCATGCTCCTGATCGTGCGGTTCTACGTGAAATTCCGCACCAGCAGGCTCTATGCGGGCACCATGGACTGGCTCAAGCCTTCGGTGGTCGGCCTCATCGGCGCCGCCGCCGTGATATTGATCATAAAAACCACCTGGGCCGACGGAATACCGTCCTTCCAGGTGGTTCAGGAAAACTTTCCGGACTGGAAAAGCTGGTGCCTGCTGGCAGGAGCCTTCGCCGCCTCCTACTGGGGCAAGGTGAATCCCATCTACGTGATTCTCGCAGGCGCCCTGCTGGGAATCGTCCTGTACTAACTACCAGTTGAACTTGTTGGTTTCCAGGTAAGATTCCAGTTCGGAGGCGGAACGGGCAGGCTTGCGGTCCAGGCCCACTTTCCCGCGGATGTCCAGTGAATAGTTGACCCCCTTCTGGTCCAGGATCTCGAAAGTATGGTCCAGGGAGGCGTTGAAACGGTCGAAGTCCTTCTCCTGGCACCACTGAATCTCGCTCAGGGCGCACAGGCGCGGGAGCAGCATGTATTCCAGATGGGCCGGCAGGGCGATGTACTCGGTCCATAGATTCGCCTGGACGCCCAGGATGTGGGAAGCGACATCGGCCGGAACCCCCTTCAGCGGCTCGTAACTGTAAACTTTCTCCAGCGGAACGTATCCGCCGATGGAAAGCGGTTCCTTGTCACGCTCCTGTCCCTGGTAATAGTCGAAATACATATAGCTGGTGGGGGTCATGATGGCGTCGAAGCCCTTAGAGGCCGCCTCGATGCCGCCCTCCACGCCCCTCCAGGACATCACCGTGGCGCCGGGAGCCAGATTCCCCTGCAGAATTTCGTCCCAGCCGATAATCTTGCGACCATGCTGGTTCAGGTACTTCTGGATCCGGTTGGTGACATAGTTCTGCAGTTCGTGCTTGGCCTTGGGGCCGCGGGAAATGCCCAGCGAACGCATGCGGGCGGCGCACTTGGGGCACACATCCCACGGGTCCGGGCGGCCGGGCTCCATATCTCCGTCAAAACACTCGTCCCCTCCGATATGGATATACTTCGACGGGAAGATGTCCATCACCTCCGCCAGTACGTTCTCCAGGAAGGTGAACACTTCTTCGTTGCCGGCGCAGAGGATATCCTTGGCCACGCCCCATTTGCCCAGCACCTGGTACGGGCCGCCGGTGCAGCCCAGTTCCGGATAAGCCGCCAGCGCCGCCACCATGTGTCCGGGAAGGTCTATCTCCGGGATGATGGTGATGCCCTTGGAGGCGGCATAGGCCACCACCTCGCGCAACTGGTCCTGGGTGTAGAAACCGCCGTAGCGGATGCCGTCGCTGCTGCTGAAGTCCTTGCCCACCATGGTGCCGGACCGCCAGCCGCCCACTTCGGTGAGCCGGGGATAGCGCTTGATTTCAATGCGCCAGCCCTGGTCGTCGGTCAAGTGCCAGTGCAGGCGGTTGAGCTTGTAGGTGGCCATCACGTCGATGTACCGCTTCACTTCGTCTATCGACCAAAAATGACGGCAGGGATCCATGTGCATGCCCCGGTAGCCGAAACGGGGCTTGTCCTTGATGGTCACGAAGGGCAGCACCCAGTCGGCCTTGGCCTTCCGGTTCCCGTACACCTCCACGGGCAGCATCTGCTTCAGGGTTTCACAGGCATACAGGAAACCGTTCAGGGCCGATGCCTGCACCGCCGCCCCCCGTTTATCGATCCGGATGATGTATTCCTCCGCCTCCAGCTCCGGGTTCACCGTGAAGCTGAATCCGCCGTTCCCTTCTTTCATGGGTTTGCCGCAGGCGGTCTCCACCGCCTGCACAAAACGGCTTACGGCCGCCCAGGACTGAGGGTCCATCTCGTCGTCCATGACAAGGGACGCCCCTTTGACCGAAAACACGCCCTTGCCCAGTTCCACTTCGTTGGGCATGGGAATCACCTGGAAAGGCTGCGGCTGGGGCCTGCTGCAGGACAGGGCCAGCAGGGCAGCCAGGAAAAGCGAAGGAAAATGTTTCATATTCGAAAGTTATTGTGCCAGGCAGGAGTCCATGAGCTTTTCCAAGCCCGCTTTGTCCAGATGCTGGCCGATAAAGACAATCTTCTGCATGCGGTCGCCGTACACGGGGTCCCAGTCCTGACGGAGCTTGCGGTCCCGCTCCATCATCTCCTGGAGCTCCTCGGGATCCATGGTCGCGAACCACAGACCGGCGTCCCGGAGGGCCTTCTGAGAGCCGGCCTGCTCAAAGAGGTAGCACTTGTCCGTGTCGTCGGAGAAATAGCAGAGCCCCTTGGCCCGGATAATCTCCTTTGGCCAGCGGGTGGCCACCATGTGGTCGAACTTGTTCAGGTCCAGGGCGGGCCGGCGGGTATATACATAGGTATCGATCCCATACTCCAGCGCTTCTCCCTCCGCCTCGCCTTCCTCGTCCTCTTCCCCCTCGATGGCGGCGATCCAGGCGGCCGATGTAGCCACGCGGTCGAAGTCGAACATGCCGGTATAGATGAGCTCGTCCAGGTCTACGTCGCCATAGTTGCATTCCAGCACCTTGGCGCCAGGGTTGATGCTCTTGACAATCCCCTTGAGCGTACCCAGCTCCTCCGGGGAAATCTCCGCCACCTTGTTTAGGATGACGATATTGCAGAACTCGATCTGCTCAATCACCAGCCGTTCCAGGTCATCCTCGCCGATGTCTTCCTTCTGGAGGGCGGCTCCGCCGGCGAACTCGTCCTTCATCCGGAGGGCGTCCACCACCGTGGCGATGCAGTCCACATAGGGCAGGGTGCCCTTGATGTACTGCGGTCCCAGGGCGGGGATGGTGCTGATGGTCTGGGCGATGGGGGCGGGCTCGCAGATGCCGCTGGCCTCGATCACGATATAGTCGAATTTACGGGCCTGCGTAAGCTCCGCGAGCTGGGCCACCAGGTCCATCTTCAGCGTGCAGCAGATGCAGCCGTTCTGCAGGGCCACCAGGGAATCGTCCGTCTGGCCCACCACGCCGCCTTTCTCGATAAGGTCTGCGTCGATGTTCACCTCGCCGATGTCGTTCACGACGACGGCGAACTTGATCCCTTTCCTGTTGGCCAGGATGCGGTTGAGAAGGGTGGTTTTCCCGCTTCCCAGATAACCGGTGAGAAGAAGCACCGGCACTTCCTGATTTTTCATCTTAAGTTCCATACGCCACGTGCTGTTCCGCTTTTAAAAGGGCTTCTTGGGCCCGTTTCCCGGAACACGCCCCAAAGATACAAAAAAGACGGTAGAAACTCAAGCGGTGGGGATGGGGCGGCGGCGAAGGAAGATCCAGCACACCGCTCCGTACAGGCCAATCAGGACCGTATTGATGCCCAGCTGCGCCCAGTGGATGCCGGGGCCGGTGCTGAACGAAAAACCGGGATACAGTGAGGGGAACGTACCGGAAGACAGGGCGATGGCCCCGTACACCAGCCCCATCAGCAGCAGGATGCCTAAGATGCGGCCCCACTTATAAGGGATGGGGTATAACCTGGCCCCCAGGACGGCGCTGATCACGAACATGGAGAGATAGCTGGCCAGATGCCCGAAGGCCGACGCCCAGTAGGAATACGTGGGCATGAACACCACATTCACCACCGTGGTGACCACCAGGCCGAAGAGCGTGATGCCGATGGCCATCTTGGTGTGGTTGGACAGTTTGTACCACATGGACACGTTGAACAGCATGCCCAGCAGCATGTAGCTCAGGAGCATAATGGGCACCACGCCGATGCCGGAGCGGAACCGCTCGCCCAGGAACAGGCAGATGATGTCGATATAGCCCACTACCCCCAGGAACACCAGCCCGCAGAATGCCGTGAAATACTCCATCACAACCGCATAGAGCTCCTTGGAGTTCCGGTCCCTGGCCCGCTGGAAGAAGAACGGCTCGGCCGCATAGCGGAACATCTGGATGAACAGGTTCATGATTACGGCCAGCTTCACGGCCGCCTGGTACACGCCCAGCGAGGCCTGCCACTGCTCCGACGAGGTGTCGAAGAAGCGGAACAGCACCCGGTCCAGGAAATCGTTGGCCACGCCCGGAAGGGAGGCCACCATGAGCGGCAGCGAATAGGCCAGCATCCGCCGGACCAGGGCCCCGTCCCACACCAGGCGCAGCCGCAGGATGTCGGGAATGAACAGCACCAGGCACAGGACGCAGCTCACGAAAATGGCGAAGATGGGATAGGTGAAATCCGGCCGGGCGGGGTAGACGAAGAAAAGCACCAGGTTGGCGCCGGTCTCGGTGAGGATTTTAATGGTCTTGAAAATCGCGAACTTCACGGCCTTGTGCTCCTGCCTCAGCTTGGCGAACAGGATAGCCGTGATGCTGTCGCAGAATAGGATGGCGGCCACATAGACGATGAGCGACCGGTACCCTTCGTAGCCCAATGCGGCCGAGATAGGGTCCGAAAAAGCCACCATGACGGCCAGGAAAGCCAGATTGAGGCCGGTCACCGCCAGGAGGGCGCCGCTGTACACCTTGCGGGGATCTTCCCCTTCCTTGTTGGCAAACCGGAAGCAGCCGGTTTCCAGGCCCAGCACCAGCACCACCTGCAGGATGGCTATGTAGGCCATGAACTCCGTCACCACGCCGTACTGCACCTGGGTGAGCATCCGGGTATAGATGGGGACGAACAGGAAGTTCAGCACGCGGGCCAGAATGGAACTGAAGCCATAGATGGCGGTTTCTCCCGCCAATTGTTTCAACGGATTTGCCATAGTAAATGCAAAATTAGTTATTTTTGCAGAAAAGTTACTTATAGACATGAAGAAGTTTGTTTACATCGCCCTGGCGCTGGCCGTGACAGCCGGCTGCAAAGGACGCTCCGGCTCGGAAGCCGCACCTTCAGCGGGTCCCGCAGCGGAAGCCGAACCCGCCATCACCGACAGCACCCTGGCCGCGAAGGCCGTCCAGGCGCTCCCGGAAGAGCCTGTTTTTGACATTGTCACCAGCATGGGCACCATCAAGGTCCGCCTGTACAAGGATACGCCCCGCCACCGGGACAACTTCGAGAAGCTCGCCATCGGCGGTTTCTACGACAACCTGCTGTTCCACCGCACCATAGACGGGTTCATGATCCAGGGCGGAGACCCGCTTTCCCGGGATACCCTGAACATCGACTCCTGGGGCAGCGGCGGGCCCGGCTACAACCTTCCGGCCGAGATGGTCACCGAAACCGGCGCTCCCCTGCACCGCCACAAGAGAGGCGCCCTGGCCGCCGCCCGCAGGGGCGACCTGGCCAACCCCTTCAAGGAATCCTCCGGCTCCCAGTTCTACCTGGTTCAGAATCCGGACGCCTGTGTGCATCTGGACGGGGAGTATTCCGTCTTCGGAGAGACGGTGGCCGGATTCAATGTCATCGACCGCATCGCCTCCACGCCGAAAGACCGGTACGACCGTCCCCTTACCCCGGTCGTAATCTATTACATCCGCCCGGACAAAGAAATGAACACAATTTCCGAAAAAACCGATACCGAAGAATAACTTTGGCACAGAATTCGCAATAAAAAAGACGAATAGTTTTTTCATAGGTTAAGTTTTAGGTTAGAATTGCGAACGGTCCTTGCTGGGAAGCACGGACCGTTCATTTTTCATATATGCAGGGTACAGACTACTTGATGTCGTCGTTGTAGTCTTTCTCCTTGTTCGGGATCACCCACGTCCAGTTGTTGGCATCCGTGGGATTCAGCGTAATGGCGAAGGTGGCGTGGAAACTGCCGCCGTTGGCAATGGACTTGCGCACGATGGGCTGCTTCCAGCGCTTGTAGTCGAACCAGTCGAAGCCTTCGCCCCAGAGGTCGATGCGGCGGTACAGCTTGACCTCGGTGAGGAGCTCGTCGCCGGACTTGGTGCAGCTGTAGGCGCTGTCGTGGTTCTTGTTGAGCTCGTTGAGCAGGGCACGGGCCTCGGCATCCTTGCCCAGGTGGCAGTCGGCCTCGGCCTCGGTCAGGTACATCTCCGCGGCACGGAAGATGTTGAACGAGCCGCCACCCGGATAGAAGGAGCACATGTGCTTGAACTGCATGTACATGAACACGTAGCTGGTGCTGTACAGCTTGTCACCAAACTCCTTTAATGCGCGGGTCTGCAGCAGTCCGGTGCTGCGGCCGGTGGTCTTGCTCAGCTTGCTGTCTTTATACTCCTCTTCCGTGGGCTCCAGCCACAACTTGCGGCGCTGGTCCGTTTCCGGAATCTGGTCGTATAGCTCCTTGCTGATGGCCGTGGGAAAGCTGCGGCAGTTGCTGGAAGAAGCGTTGGATCCCTGGTAAGCGTAGAAACTGTAGTAGTAGATGGTCTGGTCGGAGGCTTCATAGACACCCCAGATCCACTCGTCGTTGGGCTCATTGAAGCCGCTGTCCATATACTGGCTGCCGGACATCAGGGGATGTCCCTCGCGGGCCAGGGCAGCGTTCTGTGCGGCGGTTGCCCAGTCTTCACGGGTAAGGGCTGCACGGGCATAGATGGCATAGGCCACATCGATGTCCGGCATGAAGAATTCGTCCTTGCCGCGGGACATACCGGATTCCTTGAACAGGCGGATGGCATTGTCCAGGTCATCATAAATCTGCTTGTAGGTCTCGGCCAGGGTGGCGAGCGGCTGGTCTCCGCTGCTCAGGTCTGTACGCAGGACAATGCCCGGATCGGCGCCACCATTGCTGTCTACCCAACGGTGGCAATACAGCTGGGACAGCATGAAGAAGGAATAGGCACGGTAGCACAGGCCCTGGGCCTTGATGAATTTGAGTTCGGCCGACGTGTCTTCGTCCTCTTCGATACCGCAGATAATCTGGTTGGCGTTTCCGACCAGCTTGTAATAGTAGAACCAGGGATAATAGTCGTAAATGGTCGTGGCCCTTTCCTGATAGGTGCTGTTCCAAAGGGCGGCCCAGCTGGTCTGGTTGCACTTCTGGAAATCGTTGCCGGTAAAGTTGCCATACCAGGACTTGATGGTGCCTTCACCGTTCATACCCTGGGTGCCCAGATACTGGGTGGTCATCATCTTGCTGATACCGTTCACGGCCAGGCGGGCGGCGTCGGCATCGGAGAAGATGGCGTCCGGGGAAGCTGCATACTGGGGTTCTGTATCCAGATATTCCTTGGAGCAGGAAACCAGGGACAGGGTGGCGATACCGACGATCAAAAGGGAGTTAAATATGTTCTTTTTCATAATTCAATTCCGTTTTAGCTGCTTAGAATTTGAAGGAGACCGCTGCCGAGTAGATCCGGGCAGTAGGAAGATAGTTGCCCTGGGAACCGCTGAAGCCCTGCTGAGGGTTCATACCCTGACGGGCGGTGAAGGTGGCCAGGTTCTCGCAGGTGGCGCTCACGGTGATACCCTGCATCTTGAGGGCGCCGGCCCACTTCTTGGGCAGGGCGTAGCTCAGGGCCACGTTCTTGATTACCAGATAACTGGCATCCGTCAGCCAACGGCTGCTGGTACCGGCGTTGTTGTCCGTGGACGTCTCATAGTTGATCTCCGGAATTCCGTTGGGGTCGATCCGGTTGGGGGAATCCTCCGTCATGCCGACAGGCACACCGGACCAGGCGTTGAGCAGGTCGCGGTGGAGACTGTGCGGCGTACCGCCGGCGCTCATCAGGCCGGAATACACACCATCGTTGATGTATCCGCCCAGCGAGTAAGTGAACAGCGCCGACAGCGAGAGGTTCTTCCAGCTGAGGCTGGCATTGAAGCTGCCGTACACATCCGGTATGGAAGTTCCATAGAAGTCGCGCTTGGCATAGGTGGTCTTCCGCACGTACGGGGACCCGTTGATGATGGTGTAGTTATCGGCGGCCATCAGCGTATTGGCAACTCCGTCCTCGTCCTCAGCCGAACCGAAGAGGACATTACCGGTGGCGGTGTTGTCATCTGTGATGTAGTAGTCCTCGTCGTTGAACTGGTACAGGGACTGGCCGGTCATCTGGTCTACGCCGGCGAACAGGTACACATAGTACGCATAGCGTTCCCTGCCTTCCACAATCTTGTGCACACCGTCAATGATACCGTCCTTGTTCTGCTCCGGAAGGGTGACTATCTTGTTGCGGAGGAAGGTGGCATTGGCGCCCACGTTGAAGCGCCAGTCGCGGGTGCGGACAATATCCACATCGGCCTCGACCTCAATGCCGCGGTTGGACATCACGCCCAGGTTCTTGGTTACCACAGACTCGGCATAGCTGGAGGAGGTGGCACCGGCCGACAGCGGCTGGTACACGTCGAAGAGCAGGTCCTTGTTCCGCTTGTCGAAGTACTCGATATTGAAGTTCAGGCGGTTGAACAGGCGGGACTCCAGACCCACGCCCCAGGATTGGCCGGTCTCCCATTTCAGGTCCGGATTGGGATTCTGGGACAGGTAGTAGGCGCCCTGATTGGCATTCTGGTTGGCGGTGTAAAGAGCCATATAACCATAATAACCGGCACCGGCATCGTTACCCACCTCGCCGTAGTCGGCACGGAGCTTGAGGGAATTCACCCACGGCACGTCGGCCATGAATTCCTCGTTGGAGATCATCCAGTTGGCACCCACCGACCAGAAGTTACCCCAGCGGGCTTCCGGCGCGAAGCGGGAGGAAGCGTCCCGACGGAAGGAAGCCTCCACGTTGTAACGGTCCTTGTAGTTGTAACGGACACGGCCCAGCCAGCTCTCGGTGCGGTAGTTGTCTTCGTAACCGTCAATGTCGGTCATATCGGTAAAGTTGGTCATATACCCCTTGCCGGCAAACACCTGGGTGGTCTTGTAGTTGTACAGGTAGTCCCTGTTCCAGTAGTAATTCTCGTGGCCAAGGAGCACATTCACATTGTGGTCACCGAAGCTGTGGGTCCAGCGCAGTTGCTCCTGCAGGTTGTAGTTCTTGTAGCGGTACACCACCTTCTTGGCACGGCCGGAGTTGCCCTTACCGTCGCCGATGATGGCATTGTTGTAGGTGTGGTTGTCGGAATTGCGCACATTGAGGTCTCCCTTTACCGTGAAGGTGAAGTCCTTGAGGAAGTAGAAATCCACGAAGGCAATTCCGTCCAGAGTGTTGCGCACCGTTTCGTCGGTGTCCAGCTGGTTCTCCCAGATCTGGTGACGGTCGGCATACTGGTTACGGGTGCTGTAGATGGTCCCGTCGGCGGCAGTGTAGGAACCCGGGTCGAACTGCTTGTTGCCGAACTCGTCCAGGATGTATTCGCCGGTGAAGATATCGTGCAGGTGCACCGGATAGATGGGAGAGATGTTACGGCTGTACATGAACGGGTTCACATAGCTATTGGAGCCATCACCCACACCGGAAGAGTTGAGGGAATTCTGGTGACTGCCGGAAAGGTTCAGGCCCACCTTCATGTAGGACACCGGCTGGACATTCACCACAGCGCGGCCGGTGAAGCGGTTGAAGGAGGAGTTGCGCAGGAAGCCGTTCTCGTCCAAGTAGCCAAGGGAGAAATAGGCGTTGGCCTTGTCCGTGGCGGTGCTGGCGGTGACGGTGTACTCCTGGCGGTGGCCCTTGCGGATGGTCTGGTCGAACCAGTTCAGGTCGTCCGTGTACCCCTTCAGGATCTGGGCGTCGGAGACCAGTTTGCCGTCGGCGGTGAACAGGGCGTCGTCGGCTTTGTTGTAGATGTTCAGGTACAGCATGTCGTCGATCAAGTGGGCACCGGCATAGGCTTGGGCCGTAGCCAGGTCGTCACCCTGGGACATGCGGAAGTTCCTCAGGTTCATCCACTCCAGCTCCATGAACTCATTGGCGCCGGCCAGGTCGTATTCCTGGATACCGCGCTCGAAGATACCCTGCTTCACATCCAGGGTCACCGACATGCGGCCGGAACCTGCAGCGCTCTTGGTGGTGATCAGGATGACACCGTTGGAGGCGCGGTTGCCGTACAGGGCGGCGGAAGCGGCGTCCTTAAGGACGGTCATGGACTCGATGTCGGCCGGGTTCAGGTCGGAGATGTTTCCGCCGAACGGCACACCGTCAATCACATACAGCGGCGAAGAACTGCCGTTCACGGTCCCGACGCCACGGATGCGGATGCTGGGCTCGGAGCCCGGAGCGCCATAGGTGCCGGACACCTGCACGCCCGTCACGGTGCCCTCCAGGGCCGACGTCACGGAAGAGCTGAGACGGTTGGTGATTTTCTCGGAATCCACCGAAGAGATGGCGCCCGTGAGGGTGGACCGCTTGGCGGCACCGTAGGCGATGGTGACCACGGCCTCGTCCAGGAGTTCCATGTCGGATTCCAGAGCGACGTTAACTACGTTCTGGACAGGCACTTCCACAGTGACCATGCCGATGGAAGAGATTTCCAGGGTAGTGGCGTTGGAAGGAACGCCCGGAAGGACGAAATTACCGTTGATATCCGTTACCACGCCAATAGAGGTTCCCTTGACCATGACGGAGGCGCCGATGGCAGGCGATCCGTCTTCGGCAAGGGTGATTCTACCGGTAACGGTACGGTTCTGGGCAAAAAGTGCCCCCCCCACTGTGAGGAAGAGACTTGCCACTAATAACAGGATCTTTTTTCCCATAGTGAAATTAGATTAGAATGATTAAATCGATAAAATCTTGCTGGGGTTTTTGCAAATATACAATATTTTTCATAAAAACAAATTTCCGAGGGGCATTCCCCTTTAGAAACTGTAACCCACACCCACGTTCAGGGTGTTGCCAAGTGTAGCAGAAGCGGTGAGGAACCCCACGTCCAGATGGAAGCCTGCGAACTTGAATCCCGCGCCCAGCGAGACGCAGGAGGGTATCGGTGCCTTTCCGCCGCCCAGGTGGTAACCCGCCCGCACGAACACCAGGTCGCGGAAGGCGTACTGGGCGCCGAGGACGGCCCCCACACCACCTGCAAAGTAGTAATCCAGGTCGGCCGCCACTTTCACGGCGCTTGTGCCAAAGCCCAGATCGTAGGAAGCACCCGCTGTAGCGGAAGTAGGCAGACCGTAACTGTTCTGACCGGACTTGATGCCGGTGCCGATGGAGGAAATGCCGCCCGACACCTTCAGGGCGCCGGCCGCATACATCACGTACACATCGGCCGCAAAAGCGTTATAAGAGGCGTCGGAGGCAACCCCCATCCGGGCGAACTTCAGGTTTACCCCGGCCGACAGCGAACGGGTGAAAGCGTATCCGGCGCCCAACCCGGCCACCAAGTCGGAAGGACGGAAGGACGCGCCCAGATTGCCGCTGGCATCCATCGCCGTATATTCCTCGCCCATCTGATAGGCGGCCAACACGGTCACACCCAGTTTCTCGCCCAGTTTCACCCCGCCCAGCAGGTTTATTTGCGTGGTATGGACCGACGAAGGTGCCCAGTTCTGGTAAGACAGCACCACGTCGCTCCCCGTAAACGGGACAGCAGCCGGGTTGTACAGGCCGGACACAAGCTGCGCCCCACCCATCGCGGCGGTGGCCGGATTGCGGTCTGCCCGCAGGAATGGCATAGCACTCTGCGCCCAAAGGGAAGGAGCAAGGACCATCAAGGCACAGACATAAGCAATAATCTTTCTCATCATAAGGCAGCGCTATTTTTTAATCAGACTCTGATGGTATTCCTGTCCGCCGAAGCGGAGAGTAAGGCCGTATGTACCTGGAGCAAAGGCATCCATGTCGATGGCAGCCGGGGTGAAAGCGCTGGCTTTGAGCGTCTCATGGTACACGATGGCACCTCCTGCGGCAGTCAGGATCATTTCTACGCTTTCTTCGCTTTCGCCCGTCCCGATGTAAAGGGTGTGCTCAACGGGGTTGGGGTAGGCCTGATATTCCATACCGGCCTCGCGGACCAGCACCCGGAAATCCTGCGTGGCCGTGTCTCCCCGGGCGTCGGACGCCGTGACACTGACCTGTGCCATTCCATATCCCAGCGGAGTAATATACAGACGGTCTTTGTCCACATTGGCGTGGACTACCGCCTGGGCCGAATTGCTTACAATGTAGGAAAGCGGCTCTCCGTCAGGATCCGTGAAATACGGTTCCAGCGAAAAGACTTCCGGCTGGCCGATTCCTTCAAAAACCAGGTTGGGAATAGCCTCGGCTGCCACAGGCGGCTGGTTGGGGAGAATCCGGTAGGTGACTTTGAACTCGGAAGAAGCGCCATAAGTATCCTGTGCCAAGATGCGGGACGTATATTCTCCCGAATCCAGGCCGGCCCCGGACAGGATAAGCCTGTAACCGGTGGTGGTACCGATCCATTTCTCCGAAGCGGTGCCGGGTTCGTGTTTTACGGTGACCGCGTGCCCGTCAGGGTCGGTGACGGTAAAATCTATCTCCTTGGTTTCGAAATTCTTCAGGGAAATGCCCGAAGTTTCCTGCAAGGCGCTGATCTGTGGCGGACGATTGGCAAGCGTGGTGAGCGAAAGAACAGGGGATGCCACCGTATGCCCCTGGACATCGTAGCCGATGAGCTTGAAATAGTAGGGCGTCTCAAAGCGGAGGGCGGTGATGCTGTGCGTGAGGACTTCCCCCAGGCTGCTGGTAGTAGTGATGAAGGTTTTGGAGGTAACGCCGGCGGAGCTCTTTTGCAGGGTAGCCTCCTCCACTTCTTCCCGGGATGCGCTGGAGAAAAGCACATATCCGGCGGCAGGGGTGCCGTCCTCAGCTCCCGTCACAGTCCACGACAGGTCAATGGAATTGGATTTGGCCTCTCCCGTCAGGTCGGCGGGTACGGTAGGGGTCTTGTCTTCGCCCAGGGTAAAGGCGGCATAAGCGTCGGAAAGTTTGCCGATAGGCTGCCCGCTCAGGGAAACCAGCGGGCTGGTTCCGCCCAGGAGACGCTCCAGCAGCATCTCCCGGGTGAATCCCTCCTTGCCAAAATAGGAGACCAGCAGGGCTGCCACCCCGGTAATATGCGGACAGGCCATAGATGTCCCCTGGAAAGAGCCGTACCCATTGCCTGTGACCGTGCTCAGGATATTGCCGTAGTTGGTGTCTCCGCCGGTGGCGGAGATATCCACCCAGTCACCGTAATTGGAGTAATAGGTCCGGTATCCGTGCGGGCCGATGGAACCTACTGCAACTACACCGGGATAACTGGCAGGAGCCCCCCAGGCCCTGTTTTCGTTGCCGGCGGCAAAAATGACCACACCGCCGGCCATAGGGCCGGTCTGATTGCCGGATGCGTCCAAACCGGCATACTGGTTGAAGTAGTCGATGGCCGACTTCAGTGAACTCCGGTAATCCCCATCGTTGGGCTGCAGGTAAAACTCGTGGGTCGCCCGGGCCTCTTCAGCATTGTAATTCCCGTCTGCATCTTCAAAAACATAGCCCCAGCTGTTGTTGCACAGTACGGCGCCGTGGTCGGCCGCCCATTTGATGGCCTGCTCCCCGGAACCCGATCCGGAACCTTCTCCGCCCAGTATCTGCAGGGACATAATCCTGACGCCCTTCACCCCGGCCGCGGCGTCTCCGCCGGCCAGGCCGCTCACGCCGATCCCATTGTTGTTCACCGCGGCAATCGTACCGGCCACGTGCGTACCGTGTGCGGCGGGCTGGATGACACTGCTCTGGGTGATAAAGTTATAGCTGTCTGCCGCATCGGCGTTGGCGGCCAGGTCTTCATGATCAAGCTGCACGCCCGAATCCACCACGGCCACCTTGACGGAGGGATTTCCGGTGGTGAAGTACTTCCACACGGCCAGAACGTCCATATCGGCACCGGGCATCCAACTGTCTTTTGAGGAGCCCGGATTGTAGTATTGCCACTGGCTGGGAAGGGAAGGGTCGTTGAAAGGGAGTTCCAGGGTTTTTGAGGCGGTTTTCAAATTGCGCTCAAAGGTAAGTACCCCTTCCACTTGGGAGAACAGTTCCGATGCCTGATCCAATGACACGGAAGGGCTGAACTGCACTTTATACCAGCGGTGCATTCCCATTGCGCGGGATCGGGGTTCGAACTCCCCAGCATCCGGGAATAACCGTTCCATTGACGTAGCACCGACATCAGCGAGCACCTTGTTCAAACGGATCAACTCCGGTTGAGAGCCCCCTTTCGTAGACCGGCTTTCCAAAACCTGTACAGTTTCTTCGTCAAGATACAGGTTTGCCTGCCCGGGAACATAAATTCCGCTTTCGACGGAAGCTATTTGTGATACAGGAAGTTCCGTATCGGGGAGAGCAGGCTCGGCCGTGCAGGCATTCACAGCCGCCACGACCAGGCCCAGGGCCATCCATTGGTTTAGTTTCATGTCAGTTCGGGTTATTGCTGGAACTGCTCCGTAAGGAAATCGGCCACGACGGTGAGCGACTTCGGATTGTTCCACTTGATTTTATTCTTCTTGAAAAAGTCTTTGGCCGCATCCTTGTCCAGGCCGGGGATGTCCATCACTTCCCGCTTGAGGGCCGGAACCACGCTGCCAGAGTTATATAAGATATATTTCTTCTCCTGGGCGGGCAGCTCCTGCCCTCCCTCCCGGGTAGCCATGGCCTGGTTTACATTGGTACCCACGTTGGTGTCCAGCGAAAGGGCGGCCACGTTCTGGGTCGATGCCGTGGCCGAGCTCACGCCATAGCCGATACTGGCCTTTCCCATCTTGTCGACATCCACTTGGACAAGGACTACGGCGGCACCACCTTCACTCTCGAGCAGCACCTTATAGAATTTTCCGCCGGAATTCACATAGACGTCGTCTCCTATCCTGGCCGAGAATACACGACGAAGGTCGGCTTCCATTATTTTCTCGTCTTTGATAAAGTAAAGGCGCTGATTGATGATGGAAATGTTCAGCTGGGCCTGCATAATCTGCTCTCCCATGTTGGTACAGACTACACCTTCCGTGAACTCCCGATACAGGAAAGGCCAGGTGTCCTTGGGGCGGAAACTCTGGGCATCCGCCAGGGCGTGGACCAGGAAAAAGGATACGGCAATAAGGATGATTCTTTTCATCATGGCTTCTATTTAAGGGAAAAGAACCCGTCCCCGGATGTGCCGGGAGCGGGTCCATCGTACATTTTAACAAGTTACTTTGTCAGGGTGGTATAACCACCGCTATCAAAGCTGTAATAAGCATAATCACCGGTGAGGATCAGCTCGATCCACGGGCCGATGGAGATGCCGGCAGCTGTGACCTTTGCGTGAACGGCATAGCCGTTGGCGCCGTCCAGCGAACCAGCCTCCGTCATACCGAAGATACCGACAGGGCCATAGGTGGAATGATTGTAAACCACCTGGGAACCGTCGAACCAGATGTCGGCAGAGTTATCTTCCTCGTCGAAGGTGATGGTACCCACGATGGTTTCCCCGCCATCCCACAGGTTGTAGAGCTCCAGTGTGTTGTCGTCAATCTGGGTAATCTCGATATCATAGGTGTAAGAAGCGTCACCGAAATCAAAGGCCGTCCAGGTGCCGGAAACATAAGCCCAGTTGACAGGGATATCGTTGTCCACGATGGTGAAGTTGGCATTGTAGGCGTTACCCAGAGTGAGGTCTCCGCTGGTACCGGTAAGGGTGATGGAGAAAGCCTGATTTCCGGTATAGGTACCGGTATTGTCAATGATGTTCACGATGATGTTCTGGCTGGAGTTGCCGGTGAAACTCAACACTCCGTTTGCAGGCTCGACCGTGTAGGCAGTGCCCTTGGCGCCGGTGATGTCGTTGACTTCAAAGGTAACGGTACCGGTCTTTCCATCATTGTTGTATGCTGTGACAGGAATAATCACCTGACCTGCATCTTCCTTGACCGATACAGCACCTGTTTTTTCCATTACCACAAACGGGTAAGTCTTAAACTCGGCAATCCGGCTGCAGGAAGCCATGGCAAATACGGCGGTTCCCGCAACGAGTATTTTTGCAATAACTTTCATAATCATTTACTTTTTGTCGTTAACTACTCGGCTCCGCTGTAACCGGGGTTCTGTACCAGGTTGGAATTCACCTCAAATTCATGAGAGGGGATGGGCCACTGATAATGGAAGTCACCGGCAGGGAGGGACTTGGACTCAAAAGCAGCACCCTGGGCAAGCGCGCCGTTGGCAATGGCGCCAGCCTGTCCGATACGGCTGCTGAAGCCCTCGTTCCAGCGTTTGAGGCAAAGCATGCGGGTGCCTTCGCCCACCGTCTCTTTGAACCATTCGTTGTGGATGTTGGCGGCGGTGGCAGCGGTGGCAGATGCGCCGCGTGCGCTCTGCAACGTGTTCAGGGCAGTCTTGGCGGCAGCATCATTGCCGGCCTCCTGATTAGCCTCAGCGGCAATTAGGTACATCTCACTGATAAGGATGGGCTTGATTGCCTGGTAGCCATTGGGGACGGTACCTTCTGCACGAAGGTCCGGATTGCCCAGATATTTCTTGAACACGTAGAATTCACCGGAGTGGTAGTCACTGTTGTAGAATACCTGGTAGTCGGAGTTGTCGTACCACTGTGCAAGACGAAGGTCGCCGGCCTCGTACAGGTTCATCAGGTTACTGGACGGGATAAAGTACGGACGGAAGTAATCCTTGCCGCCTTCGCGGGCTGTCTGGGTATAAGCGTCGTAGTTGCGGGGACCGTTCTCCGTCTGGGAAGCATAGAACTGCATCACAGGCTCATTGCCCGCGTCATAAAGCCATTCGGCTTCCATGGCTTCGGCCGTGGAGGAAAGTGCATATCCGGCAGCGGAGCCAATCACTTTCTGGGCCGAGCTGGCCGCATTCGCGTAATCTTTGATATCCAGATAATAGCGGGCATACACGGCGTTTACTGCGTCGATAGTGGGTTTCTGGGCGCGGACGGCACCAGGAACACCGGCGAGCAAGACGGCTGCAGAGTCAAGGTCTTTCTTCACCTGGTCATAAACTTCCTGAACGGTGTTGCGGGCGGGGCGGGCAGTCTGGTCATATTCCAGCACCAGCGGTACACCCAGGTCGGTAGCGGGAGTGCCATGGCCGTATGCCTTGCCATAAAGGCGCACCAAGCGCAGGTAGGAGACGGCGCGGAAGAAGTAGCCCTCACCGCGTACCAAAGCGGCATTGGCCTCCAGTCCCTCCGGGACATTCTCCTGCAGACCGTTGATGACAACATTATATCGCATGATAGCGTGATAAAGATTCTCCCAGGAATCCTCCGCATCGTAGTCAGTAGCGGAGAAGGAAGCGTCGGTACGGTGGATGGAACCGTAATTGTTACCGTAGTCGGCCATGGCATTGAAGCCGTCGCACATGAGCTCGGGAGCAATGGAATAGATACCATAGTGGGTACCTCTGAAATAGGCCAGCATACCGTTCTCAAAACCGTTGAGGTCGGTCTGGCTGGTTACAATCTGCTCCGGATTGTAAGCGATGGCGTTATTCGGCACAAGATCCAGGTTGCAGGAGGCAAGCACGGAAACGGCGGCGCCAAGCGCAATGATATTGATGATCTTTTTCATATTCATTCCGGAATTATGGATTAGAACTTGATCTCGATACCGCCCAGGAACTGCTTGGAGTTACCGCCCACACCGTAGGTGAGGTTGGAATTGATTTCTGGATCGATACCCGTGTACTTGGTGAAAGTGAGGAGATTACGTCCGGTGAAGGTGAGTTTCAGCTCCTTCACGGCTTTCTGCCAGCCCAGAGCCTTCTCAGGCAGGCTGTAGGCAATCTGCAGGTTCTTCAGACGCAGGAAGGAGGCATCCTCCAGGAGGTGGGAGTCGAACTGCATCACGGCACCCTTGGACCAGTCGGGCCATTTGGCATCGCGATGGTCGGGAGTCCAGAAGTCGGACACGGCCTTGTTGGTGTTCATGGTGGAGAAGTTGGCCGGGTTGCCGTAGAAGTATTCGTCGTTGGATACCAGGTACTTGCCAATCACATAGGAGAAGTCGGCCTGGGCGGAGAAGCCCTTCCAGCCGCCGGAGAAGGAGAAACCTCCGTTGATCGGGGCAAAGCGCTTCTTGCCGGTGTTCTGGGTGAGGGCTTCCTCATCGAACACCTTGGTGGTCTCGTTCATGGTCGTGACATCCGGGTCATCACCGGGCACATACCACATGGGCATACCGTCTTCGGGGTCAATACCGGCGAAGATAGGATTGTAGAACATCACAGGGCTTCCTACCACGTAAGCGATCATGTAGGAGTACATCGGCCAGGTGTGCTTGCCGTCGAACAGCTCGGTCACCTTCTGGGCGTTGTAGTTGAAGGTGGTATTGAAGCGGGCCCAGGCGTTGCGGGTACGGACAATGTCGAAGCCTAACGTGACGTCGATACCCTGGTTGAGGAGCGAGCCCACGTTGTTAGTCGCTTCGTCGATACCGGCGGTATACGGCTGGGGTACATCCAGGATCATGGAAGTAGTCTTCCTGTGGTAGTATTCCAAATCGAAGTCCATGAAGTTGAACAGGCGGCCGCTGATGGTGGCGGTAAACAGGCCCTGCTTTTCCCAGGTAAGGTGGGTATTGGCCGGCTGGGACACGTGGTTGGAGTTGGCATCGGCATACTTGGTGGTGGTGCCGATCAGGCCCAGGTGGCTGTAATTACCGATATCGGCATTACCCTGGGTACCATAGCTCACTTTCAGGTTGAGGTCGTTCACGGCGCTCACATTTCTAAGGAAAGGCTCCCTCTTGAGCTTCCACATGGCACCGACGGACCAGAAGGTGGCGTTGCGTACATCCGGGCCGAAGCGGGAAGAGGCATCGTTACGCACAGTGACATCAAAGACGTATTTGTCCATAAGGGTATAATCGGCGTGGCCGAAGAAGGACAGGAAGCGGCTCTCATTGTAGCTCTCGCTTACGGCACGGGAGGCCTGGGTACCGTCGTTGAGACGGACCAGACGGTCGTCGACCTGGTTTTGAGACTGGCCGTAGAAGTAGGTGTAGTAGTTCTCTACGCCTTCATGACCGGCCAGGAGAGAGAATTTATGGTCGTCGGTGAACTGGAAGGAATACTCGACGGTATTGGTGATGTTGGCTGCATAGCCGAGGGCGCTGGAATGGCCCACGGTGGCAGTACCACCGTTCTTGGCAACATAGGAAGGCTTAGTGAGCCAGTTGTTCAGTCTGATATATCCGTCCACACCGGCGCGGGAGACGAACTTGAGGTTGCGGACAGGTTCAATTTCCACGAACACATTTCCGTTCACACCATAACGGTCATACTGGTCAATGTTGTTGTCCATGTAATAGTGCGGGGTGATACGGTTCTGGCCCGGGAAACGTTCCTCATAAACCTTCCCATCCTCGTCCACGGCGGGATACATGGGAATTAGAAGGAATGACAGACCACCTCCCGTGTAATTGGACATACCGTTGGCAGCGGAACCCCAGTTCGGATTCTGCTGGGTATTGGAGATGCTCAGATTCAGGTTGACACCGGTCTTAAGCCAGTCGGTAGGATGAGCCTGCACATTGGAGCGGAGGGTGTAACGGTCAAAGAAGTTACCGGGAGAATAGCCCTTCTGGTGGTACTGGGAGGCGGCCAGCATATAAGCCACCTTGGAACCGCCGCCCTCAATGGTGAGGTCGTTTTGGTACTGGGGATTCCAAAGGTCCATCATGTACTTGTACCAGGGCGTGTCGTAGTTATAGCCTTTATCCAGATAGGTGGAATTAATCCATTCCTGCGTGTGGATACCAGCTCGTACCCAGAAATCCATCAGTTCGGAGCTGGACATCATGCTCTCATACAGGGAGGTATCGGCAAGGGTGGAAACACCGTACTGGCCACGGTAGGTTACGCTGGCCCGGGTGTTATAGGAACCCGACTTGGTGGAGATGTACACGACACCGTTTGCAGCACGGGCACCGTAAATAGAAGTGGCGGATGCGTCCTTGAGCACGCTCACGCTCTCGATGTCGTTCGGGTTCATGTTCATCACCGCGGTGCTGGTGGAAGGAATACCGTCAATCACATACAGCGGTGAAGTACCGGCTTCCAGGGAACCTACACCATGCAGGGTCATGCTCACGGCATTATCACCGGCAATACCGGAATAGGACAGGACAGAAAGGCCGGCCACCTGGCCCTGGAGCTGGTCCAGCGCGGAGGAAGACGGAGCATTCTTGATGGTTTCGGAGTTCACCGTGGAGACAGAACCCACAATGGAGCTGATCTTTTTGGCGGAACCGTAACCCACTGCGATAGCCTGCTCCAGAACCTCAGCATCATCTTCCAAGATGACATTGATCGTTGCGCGCCCGTTGATGGCCACGGTCTGGTCTTTATAACCCACAGATGAGAACACCAGCGTTCCATTGGAAGGGACCGAGATGGAATACGTTCCGTTCATCAGCGTAGCCGTACCGACAGAGTTGCTTCCCTGAAGCATAACGGCGGCTCCCGGGACAGGATCGCCGTTACTGTCGATGACAGTACCGGACACCCTGATGTTCTGGGCATAGGCAATGCCGGCGACCAGCAACATCAGTGATGCAATCAGAAGCTTAAATTTTTTCATAAGCTAACAATTAAATTAAACATAAATATTGATAATAGTACACTACAAATCAAAACCACCATACGGCCGATCTCACTATAAAACGGTCGATTAATATTGTTGAAAAAAAGTTATATATTTGGCTCCAGAACTTGTAATTTATAAGCAAGCAGAGTGTTATGGTTTATGCTTACATACGCGTCAGTACTCAGCAGCAGTCAAAGGAAGGACAGGAGTATGAAATCAGGGAATGGTGCCGCTCAAGGTCTCTCACCGTAGACCGGTGGGTGACAGAAAGCATTTCCGGAACCCTCTCCTATGAGAAGCGGGCGCTGGGGCGTGCGCTGAACCGGATGAAGTATGGGGACATCCTCATTTGCACGGAACTTTCCCGGCTGGGAAGGAATATGATGATGGTGATGAGTATCCTCAACCTGTGCTCCCAAAAGGGGATTTCCCTCTATTCCATCAAAGACAACTTCCAGCTTGCCGACAATCTGAACGCCAAGATTATCGCCTTCGCCTTTTCTCTGGCAGCAGAGATCGAGCGGAACCTGATCTCGCAACGCACCCGGGAGGCGCTTGCGGCAAAACGCCTTGCCGGCGTCCGGCTGGGTAGGCCGCCGGGTGCATCGGCCAAGAAACAGCGGGTACTCAAAGACTTGCCCCTTGTCAAGGTCTGGTTGGGACAGGGGAAAACACAGGCACAAATTGCCCGACGCTATCAAATTCATCCCAACACGCTGGCCCGCTACCTGAAAGAAACGGAAAAAGCGGCAGAAATGCGGCCTCCGGCCCTTGAAAATCAGGTTGATAAAGACGGGAATGTAGATTTTTAAATTTTTTTAATTGTGTAAAATTAAAAGTAATTGCGCCTGATTTGGTTACAATCGAAAAGAGAACGACTCGTTCTTTTGCATTTTTTGGGCATAAAAACCGCTTTACGGTTATTATTTGCAGTTTATTTTTGTTATATTTGTCTTTGGAATTCACAAATTAAATTGTGATATTTGCGGTCACACCACAATTAATCGACCGTTTTTAATTAGTAACAAAAATGGCGGAGTGGCTTTTATTTAGAGTGTACTATTATCAATATTTATGTTTAACTAAAATCTGTTAGCTTATGAAAAAAGCGAAACTGTTCCTCAGCACCATCCTTGTGCTCTTGACAGCTACCCTGTTCGCGCAGAACATGCGTGTGACGGGTACCATCAAGGATGCCGCGACAGGTGAAGGTATCCCTTTTGCTTCGGTAATTGTAAGAGGTACTACTAACGGTACCGCTTCCGACGTGGAAGGTGCTTTCACAATCAATGCGCCCGCCAACGCTACCCTTGAATTCTCTGCCATCGGTTATGTGACCGTAGTCGAGGCTATCAACGGCCGGGGTGTCATCAACGTAACCCTGGACCAGGATTCGGAGTCGTTGGACGAGACCATCGTGGTCGCCTACGGTACCGCCAAGAAGTCATCCTTCACCGGTTCCGCCGCCACGGTCAAAAGCGAGAAACTCCAGCAGCGCTCAGTTTCCAACGTTTCCAAGGCCCTGGAAGGCATGGTGGCCGGTATCACCACCACGGCCGGTTCCGGTCAGCCTGGTGACGGTGCTTCCATCCAGATCCGTGGTACCGGTTCCATCAACGCCTCCAGTTCTCCGCTGTATGTGGTGGACGGTATCCCCTTTGACGGAACCCTGTCTTCCATCAACCCCAACGACATCGAGACCATGACCGTCCTCAAGGATGCGTCCGCATCGGCCCTTTACGGCGCCCGTGCTGCCAATGGTGTTATCATGATCACCACCAAGCGCGGTTCCGAAGGACGTGCCAACGTGAACTTCAAGGCCACCGTGGGTCTGCAGTCCCGCTCTATCAAGGACTACGACATGGTAAACCAGAACGAGTTCGTGGAACTCACCTGGGAGGCCCTCAAGAACAGCTACATCCTTAATAACGGCTATTCTGACGAGGCTGCCCGTGCAGCCGCTTCCGCCGACATGAGCTCTTCCCTGGGCGGCCAGATCTACAACCCCTATAAGAATTATACCTGGGACACCGTAGTAGATCCCGCTACCGGCAAGGTCCGCTCCGACGCCGTATCGGCCTGGAACGAGAACTGGATGGACGTGCTTACCAACAAGAAGGCCATCCGTCAGGAATACCAGCTGGGTGTGAGCGGTGGTAACAACAAGACCAAGTATGCTTTTTCCCTGGGTTACCTGGATGACAAGGGCGTACTGATCACCACGGCCTTCAAGCGCTACTCTCTCCGTGCCAACGTAGACCACGAGATTACCGACTGGTTCAACGCCGGGGCAAGCGCCAGCTACGCCTATACAACCCAGAACAGCTCCCAGTATTCCAGCACCCAGACGGGTAACGCCTGGTATACGGCCCAGTTCATGGCTCCTATCTATCCTGTCTTTATGAAAGACGAGAACGGCAAGGACATGTTGGATGGCAACGGCAACAAGCTGTACGACTATGGTAACGAAGGACGTGCCCGTCCCAAGGCCACTCGCTTCAACGCTGTGGGTGACCTCTACGACAACACCTATGAGACCCTGCGCGACAACACCAGTATCCGCGCCTACGCTACCCTGGGCGGCGAGAAAGAGAGCATGGGATTCCTGCGCGGCCTCAGCCTGAGCACCAACTTCGGTTCCGATATCTCCGGCCGTTACATCACTTCCTACTACAACCCGTACCATGGTGACGGTACTTCCGTAAACGGTGAGATTGACAAGTACAGCACCCGTACCTTCTCCTATACCTGGAACCAGCTGCTCAAATACGAGCGCACCTTCAACGATTTCCATCTGCTGGCACAGGTCGGTCACGAGTACTACAACTATCAGTACAAGTATCTGTACGCAGAGCGCACCCAGGTATATCCCGGCCTCTACGAACTGGCTCCGGCCGCAGGTAACATCGATGCCAATTCCTATTCCGATGTTTACCGCATCGAATCCTACTTCGGCCGTCTGGCCGCCGACTTCAAGGACAAGTATTATCTGGAAGCCACTTGGCGTACGGATGGTTCTTCCCGCTTCTATGAGCCCAACCGTTGGGGCCAGTTCTGGTCTGTCGGCGGTTCCTGGCGCGTCTCCCAGGAGAACTTCATGAAGAACGTCAGCTGGGTAGATAACCTCACCCTCCGCCTGAGCTATGGTGAGCTGGGTAATGACTCCATCGGCTCCTACTATGCCTGGCAGTCCTTCTACGACCTCACCATGCCCAATGCCAACAATCCCGGCGCCGTTGTTTCTTCCCTGGCCAACCCGGAGGTTTCCTGGGAAAAGAAAGGTACCTGGAATGTAGGTTTGGAAGGAACCTTCTTCAACCAGTTCCTCAATCTCACCCTCGAGTACTATAACTCGCTCACTTCCGACATGCTCCTGAGCTATCCGATGGCCCTTTCCACCGGTTTCGGCGGCTACAACGCCAACGTTGGCTCCATGCGCAACCAGGGCTTCGAAGGCACCATCCGCCTCAACTGGCTCAATAAGGGTAACGTCCGCGCCAGCAGCACCCTCATGGGTTACTTCAACCGCAACAAGGTGATTGCCCTTACCGGCGAATCCCCGAGTATCCTCAGCGGTAGCCAGCTGATCATGGAAGGCCTGCCCATCTACTCCTGGTACATTCCCCGCAGCGCCGGTGTAGACCCTGCAACGGGCCGTCAGCTCTACTGGGCTTATAAAGAGGTTGAAACCGATGCCGCCAAGGAAGGATACGATGCAGACGCAGTAGGAAAGAGCTATAACATCCCCAACACCATCCATCTGCAGAACGACGAGGATGGTGCTTACAAGGCTGGTGACCCCATCTTCGGTTACGAGTACAAGACCACCAGCACCGCCGAAGCAACGGCCAGCAAGTACATCGGCTACGGCAGCCGTGAGCCCAAGTTCCAGGGTTCCTTCGGTTCCGACTTCCAGTTCGGTCCCGTAGACTTCAGCTTCCTCACCACCTTCTCCCTCGGCGGATATGTCTGGGACAGCGTGTATGCCAGCGCCATGGAAATCTCCTACTCCGGTGACACCTGGAGCAAGCACGCGCTCCGCCGTTGGCAGAAACCCGGCGATGTCACGGACGTTCCTATCCTGGAAATCGGTTCCACCAATATCAGCGCAGACCGCTGGCTGGTAGATGCCTCCTACTTTGCCGTCAAGTCCATCCAGCTGGGTTACACCCTGCCTACCAAATGGACCCAGAAGATCGGCATCAAGTCCCTGCGTTTCTTTGCCCTTGGCGACAACCTGTGGCTCTTCACCAAGCTCAACGGTCTCAACCCTCAGTACAACATGACGGGTGGTACCAGCTGGGCCTACACTCCTACCAGGACCATTTCCCTGGGTCTTGACATCAACTTCTAATTCAAGGAGACTACGAATATGAAAAAGATATTATATGTTTTGACAGCGCTGGCGACCCTTTCGCTTACTGCTTGCAACAAAGAGCTCCTCAATACCAACCCTACGGATGCCGTCACCGGTGACACCATGTTCAATGACACCGCAGGCGCCATGATGGCCCTCAATGGCACATACCGTTTCATGTGGCAGTGGGGCGTAACCACCACCGGTAACACTCACCAGTGCGTCGGCCCTCAGGGCTACAACCTGATGGCAGACCTCATGGGCGAGGACTTTGTCCAGGCCGCCCAGGGTAACGGCTGGTTCTGGTTCGACTACCGCTACAACGTGAAGTCCCGCTATACGGCCAGTACCTGGCGTTCCTACGATGTCTGGAACTACTACTACACGCTGATTTCCAACGTAAACTACATTCTGGATGCCGCCGAGCAGATTGAAGGCGACCCGGACGAAATCAACTACATTGTGGGCAACGCCTATGCCATCCGTGCCTGGGCCTATGCCTACTGCGCCATGATCTTCGCCCGCAGCTATATCGGCCACGAAGACCGTCTGTGCATCCCTATCTACACGGAGCCTACTTTCGCCGGCACCACCGGAAAGAAGCGTTCCACCAACCGTGAGGTGTTCGCCCAGGCCATGTCCGACATCGACCAGGCTATCACCCTCATCGGCGACCACACCCAGGCACATGTCTCCCATATCGACAAGTATGTAGCCAATGGTATCAAGGCCCGTATCGCCCTGTACATGGGTGACTATCAGACCGCGCACGATGCCGCCGCCATTGCTGTCCAGGGTGCCAGCTTCGACTACGACTCCAGCTTCAAGTACAATGATGCAGAGCACAAGAGTGTCCTTTGGGGTGCCGAAATCATCTCCACCCAGGGTACCACCAACCCGCAGTTCCTGGCCCACATGGACTATCGCTTCGGCGGTTATGGCAACGCCTCCCGCAAGTGCGCCAGCGCCTGGTTGTACGAGAAGATGAGCGCCACGGACAAGCGCGCCTCCGACTGGTGGAGCTACGAGGTCCTGGTCGACGGTGAGACCAAGGGGTATCAGCAGTACAAGTTCCTGTTCAAGGATCCCTCCGATCCCCAGACCGGTGCCGACCATATCTTCATGCGTGCTCCTGAGATGCAGCTTATCATCGCTGAAACCGCTTGCCGTCTGGGCAACGAAAGTGAGGCTGTCACGGCCCTGAACAACCTGATGAAGACCCGTGACGCCAACTACGACTGCTCCGGCAAGACCGGTACAAGCCTTGCCACCATCACCACCGATGAGACCGGTTCCCTGCTTGAGGAAATCATCCTCCAGCGCCGTATCGAGCTCTGGGGCGAGTATGGCCGCATCTATGATATCAAGCGCCTGCGTCAGGGCTTTGTCCGCACTACCGCAATGGGCCATCCGTCCGCTGCCCTGATGTCTTCCCTGCACTTGGACGACCCCGAGTCCTTCGACTGGGTGCTCACCATCCCTCAGGCCGAGTTCGACGCCAACAAGTTTATGGTTCAGAACCCGATTGAGAGTTATGCTACCGCTACCGAGGGTGACGACCCTGCTCTGACCCCTGCCGGAAGTGACGAATAATCCTTAAAGACAGAATGCATATGAAAAATATATTCAAGAGCATCTTTACGCTGAGTGCCGCCGCCATTTTTGCAGTTTCCTGCAACGTGGATAATATCGGTACTACCTATCAGCATGAAGGCACCGACAAAGGTGTGTCTTTCACTCAGGGCACCCTGGCCAATACCGAGATCGGAGCTGCAGAGACCAGCATGATCATTACACTTGGCCGTACCGTTGCCGACGCCGCACAGACTGTAAACATCGCTTCCACCCTGCCCGCCGGAGTTGGCGTTCCTTCGTCCGTATCCTTTGCGGCGGGTGAGTATGCTGCAGACTTGGTTCTGGACCTCTCCCAGATGATCGTTGGATCCTCCTACAAAGGTAGTCTTTCCCTGGCCGACAAGAGCGACTACAACGATTTGTCCATCAGCTCTGTAAATGTCACTCTTCAGAAAGCCTACACCTGGACAAGTTACGGCAAGGTAAAGATTACCGACGACCTGGTGACCGCCGCCTACGGCGTGGACAATCTCACCTGGAGCGTGGATGCTGAGAAAGCCGAGGGCTTTGAGGTGTACCGCCTGCTGGATCCGTACGGCCCGAATTATCCGTACAACGATCCCGGTGATTACACCCTGGGCGCCAAGTGGGTCCTCGACGCCAGCGATGCCAATGCTGTTACCTTCGACCGTACCTACCTCGGTTTCAACTGGGGCTACGGCGAGTTCAACATCTGGCTGCTGGGCGGTGCGGTAGGCACCATGACCAACAAGGTGATTACCTTCCCGGCCCAGGGCATCGCTTTCGACCTTCCGGATTACGGCACCTTCTACGGGAACACTAATGGTCTCCTTGCAATCGACCTGAATCTTTAATCCGCAATTGTTCTGATCAGGGTGCCCGGCAACGGGCGCCCTGATTTATCTTATCGGCAACTATGAAACTACTACGTATCGTCCCTTCCGTCATCCTGTTACTGGCTCTGTCCTGCTCCCGTGAGGCTGAGACCGCCCGGGTGGAGCAGCCTGCATCCATCGAGCTGCCCTCGCCCGCATCCGGAGCCACTCCCGGTGTTATCCGGGTCAAATTCAAAAATGAGCCTGTAGAAGGCACCTCGTTCACCCTGGGCAATTATACCCTTACCCGGACGTTCCCTCCCGCAGGGAAGTGGGAAAAGCGTCACCGCGCCGCCGGACTTCACCTGTGGTATGACGTCCTTTTTGACGAATCCGTCCCGGTGACCAAGGCCGGGGAGGCCATCGCTTCTGCCTTCGATGACATAGAGATCGTGGAGTATATCCCCGAGACGAAGACCCTGGAGATGGAGTATCCTTTCAACGACCCCAGGCTTCCGGAGCAGTGGCACTACCACAATCCCGGTGGTAAAGACCAGTGGGCCGAAGGCTGCGACGTGAACGCGTTCCGCGCCTGGACCATCGAGACCGGAAAACCGGAAGTAATTGTGGCAGTGAACGATATGGGCGTAGATTACACGCACGAAGACCTGCATGCCAACATGTGGGTAAACGAGGCGGAACTTAACGGCCTGCCGGGCGAAGATGACGACAACAACGGTTATGCCGACGATATCTACGGCTATAGCTTCATGACCACGGACGGTAAGGTGGCTCTTGGCAAGATTGAGCCCGGCGACCACGGCACGCATGTGGCCGGCACGATTGCCGCCGTAAACAACAATGGAATCGGCGTGGGTGGGGTTGCCGGCGGAAACGGCACTCCCGGCAGCGGCGTACGCCTGATGGTAACCCAGACCCTGGACGGGCGCAACGGTGCCCTTACTCCCGCCTCCTTTGTGTATGCGGCAGACAACGGCGCCGTGCTGATTAACTGCAGCTGGGGTTTCACGAACAACGAACAGGAAACGCCCAAATCCTACGTAGAGGCGATCGACTACTTCAATGCCTACGCCGGGTTGGACGAGAACGGTGAGCAGACCGGGCCCATGGCCGGTGGCCTGGTTATCTTTGCCGCAGGCAACGACGGCCGCGAGATTGAGCATCCGTCCATGGATGACAATGTGTTTGCCGTGGCTGCCCTAAGTGCCAATTATGTCCGTTCCTACTTCACCAGCTTTGGCGAATGGGTGGACATCTGCGCTCCGGGCGGCGATGCCAACCGCAAGACTTACATCCTCTCCACCCTTCCGGACAACCAGTACGGCAACATGCAGGGGTCGTCCATGGCCGCCCCGCATGTGACCGGCGTGGCCGCCCTCATCGTTTCCTACTACGGGGTGGGCAAGAAAGGGTTCACCCGGGACAAACTCATCCACCTGCTCCAGAGCACCGCCAACAAGAAAGCCCTTGAGGAGAACGGCTCCTATGCCACCCGTCTGGGCGCCGGCCTGGTGGACGCCTATGCCGCCCTTACCGCCGGGGAAGATACGGCCCCTCTTCCGGTGTCCGTGTTCTCCGGAAAGGCGCAGGCCAACGCAATCACCCTCAACTGGACGGTCCCCGGATCGGCCGATGTGAATCCTCCGTACAAGTTCAACATCTATTATGCTCCCGATGCCTTGACGCAGCTGGATCCGGAGCATCTTCCCGGGAATGTTTCCAAGGTAGAGGTGCTCACCTATGGCCGCAAAGCCGGAGAGAACATGTCCTACGAGCTGGCCGGCCTGTCGTTCGACACCGACTATCATTTCCGCATCCAGGGCGAGAGCCTGACGGGGCTGTTATCCCCTCTCTCGCAAGAGATTACGGTCCGCACCGGGAACAACAACCCTCCCCTCATTACTCCTTTAGACGGGACGGCCGTTACCATCCGTTCCTTCGAGACCGGTACGCTCCGCTTCCGTCTGGAAGATGCCGACGGACACGCCCTCACCTATGAGGTCACAGAAATCAAAGGACTGTCCGCCGCCCGCTCGGATGACGGGGTCCTGACGCTCTCTCTGAGCGGCCTCTCCAGCGGACCTGGCAAGTTCGAAGGCACGATCCGGGTATCCGACGGCTACCTGACAACGGAACAAGGCTTTGCCTTTACGGTGCAGCCGAACACCGCACCGGTTGCCACCTCCGCCATTGAAGACCAGGTCTTCAACGGGACGACGGAAAGCCGCACCATCGACCTCGGAGCCCACTTCTCGGATGCCGACGGGGAGCCGCTCAGCTACACGATTGAAACTTCTTCGGCCAGCATTGTCGTCAAATATGAAGTGACCGACGGCAAGCTGACGCTCACCGCCCACTCCTACGGACAGACATCGGTGACGGTGAAGGCGTCGGACGGGAGCGGGGCGGCCGCATCCCAGACCTTCCGCGTGCTGGTAAGGGACGGAAGCACGCCGGTGGAGGCCTATCCCAATCCGGTAAAGGACTACCTGAACATCCGGACAAGTGAGCAGGGAGTCGCTTCCGTAAAGCTGATCAACTCCCTGGGCGGATCTATATTCGACGGTCAGGTTCCAACCTCTCCTTTTGACCCTGTCCTGATAGATTGCAGGGCCTTCCCGGCCGGGGCGTATACCCTTATGGTCACCTTTAACGGGGATACCGTTGTGAAAACTATCGTAAAACAATAAACCAGGAAAGCCATGAAAAAGTATTTGATCCTGTTTGTCTGCCTGGCCGTATCACTGCCTGTCCGGGCACAAAGCCTTGGCTTTCTTCAGATAAGCTCAGACGCCGCAGTCTCCGGAATGGCCGGAGCCGGGGTAGCCCTTCATAGCTACGCTCCCATAGATAATAATATGGCCGATGCCGCCTTAGGTACCGAGACTCTCTCTGCAGCGGCCAGCTACACCCTCTGGCAGCCCGCAGTAGCCTCCGGGTATGGCCTTATTGGCGTAAATGCCTCCTACCGGATTATTCCTAAACTTACGGTAGCCCTCTCTTTCAAGGACTTCGGCTCTCCTTCCTATGATATTGTCCAGGCCGACGGGCGCGTCACGGGCACGTTCAAACCCATGGACCTTGCCATTGGTGCCGGTGCAGCTTATCAACTAATGGAAGGCCTCTCTGTCGGAGTGGCGGCACAATTTGTTCATTCGTCCCTGGGACCGGAGGCCAAATCCTCCACCGTGATGGTAAACTTATCGGCCAAGTACCGCTCCGGTGGCTTGCAGGCCGGAGTGGGGGTAAATAATATCGGCGGAAATATCAGCTATGGAGGCGACCCTTACGCCCTTCCCATGCTGGCAAAAGGCGGGGTGGCCTATTCGGTTGCCGGCTTTACCGCCGCTCTTGAAGCTGCTTATGTGCTGAAAGCCGGGCTGATGGCCTCTCTGGGGCTGGAATATGGTTTCAAGGATATGTTGTTCGTGCGTGGTGGTTACCACTACGGCGGCTCCCCTTACGTAATCCCCTCACACGCTTCTCTGGGCCTGGGTGCCAAATTTTCCGGTTTCCGTCTCGACGTCAGTTTCCTGACGGCATCGGCCACACTGGGGAACACCTTGTGCTTTGGTCTGGGATACAGCTTCTGATCAGCCAGCTTACCTGACTTTCAGTTCCACGACCTTTCCGTCGCACCAGGTGATGTCCACCACCTGGCCGCCGCGGGTGCGGAGGCCGGTGACACGGCCATCGGGCCAGGCGGCGGGAAGGGCGGGCAGCGGGGTGAGCGAGCCGTCGGCCTCTGAGCGGAGGAGCATTTCCGCGATGCCGGCACAGCCACCGAAGTTGCCGTCGATCTGGAAAGGCGGATGCGCATCCAGGAGGTTGGGATAGGTGCCGCCGCCACCGCCGTAATCGGGGTCGGCCTCAGGATCTGCGCTCACGTAGCGGAGCTGGCGGCGCAGCATCTTGTAGGCTTTCTCGCCGTCGCCCAGGCGGGCATAGAGGTTGATCCGCCAGCCGCAGCTCCAGCCGGTGGTCTCGAAACCCTTGACCTCCAGGGTCTTCAGGGCGGCATCGGCCAGGGGGCCTTCCGTAATCTGGTGGCCCGGATACACCCCGAACAGATGGGACTGATGCCGATGGGCGGGTTCCCAGTCCTGCCAGGGATGATACCACTCCTGCAGCTTACCGTCGGGGTCTGTCTGATAGGGACGCAGGTGCGCCAGTTTTTCGGAGGCCTCCCGGACGAAATCCCCGTCCACGCCCAGCTCCTGAGCGGCTGCAATGGCATCGGAGAGGCATTCACGGACCATGGCCAGGTCGGCCGTGGCCCCATAGAGGGTGGCCATAGGTCTTCCGCCCGGAGAGATGTAGAGATTCTCCGGCGAGGTGCCGGGAGACGTGATCCATTCTCCGTCTTTTTCCACCAGCCAGTCCAGGCAGAACCGGGCGGCATCGCGAAGCACCGGATAGTCTTTTTCCAGGCGGGTGCGGTCACGGCTGAACAGCCAGTGTTCCCAGAGGTGGGTGGACAGCCAGGCGCCGCCCATGGTCCAGTTGGCCCAGGAGGGGCTGCCGGTGCCCAGGCCCACCGGGGAGGCCATGGCCCAGATGTCGGAATTGTGCCCGGCGTTCCAGCCCCGCTGCACGCCGTAATAATACTGCGCCGCATCCCGGCCGTTCCGCGACAGGTTGTGGATGAAATCCAGCAGGACCTCGTGCAGGACACCCAGGCCCACTTTCTCGGCCGGCCAGTAATTCTCTTCCAGATTGATGTTCACCGTATAGTTGCAGCTCCAGGGCGGCGACAGACGCTCGTTCCACAGGCCCTGCAGGTTGGCCGGGACGCCCGGTGTCCGGGACGACGAAATGAGCAGGTACCGGCCGTACTGGAAGTAGAGGGCTTCCAGCTCCGGGTTGGAGAGGCCGTCCGCCGTGTAACGGCGCAGCTGCACGTCGGTAGGCAGGGCTTTCAGCTCCGGGTCCGTCCGGCCCAGGTCCAGTGTTACGCCGCCGAACAGCGCCAGGTAGTCGGCCAGATGGCGGCGCCACAGCTCTTCGCAGGAGCGCTTCTGCGCACGCGCGGCGGCGGCATCGGCCAGGGCGGCATAGGGCTTGCCCTCACGGACGGGATCCTTGTCGAACCCATTGAAGCTGGTGGCGTTCACAAGAAGCAGAGTGGCCTCCGAGCAGCCGTCCAGGACCAGTTCCCGGCCATCCGCACGCACTTCCCCGCCCTTGTGTCGGACACACAGCACCGTGCGGAAATGGATGCCGCGGGAAGGGTCGTAGAGCAGGGCTCCCGGCTGGGGGGCATAATAGTCAGGATAGGCGTGCCAGGCGGCATAGCCGTCCATAATGAGGCCGTCGGGGCTGACAGTGAAGGCTGTCGGCAGAAGGGATTCCAGGCGCAGCCGGGCATGCAGGCCGTCTTCCGCCCGCATACGGACCAAGACCACCGAATCCGGGGCCGATACGAAATACTCCGCAGAAAAGGCCTTTCCGCCCCGCAGATAGCTCACCTGTGCCCGCGCCGTGGAAAGGTCCAGTTCCCGCCGGTAGGCGCTCACCTCGCCCGTTTCCAGATGCCGGATCCACAGGGTGCCCAGGGGCATATAACTCTCACTGAAATGGCCCTGGACCTGCCGCTGGAGCTGTTCCGCCAGCGCATAGTCTTCCCGCTCCAGCGCCTCGCGGATGAGGGGAATGGTCCCAGCCGCCTTGCTCCCGGCTCCGGCGGCGATGTCCGGATGGGCCGTTCCCCGGTCCGGTTCCCCGGTCCAGAGCGTGATGTCGTTCAGGGAAATCCGCTCTTCCCCGGTGCCGCCATAGACCAGGGCGCCCAGGCGGCCGTTCCCCAGCGGCAGGGCCTCTTCCAGGCAAGTGGCGGGATGGTCGTACCACAGGAGGAGTCCTTCCTGCGGGGAATGGCAGGCCGACAGCAGCACCGCCGCCGTACAAAGGAGAAGCGCGTTTTTCATGGCAGGACTTATTCTACTTCAAACGTATATTCCACCCGGACGGGGGTGCCGTCGGCTTTCCAGCCTTCTGCCACCACCCGGAACCGACCGGGGTATGACGGCGCCGTGAGGGGGATGCGGACCTGGCTGCCGCCGGCAATCTCCACGGCGGGATGCCAGTAAAGGACCTGGCGGAGGTCTTCGCTGCCTGCAGCGGATATGTCACCGGAATAGGCCACGGGGTAGCTCACGCCCAGGAAATCGACCACACGCACATTGGCGGGGAAATGTAGGGCCGTGACATAGTTTTTCTTGGAGATGAAATTGACCACGCCGCTGAAGGGGACGCCGCCCATGACGATGGAGCGGGTATAGATGTCGATGTCTTCCAGCAGCATGGCGTCGAAGTCGGCCAGCATGCTGTGGTCTGTGAGCACCACGCCGTCCATCATCACCAGAACGTTGCCCTGGATGAAGGTACGGGAATCCGTGGCATCGGAGGCCAGCAGACGAATCTGCCACTTGTTGCCGCGACGGATAAACTGCAGTTCCTTCACAAACTCCACGCAAATCTCCCGCACGGTGGGGAAACGGTTGTAGTCGTCCAGATGATATCGGATCACCTTCTGCCCTTCCAGCAGGAGGTCTTCCCGTTTGGGAAGGAAGCGGGAAAGCGTATCCATCTGTCCGGCCGTCCAGGCCTGCAGGGAGGCCTTCCGCGAGACCAGCGCACTCCGCTGGCGGGTGCTGAGCTGCAGCGGCGGCAGCACGCCCGGATCCGGGTGCACGAAGGGACTGGCCAGGTTGATATGGCACTGTTTCCCGTCCATGGACACCACCTCGCAGACCAGCTCACGGTTGCCGTAGATGTTGCCGGTGAAAAACTGGATGCGGCCGTCGGCCATATTGCGGCCCACATACACATTGGAAGGGGCTCCGGCCGATGAGAGGAATGCCGTTACCAACCCGGTGTCCAGGGTGTCCTGGCCTTGATTCAGTTCCAGGCCCTCCACTGAGGCATAGACAATCTCGCCCTCGTATTCTCCCTGGCGGGGACCCGGCAGGGCGGGAGCGCCGTGCAGGAAGGCATGCAGGCTCTTCCCGTCAGAGGGAGCCAGCCCGTCCTCGTGGTAAACGCTTACCGAGACATCGGCCCCCAGGTCCTGGCTGCCCAGGAGGAGGACGGCGTCCTGCCCCTGGCGCATCCGGGCCGGCAGGGAAAGGGAAAGGCCTCCGGCGTCTACCACATCCGGTGCAGCAGGCTGAATATATTCGTTGTCAGGGACGATCTGCACGCCGCCGCTGATGCGGGCGGCAGAAGTAGTATTGAACACGGCAAGTACCCGGGCATCTTCCCGGGAGGCCGCAGAACCGGCGGTATAGGCCACCAGGGCATAATTCCCGGTAGGGGCCGACACCGGAATCCGGAAACAGCCTGCTCCCCTGCCCTGGAAAAGTCCCACCTTGGCCTCCGCCACTGTGCCGTCGGCAGAGATCAGTTCCAGATAAGAAACGGCGCTGTAACCGCTCTGACGCCCGTTTTCATCGACACAGAAGAGGGAACAATAAACCAGGTCGCCGGCTATATAGCTGCTGCGGTCCGTAATCACGTGGATCCGTTCGCTGGCTCCCGCACCCAGGACGGACAGGAGCATGGCGCATATCAGTAGGAATCTTCTCATGTCAGTAGTTCTCCCAAAAATCTGGTCTAACTTGCGTGCCGCCGGCGATAATACAGTTGATACAGCGTTCGGGGCCCCAGCCCACCTTCTCTTCATTCTCCACCATGACTTTCTCGATGGGACGATGGTCGGCATTATAATACAGTTCCATCATCTGTTTCGGGTTTTCCGGGAAAACCCAGGCCACGGTCATGGGCCTGTAAAGGGAGTACCGGTTATTCAGCCAACTCCGCTTGGATGTGGTTTCACAGGTCATGACCATGCCCATCACCGGCTTTTCCGGGTTGGACTCGCAGCGGAGGTTCCCCGCGATGGCGCCGGGATCCGGAGAGAAGAGGTCTCCGCCCACGTCCGTCTGCTGCTGGGTCTGCCGCTCGTACTGGTAGGACTCCTGTGTCATGGACATGGCCTTCACGTTGATGCTGTAGCGGCGGTGGTTGCGGTTGTTGGTACGCTGGAAAGCGGTAAGCAGGTAATGCGACACCTGTCCCTGCTCCAGCTGGGAGTAGTCGATCAGCTGGCGCCGGGCGGAGGAATAACTGCGGAAACACCAGTAATAAGGGTTCTTATAGAAGGGATCTTCATAATAAGTCCAGTTTTCCGTATTCACAAACCATTGCGGTTCGTAATCCACATGGAACTCCCAGGTTTCGTCGTAGGTAAAGTTCAGGTAGCCGCTTCCTTCTGGGGCAGCCTTCTCCAGGTCTACATAGACATAGACCATCTCATCGTCGGCCTCAAAATAGACATCCTGGATTTCCGGGACAGGAGTAGCCTCCTGCCAGGCCGACACATACACTTCCCCGTCTACTTCCGCCACTACACGGTACTGATGGCCGGGCGTGGATTCCTCCGTATGGACGATGTACGGGACGTTGCGGCCGGAATAGATGATACCGGCGTACGAATCAGAATTGTAGTACATATCAGAAGGAAGATTGCTTCTCACCGGAGTACCGGGATACTGCCGTCCGGTCTCGTCTTCCACCCGCACCGTACCGCCTTCCGGAAGGGAGAAAAGCCCTCCCTCGGAGCTGAAGGGAATCATATAGCTCAGGTAAACGGTGCTTTCCCCGCCGACGACAATGGTCCCGTCCACAACCAGCACCTTCTCTGTCTCGGAGCTGTCCAGCTGTACCTCGTAGGGATAAATGCACGCCTGCAGGCCCAGGGCCAGGACGCAAAGGTAAAACCACTTTTTCATCAGAACAGGATATTGAGGTTGATGTAAGGGATCTGGGAGGCGAACACGGAAATCATGTATCCGTTGTATCCGCCGAAAGAAGGCCTGAAGAACACCGAATAGGGATTCTTGCGCCCGGTGATATTGTACACGCCGATGGTCAGGGACATGTGTGCAAAGGCCTTGAGGTAATGGCCCGGGTCTATGTTCAGGGCGGCGTCTATCCGGAAATAGTCCGGCATCCGGTGGCTGTTGCGGGCCGAATAGGCCAGGTGGTAACTGCCGGCATAGAAGTAGGAGCCGATCGGGACCGTGATGGGTCGGCCGGTGGAATAGTCGATATTCAGGGACAGGCTGAAACGGTGCGTAAGGGCGTAATTGCCCACCAGCTTGAACTCGTGCGGCTTGTCATACGCCGCGTTGTACCAGGAACCGCCATTGATCAGCTGTGCTGTGGGGTCCATTTCGCGGAGCCGGCTGCGGGAATAGCTGTAGGAGACCCAGCCGGTGAGCTTGCCTGCCGGTTTCTTCACCATAAGTTCAACGCCGTAGGCCCGGCCCCGGACGGGAACCAGTTCGTTGGAGAGATGGGGATTCATTACCAGCTGGGCGCCGCTCTTGTAGTCCAGGGCGTTGCTGCTCTGCTTGTAATAGGCTTCCAGGGACAGGTCGATGCCCGATCCCAGCAGTGTCCAGTAGGCACCGGCTGCGGCCTGCCAGCCTGTCGTGGGGGCCAGCTCGACGCTGCTCAGCCGCCAGGTATCCATCGGCGAAACCGAGGCGGTATTGGAGATCAGGTGGATGTACTGCCGCATGGTGTTCACGCCCGCCTTGAAAGAGAGGTTGTCCATGGGCGAATATTTTCCGGACAGGCGCAGCTCCGGGCCGACATAGAATTTACTGGGGTTCAGGGCCAGGAACGAGGAAAGCCGCACGCCGCCGTCCACCGAAATCTGGTCCGTGATGGCCCAGGTGTCCGACACGTACAGATCCGGCTCCACGCCCAGTTCCCTCTCCAGGGTGGCTCTTTCCTGCAAGGAGGCCTCTCCGAAAGGCTTGATGATGCCCGGATCCAGGAGGTAACCCACCACATCGGCCCCGAAGGTAAGGGCGTGGCTGTCCCCGATGGGACGGGTCCGCATCCCCTTGAGGAAGGCCTGCCGGATAAGAGTCTGGAGGTCGTAGGCAGCTCCGTCCCAATGGTGGTCTCCCACCACATTGGTATAATGGTCGTAACCGGCGCTGACCTTGGCGCTGCTGCCGTCTTCCCCCTTGTGTTTCCAGGTCAGGGAGGCGTTGATATTGGTATAATTGAAGGTGGTGTCTCCGCTGAAGGAGAAGCGGTCTGTCGCAAAATAGCCGAACAGCTGCAGGGAGTTCCTGTCATCGAAGCGATGGGTTACCCCCACATTGGCATCGGTGAAACCCGCTCCCCCCCCGGAATAGGCGCTGTCCTCCGGCAGCATCTTCAGGATCCAGTCGGAATAGGTGGTACGGGCACCGGCCACAAAGGTGGTCTTCTTGCCGATGGGGCCTTCGATGTGCCCGCGGCTGGTGAGCAGGCCGATTCCCAGGGACCCCCGTACACGGTTGCGGTCCCCTTCCTTGGTATCCACGCTGAGCACCGACGAGATGCGCCCGCCGTACTGGGCCGGGATGGAACTCTTGTACAGCTCTACTCTGGACACGATATCCGGGTTGAAGGCGGAGAACATGCCGAAGAGATGGTTGGGATTATAGATGGTGTTCTCGTTGAACAGCACCAGGTTCTGGTCGGCCGATCCGCCGCGCACATTGAGACCGCCGGAAGCCTCTCCCACGCTTTTGACGCCCGGGAGGGTGAGCACTGCCTTGATGATATCGCCCTCGCCGAAGGCCGACGGCACCTTGTTGGCCGTAGCCATGCTCACGGATTCCATGCCGATGGCCGCGCTCCGGTGCTGGCGCATGCTCTCGGCCGACACCAGGGCGGCCTTCAGGACATTCACCCTTTCGGTGAGCACCACGTCGAAATCTCCGCTGGCGTTGAGCACGATCCGGAGGGCCAGGTCTTCCTTGCCCTCCGCATTGAAGTTGAGCACATTCTCCCCGACGGGCAGGGAAATCCGGTATCGGCCCTGCGCGTCGCTGCGCACATAGGTGGCAGTGTTATCATCGAAGATGACGGCGCCGGGAAGGGGCAGGCCACTCTCAGCCTCGTATACGACGCCGCTGATGCTGGCCCTGCCGCCCCGGGCCGCACTGGCCTCGCCTATGGTATACAGCTTGTTGCGGTAGGTGGCCGTGAGGACGTTCTGGGCATAGGAAACCCGGGTGGTATCCACTTTTTTTTCCGTGAAATAACCGTCCGGAAGGCCCAGGCCGACATCTTTGAACGTAGCGGCAGGGACGGTGCCCAGCGTGTAATCATGCGAGGTATGCCAGGTATCGGCCCCGATCAGCGGACTCTCCGAGGGGTCAGTCTGCTCTTTCAGGCGACGTTTCCAGACACGATTGCTGAGCTTTTTCAGTTTGCCGCCTTCCAGGGAGAAACGCCGCTCGTTCCGGATGAAGAAAGTGATGACCTGCGGGTCGAAATTGCCGTCCAGCTCACTGGAGCCGGACAGGGACGCCGGCTGGGTGAAGGTCTGGATCACCTTCCGCGTATAGGTAAGGAGCGGGGACTTGCCATCCTGGACCAGCTCATAGAACCCTTCCTGGGCTTCCGTATAGCCCATATACCGGAGGTTCACGAACTTGCGTCCGCCCATGGTGAACCAGGCCACCTGGCCGCGGTCCGGCTGGGTACCGCCCAGATCGGGGGAAGCCTTTACCACCAGCTCCATCACGTAAGCATCCAGGTTCAGGTAAACGTTCCGGTACAGCTTGCCATTGTACAGCACATCACCGGGAGTAAAAGTCCGGGTGTTCAGAAAATAAGTGCCGTTGAAACGGAAAGGGTATACGCTGGGGATGCGGCCCCTGTAAAGAGTGGAAAGGAAACCCGCCTGCTGCTGATAGTCAGCCTCCTGTCCCCATGCCGGGGATTGCAGCAGCAGAACCAGCAAAGCGCCAAGTCCGCATTTCAGAATATTTCGTACCATTTTGCTCGAATACATTGCAATTATAGCTCTTCTGACTAACCAAATACAAATATAACGATTAATACTTGCATTAACTGCGTACTCGCGACTGATTATTGCTATTATTTGCCAAATTGATTAACTTTGCTCGGCCTTTTTTGTCATGAAAGAACACTTCCTATCATTTGCCGCTGCCATTTTGCTGGCAGTTCCCGCCTTTTCCCAGGGGTCGGACGCGCTGCCTTTCACCCGGGTGGACCGGAATCCGGTGACATCGGCCTTTGCAGGGGGCGGTGCGGCGCATAACGGGACGGCGGCGTATTCGGCCTTCTCAGGGGCAGCCATGCTTCCCTTCTACATCGGGTCGATGGATGCGGGACTCTCGTTCCAGCGATGGGCGCCGGGGTTCGCCCCTTCGTCCAATTTCAGTATCGGCGCAGCCTGGAAGTTCCTGCCCAAAATGGGCGTTTCCCTGGGATACACCCTGGAAAACGAAGCCCCCTATGAGGTGTTTCCGGCGCCCGGGGAGCCCTCCGGCACCTTCTACCCCAAAAATCACGTCGTCGCCTTCGGCGCGGGGTTTGGCCTCGGGGAGCGGTTCAGCATCGGCCTGAATGTACGTTATGCACGGGAAGTGGTGATGGTGAACCGGATTTACGGGGGCGTGGCGGCCGACCTTTTCGGGGCTTTCCAGCCTTTCCCGGCCCTCCGGATCACTGCCGGACTGGCCAACCTGGGAACGAACGTCACCTCCGGAAACCACAGCTCCAGTCAGCCGGCTTCGGTACTTGCCGCTGCAGACTGGTCCCCCGCCCTGGCACCGGACCATGTGCTCCACGTAATGGCCGATCTCAATGTCTATCTCGCCGGCGACTACTCCGCCACGGCGGCGCTGGAATACTCCTGGGCACAGATGCTCTTCGTGCGGGCCGGATACCGCCTGGCATCGGAGACCTGCGTCATTCCCAGCCACCTGGCACTGGGCCTGGGCGTCCGCTTCGCCGGTTTCCGGGCCGATCTCAGTTACCTCACCGCCTCCCCCATCATCGGCAACACCTTGAACATCGGCCTGGGTTACAGCTTCTAAAAGAAAATTTTTGCAAACCCGGAAAAAGTTCTTATATTTGCAGTCCCGTTTTTTGGGAAGCTATTGGAGAGATGCTCGAGTGGCTTAAGAGGCACGCCTGGAAAGCGTGTATACTCCAAA